>JYMV01003807.1_pt1 | contig 78057 bp, 63 predicted proteins | sample 338911 | NCBI WGS metagenome assembly JYMV01 (sample SAMN03354496, study PRJNA234377) | hydrothermal vent metagenome | biome: Deep sea; feature: Hydrothermal plumes at the Eastern Lau Spreading Center, Western Pacific Ocean; material: Seawater | place: Tonga | collected 2009 | depth 2000 m m | reverse complement strand
AATCGAAGATTCTAAAAACGGGGCTTTCTTTATTAGTATTTTTAATTCTGACGCACTAAGATTATCATACTTAATTGGAGTATTATGCTTAACGACTTTATTTTTTTCAAGTAAGGATTTTGATGTTGGATAAATACGTAAAAACTCAAAAATTTGATTTAGAAATCAATTCGGTAAAAGAAAATAGGCAAGAACCCGAGCTGATATTCCTCACGTACAGGACTATAATTAGGATCATTAATATCCATTTCATCTGGAGCATACGTCAACTTGAGAATGTTTTCTGTACCGAGAATATTTACGAAATCTATGCCTAGCTCATGTGTTGTCTCTGGGCGATTCCACGTTAAGTTTGTTTTTAAATCTAAGCGGAAATAGTCATCAAATTGAATAGTATTTCTGTCTTGATCTATATATATAATTTCTCTTTGCACAAGGCTAGCCTCATCATCTACAGGACCGTACCATCTACCACCAGCCATTGTAGCCTTAAGGCCGGTTACTAAGCCTATATTCGAACTCAGTTTCCACTCCTTACTTGCAAGGAAATTCCAGGCATATTTCCCATTGAAATCTGTATTTCTACTAATACCGTCAGCACCCTCGTATTTCGCGTCAAAAACACTAGCTGTAAAAAGAACAAACCAACCCTCTCGGAATGCCCTTGAAAGAGTCATTTCCAGGCCTATATTTCTCCCTTCGCCACCATTTACAAGAGTGTCGGGGAACAAGCGCGAGAATCCACCTCCAGCGTTAATGAGCGAATAGCTACCATTGTTTGCCCCCCAAACAGTAGAGATGTCAGCAATTGGAATTTCAAATAAATATTGGTGATATGCTTCAAGCTTTAGTGTCCACAAATCAGATAGCTGGCTTGTTAACCCTATTACGTTATGCAAACTGCGTGTGAAGCCGAGTTTTTGATTTGGCATGTTAAGATTTCCTGTCTCTTCTGTAGCGGTGGCGGCAGCATAGATATAAGAAGATTGTGCTTGGCTATGAAGCCCTGATCCTGCCGACCAAACCGTTCCACCTGATGACACCCACTTTATTCCAAGCCTAGGTTCAAACCAAGATACTGCTCCGCTTCTTGTATCCATCATGGAGTGTACACCTGCGGTCCACGTTAAAGCTTCGCTAGGACGGCGCTTAAATTGAAAGAATGGCTGAATCAATACGCCATTCATATCAGCATCCCATCTTCGTCCCCACGCTCCAAGACTGTCAGCATCACTTGTGAAAGCACGAATGCTGTCTTGAAACGACCACATCATAGCATCAGCGTTTAACCCCATTCGCAATGTCGCGGTTCCTTTTGAAGTCTCAAGTTTACGATTTGCATGGACGGCTAAAGCCACACGATCCTTCACAAATCCATATGTCATTAGAGGGCTTGTATTCACGTTAGTATACAAAGTGTCACTTTCAGTGATTAGTAAATCGCGTGTCACGTAATCGTGATTACTGTCCTGCCGATCACGACTGATAGCTAATGTCGACTTAATAAATGATCTATTGTTGAGGGGCTTTGTGTAAGTAAGTCCCACAATGCCTATGCCTGTGCGGAAGTACTGATCTCTATCGTTGTCGCCGTATATGTTTCGCTCGGGTGCTTCTTGTTCAGATATGATAATGTCAACACTGCTATTTCCGCCAATTCCCCATAATGAAAGTGATCCTCCACCATTAATAGGAGTAAATAATTTAAAGCTACCGTCTTGGTATTTAGGCACAGCACTTGTGCCGATATCTATTCCTACAGCCGAAAAAATAGAGGCCGTGGAGTATCGGTAATTAATTAAAAAGCTAGATCTCTTGTCTCTGTTTATAGGCCCTTCGGCTAGTACTTCGGTTCCTAGAAATCCGAGTTGAGCACTCCCATGCCAGTGATCTTGGTTTCCGTTCCTTAGTTTTAAATCAAACACCGCAGCAGTGCTATTTCCGAATTCAGCGGGAAATGCTGCTGTGAAGAAATCCGAATTAGCCAAAGTTTTGTTATTAACGATAGCCACTGGACCTCCGCCAGTTCCAGGTACTGAAAAGTGGTTTGGGTTAGGTAAATCAACCCCTTCAATTCGCCATAAGACACCGCTAGGGCTATTGCCACGAACAACGATATCGTTCCTTGAATCATCGGCTCCTTGAACGCCAGCGAAGTTGCTTGCCATACGTGCCGGGTCTCCACGAGATCCTGCATATCTATCGGTTTCCTCCACAGTAAAGGCACGTGCACTAACTGTAGCCATTTCATTCATAACCTCTCCAGCCTTTGTCGCAGTTACTTCTGCCGCTTCAATAGCCACAACGCTCTCTATCATTTTAATTTCAAGAACCACAGGTCTTCCGCTAACGACGACTATCCCATCGAATGTTCGGGATTCATATCCCATGAAACTTACCTGTACGATGTGCCTTCCAACGGGAACGTTTGAAAATGAGAATCGGCCATCCAAATCAGTAGGAGTCACGAACCCCTCGAGTGTGGAGATTTTAACGTAAGCTCCAGGAAGAGGGTATCTTGCTTCAGCATCTAAAACCGTCCCCGAGATGGATGACTCTTGAGCTGATAAGTTAACTGAAAGCAGAAATAATAAACCTAAGAAAAGTAGGTTTTCGGGCGATAAAATTCGTGTCATGGTTAAGAAAATTGATCAGTATCACTAGTATATTAAGTCAAATATAATGAATAAACCATTGTATAAATATCAATCAGTTGTTGTATACATTATCGGGCTTGATAGTAATTACTCTCAGATGCAGATTGGGGGAGGTATTGTGAAGTTCGGCCCCACCATGCAGATACTTACCGCAGCGATCTCTTCGTAGTCTACACAAAGTCTCATACCCTCCTCGGGGATAACACCACATTCCGTCAGGTTGTACGCCTCTAGAACATCGTCTTCGGTTAGCAATACTAAGCCACAGCCGTCAAGACCTGTGTAATCTACAACCGTCACAAGAGTATGATTCTCACAACATCCTTCGCCAGGTTTGTAACAGCTATTAAAGGTGAAACTCAAGCAAACTAGGAGCGATACCGCGAATAAACTTTTCATATTAATAAAACGCATTTTATATAGATTTATTTAGGGTGTATACAAGCTTCTTTTTCACATCTTAAGAGTTCTAGTGTTGATTTCTCAACTGTGCTTGTGGTTAGCATATAAATCTCTCAATGGAGAATTTTATAGAAAAGCGAAAGGGAATTCATGTCTTTTGAGTCTAGGGAGCTGATCTCTATGATCTCATTTTCGGAATACACTCGGCGTAATTACTCCCATTCGTTGTTTAAGCCCCTTTGCTCAACTCAAGAGATGATTAAATGAGCATGCTCGTCTTTTGCTAGCTTGAAGCAAACTTGCCGCCAAGCAGGCCTAGTAATGTCCACGGAACTACAGCGTCTAATAAATGTGCATATATTCCAGGTGATTTAAACCAAATATATCCATTGTAGTATTCCATCATAAACGCAATAAGCCCAATGCTCACACATATTATTATTGCTTGTCTATAATTCAGTGCTTTTATTTGGTTAAGGATCAAGAATAAGATTGCTGCGACTAGTAAATTCATCGAGAATCCATGGAATAGGTTCATACCCATTGTCATTTCTGATTTCTCAATGTAATTAAGAACGGCCCACGGCTTGCCCTCAAAATCGGCTTCCCATTCTGCCCATTGAGCTTCCTGCCCCTTCGAAGCGTCTCCCTGTCCTAGTGCGTACATTCCTGGTTCAATGCCTGTCTCTGCAATCACAGATAGTAGTTCTGATTCTAAGGGTGTGTAACTCTGCTCATCGATGTGGAAGTTTATTCCCGCCCATGAAATAAAGCTCCAAATAAATAAGATTACACCGCCAATCAAGGTGAATAGAATGTGATTTTTCATAGTATGTTACTTTGCGATTTGGGTCAAGTTAATGATTTCGCACGAAACTGCAAAGTGATAGCTTTCCCTTGATGGAAGGGACCTTCGTCTAGGGTTTGTATTGTCTTTATTATAGATAGTATTTCAAATTCTGAGAAATCATCTCTAATGGTCTCCTCATCGAATAGCATATCTAATTTCTTCGGCCCTCCCGATCCTAAACCTAGCTGATCTTTGTGGAATCCTTCAATAATAAGTGTGCCCCCTGGAGTAAGCCAGTTCTTAACTCGGTTATGGAATGTGAGCCTCATTTCTAAAGGCATGTGCGCGAATATGAGTGCGACGACATCGAATTTCCGTTCGGGCTTGAATTCGAATGCATCTGCTAATTTCGAATCGATCTCTACTCCGGCCTCCGATGCCCATCGATTCGACTTCTCTACTCCGACCGTGCTATTATCGAACGAGCATACATCCCATCCCCGCTTCGCAGCATAGACAGCGTTACGCCCTTCCCCATCACAGGGGAGAAGTAAGGACTTTCCGCCATCTGAATCGGAGTTTTCAAGCTCACCCAGTGACGTTGCGAAAAATTTATTTGGCTTACGCCCGTATGCCGCCTCGTTTTCTGCATATCTCTCGTTCCAATGTCCTTTCATTTTGTGAAAATACGCACTAAGTTTTTAGGAATGAAAAACCCCGCCAGTCCGAAGACAAGCGGGGTTTCACGAAGATTGTTTGGTCTAAAGCTATGCCTTAGTTAACGTCCCACCATAGGTTAGAATGCTGATCGTCAACTCCACCGTTAGAAGCAACGCCTGCAGACCAAGCTGCATTGTTAAGCGTTTGCTCATCAAGAGGGTACATCATACGAGTAGGGATACCGTCTCCACCGTCCAACTGGCCATCGGCACAAGCATTAAGTGTAGGAGCATCTAAACGACGTAACTCAGCCCAAGCCTCATGGCCTTGCATATATAATGCAACCCACTTAGCAGTTCCGTTAGCAGTAGCGAAATCTGCAGCAGCAGTCTCATCAACTCCCCAGAAAGCCATGTTTGCAGCAACACCAGAAGCATAGTAGTCTGCGTCAGTACCACCCATAGACCAGCCACGAGCAGCTCCCTCAGCAAGAAGGAAGTTTACTTGAGCAGCGTCCATATAAATTCCAGGGAAGTCAGCGGCAAGAACCGTTGCGCCTAGTTGACTTACAGACTCGTCTGTAGTCAAAGCAGCATTAGTTTCATCCAAACCGTAAACCTCGCCTATGAATACTCCATCAGAATTTGCAGAGTAGTAAATAGACATACGTGGGTCGTTCGTAGCAGTCATATGATCAATCATAGTATTTGAAGCAGCAAAGTCAGTACGTGTCTTCGCGGACTCATTAATAGGATTGTTGTTAGGAGCACCACTTAGGTATGCAAACAAAGCGTTTCCGCCATTGTCTGTGATACATCCAGCAGCAGCAGCAGCCTCGGCAGCAGCTTGTGCAGTAGCACCGTCAACATCAGCCATACGCATAGCAACACGTAGCTTTAAGCTATTTGCAAAAGCAGCCCAAGCACTCATGTCTCCACCGTAAATCTGATCTCCTAGAGGACCCATAGCAGAGGCATCCATACCACTAATAGATGCGTTAAGCATACTTAACAAGCTTGCATAAACACTAGATTGACTATCGTAAGCAGGAGTAGTATTATCAGAACCTTGTAATGCATCTGTCATCGGAATAGCTCCGAATGCATCAGTTAACTGTTGATAAACCCAAACCTGTAGAATAGTAGCTACTGCTATCTGATTCTCGTTAGCACCGAAACCAGCAACATCCTCCGGAGAGTTTGTGTTTTGGTCTATGATGTTCTGAAGATTCTCAAGAGCACCCGCATAGTAAGAACTCCAAGCAGCGTTTCCTGTTTCAGTTCTGAACTGGTAACGGCTCTCGTTAGAGTACTGATTAGAACTCCAGTATTGAGACATCTGTATTGCACGGCGACTACCCCAGAAACTGTTGTAGTTGCGGTCCATTATAGATTTCTGAGCATTTGTTAAAAGGAAACCGGTAGAAACCGAAGTAGGTTCGTTAGGGTTCGTATTGAGATCACCGAAGTCTTTAGTACATCCAGTGATGCTGATGGCGCCAATTAAGCCCATCAGGATGAAGATATTTTTATTCATTTTCATAATAATTGATGGATTTAAATTATAGTGTCAACTTGAGATTGAAACCGATAGTGCGCTCAGCTGGAAGCTGACCACCCTCGAATCCTTGGATGTTTGAAGCAGAAGTAGTCACCTCTGGATCAATGTGCGGAGCGTTGCTGCTAAGGATAGCTAGGTTACGTCCGTAAACTCCTAAACTAATGTTGTAGAAAGGAAGATCACCCAGTAGGTCAGCAGGAAGGTCGTAATCAAGACGCAGCTCACGAAGCTTAACAAAAGAAGCATCGTATTGGTCAGCAGCATGAATTATGTATCCTTGGTTGTAGAAGAAGTGAGCTCCAGCAGAAATGTTCGCTGAGTTAGCTTCTCCAGTACTTACCCACTCCCCTTCAGCGTTCTGCTCAGCTAGCATACCATCAACTACGATACCATCCTCACGGATGTTGTTCTCAATAGTTTCAGCTAAAGTACCCGAGTACTTACCCCACTGATTAGAGTAACTATGTAGAGATCCACCTTTCTGGAAGTCGATCAATGCGCTAAAGCTTACGTTTCCGAAAGTGAAAGCGTTGTATAAACCACCAGTGTGGTCAGGAAGGATAGAGCCGATAGGAACAACCTCGTCTGTGCTTAAGTAATATCCGTCTGCATCAACAAGTTTGTTTCCATCATCATCGTATAAGAAATCATATCCGTAGAAAGTACCAAGTGGCTGTCCAGGACGTGCCTCAAGAGTAACTCCGAATAGAGATGTGTAACGAATGTTTTCAACTCCATCAGCTAATTCAATAAGTTCGTTTCTGTTTTTCGCAACGTTTAAGCTAATATCCCAACGGAAGTTGTCTGTCATAACCGGAGTTGCGCTAAGAGCTAACTCAACACCTCTGTTATTCGTCTTTCCAGCGTTAAGTACTGCACTTGTGTAACCTGAAGAAGCACTTACAGGTACGTTGAAGATTAGATCCTCAGTAGTGTTGTCGTAGTAAGTCATATCCAAACGTAAACGATCCATGAAGAAGTTCATTTCAATACCAGCCTCGAAGCTAGTTGTCTTCTCAGGACGTAGGTTAGGATTGTTCTGTGCGTTAGGTACGTATGAAGAACCGCTAGAACCGTAGTTAGGGTCTACTCCATAAGTAAGCCCAGTCTCGTATGGGTCAGTGTCGTTACCAACTTGAGCCCATCCTAAACGTAACTTTCCGAAGCTTACTACGTCAGACTCCATAGCTTCGCTAAAGATGTAAGATGCAGTAGCAGAAGGGTAGAAGTAACTGTTGTTCTCGTCTGGAAGAGTAGAACTGATATCGTTACGACCTGTAATGTCTACATATATAGTACTGTTGTAACCGAAGCTCATAGATCCAAGAACAGAATTAACCTGCTTGTGACTTTCGTAGTCGCTTACCTGATATCCATCAACACCGTTAGTCACAGTGTAGAGGCCAGGAGTATTTAAACCACCCAAAGTGTAAGCCCCTAAACGGTTATAGTCACGAGTTCTTTTGTTTACACCAACAAAACCTGTCATGCTTAGCTCGTCACTTAATTCTCTATTGAAGTTTAAGTAAAGATCTAAGTTATTCTCCTGTAATTGACGTGTGTACTCAGAGTATTTAGACTCGTTAACACCACCTACAGCGATACGCTCTTGACGACGATCTGTGTAGAAATCAGTCATTGCACGAGCAGTAACACTTAAATTCTCGTTAATGGTGTAGTTCATGCTAACGTTTCCGTAAACACGGTCACGTTGGTCATCTTGTACATTCATGTAACGCTCCCAGAATGGGTTATCCCAGTAGTGAGGAGCTCCGTCAGAAGCACTATTACGGTTCCAAGTACGTTGAGTCCCGTCAGCATTCATGTAGTCGCGAAGTCTATCCATACTAAGCTGACGTTGTCCCCACTGTGTGAATTGGCTCATAATAGAAGAACCGTATCCAGTTTGTGGACGACCTTTACCTACGCTTTGTACGTAGTTAACGTTAGCGCTAGCAGTTAGCTTATCACTCACGTCAGCAGAACCAGAGAAAGAAAGAGTGTTTCGGTTCAATGAAGAATTCTCGTAAACACCAGTCTGATCTCGCTTTGTGTAAGAAAGACGGAAAGAACTCTCGTCAGTAGCACCTGTAACAGCGAAGCTATTTGTGTATGTAACTCCTGTCTGGAAGTACTCATCTACATCACTGTCAGTAGGATTCCATCCACGAACTTCACCGAAGTTCTCGTTTCCTTCATCCCATGAATCCCAGTGGCGAACATCTTGTCCGAGAAGCTCAGCTCCCCATGATCCGTCATATCCATAGTCTGGAATGAAAGCTCCATCTACAGTGTCGATCCAAGCTGTTCCAGCACCACCACCGTAACGGTTTTGGTAGTCAGGAAGGATGTATACATTGTTAAATGCAACGCCTGAGTGTACAGATATACCCAGTCCGCGCCTACCAGAAGCTTGGTAACCTTTACCAGACTTAGTAGTGATTACGATAGCACCGTTAGACGCACGTGATCCGTAAAGAGCGGCAGCAGCAGCACCTTTAAGAATTGTGACAGACTCGATGTCGTCTGGGTTGATGTCTTGGATAGCGTTACCGTAGTCGTAACCTCCAACAGAACGCTGGGTGTTAGTAGACGAATAATCGCTGTTGTCCATAGGAACTCCATTCACTACGAATAGTGGCTGGTTATCTCCAGTGATAGAGCTTGCTCCACGAAGAAGAATCTTCGAGGAAGAACCGATCGAAGTTCCAGAAGTAACCTGAACACCGGCCACTTTACCTGAAAGTGAACGAACGATGTTGTCAGTTTTAGCTCCTGAAAAAGCGTCTGCTCCGAGCTCTTGAACTGAGTATCCGAGAGCTTTCTTCTCACGAGATACACCAAGAGCGGTTACAACAACCTCATCGAGCTCAACTCCCCTCTCGAGTGCTACATTAACTGTAGAGTTCCCGTTAAGTGCTACACGTAAAGTAGTGTAACCAATGAAGCTGAAGGTTAAAGCGTCTGTGGCTGGGTTCGCTGTGACAGAATAAGTTCCGTCAAGGCCCGTGTAGACACCTTGGCCTGACCCGTCAACAATGACGCCCACACCTGGCATACCCTCGCCGGAGGCTTTGTCAGTAACCGTGCCGGATACTGAAGATTGAGACCAAGCCGTTGCTGAGAACAGCAAGGTCATAAATACTAGCATTTTTGCTTTCATAAAGTAATAAATTAGTTTAACAAATTGATAATGTCTATGTAACACTATTTAACGTTTTGCTATATTAGTAGTTAAATCCTACTGTTTTGGTGCTTTAGGTTATGTTTTTTTATATATGTATATGTTTATAAGTGTAGTTTTGGCACATTATGCGAGTTTTATAATTTGTGAACAATGAAAATTGAAGCTACAAGCCCTGAGGATTATTTGTCAAAAATCCCATCGGATAGATTTACGCCAATGTCGGGGCTGAGGCATGCGATATTATCCAATTTGCCAGATGGATTCAATGAGGAAATGAGTTATGGAATGTTAGGGTATGTGGTGCCACATTCGCTGTATCCAGCAGGTTATCACTGTAATACGAAGTTGCCTTTACCATTTATTAATTTGGCTTCTCAGAAAAATTTTATTGCACTTTACCATATGGGTATTTATTCCAAACCGGAACTTTTAGATTGGTTTGTAAGCGAATGGAAGCTTCGCGATCTAGGAAAATTGGATATGGGAAAAAGTTGCGTACGGTTTAAAAAAATGGATAAAATTCCATTCGATTTAATTGGGGAACTTGTTAGTAAAATGACAGTTCAGGAGTGGATTGACGTCTACGAATCGGCATATAAGAAGTGATTTTAGTGCTTTTTTGCGAGTTTCTTTTAGACTTATTAGCACGACTAAGCACGATTTCTGCGCTTAAAAGCACACCTCCCCGAACAAAGCAAGGAAAATCAGGATGTCATCGGCGGCAACTGAGCCGTTAGCATTTAGGTCGTAATTGCAATTACTAGAGCACCCGAATTCTGAGAGTAGGTCTAAGAAATCGTTAGTCTCGACAGTCCCGTTTCCGTTGAAGTCTGCAAAACACGTACAGCTGGTTGCAGAAGGTGTATACGGGATTTTTAACGTGGTAACGCTAAATAATGGAGTGTTTAAAGTATAAGTGCCGGCGATTGATGATGTGATTCCTGTATTAATAGAGTAAGAATCTCCTGTAATGTCGCCTGATAATATTTCGAAAGTAGCATCGCTACCTATTCTGTCACACGGAAGTTGGAATTCTATAATATGGTTAGAAGCATCATCATTATTTAGAATGAGAAACTCTACGGTGTTATTAGCGATATCGTCATGTGCGTAAATCTTAAGAGCTTCCGCTTCATAAGATTCTAATGCTCCTGTGGGGTTGCCATCTGTGTCAAGCACTTGATTATATAGAGTTAATATTGGGTTGTTTTCAATTATTATATCTGACGAAACCATCATTTGGTCTCCTATAACATCTTGAACTAAACGAGTAGCCTCTGACTGAGGGGTGGATTCTAGAGTGCCATTATGATGCCACATATGTATAAGGTTATTTCCTGAGGCAACTCCAGCAAAGTGGTTAGATAAACGTATATCTAATTCTCCGTTCGCCTGAGCTTGTTGGAACTGACTGTAGAAATTAGCGGTGTAAAGCCCACCTAGAATACCGCTGTATGCTGGGTTACAGCCACCATCTCCGCAAAGTCGTATATTCCATTCTGTGAGAGCAAGCCCTATTTCTGGAATGCCCAAGGTTGCGCAAATCCCGTCTAATTCCGTTTCGCTAGGGATAAAATCGTCTGATATTTTATCATCTACGAGATGAATAATTTCTGATGCATAGCCATTATTTAGAGCAATGTCGGTTCCCTTGTTGTATGGATGTTCAATTAGGAAGTCTGGTGGACTAGCTGTGAGTGAGTCCTCGAAACCTGGTACGTTACCTAGTAAGTTTTGTCTAAAATCGATACAATATCCAATTTCAATTGAAGGGTCGGCCGCTTTCATGGCGTCTCTTATTGCGAAAGCACCCTCATGATGTGTGTCGTACTCAACTAAGATGAGTTGATTTTCTAAAAGCGGTATGTTAGGGGTTACGGTTACGGTTTTTCCATCGGCGCTTACACTGTATTCGGAAGGAGAAAGTAGGTTAGCGGGTTCTGTAACTATGTCGTATAAATCTTGTTGAATTGCTTCGCACGGTTGGTCTGTCGAGCTGTCGCAGTACGCGTCTTCATCTTCTAATCCTATGCTTATTGTTGTGTCGCTTATAAACCAAACTACAACGCTGCCGGCCGTTATAGGTCCGAATGTAACATCAATGACAGCTTCAGAGTTAAGTTCTTCGGGGCCGGTTACTCTGTGTGTTGTGCCAAGCATGGAGTTAAATACGGTCATTCCATCTCCATATCGAGGAACCCAACCTCTTCGAGAAATATCGCCTCCGTAATAATGAAGGTAGTCAGTTGTTGTTCGCGGCATATCTAAGCGAAGATCTCCAGTTCTGTAACGAATCTGCTGTCCAAAACCACCAGCTACCCACGAAACATGCCATGTCCATTTTGCCGCTAGTTCATTTCCAAGCTCCCAGTATTTTACTCCTACGGGGGCGGTGACGCCGAAGTAAGTTAGTCTTAGATCTTCGTATGTTTGAGCAGGGTCGTTGAGAATATGAACGAGTTCTGCGGCTTCTGCGGGAGTTGTGGTTCCGTAGTTTATTACGTAGTTAATCTCGGCGCCTACTTCATTAGCAAGCTGTATGGTGTTTTTAAGGTTGAGATTAGTGGAGTCGTTTAATTCGAGTTGCCAGTCGTAGCTATTTGCAAAGGTGCCTCCGGGAAACCTCATGGTTCCGGGATTTATGGCTTTAAATTCGTTGATGAACGCAGTGTTATACACTAAGTCGTAGGAGGTGTTTGCGGTTTGGTTTACACCTTTAAGAGAAGCAGGGACATCGTGAGGAATGGGATAATTTGCTAATGAAACTTGAGTAGCAGTTGAGGTTTGGGCACTTGTGTTAAGTGAAAAAAAACACGCAGTAATTAATGCGATTATACAAATTGGTGAAAGTTGTTTCATGGCTTATAGGTTTTGTGTAACTTTCCTGTCCGCATATGTAAGACGTGAATATATCCGAGAGGGTTGCTTTTCTCTATTTCGTGAATGTTGCGTAAATCCCTTTAAATGAGTCGAAAAGTTAAATTAAAATGGTGCCCTGCGGGTGATGTAGCATTCGATGCGGTAGCCTTCTTTGACGAGGGAGTGCAGGCGGGTTTCCCTTCGCCGGCGGAAGATCATCTCGACTTAGACCTCGACTTGAGCTCGTATTTGATTCAGCACCCTTCTGCGACTTTTTGCTGTCGTGTCGAAGGTGATTCTATGGTGGGAGCGGGGATTCAAAGTGGAGATGTGATAATGATTGATAGGTCGCTTACGCCTGGTAAGGGCAGTATCGTGTTAGCGATTTTAGATGGAGAGTTTACTGTGAAGAGGGTAGATATCGTTGATGATACGTTGTTTTTAATTCCTGAAAATCCTAGGCTGAAGCCGATAGAGGTGGGAGAGGAGTCGAGTTTTCAGGTTTGGGGTGTGGTGACTTTCGTGATACATAAGGTATGAGTTGCGAAAAATCCATAATAGCTCTCGTCGATTGTAATAATTTCTTCGCATCATGTGAACGAGTTTTTAGGCCAAACCTCGTTTCCAAGCCCGTTGTCGTTCTTTCGAATAACGATGGGTGTGTGATTGCGAGAAGTAATGAAGCGAAGGCTTTAGGGATTAAGATGGGGGCTCCCGCTTTTAAGAACGAGAAGTTGTTTGAACGAAATGGAGTGAATGTGTTTTCTTCGAATTTCGCTTTGTACGGAGATATGTCGAAGAGGGTGATGGATACGATAAGGCCAGAGGTCGATGATATGGAGGTGTATTCTATTGACGAGGCGTTTCTGGTTTTTGAAGGGCCGGCTGCCGAAGAAAGGGCTCGAGCTCTTCGTGTAAAGGTCGAGCAGTGGACGGGAATCCCTGTTTCTATCGGTCTCGCTCCGACGAAAACTCTTGCGAAAATCGCGACTCGTATAGCTAAGAAGATGCCGGAGATGAATGGCGTTTTCGTTTTAAGCTCGCCCGCCGATATCGCTCGGGCGCTTCAGCGATGTCCAGTCGAGGATATTTGGGGTGTAGGTAGTCGTTCTGCGTCGAAACTACAGTCCTACGGAATTACGAACGCGCTGAAGCTCTCCCTCGCCGATTCCGGTTGGGTACGCCGTAACCTTAGCGTTACCGGCGTTAGATTACAAAAAGAGCTACAAGGCACGGTTTGTTCTACAGTAAACGACCACGCGCCCCGCAAGAAAAATATCAGAACGGCACGATCCTTCGGGAAGGAAGTAACGAGTCTAGCTGGGCTTAAAGAATCCGTGGGAACTTTCGCAGTCAATTGCGCGAGGAAACTCAGGAGAGAGGGCAGTTGCTGTTCCGCCGTGACGGTGTTTGTGAATACGAACCCATTTAAACCACAAGCCACTCAGTATAACGCGGCGCGAACCATTAAGCTCGAAGTTCCCACTAACGACAACCTCGAAATTGTCGATGCGGCCATTCGTGCTTTGCGTGAAATATATCGAGCGGACTGTACGTATAAAAAGGCAGGCGTTCTCGTGGGCGATATCGTTCCGTCCGAGCAAGTTCAGCTCGGGCTTTTCGATTCTGTCGATAGAACTAAGCGTGGTACTTTAATGAAGAGCGTCGATTCCATCAACGATAAGATGGGGCGAGATAAAGTACGTCTCGCCGTTCAGGGCTTCGATAGAAAATGGCGACTACGCCAGGAACGACTTTCCCCGTGCTACACGACCCGGTTTTCAGAAATTCTCACCGTGAGAGTTTAGGGAGGGGGGTTTAAGAACGACCTTTGCGATATGGAAACGAGGATAAATAAGTTCTTAAGCGAAGTGGGTTACTGTTCGAGAAGAGCGGCTGATAAACTTATCGATGAGGGGAGGATTACTTTAAACGGAGTAGTGCCTGAGATGGGGACGAAAGTGCAGGCAGGAGATGAGGTAAGAGTGGACGGAAAGTTAGTGGGGGAAGGGAAAAGAGATGATTTGGTCTATCTGGCATTTCATAAACCTGTGGGTGTGGTTTGTACGACGGATCAGAGGCGCGAGGAGGATAATATTATTGATTACATCGGTTATCCTACGAGGATTTTCCCGATTGGAAGGCTTGATAAACCTAGTGAAGGACTGATTTTTCTCACGAATGATGGTGATATCGTGAACAAGATTCTCAGGGCGAAAAACCATCACGAGAAGGAATATATCGTGACTGTCGATAGGATTATTCTCGGAAACTTCATCAGGGATATGGGGAATGGCGTACCGATTTTGGATACGGTTACGAATCCTTGTTTTGTAGAACAAACCGGTGATCGGGAGTTCCGTATCATCCTCACTCAGGGTCTCAACCGACAAATCCGTCGTATGTGCGAGTATTTCGGGTATCGAGTGGGCAGACTGAAGCGTGTGCGAATTATGAATATGTATCTCGATATGCCGGTGGGGACTTGGCGCGATTTCAAGAAAGAAGAGCTAGAGGAGATGTATAGAATGATAGGCGATTCGTCCAAGACAATCTGATGGGACTGGGGCAAGTCGTACAGGATGTTAATGCTGAGACCATTCTCGATTACGCCTCGGGGCTTCCTGGAGTAACCCAGGGCTTCCCATTTGACGAAAGCACTCTAGTTTTTAAGGTAGGCACTGATGATAAGAGGAAGATGTTTGCACTGCTTAACGTCGAAGATTTTAAGTTCGTAAACCTCAAATGCGATCCAGAGAGATCGGTTGAATTGCGAGGAGAGTTCGAGGGAGTAAAACCGGCTTGGCATATGAATAAAACGCACTGGAATTCGGTGTTGCCAGATCCAATTGCGGACGTCCCCGCGAAAGTGTTTTGGGAGCTTCTATTGCACAGCTACGAACTTGTCAGAGATTCGTTGCCGGTTAAGGTGAAGTCGAATCTTTCGTAGAATTAAGGACAGTTTACACCAAACATAGAAAGCACTTGAAGTACATCTACAATTGTCACGGCACCATCACCATCAATATCGCCTTGGCAATTGACAAGACACCCATACTGGCTTAGAATTAGCAGTACGTCGCTAATGTCTATGATGCCGTTTACAACAACATCTTCAGGGCAAGTATTCGTAGTAATAGGAGGAGTTCCCACAAGGATGGAGTCGAGAGGGAAACTTTGAATACTCCTAGAGAACGTTCCAGCCACGAGTCGCCTCTGGGCAGTGTCCACAACGAGGTCGTAAACGGGAATCCAAGGCATCGCTCCTAATCTCTCCCAGTGCGTTCCGGCATCGACAGTAGCGTAAACGCCAGCGTCCGTAGCTGCAGCCCAAACCACTTCGCTCAAAGCCACCACCGAATTCATGGGATGTTCAGGTAAGTCGCCTGAAATAGAGTGCCAAGGACCGCCCAATTCGGCTTTCAGAATATGTGGGGTGTAGGCGTAATCGCGGTAGCCGCTTACGGTACAGAATATCGAGTCGGGGTTGAATGGATCGAAGTAAAGGTCGGTTACGTATCTCTCTGGGAGTCCCGAAGTCATGAGATTCCATGTAGTTCCCCCGTCTGTTGTAAAGTGCACTTGCCCGTCGGCAGTCCCCGCCGCCACGACGTTTTCGTCTACGGGTGAGCCGGTGATGGAGGTGATGATGCGGTAGCTGAGGGCCGGTTCGACGTTCAGCGTGAGGTCGCCGCTCATGGCGGTCCAGTTCCCCGAAGGTGCGCCTATCATCCTCCACATTCTCTGAGTTCCAGTCCAAATATGTTCCGGATTCGCCGGATGCAGCATAATCGGAGCGTCCCATGCCTTCCTGTCGTTATAGTCTGTGTCAGCCATTCCGTTCCATGAAGGAGTCAGGCTAGAAGGTGGATCGTACGAGTAAGCGAAGTTCGCCCATTGAACGGTAGCTATTCTGAAATCAGGATTTGTGGGGTGGAAAACAGGCGTAAAACCGTCACCTCCGCGGTCGCGGTTCCACCCATTTAAATCGAGGTAAGATCCTGTTGACGTACCGTTATCTTGAGCGCCTCCCGTATAACGACCTGGATTATGGGGATTTAACTCGACCCTATAGAATTGCGAATTAGGTAGATTCTCTATATCGGTCCACGTCGCCCCATGATTGGAAGTTCTATACGCTCCCCCGTCGGTGGCGAGAAGGGCAGAGTTTGGCCCCACCCATTGCATATCATGCTTATCTGCGTGGACGGAATATTCCCACCAAGGAGGAGCCATCTCACTCCACGTCGCCCCACCATCAAGGCTATTCCAAATATCTACCCCTAAAATCGTAATGTCATCTACGTTCCATGGATTCACCCTGACTTTCGAGAAATACCAACCAAACCCACCTAGCGCATTCGCTAGTGGAGCGGTATCTGCAATTATCGGAGCCCATGTAAGCCCACCATTTGTGCTTTTGTAGATATTGTCGATTTGCATGTCGAGCCCCACTACAAGAGCGAAAAACGTTCCATCAACTTCGGCTACACCTATTCTACATCTGTCCTCCTCTCCCCAAGGATTCAAAATAGGACTCCAAGTCGCGCCCTGATCGGAAGACCGGTAAAGCTTTGATTCCGGCCCTAAAACTAATGATCTGGTCGAATTACGAAGTCTATTCCACCCTGCCGCGATCATGATCCCCGATGTCGGATCGTATGCGATATCACTCACTCCAGCCGAGTCAGAGGGAAGTAAAACTTGAGTCCAAGTCGCTCCGGAATTAATACTTCGGTAAAGTCCTCGGTCCGGCCCCTTTACTGCAGGATTCCCCATAGTTGCGGCCAATACAATCTCAGGTGAGTCCTCTAAAACGAGAACTTTACTCACGATTCGTGCTGAATCTAGACCTAGGTGAACCCAGTTCGTACCCCCATCTACAGATCGATACACCCCATTTCCGATCCGTGGATGGCTGGAAATTTGAGGGTCGCCCGTACCTATAAAAATAGTTCCCTGTTGCGAAGGATGGAACGCAATACTACCCATGGCCATCCACCCGAAATCGTCGGTCAAAGCACTCCAGTTCGCACCTCCGTCATGTGTTCCGAACAGTCCCCCTGCGGCACTCCCCACTAAAATATGATTCGCATCGAACGGATCTAGCTGAATCGCGTTCAGGCGACCTCCAATATTTTGCGGTCCCTCCATCCTCCACGACCCTCCGATTTCGCGAGAGTAATCTAAAGCTTCCAGTGCTTCAAAATGCTCGCGCACAGCTACTAACGCCTCGTCAGCTAAGTTTACGTCCCAATCCGAGTCCGGGTACGACCACTTAAACGACGCAGCCTCCCAAGGAGCGAATTTAGAAAAAACACCCTTGCTTGACTTCTCGTTTATTGCCTTCCCATCATTAGGATTCACCACGAAAAACAAGGTGAAAACTAGCGAAATCGAAAATATTACTAACAAAAATCGAGAAAAGGGTCTAAATTTTTTCATTAGTCGAAAGATACAGAGTAAGTTTGGCTTGCTAAATCAAAATCTAATTTTATGCGCATTTCAATACTTTCTATCCTGTTTTTAGGTCTAACGTTCAACGTTTCTGCTCAGCAATGCAGTGATATTTTCATTTCCGAGTATATAGAGGGCTCAGGTAATAATAAGGGCATTGAGTTCTTCAATCCGACAAGTGAGGCGATTGATTTAAGTGTATATACTCTTCAGCGTTGGAGTAATGGTGAGGCTGGAATGACTGATGAAACTCAGCTTTTCGGCACTTTGCCTTCAATGACTACTTGGGTTCTTGTAAATGGCCAAACAGAAGATGTCGAATTAGGTGGTGGCTCTATCTCGCCAGCTTGCGATGCTGTAATGCAGGGATTGGCGGATCAGTTAGACAATCCATATCCTGCTCCTACGTATATGAATGGCAATGATGCTCTTGTATTAGTTAAGAATGGTACATCGGTTGTAGACATTTTCGGAAAACCAGGAGAGGATCCTGGCACAGCTTGGACTAATGATGCTGAAAACGGTTTTGTTGATATAGGTGATGGAGCAGCATGGCTCACCTCAAACCATACTCTTCAACGTAAATTCGATATCGGAGCAGGTGTAACTATTCCTCCAATAGCCTTCGATACTTTCCTCGAGTACGACACACTACCTAATAACACTTGGTCAGGCCTAGGCAACCACAGCTGTGTTTGTGGTGCTACAGGTATCGAGCTAATCGAAGAAACATCTTCTATCAATGTTTTTCCGAACCCATCTACAAACGGTACTTTCACTATAGAAAGTGATCAGTCGGTTGTGCAAATCGAAGTATTCAGTCCAGAAGGCCGCCTAGTGAAAGTTGAAACACCTTCATCTGAGGTTCGCATGTGGAATATTTCTACCTCTGATTGGAATGCTGGAGTTTATTTCGTGAATGTTCAGTACGCAAGCGGCGCAATTTTTGCTCACCGCATTGTGATTCGCTAGTAACAGTCTTACCTAGTTTAATCTTACTATGATTCGTATTAAATCGCTTGCCCTAGCTCTTTGCATGGGTCTCCTTTTCGGCGGAATTAATGTCTCTTTAGCCCAAACAGGTCTTGTCCGAGGCACAATCTCAGACGCTGCCACAGGTGAGGCACTTATTCAAGCTGCAGTTATCTATGGAGCGGACGGAGCTTCTCAGGGAGTACTTACCGATTTCGATGGTGTTTTCTCTATCGAGTTGACCCCTGGAACATACGTTTTAAGAGTTTCTTATGTCGGTTACGAAGCCATGCAGAAGTCCGTGGATGTGGTTGCAAATACCACTCGACAACTTAACTTCAAGATGCATACTCTCCTACTTCAAGAGGCAATGGTCGTGGCGGATATCGCAATAGATAGAGAAACACCAGTTGCGTTCTCGAACATAAAGCCCATTCAAATTCAGGAGGAACTAGGTTCTCAGCCTATTCCCATGCTACTGAACTCCACACCTGGAGTTTATGCCACTCAAGGCGGATCTAGTGATGGAGGTCCGAGCATAACAATTCGTGGCTTTAAGCAAAGAAACGTTAGTGTTCTTATCGATGGGATTCCCGTTAATGATATGGAAAATGGTGGGGTTTACTGGAATAACTGGTTTGGTTTAGATCTTGTAACCCAAACCATGCAAGTTCAACGTGGACTCGGTGCCTCGAAACTTGCTCTTCCCGCTATCGGGGGAACTGTAAATATTATTACTGTCGGTATCGAGAATAAGAAGAAGACTAGTGTGAAGCAGGAGCTTGGAAGTTTCGGGATGATGCGAACGACTCTCGGTCACACAAGCGGACGCTTAGATGGAGGTTGGGGATTTACCGTCGCTGGTTCGTACAAGAATAGCGGGGGTTACTCAGCTCAGTCTTACAGCAAGTCTTGGTTCTATTACGGAAAAGTGCAAAAAGAGCTTGGGTCTCATATCCTATCCTTTACGGCGACCGGAGCTCCGTCACAAAACGCAGCCCGTGGATATAAACAACGCATCGGGACACACAGTGTAGATTACGCACGAGGATTGTTCACCGGAACCGATGCCGAGTACGAGGCTATGACTCAATATAGTCAAGCATACGACGCTATTTTCAACGACGGAACTCTTTCGTTAGCGGATGAGCAAGCGGCATTTGCGGAATTAAATACCGAGTACGGCTACGAACCAGATGGCGGGGCTGCCGAGTTTGAAGACGAAATGACATCTACAAATTATATTGATACTACTGGGCTTCGCGAGATGGGATTAAAGTATAATGTTCATTGGGGAGAGTTGAATGGATCGACACTGTACGAACGCCAAAACAAATACCATAAACCACTCCTATCTCTTCGCCACAGTTGGAGAGCAAGCGACAAGCTTTACGTTTCTACAACTGCATATGCGTCGTATGGACATGGTGGAGGGACTAGATTAGAGAACAGTCTGGGATCGGGAGATTACTCAGAGGACGGTCAGGTAGATTTTCAGAAATACTGGAATAATAATACCATTGGTGGTTTGTTTGGACCTCCAATTGATCCAACATATTCGGATGAATTGCTCAAAAGCTCAAGAATCTTAAGGAAGCTTTACAATAACCATAAGTGGTTCGGGGTACTTTCAACATTCCGCTATGAGCATACCGATAAGCTTGTTATCTCTGGAGGGGCTGATTATAGAACCTATCAAGGTGAACACTATAGCACAGTAAGCGATTTGTTAGGTGGTGATTACTTTGTTGATGTTGACGATAATAATGATTCTCAGCCTATGCACGCTGTAGGTGACACGATAGGCTATCATAACGATGGATTCGTGAAGTGGGGAGGAGCGTTCGCTCTTATTGAATATAAAGGACCTTGGTATAATTACTTCATCAATGTGAGTGCTGTTAAACAGGGCTATAATAGAGTTGATTACTTTAAACCAAAGGTGGAAAATGAAGAGACAGGTGAGTTAGAGTACGCGAATTCTGGGTGGAAGTGGATTCCTGGATATACTGTTAAAGGTGGTGGAAACGTAAATATAGATGAGTGGACAAATGCCTTTATGAATATCGGTTATTTGAATAGAACTCCAGCTTTTTCAAGTGTGATAGATTACGATAATCAGTTCATTCAGAATACTCAGAACGAAAAGATTTCGTCTATCGAACTAGGGGTGAAGTGGAGTAAGTCTCCTTGGACCTTGAACCTAAATGGGTATTATACAAATTGGCAGAATAGACCTCTGAATAGTATGCTTCGATTTGAAACTGTTGATGGAGATATCGTGAGGGCGAACATTAATTCTATGAGTGCTCTTCACAAAGGTGGAGAGATCGATTTCGGATACCAAGTAAACAGAAACCTTACGGTTGAAGGTTTTGCCTCATATGGTGATTGGCGTTGGACTAGTTCTGAGGATAGTTTAATTCTTCTGGACGATGAAACATTCTTGCCATACGTGGATTGGCAGGGTAATCCTGAGATTATTAGCTATAATGCGGCTAATGTTTCAGTGGGTGATGCACCCCAAACCCAGATCGGAATCGCAGTTCGTTACCGCAAAAATGGATTCTACGTGAAGCCACGTTACACTTTCTTCGATAGATTCTATGCAGACTTCGACCCCTTCTCTTTAAATGGAGAGAACGAAGGACGTCAGTCTTGGAAGCTGCCAGCTTACGGGCTTTTAGATTTACATATGGGCTACACCTTAGATATGTCAGAATCACAAGTTGATTTCCGTGTTTCAGCGTTCAATATCTTAAACACGATTTACCTTGTAAACGCTCAAAATAACGATCCGTATGGAGAGTGGAACTTTACAGACTCTAATCGCACATACGCATTCACAGAAAACAACTTTGATGCAGCTTCGGCTAGCGTCTTTATGGGGTATGGATTCCGTTCTAACTTCTCTGTTAGAGTACGATTCTAACCTCAGCTAACAAAGTTCTCAAAAACTAAAATGATTTTAAATTACGATATGAATATTTTCCGTAACACCGCACTTTTACTTGCTGTATTTGTTTCAGCAACTCTTTCAGCCCAAACTGATATACAAGACCTTCGTTCTAATTACAATATCGGAGATGTTGTCACTATTACTGGTATTGTCACCAGTGGAGCAGACCTTGGTTCAGTTCGCTACATTCAAGATGCTTCTGCAGGAATTGCTCTTTATCCAGGTAGTGATTGGACAGATTGGGCCGCTGAACCTAACCCAGGAGATGAAGTTATGATTACGGGCGAAATTTCTGAATACAACGGGCTTTTAGAAGTGGGACCTAACCTCACACAAGTAGATGTTCTTAGCTCGGGTAATCCACTTCCCGATGCACAAGTTGTTACTCCTAACCAATTAAACGAGTCCCTAGAGGGTGAGATTGTTGTTATTGAATCGACCACATTTGATGCTGGAGGCCAAACAATAGAAAGCAACACCACCTACACTTTCGCTTCAGGAGGCGAAGAAGGGAATATCTACGTAAGATCATCAAATTCTTTAGTAGGTACAATTTTAAACGGTTGTGAAATGAACCTAATGGGAATTGTTTCTCAGTTTTCTTTCGACGGATACGGAGGGTACCAGTTACTGCCAAGAGGTGCGGCTGATATGCAATCAACTTCAGGGATATGTTTATCGTCTGAGGTAGTGCAATTAAATCTCACTACAACTTCGTTTGATCTTACATGGTCAACTGATGTGGAAGGATCTAGTTCTATAGAGTGGGGGTTAACCTCAGCTTTAGGGACTACAACTACAGACCCTGCAATGACCACAACACATTCTTTACCACTATCAGGTTTAGCTCCGGGTACGCTTTACTATGCTCGTGCAGTTTCAATTAATGCAATGGGGGAAACAGTTACTTCTCCAACTCGAGTTTATGCTACGGTTTCTGAGTCCTCGGGAAATATCCACGTTTACTTTACGGGTTCTGTAGATCACACTGTTGCTACTGACGAGTTTGCGATGTCTTTAGGTACAAGCACTAACGACACCATCGCCGCTTGGATTACTTCAGCTCAACACACCCTCGAGATTGCCGTTTACAACACGAATAACGTAGCTATTGAGAACGCTCTTAATACTGCGGCTGCTAATGGAGTCCAAATCCGTTACATAGCTGAAGGGTCGAATGCGAACTTAGGTATTGATGACTTCGATAGTTCGATAGCTGTTCACTACCGTACTGATGGCGAAGGAAGTGGTATGCACAACAAGTTCTTCGTCGGAGATGCGGATTACCCAGAGACGGCTTTCGTTTTGACGGGATCTACAAACATGACCACAGCGAATTTGAACACAGATAAGAATAACGTTATCGTTTTTCAAGACCAAAGCTTAGCTCGTGGATACCGTCTTGAATTCAATGAGATGTGGGGTAGTGACGGAATGGTGCCGGATGCTGCAGCGTCTAAGTTTGGCCCAGATAAAACAGTAAATACTCCGCTAAAATATATAGTAGGAGGTTCTCCTGTTGAAGTGTATTTTTCTCCTTCAGACGGCACAACGTCTGCGATACGTAAAACTATTGAAACGATGGATTACGGTATGGCTTTCGCTCTGCTTTCCTTCACTCGCGACGATTTAGCTGACGCTATTATAGATGGATCAAATTTCTTTGTGAGTCCAGTAGGAGCTATCGAAGAAGTTGGAGGTACAGGAGCTGAATTCGAAACTTTAGTCGATGCAGGAATCGATGTTCACTCTCATCAAGGTATTTCTGGTTCACTACATCATAAGTACGCCGTCATTGACTACAGCGAGCCATTATCTGATCCGACTGTACTTACAGGGTCTCATAACTGGTCTTCTACAGCGGAAAATGTAAATGATGAAAATACGGTAATCGTTCACGATGCTCGTGTAGCAAATCTTTACTACCAAGAATTCCGAGGGCTACTTATTTCGATGGGAGTAATCGACGCCGTAGAAGATGTCGATGGGAAGATTGCAATAACTGCCTACCCTAACCCGACCTCAGATATCATCTACGTTGAGGTTTCTCAAGATCACGTGGGATCTGAGTTCACGCTCCGTGACATTAGCGGACGAGAGATAGCTCGATTCTTAGCTACTACAGAAAGGGTTTCACTAGATCTTTCTCAAGTTGAAGCCGGAGTATACATTCTGAGTACGCAAAAACTTTCGAGTTCGCTCCAAATTATAGTTCGTTAAACGAAATTTTATCGAAAAAGGCTGTATCTTTTGCATACAATGGATTACACCCAGAATTTCGATAACTACACAGCTGCTCAGCACTCAACCTGGAACTTTCTATACGAGAGACAACGCACGAACCTTCAAGACAAGGCAAGTAAGTTGTATTTGGGAACTCTTCATGAAATGTCGGGCACTCTTACTAGCCCTACCATTCCGCGAGTTGAGCAAATGGCGCAGCAGCTAACAAATAAAACGGGTTGGTCTATAGAAATTGTGCCAGGATTGATCCCTCCTCCTGAATTTTTCAAGCTTTTGTCCCAGAAAAAATTCTGTACCTCAACATGGGTTAGAAGGCAAGATCAAGTCGATTATATCGAAGAGCCAGATATGTTCCACGACACTTTCGGACATATCCCTCCGTTGATGAATACAGACTTTGCGAGTTTTATGCATAGGTTCGGGGAAGTAGGAGCGGTCCTGTCAGTTGACGGTAGAGACCATCAGGTAACGATGCTGCAGAGGTTGTATTGGTTTTTTGTGGAGTTCGGATTCGTTAGAGAAGATGGGGAAGCGAAATTATTCGGAGCGGGAATCATGTCGTCGTCTGGAGAGACAAAGCACGCTTGGGGTATGCGAAATAATTTGAAACAGTTCGATTTAGAGGAAGTTATGGCAACACCCTTCAGGTCAGATGTTATTCAAGACTGTTATTTCATCCTGAATGACATCCCTCAGCTTGAGCAGGACCTAAATTCTTGGTTTGACAAAACGTATTAAACTTACATTATGCGCCACATTACTCTCATTATACTTCTCGCTTTTGTTTCCCTCGATTTTGCAGCCCAAACCAATTCCGGTTGCGACGGCTCCAGATACCGTTACCGTGTTTTTAACGATTTCACCGTCGATTATGACGTTCAATACGGGAGTAATATCACTGCCTCAGGAAGTAACATTGCTCTTGTAATGGATATATATCGCCCCCTCGGTGATGTTAATCCAAATAGACCCGTTGTCGTTGCCGCCCACGGAGGTTTTTTTCTAGCCGGTTCAAATGACGGGACTGACATAGTGCCTATTTGCCAAGACCTAGCTCGTATGGGCTATGTGGTAGCCTCGATAAGTTATAGACTAGGAATCGATAATTTTTTCGACCTTGCCACTTCGCTACAGGAAGCTGCAATGCGAGGCGTACAAGATGCAAAAGCGGCAATAAGATTTTTTAGAAAAACTCATGCTGTGGAAGGAAACCCCTGGGGCATCGATCCTACAAGGATAGTATTAGGAGGCTCGTCAGCGGGTGGGTTTATCGCTCTTCACGCTGCTTACATAGATAATTTAGGAGAGATTCCTCCTAGCGTAGATCTAACGGCAAATGGCTTAAACGGTGGTCTTGAAGGCGTTTCAGGCTCCCCTGGTTATTCCTCTACCCCACTTTCGATTTTTAGTTTTTCCGGCGCTATCGGCGATGCTAATTGGATTGCCGCTGGTGACATCCCCGTTGTAAGCACTCACGGGACAGCAGACGGAACCGTACCCTTCGGTACGGGATATGTGAGTTTGTTGGGACTTAGCGTAATTCAAGTTGATGGAAGTGAGACGATTCACAACAGAGCAGATCTTCTTGGAATAGATAATTGCTTTCACGTATTTCCAGGTGCAGATCACACCCCTCATGATGGGTCATATGCTTATTACGACACAACTCGTGCGGTGATGGCAGGGTTTACGAGTAGACAGGTTTGTCCTATGTATCCACCTCAATGCGGGTGGTATGATGTTGATGCACCGCCTATTGTTCCAGACACTTGTCCGGAGGATATCGTGAGCGATGGGATTATCACGGTGGCCGACGTATTAGCTTTACTGGGACAGTTCGGGTGCACGGTGAATTGCACGGCAGATGTTGACGGAGATGGATTTGTGACGGTGGCTGACGTACTAGCGGTGCTCGCCGTTTTCTCAAATATTTGCCCCATTTAATTAGGATATGCTATTTGAAATTTGTGCTAGTACACCTGTCGATGTTGCCGTGGCGAAAGAGGCTGGAGCAGATCGGGTAGAGCTTTGTGGTCACTGGGAATGTGGAGGGTTGACGCCTTCTATGGCCTCAATAAGAGCAAGTGTAAATCTAGGTTTACCCGTACGGGCATTAGTGAGACCTAGGGCAGGTGATTTTTGTTATAACGAGTCAGAGAAGCAATTGATTCTTGCGGAAGCCCTTGATTGTTTGCATGTAGGTGCGGAGATGGTCGTGTTGGGCGGGTTGGATATCGAAGGTGGGGTAGATGAGTCTTTGATAGAAATGATATGCTCGAAAATACCATCAGAACTTATTGTATTTCATAGGGCTTTAGATTTATCTAAGGATCCGATGGAGAGTTTGGAGATATTACAAGATTTCGGAATTAATTCAGTGCTTTCAAGTGGAGCAGCACCTGCTGCAGGACTTGGTTTGGGGTTAATTAGACAGCTGAGCGATGCTGGTATGCAAGTTATCGCAGGAGGAGGAGTGAGGGCGGAGGATATAGTCGCGCTTGGTGAGGCGGGCGTAGAGGCTGTTCACGCTTCGTGTAGGGTGAAGTCGATCTCGGAATTCAAGGATCGAGGAAGTGAGGAGTTGTTCGATTTAAGTACTTTTCCTGTAGATCTCGAGAAGGCGATGATTTTATGTGATGCGGTCGAGAATTGGGCCCAATTTGATGGGGATGAGTAGAACTTTTTTACGAGTCATCGCATTTGTTTTCGTCGCAATAATTGCAAGTTCTTGTGACCAAACCACTCCACACAAAATTCCCAAGGGCTCTATTCAGAACCTCACTCCTTATCCCACTTCGGTTCACGAAATAACAAGGGATTCGATTAAGGTGGAGTTTTATTCTGGTGAAAGTTTGCGCGTAGAGGGATTGTCAAAATTAGGAGTGTCTGAAGGGGTAGTGAGAGATTGGATATCGAAATCGGGGGTGAGGCTGGAAGAAGATTTTGCGACAAACGCGAATTTGGTTTTTAAGAGGAAGAATATCGAAGGCGGTTCGAATGAAATCCGCGTTGAGGATTATGAATTAATCGTTCAAAAGGATGTGATTACCATCTCTGCTTTCACTGAGGCTGGGCTGTTTCGTGGATTTACAACACTTAGATTAATGATGCCGAATGAGTGTGAATACGGTGGATGTTCTATGGGTTTTTTCTTGCCTGAAGTGCTGATTCAAGATGGGCCTGAGTTTGAGCACAGAGGACTTCTTTTAGATTGTTGTCGCCATTTTATGGAGCCGGAATTCGTGATGAAGATGATAGATAATTTGGCCCTTCACAAGATGAATGTCCTTCACTGGCACCTGACGGAGGATCAAGGCTGGAGGATTGCTATCGATGCTTTCCCCAAGTTGACCGAGGTGGGAGCGTGGCGCACGGAACTTGATGGCACTCGTCACGGAGGGTTTTATTCAAAAGACCAAATTCGTGAGATTATCCGCTATGCTCAAGCCCGCCACATAGAAATTATTCCTGAGATAGAACTTCCGGGACACAGCCAGGCAGCATTAGCGGCATACCCATATTTAGGATGTACGGGGGATTCGTTGGAGGTGGCAAATCGATGGGGCGTTTTTAAGGATATTTATTGCGCAGGGAATGACAGTACTATCGCGTTTTTGGAAACGGTTTTAAGTGAAGTGTGCGATTTGTTTCCTACGAATCGGATACATATTGGTGGGGATGAAGCGCCTAAAGTGCGTTGGCATAATTGTGATAAGTGCAGACGAAGAATTTCGGAGGAAGGTCTTAAGGATGAGCACGAACTCCAAACTTGGTTTATCGAAAGGATAGGGCGCTTTTTAGAGTCGAAAGGAAAGACGATAATAGGATGGGATGAAATTCTAGAGGGTGGATTGCCGGAGGGAGCGGCTGTCCAAAGTTGGCGCGGAATGGCTGGCGCAATAGAAGCGGTTAAAATCGGAACGGACGTTATTGTCTCTCCGACAAGTCATTGCTACCTCGATTATCCTTTGTCTTCGACCGATCTAGAGCAGGTTTATAGTTTCAACCCCATACCAGAAGAAGCGTCTAAAGGTCCGGGAAAGATATTAGGAGGAGAGTGTAATATGTGGACGGAACATGCGCCTCAGGAGTTAGTTGAGTCGAAAGTGTATCCGAGAGCAATCGCTTTGGCAGAAGTGCTTTGGACTGGCCCCGATTTCACAAGCGAAGATGGTGCGTATTCTGAATTTATCGAGAGGCTTGACCCCCACCTAGAGCGGCTATCGTTATTAGGGGTGGACTATGGAATGGAGGCGGTTCCCGTTCATCTATCGCTAGGAGTAAAAAACGACCAACTCTTTGCAACTCTTGTTCCCGAAGGAGATTACATTCGAGGCTTCACTCACTTCTCCGGAAATGAAACTACGTCGAGCAACGAGATAGATAGCGTCCCTCTCGGGCATACGCTTTTAATTAATGGGGGCGGAGTTTTGAGTGCTTCGATTATTTATAGAGGTCGAGCTTTACCTAACCCGGAGTTGTTTTATGTCGATGGGCACGAAGGTGTTTTTCATCCTGTCGATCTCGGATATACTCCGAGCGCGTTTTATACCGGGGGAGGCGAAAATGCATTAGCCGATGGAAGGGTGGGGTCGTTAGATTTTCACGATGGAGCTTGGCAAGCTGTCCAAGGCGATGATATCACTGTGACTATCGATTTAGAAAAAGTGGTCGAAATAGATTCGCTTTTCTCGAACTTTTATCGATATCAAGACGCATGGATTTTCACTCCTAGTCAAGTAGTTTTTTCCTCTTCTTTAGATGGAGTTGCATTTGAGGAGATTGTTCTGATTGACTTTGCAGGGTTTGGTATGAAGAACGAAAATCAGGAAATAATCACTGTTAGTTCAGGTTCCCTTGAGGGCACACAGGCTCGATTTGTGAGAATGAAAGCACAAAACATGGGCTCCTGTCCTGACTGGCATGCTGCTGCGACAGAACTTTCATGGCTGTTTTGTGACGAGCTAGTGGTGAGGGGAAAGTGACTACAGTACCGAGGAAAGGCTCCTTGCTGTGACGAAAAGTTGAGTCATTACGTTTCGTGTTTGAGAATTTGAGGAGAGCTCTGGACCCCAAGTAGCTAGGTTGTGGGGAGTGAATTTAAGGATTCGTTGTTCTCCTGGAAGTAAGTCAAACCCGTTGTCCTCAAAGTTTCCAGACATGTTCGCTTCGAGTTGAACGCTTTTTGCGAAAACATCGGATTCTATCATCAGCAAAACGCTACCGTCGTCTTGATTCTTGAGTTTTTCGACTGAGATATTGGCCTTTTGTAATTTAATGTCCTTAGGCTCTATAGCCCAAACCACAGCACTTGCCCCGAGCTCACACTTCGATTTATCAATGCATGAATTATCTGTCCAGGAAAGTTGAACAAAGGTGCTCGAAAGGTCAGTTCTTTTACCGACGACATCTTCTAAAACAATCCAGTTAGGGGTTCCTGGGGTCAATATAAATGCATGGTCATTCGAGGATATTACGTCGCCATCTAATCCCACGAGAGAAACGCGAAGAGTTCCTGGGATGGCTGAGTTTAAGTTAGGATTAGGATTTGCCACTAGTCCTACTTTTAATTTAGAACCTCGCCCCACAGATTCCCAAACCCCATACAGGAGAGTAGGAGCGAAAGCGTCTTTTAATTCGTGGTGCAGTAGTTTCCACTTTCCATGAGAGTCTATGGAAGACCATGAAGCTATGGGCTGGCAATCATTTAACTGCCAAACTAAGGATCCCGAACAGTGATCTTGGTTGAGTCGTGCCGCTCTAACTCCGTCAGAAATCCCTTTCGCCTGAAGTAATTGAGTTAGATAAGTCCACTGATCGAACGATAGTTTTCCTAGATCATCTCCGAAAGGTTTTACAAGGTATGCGTCAATAATATCGAAACCTCTCGAGTGCTTTTCGTGAGAGATTAGTTCGGCCGAAGTTCTATCTGTCGAACTCAATATCGAATCGTAGTTAACGACTGTCGAAAACGTTGATTTCTCAGGAAAACTTTGAAATCCGAACTCGCTCATAAATCTCGGAACCCGAGTCCACAAACTATCGAACGAATAGCCGTCATGCCAAATCCCCCAATCATGAGCGTCCCCCCGATTCACGAAATCACTATCACCTCTCCCAAGCATTGGCGATGACTCCCAGTACGGAGCATCATCAATTTCAGAAACTATTGAAGGAAGCAGTTCATTAAAAATGCGGTCGTAGGACTTTTCGATTTCGCCAATCTCAAGCTCGCTTAAGCCTACCTTCCAGCCCCACCTCTCCCAACCTTCGCTCACCTCGTTATTCCCACACCACATTGCTAATGAGGGGTGGTGGCGGAGTCGTGTGGTTTGGTATGTGGTCTCTTTGGAAACGGATTCAAGGAACTTATTGTCACCTGGATACATGGCGCATGCGAACATGAAGTCATGCCAAACCAGAACCCCCATCTTGTCACACGCATTCATGAATTCATCAGAAGCGTACGTTCCTCCGCCCCATATCCTAAGCGTATTCATGTTCGCTTTTACAGCATTCTCGACTAGAGCCACATCTTCGGCTCCCCTGATACGATTTGAAATCAAATCAGCCGGAACGACGTTAGATCCTCCAGCGAAAATAGGAACGTTATTTAGTACCCACTGGAATTTCGCGCCTTTCGCGCCTTTCGCGCCTTCCTTGTCTTTCGAAGTATCGATACGTAACGTTCTTAGTCCGACAACTTGTTTTTCTCGAGCGATCAATCCCTTATCGCCTACAGCTACGATTTCTAAAGTATGTAAGTTCGGTTCGCCTAAATCATGAGTCCACCATAATAGTGCGTTCTCAATCTTAAAAGGAATTTTCACTTCCCCGACTTCGTGCCGAAACTTCCCCGCTGCGACCATCTTCCCTAAAGGGTCGCTCAAGGCCCATCTCAACAATAACCCATCATTTTCGAGTTTACTTTCTGTCCTAAACGTTACAAACCCACGTGCAGTCGTCCCTTCAATAGTGTCTGTCTGTACATCGATTTGGCTTATTGCAAAGTCCAAATCCTCACCCTTAAATCCCATCGCTCCCACCGAGCAGTCGACCAAAGTCATAGCCCAATCCCACCCGAATGTGAATTGCGGCGCTCTATGAACGGCCCGCTCGGCATCTCCCGGCAATGGATGATTAGCATTTTTTATTCTTGACTCAGCAACTTTAGAAGGAGCGGTAAATACCACCGATAAAATATTATTAGTGGGTCTAATGGCTTCCCGAACTCCGAATTCCCAAGGCCTAAACGCATTATCAGTTTCCCCCAGCTTTACCCCGTTTAAACTCCATTCACTGTATGTTAGAACTTCCCCGACTTCAAAATCCCCTTCGTGTGGCTTTTCAAACGGCTCAGAAATAAACTTCCAATCCATACGCCCCACCCATTGAACAGAATCTTCATTCGTTCCGACAAAGGGGTCGGGTATAATGCCTGATGAAATAAGTGCGTTGTGGAGACTTCCCGGTAACCTTCCCGGAACAGAAATGGCTGCTGAATCGATGCAATACCAGTTGCCTTGAATCGTGAATGGGAGGAGGGAGGTTTGGGCTAAAACATCAGGAATGTTAAACGCTAGCAAACTAAGGAGTGTTAAAAGAAACTTTCTCACGGTGCAAAATACAATAGCATGCTTAAGATGTAGCACCTTAGTGTCATTAGGAAACATATAAAGATGACATAACTATATGTTGTTTACCGGAGCATCTTTAGGTTCGTCCTGTTAACGAATTTCACCGACTAAATGTGCGTTTTTACCGATTAACGAAAGTATTTATGTATAATAATTTTTTATTATACAAGTAGTGTTTTAGTTTTAACACGTATTATTTATCAATTGGGGAATTGAATGAGCCCTTCTTGAATGAGTACAAGTAGATTGTTAGGATAAAAGAGCGCCTTTTTGAGCGCTCTTTTTTCATTATATATACTATCGTTTTCGTCATAAAAGCACGTAATTAGACTCATGAAAGAAACTGCTTATATACTTCTGTCTTTTTTCGGACTTTGTTTTATCACATCATGTTGTGATGAGACGGATCAGAATTATATCATTATTGACTCAATTGATGTAATATCTTTTGATGAGGAATATTTTGAGGATGATATTGATGAGGGATTTCCTGAATTATATGCAATTGTTAGAATCGCAGGCGATACGTATTACACTTCGGACCTATCATACGATCAAAGCACACCTGCGTCAATAACATTTGATGGGCTTTTATTTATCGGAGAAGAGATTAATGTAGATGTAGAAATAATGATTTTCGATGATGATGAAGCTACAACTGAGGACTTAATAGGCAGTGCCATCTTTGTCCCGAGTGATTTTTTACTCCAACAGAATCGTAGAGAAACCATACAGGGCGGGTTTTTAGAACTGGATTTACTGCTAAAATGGGAATGCGACAGTTAATTATACATTTAGTGTTGGAAGAGTTCAAATCATTACTATATTTGCACCCCTGAATATTAAAGGAAAAAATGGCAAATCATAAGTCAGCATTAAAGCGCGTTCGTTCCGATGAGAAGAAACGCGACCGAAATCGTTACCAGCACAAGACAACTCGTAACGCGATTCGAAACCTTCGTGCATCAACAGATGCGAAAGAAGCAGCTGAGATGTTACCTAAGGTATCGTCGATGTTAGATAAATTAGCTAAGACTAATGTTATTCATAAGAATAAAGCTTCCAACCTTAAATCTAGCCTTACCGTTCATGTAACGAACCTAGGATAAGTTAGGATAATTAAGATATTTGACCCTTCGACTTCTGTCGGAGGGTTTTTTTTTGATTAATTTTTATAACTTTCACATGACGGTAGATATTCGTCCTAGAGAAAGAATGTTGCTCCAAGGAGTAAAATCTTTAAATGATGCCGAGTTGCTGGCGATTCTTATAGGTAATGGTCCAACTGGTAAAACCGCTCACGATGTAGCCCTAGATCTATTGGATTTAGCTGGAGATGATTTATTCGAATTAGGCAAGCTTCTTCCCGAAGGATATGCTTCTGTTAATGGTATAGGAAGAGCAAGAGCATCAGTTCTTTCTGCAGCAATGGAGATAGGTAGACGCAGGATGTCGCTTGAAAGGCCTAAGACTACAAAAATAGCAACCTCAAAAGATGTTTATTTAAAATTCGTAGATAGGCTTTCGGACCTGCCTCATGAAGAATTTTGGATTTTACTTTTAAGAAGGTCAAATCACATTTTAGCTGAAATAAAGATTTCATCAGGTGGCCTGACAGGAACAGTTGCAGACCCCAAGATAATTTTCGGGCGTGCTTTAGCGTTACGTGCTGCAGCCATGGTTTTAATTCACAATCATCCATCGGGTAATCCCAAACCAAGTCACAGCGATATTGCACTCACAAATAATTTGATAGAAGCGGGTAAATTTCTTGATTTACCAGTATTAGATCATATCATCGTAGCGGGCCGTCAGTATGTTAGCTTTGCCGATGAAGGATTACTCACATAATGCCGACTCTTCTCACCATATTAGGGGCTAGACCTCAATTTATTAAAGCCGCGGCCTTGACTAGAGCTATTGAGAGACGTGTGGATTTACAATGGGAGCAAATAATTCTTCACACAGGCCAGCATTATGATTCACAACTCTCGGAGATATTTTTTGAGGAATTAAATATTCCCAGACCTGAATTTCAATTTACTCTTAAAAGTGGAGAGCGAACTGCAAGAATGATTGAGATGACAACTGGTATTAGTGAGGTAATAGCGAAAGTTAAACCTGATGCCGTTCTAGTTTATGGTGATACCGATTCCACACTAGCGGGTGCTCAAGCTGCAAGCGAATTAGGAGTGCAGGTTATACATGTTGAAGCTGGTTTAAGGTCATTTGATATGGAAATGCCAGAGGAAATTAATAGAATTGCGACTGACAAGATATCATCGATATTAATTGCCCCCACTGTAACTGCTATTAAGAATCTCACGAATGAAGGGATTGACGGCTCGCATTTAACAGGCGATATTATGCACGATAACGCCCTGCACTTTACTAAAGGACTTGCCGTTAGTAAAGCTCAGTCTGTACTTTTAACTATGCACAGACCCTCAAATGTAGATTCGACAGAACGCCTTAAATCTTGGATTGATTCTATTGGAGGCTGGTGTTGTAGTAAAAATATAAAGGCAACTTTCCCTGTGCACCCAAGAACGAAGAAATCCCTTGAGAAGCTGTATGGAACTCTTTGGTCTGATACTCTTAGAGAGAAAAATATCCATACAATCGATCCGGTAGGTTATATAGAATTGTTGCGATTCATTAAAATCAGTTCCCTAGTGATTACCGATTCTGGAGGAATTCAAAAGGAGGCGTATAGCTGTGAGACACCATCTGTAGTTATTAGACGTAATACCGAGTGGGTGGAGTTAGTTCATGCGGGACACACAGTTCTTTGCCCAGAACCTGCTCAACTTAGTGAAACAGCTGATAGTCAAAACGGGAGAGATATAGATGTTTCTGATTTACTATACGGAGATGGGAACGCGGCAGAAGATATTTTAGAGATTATTTCTAACGAATTATCTTGATTTAATGATGAAGCGTAAAGTGGTAATAACGTATTCCAAGCCTACTGAGCGAATGAGATACTCGGCAGAGATATTATTCGAGATATGTCTTGGAGTTGATGTCGAATGGAATGAAGATGGTGGTACAGACAAGCATGTTTTTATCATCAGTTCTGACACAAAGGAAATTATTTGCCCTCTTCATTCTTTGAGTTTAGGAGATGACAAAATTGCTAGATCATCTGGTGTTAGATGGGTTGATTGGCGAGGATATCGATTTCCCGGAGAGGTGTTGGGCGTTACAGATTTAATGTTTGACCCTTTAGCCTCAGTTTTTTTCTGTTGCTCAAGATGGGAGGAATTTACTTCCCATGGAGATGTTAATACGTTTAATAGAGATTCTCATGGTCGGTTTAAGGGGATGGCGAGTGCGGCATTTGTTGAGGGTATGTTGAGAACGCCGCTAATTGAGAATTTGGCTTGGGCTATTGCTGACACATTGGAGGTTGAGCCAAACACAAAACCACAAGACTATGAATTTCAACCCACCATAGACATAGATATTGCTTATGCATATCTTGGTAGAGATGCCATTCACAGCGTAGCAGCAGGGGTTAGGGATTTTATTATGATTCGTTGGGGTAATTTATTTAAACGGATTCAGGTTCTTATTAAGGGTGTGGGAGACCCATACGATTCTTATGATTACTTTTTGACTCTTCACGAAGACCAAAACCTGATTTCGAGATGCTTTATCCATTATGCAGAGTATAACCGGCCTTATGATTTGGGAGTGTCTAAATCTTATTTGGATTCTCTAATAAGTAGTATAGAAAGCCGAGCTAAAGTTTGTTGGCACCCTAGTTATGCAGCTACGGAAAATCGAGGGGAAATATTCAGGAACGAAAAGGATTCGTTTGCACTTAAGGGAAGTGTTGAAGAAGTAAGAACTCACTTTTTGAGGGGACAATCTTCTATTTGGCGTGAATTTCAGGACAACTTCATTTTACACGATTACTCCATGGGATATGCTGATCAGCCTGGATTTAGGGCGGGTATGAGTAGGCCGTTTCCTGCATTTGATCTAGAGAATAATGAACCTATGGCGTTAATTATTCACCCCTTCGCGGTAATGGACTCAACGCTCAAGTCCTATTTAGGTTTGGATGCTGAAAATTCAGTTAAAATTGTGGGAGAGATGTCTGATGCAGTGAGACAAGTTGGAGGAGTTATGGTTACTGTTTGGCACAATACTTCAGTTTCAGATCACGGTGTTTGGAAAGGTTGGCAGAGTGTTTATGAAGATGTTGTGCATAGGTGCTTACCTTAGTCACATGAATGATGATTTGATACACGATTTCAGTAAAATGCCTGGATTAGCAGGTGTCTTTCTTTTCGGTTTACGTCACCCTAAAGCCCAAAGCCATAGAGCCGCTTTTCGCCATAACCTACAGAGGTTAGGGTGGGTAATTGGGAATGCTCTTGCGCAAGATTGGCCCATGCGTGAGATAAAAGTGGAAACAGGACTAGGAACAGCTACTTGTACTGTTCCAGCAGAACAGCCAGTTCTTGCAACCATACTAAGGGCTGGGATTCCTATGCACGCTGGCGTATTGGAGGTTTGGGATCAAGCAGACTGCGCCTTTGTGTCCGCATACCGAAAAAAAAATTCAAAGGGTGGTTTCGATATTGAAATCGAGTATCTCGGTGCTCCTTCATCTGAAGGCCGAATCCTTGTGATTGTAGATCCTATGCTTGCTACTGGCGCTTCAATGGTGGCTGCCTATAAAGCACTTGTCTCTGATGGGATTCCTAGTAAACTCCATATAATATCTGCGATTGCTAGTCCAGAAGGACTTGACTATGCTCAACGTGAGCTACCTGAGGGGACGACATTTTGGATAGGTGCTGTTGATGACGGACTTGATGAAAATGACTATATCGTTCCTGGTCTAGGAGATGCAGGAGATCTTTCTTACGGTTCTAAATCAAGGTCATAAATAACTAAAATGGGCGAAAGTGTAATTTCAATTATTTTAGGTTACATAGGATGGGTGCTTATGTCTATTTTGAAATTTGTGATCACACCATCACTTATGATTGCGGCTGGGTATAGTTGGTGGGAGGTTATAATTGTCACTACTATTGGAGCTGTAATAGGAGTACTACTATTCTATAATGCCGGTAAAGCTATATTCACTTGGTGGTCTAAATTTAGAGCTAATTCAAAAAGGCAAAACACTAGCAACAAGAAACCCAAGCCAACTAAGGGTAAGCGAAAATTTATTTTATTTAAAGATAAATACGGACTTCCTGGATTGATTCTAATTTCAGGAGCACTTTCAGTCCCTATATCTGCGGTATTGGGAGCAAAGTATTTTAGGCATAACAAAAAAACCCCATTGTATCTAATTGTCGCATTTATGTGTTGGGCTTGCTTTTTGACTTTTGTTAGTTGGAGAGTGAAAGAAGGGATTTCATAATACAATTTAAATGAAGGATTTATTTTTCGACTTAGATCATACTCTTTGGGATTTTGAGAGAAATTCTCGAGAGGCTTTAAGAGAAGGATATTACTTACATAAGCTTGTTTCGTTTGGAGTAAATGATGTGGAAAAGTATATTACACTCTACGAAAAAGCGAATGCCTGGTGCTGGAGTGAGTATCAATCAGATAGGATGGATAAGCAAGAGTTACGGGGGAGAAGGTTTTCTTTGGCCCTAGAGTTTTGTGGGCTTAATGGAAATACTGCCGAGGAACTGAAGGAGATTGGAGAGAAATTGGGAAAGCATTATGTAGAAACATCTCCTTATAAAACTCATTTAGTAAAAGACGCTTTAGAGGTTATAAAGGAATTAAGTAAAAGAGGCCATCGTCTCATTATGCTCACGAATGGTTTTGAGGAAGTGCAACATATTAAAGTTAAGAGATGTGGCCTTGAGCCGTACTTTGAAAAGGTTTTAACTAGTGATGCTCTAGGTATTAAAAAACCAAACCCTGGTATTTTTAAACTCGCGTTGGATAGCGTGAATTCGCGTGTAGAAGACGCTGTGATGCTAGGTGACAGTCTAGCGTCAGATGTTGTGGGTGCGAGAGAAGCGGGGTGGGGGCAGGTGTATTACAACCCATTGGGAGTGCCTCATAATGAAGATGTGCTTTATGAAGTAAGAGACTTGAAATCTATTTTAGATATTAAGTTGAATAAATAAAAGAAAGTAAGTTTGGTCTAAAAGTGGAATAAGGATAATCATTTTCTTAACTTCGTGATATGGCAAAAGAAGAAAAGAAGAACAAGCTCAACATTGAGCTTCCAGAAGAAATGAGTGAGGGCGTTTACTCAAATTTAGCTGTGATTACTCACAGCCCCACAGAATTTGTTGCGGATTTCATCCAAATAATGCCTGGAATGCCTAAGGCAAAGGTGCGTTCACGCGTGATAATGACTCCTCAGCATGCAAAGCGTCTCTTGAAAGCTCTAGCCGGGAATATTCAGAGATACGAAGATAATCATGGTGATATTTCCGAAATTAGCGGACCAGAATCCATACCTCTAGCTTTCGGTGGACCCCAAGGTGAGGCATGATTAGAAGGGGTGCAATCTTTCGCTTAGTCAGCGATTAGCATCTTTTTACCGTTAATTGTCGCTAGAACGGATCCCTTTAGTTCACGGTTTTTCCACGGGTCATTAACACCACCTGATATTTCAGGATGAGTAAAACTTGAATTTGGATCAAACCAAGTAATTTTTGCTGGTGCTCCTACTTCGATATGAATTTCAGGTATGTTGTAAATTCGTCTTGTTCCGTTAGAAATAGAATCGACTAATCTTGATAATTCTAATTCTGGACAAGCAGTATTTATCGCAGCGAAAACAGATTCTATCCCTGACATTCCGTAAGGGCTGAGAGTGAATTCAACATCGTGGCTTTCGATGTTTTCTGGTCTGTGGTCTGAAACGATGGTGTCTAAAATGCCGGTAGATAATGCATGACGTAGTGCTTTTCTATCGGATTTCGATCTTAATGGAGGATGAACTTTTAATGTCCCGTCGAAATTTCCAAGATCCTCATCACAAAATGTTAGGTGATGAGGCGTTGTTGATGCTGTTATAAATAATCCTCGTTTTTTTGCAGCCTTTATTAATTTAACACCTTCCGCTGATGAGATTATTGGAATATGTAGTCTACCTCCTGTGTAAGATAATATTTCTATATCTCGTTTAAGTCGAATCGTTTCAGATGCTGAAGGTGATCCTGTAAGACCTAAAGCGGTACTTGTAGCTCCTTCGTGTATGGTTGCGCCTAGATTTAAATCTGATTCATTCGCCTGAGCGACAACGACATCTCCATTTGGAGCCAAATACTCTAGCGCTCTTTGTAATAATCCCACTCTGCTAATGGGACCGTCATCGGAAAACCCTATGGCTCCAGCACTACTCATATCAAGTAATTCTGCTAGTTGTTCACCTTTTCGTCCAACAGAAACGCACCCTAAAGGTAAAGGCATACATGGGGTGTTATTCTCAAGGCCTCTTGAAACTAGATAGGATACTGAAGACTTGTTATCGATTGGGGGGTTAGTTGATGGGAGTATAGCAACGTCAGTGAATCCTCCAGCTGCCCCAGCCATTAATCCTCTTTCTAAGCCTTCTTTCAACTCTAAACCGGGGTCTCTAAAGTGTGCCTGTCCATCCATCCATCCTGGGCTTATAAAGCTGCCTTTCTCTTCTAATATTAGGGCTTTTTTTTGATCTAATTTCTTTCCGATTTCGCTGATATAACCATTTTTTACCCTAACATCCAACTTCTTTCCATTGAAACTTCCACCTGGATCAACGACAGTAACGTTCTTTAAGATTATATGACTTTCCATCGTTTTTGAATAATTGTCTCACATGCAAGAGCGAGAATTACTACAATAATAAGGTACCACCAAAAATGGTTACCCGTTTCTAAATTTCCTATTACAGAAGCAATAGTTTCATGGTTCAGACTAAGTACCATCGAGTTTCCCCATCCATAGGATGTTAATTGTTCTTTAAATCCAGGCACATCCCAAGCAGTAGGGTCGCTTTCGGTTCTATCTGCGTTCACACCAAATGCCAGAACAGAGACTCCTTCAACTTCTACGAAGTAATTACCTGGGTTTTCTATTTTAGGACCGAGTAACAGTCTTGTCGATCCGCCAGCACTTCGCGATTCAGGAATAATAACTATTTCGCCATTTATTGCTGAAATGATAATGTGATCTTCAGTTTTAGTTTCAAAGTCCAAACTAATTGAATTTTCTCGACCTAAAGTTATTGCTTCAACTTTAGCAGACCTTGCCACTTCAGACATTCTTAATAGTAAAGGCACGAAAAGAGCGTGATTTACAAGATTGCCAGTTTCTTTTGCTAATGGTGACCCAAATAGAAATGCTCCGCCTGTACCAACGTCAATTTTAGATAAAAATGGGAGACCAGCATTTGTAAAGGCTAGAATTTCTTCGCTTGGAGTAATATCTCGAATAATACACCTGTCTGTTGAGGGCATATCCATTCTTGTCGGAATAGAAGAAAACATCCCCTCAAAAAAGGGGTGATTAAATCTCAAATTACCTACTGCTTCTGGCGACTCAGAAATACTCCAAGCCACCCCAGATCCAAATCCCATTTCTGTTCTAAGTGAGTGTGCTTTACGTGATAGATTAGAAGAGTCAGGGATAATAACTACAGATCCACCTTTCATAGCGAAATTCTTAAGCGATTGAATTAACCCGCTAGTAGGTTCTTCAATTCCATTTGCGATAATCAAATCGTATGTAGAAAGAGTTACATCGTCAGGAAGAGATTCTGACGTTTCAATTTTCACAAAGTCTTTAACTGAGCGAAACACATTGTCTATGCTCTTAGTTTCGTTTGAATGAAGGTCCGGGGTTAGATGAACAATGTTAATTTGGTCTACAATCTCATACCCAAGGAAGTATGTGTCATCAAATTTAATCGGCGCATCATCTATAGAAAGCACCGCGTGATTGATGCCAGGATTGCCATGACTGAATCGCAGAACGGTATCAGTCGCAAGCCCTGGCTCAAGATGAAACGTTGTAATAGCTGTCCTCTCTCCCTGAATGTGTAGCTGCAAGCCCAAACCATCAATTCTCTGCATGGCGTTATGCTTAATCCTAACGTTCAATAGGGCAGATTTACCTGCTGTAGCGATAGGCGCATTGAACCACGCGGAGTCTATCCAAACGTTAGGTCTTTCGTTAGCTAGGCTAGGAATAAATAACAAAGAAATATTCGTATCGGGCTTAAATGATTCTGAAAATGAATGTGAATTCTTTTGAAGATCACTCATTAGATACATAGTTCGCTTTCTGTTGGTGGCCTTATTTAATTGGTCTGATGATCTAGATATTACAGACTCAATATTTCTAACAAAAGGTTCACTTTGTACAGTTGCTATTCTCTCTAAAGCTTCATCTTTACTTAAGAAGTGAGAATCCTTACCAGCAAAGCTGTTAGTGATGATGTGGAATTTGTCGGTCTCGGAGTAGTTCTCTACTATTTCTGAAGCTCTGGTCTTCGATAATTGTAGAAGTGGTCCCTCTTCTCCTATAGCATCAATAGATGGGCTTGTGTCGAGGTAAATAGAGATTGCATTGCCAACTCCAGATCCATTATCGTTAGTTTCCGAGTATGGAATGTAAGGATCAGCAAAAGCAGCAACCAAAGCAGCTACCGCAATAAGTCTGAGAGCAAGAATTAATAAATTTCTTAATCTATGCTTAGATCTAGTTTCCTTTTTTACGTCGGCTAAAAAAGCTACGTTTGAAAAAGCCACCTTCCGAAATCTTCGCAAATGCAGCAAATGGATTAAGACGGGAATAATTAGCGCTGCTAACCCCCAAAGTATTTCAGGTTTGACCCACTCCATTTCGAGTGCAAAGTTAATTAGTTTTGCGACCTTTACACCATGAATTTTACGGATATGAACGGAGACCACTTAATTAAGTTGTCAAAACAAGAGTTAGGAGAGTTTTTGCTTGAAAAAGCAGAGCAGTTTGAAACACGAGATTTCATACCTGACGACCCAATTTCCATCCCTCATTTATTTTCTAATAAAGAGGATATAGAAATAGCTGGTTTCCTTGCTGCTACTATAGCTTGGGGCAATAGGAAGTCGATTTTAAAAAATGCAAATCGCTTGATGGAGAGAATGGATCACGCTCCTTTTGACTTCGTGACAAATTTCGAAAAATCCGATGAAAAGGTCTTCGAAGGATTTGTGCACAGAACCTTCCAGCCAGAAGATGCTGTCTGTTTTATGAGAGCTTTACAGAGGATTATTCGCGAGTTCGGCTCATTAGAGAACGTTTTCACATCGAGTTGGGAGACGTTAGGACGCCCAGATAATCTTAAAACTACGATAAGCGAATTCCACAATATTTTCTTTGATATCCCTCATGCGCAAAGAACTCGTAAACATGTTGCAAATCCAGCCAGAGGATCAGCTGCAAAACGAATAAATATGTATTTGCGTTGGATGGTTAGATCTTCAGCTAAAGGGGTTGATTTAGGTGTTTGGGATAAGTTGCCTTCGAGTATTCTTAGTATTCCTTTAGATGTACACACCTCAAATGTAGGTAGAGCTTTAGGACTCTTGCATAGAAAACAAAATGACTGGAAATCCGTAGCACAATTGGATAAATCTCTCAGGTATTACGATTCTGAAGACCCAGTAAAATTTGATTTCGCTCTATTTGGATTAGGAGCGATTGAGGGTTTTTAGAGTGCTATTATCTATCCTATAAGCCCTATTCGATGCTCTACGCAATCTTGAATTCTATAAAAGAGTTGGTCAGGGGCGTAAGTGCGCCAACCCAAATCATTTAGTTCTCCACCCATCACGAAGTAGCTGTCTAAATCGATGGTTTTCATGTCTTCGAGCACGTGTTCGTTGAAGTTAAGCAACGCAACCCAACCGTCTTCATCTGTTACTTCGTCGAACCACTCTTCGTAATAAGAATCGTCGCTGTAGTGAAAATTTAAAACATTTTCGCCAATCAAAATGAATTTGGTCACCCCAGCGTCTTGCAAAGGTTCAATAACGTCACGCTTTAAGAGCATTATGTCGTTGTGCAAGCAGTCGTTCCATTCCCCTATGAATTCTAGAATCGCACATCCGTCTTCATAGTCTACGAATAGTATTTTTAAATATAAAGTAGAAGAACCAAACCCATCCCATTGCGGATGAATGAAATGGTCGTACAGCTTCATATGGTAAGACATTTCATTGTACTGTCTCTCGTAGAAAGGACTTTGAGGATCATTGCTAGATATGTAATGATTTCTCCAGCTGTAATATGGTTCAATTGCATGCATTACTGAATCATCCTTTTTTAGAACTATTATAATGATCTACAGCCTCTCTCACACTACCCTCTGCGATTAGTAATTCTCTTGCCTCAACTTCTGCCAGTCCTGTTGCTTCCATGACCATGTAAGTGCCACGCTCAATGAGTTTTGCATTAGACAATTGCATATCTACCATTTTGCTTCCTTTTACATGGCCGAGTTGAATCATCGCGATAGTAGAAATCATGTTCAGAACTAGTTTTGTGGCTGTACCTGCCTTAAGTCTCGTAGAGCCCGTCACAAATTCTGGTCCAGTAATTACTTCTATTGGGAACTCGGAGACTTCGGCAAGTTCTGTGTCAGGGTTACATGTAATGCAAGCTGTAAGTAATCCGTGATCTCTAGCACTCTTAATTGCGCCTATTACATATGGTGTTCTACCACTTGCGGCAATCCCTACTACTGAATCTAAGCCTGTTACTTTGTATTCATTCAAATCGAGCCACCCCATTTCGCTATCGTCTTCAGCGCCTTCTACTGCTTGTCTAATAGCGCTATCTCCACCAGCGATAATACCTACAACGACCCCTGGGTTCACCCCGAAAGTAGGAGGGCACTCGCTTGCATCAACTACTCCTAATCGGCCACTAGTTCCTGCACCCATATAGAAAAGTCTACCCCCTTTTTTCATCCTTAACACGAGCTGTGATATGAATGAATTGATGGACTCTTTTACTTCGCCTACAGCTTTCAGCGTTTCGAAGTCAACCTCGTGCATCGCCGATGTTAACTCTTCAACGCTCATGGTGTGAAGTTCAGTAAACTTGCCCGCACGTTCAGTTGGAGGTGTTGGTTTGGTCATATCTTAAAATTACAATCCATTTTCAATCCAAATATCCCAAGATTTCTCTGCCTGCAATCTCAACATGTCAGAACCATTCATCGCAACTGCCCCATGTTTACGGGCTTCCCGAATAAATGATGTAATCTCAGGATTATAAACGAGATCAATCATTAAATGCTCTTCGCCTATTCCTTCCCAAGGTATGTCAACTATTTCTTCCACGTTCGGATGCATTCCCACGGGAGTACAGTTAATGAGTAGCAGATAATGCTTTAGGGACTCAGAAGTGAGTTCAGAATACGATACAATTCGTTCAAATCCAGTTTTTTTTTCAGACGATCTGCTTACGAAATAATAATTAATTCCCAAATCATTTAAGGCATGCCCGACTGCTTTAGCCGCCCCACCTGTTCCAAATATCAATGCTCTTTCATGTCTTCCTTTCAGGAAAGGTTGAATGCTACGTCTGAATCCCCAGCTGTCAGTATTATATCCAAACCACTTCCCCTCAATTTTCATCAGTGTGTTTACAGCACCAATTTCTTTCGCGTCATCGCTCAGCCCTTCAAGAAACGGAATGATGGTTTCTTTATGAGGTATAGTAACGTTAAGAGCGACTAACTCAGGGTTTTCTGAACAAAGTAAGGGGAATCCTGAAATGTCTTTCAAATCGAAAGTCGAGTACTTCAATTCCTTCCTGCCCGCTTTGATAAACTTGTCTGCAAACAGGGCTGGAGATTTAGAATGAGAGACAGGGTGGCCTATGAGGCCGAGAAGTTTTGTAGAAGTCATTTGGTCTTAGAAAATAAATCCAAGCCAGTAACTATAGCAATTCCAGCTAACACTAATGCTGTCATTATCACTATTTCTACTAGATTACTTTCAGGCAGAACGTTGCCTAGGAGCCATTCCTCCCTTCCGTCTGAATGCGTGTAAAGTAATTCTATTTCATTTTTCCAAGGCCAAAGTACATGTAGCGACCCCAATAAAAATCCGGTTAGAACAGCTATGGTTTGGGATCTAAACTTATGTAGAACCTTCGATATTATTCGGCTAAAAGCTATCAATCCCGTTAGCGCGCCTAGTCCGAAAGCTCCGATTCGAACCAAATCGAAGTTCGCCAAGGCTGAAATCACGGATGTATAAGCCCCTAGAATTAATAAGATAAAGCTCCCGCTTATTCCCGGAAGTAGCATAGCGCATATTGCTATGGATCCGCAAAAGAAAAGAAACAAAGGATCTTCAGATTGCATAGCCGGGGGTAGAGTTGTGATCGCGACGGCTACTGCAACACCTAAAAGTCCCCAAATAAAATCACTTTTTGTAAGTGGATTAATATCTCTTGCAATTAACGGAACAGAAGCTAGTACAAGCCCGAAGAAAACCGCTCGTAACTCCGAGGAGTGCTCCTCTTGTAGCCAATGTAATGTCCCGGAAAGCGAGGCAACTGCACATACAAGACCTAGCCCTAGAGCTGCTAGGAAGCTTAGATTATACTTCGCCCAAACTTTTGTTGGACCTATCCTAACTAGATCCCTCAAAGTGTCGAGCCCAAGCCCAGCTATCGTAGAAATCAGCTCGTCATAAATACCTGTAATAAATGCGATAGTTCCCCCACTTACTCCGGGAACAAGGTCTGCAGTTCCCATTGCAAATCCCTTTGCAAGTACTCTTACCCATGCTCGGGTAGATCTCATGCTACTTCTATGTTCGGATCAATTTCACAAGCCCAAGCATCGATACCCCCCTTTAAATCATGAATATTCTCATAACCTAGCTGTACTGTCAAATGATGAACTACAGCTGCCGATCTTGATCCAGAGCGACAATGAACAACCACCGGGACGTCTCTACGAATAAGTTCTATTGATTCAAGAAGCTTGTTCATCGGAATGTGTATACCGTCGATATGGCCTACTTCTATCTCCCAAGGTTCACGAACATCAATGAGTTGATGCTCAATGTTCTCTTCGCGCCACTTTTTCAGTATAGATACCTCGATCATATTCACGACTATTCACTTTGAGGATCTACTTCTTGCCTTAGTCCGTTAGCCATTTTTTCGGACAGGTGGTCGAAAAATGTATCTCCTCTTAATCCTAATCTCAATGTTTCAAGCGGAATCACATCCCATGGCCCGATGTTTCCAAGGTTTACATTCGCTCCGAATTGCTGTATAAACCAAACCTGTTGTGGCTTCTTCGGCGCCTCCCATAAGATATCTTCTAAACTCACTTTTGCGAGGATTTTTCTAATCAAAGCTGTGTGTGCAGAACCGTTTGGTCTATAAATCCCTACGTTCCCGCTTTCTCGAGCTTCTGCGATCACCTTCCAACTACCCGCCTCCAACTCTTGGCTCATCATTGCAGTCCATTTAGAAGGGCTGATTAGAATACCTGCTTCCTTTGATCCAACCTCGCTTAAAACTTTATAATTCGCTGAAAGTCTGCGTATCATTTCACATTTGTCATCCTCATGAATGACCATAGAGCCATCGCTTACTTCTAGACAATTAATTCCTAAGTCATCAATAAACCTCAAGTAATCATCAACTGAGTCTCTAATGTAGAACGCCTCAAAAAGAGTTCCGCCACAGTAAACATCAATGCCGGCATCACGATAAAGTTTTACCTTTTCTTTAATGTTTGGAGTTATTAATGATGTCCCAAACCCGAGTTTCAATAGGTCAGTTCTTTCGGAATTTATTTCAATAAAATCCTCAGCTTGTCTAAGGCTAAGCCCTTTGTCCATAACCATATTTAACCCGTTCTCTCTAGGTTTAGTAGTTCTTTCAGGAAGGTGAGATAATTCTGTGATCATGTTTTTTCAGGGTTTTAGGCGGTTATATCTATCCGCAATCCTGTTATCATTGAGCAAGTCAGGGAATGAATTAAAAATCCTACTAGCACTGTCGTAGTGGTTTAGTAATAAGTTGTCAAGTAGGTCTAGTGCTCTAGCTTCTTCGCCAGTTGCGAAAACACTTACAAATTCTTGATATCTAAGATGAGTGGGTTCAGGAATAAAATCAAGACCCTCTTTCAGTATTTCAAGAGCTGTCTCGTGAGCGTTAAGCCTTTGTAGATTATCGACTCTACCTTCCCATGCCTCTGAGTTGTTTGGCTCCTTATTTATTATTGTAGCGTATTGCTCCTCAGCGTCTTGAGGTTTTGCCAATTTAATTAGTGCAGCTGCCAAAAGCAATCTGAAGTCAGTGTGATTTGGTTCTAACAAAACAGCTTGCTCAAAAAATCGTACTGCAATAGTAGCTTCTGATTGTAAATCAGCAAGAACACCTAGTCCTACATAAGCATCTGTGAAATCAGAATCTATGTCTAATGATTTTTTATAGAAATTTTCAGCTTCTATATAATCCTCCAAACGTTCGTAACATTCGCCCATACAACAGTAAGTATGTGGGGTTGCCTTGTCCATTTGTAATGAGTCTCTATACGTTTCAAGAGCTTCAGCATAGTTTTCTAAAGTAATTAATGCTTCAGCTTTTTGGGTATAAGCCCTAGCATATTTAGGGTCTATTGCAATAGCGAAATCATATGCGTCAACGGCTTTTTTTAACGAACCAAACCTATGGAAGGAGTTCCCTAAGTTGTACCACCCAATAACACTATATGGATTTTCGTCTAAGTATTTCTCGAAAAAGTTAACGGCACTTTTAATATCGTTTATCTTATCGTAACAAAAAGCAAGCTCGAAAAGCGCAGATTCATTTGAAACATCATAGTCCAGAGCTTTTTCTAATATTTGAATAGCAGTCTTCCACTCGCCTAAATTCTCATATTCTAAAGCAATGTCTATCCTGATTTCAGATTTCAACTCTTTATCAGAAAGCTTTAAAGCCTGTTTAAAATATTTAATGGCTTTACTGTGATCAAAAAGATTACTATAAATACTTGCTAGAGTAAGATATATTTCTTCGTTATTCGGCTCGAAAGCAAGGAGGGTTTTAAGTCTCGGGATAGCTTTCATATGGCTGCCTAGCCCTGCCATAATCTGGGCTTCTCTTAATTGTAGATTGAGGCTCTCTGGGAATAAAGAGCTAGCGTAATGTAAAACGTTTTGAGCTTTTTCTACCCCGCCGTCGCCTAAATAGTTCTCGATGAGCATCTCAAATTCCTCGATATCGAAATACCGATTCTCACCACTTTCAACCATGCGCTCATAGCGTTTGATTAAGTCGTCTATTCCGCTTTCGCGATTCATATGGTTTTCTTCTTCAAACATCCCTACCAAATCTAATGTTCAAAGGTCGAGAATTTAGCTTAAAAACACGAGGGTTTTTAACAACAATAAAGGAAAACTCAACGAATAGAGTCTAAAGAGTATGCATTTAGATAGTTAGTGATGCTTTACTTTGTGGATATGCTTATAAAATCTATTTCTGGAATACGTGGAACCATAGGTGGTGAGGCAGGAAATGGTCTAACTCCACCGGATGTGGTTCGTTTTGCTACGGGTTATGGTTTGTGGGTTTTGTCACAATCAAATAAGTCAAATCAACAGAAACCATGTGTCGTAATCGGTAGGGATGCGAGGATATCTGGGCCGATAGTGAGTGGTTTGGTCGCGGCGACATTGAATTCGTTGGGGATTGATGTCGTGGATTTGGGGTTGAGCACGACTCCGACCGTCGAGTTAGCAGTTCCTGAATTGAAAGCTCAGGGAGGAATAATATTGACAGCGTCTCATAATCCGAAACAGTGGAACGCTTTAAAGTTGCTAGATTGTAATGGAGAATTCCTGTCTGCAGCTGAGGGGGAGAAGATGTTAGAGTTGTCGGATTCGAATGCGAACTATGCAGAGGTCGATGTTCTTGGTGTTACAACGGAAGATAGTAGTTGGATTGATTGGCATGTTCAGCACGTTCTTGATTTAGAACTCGTTGATGCCGATGCGATAAGAGGAGCTGGTTTGAGAGTAGCTGTCGATGCTGTCAATTCCTCGGGAGGAATAGCTATTCCATTGCTTCTCGAAGCTCTAGGGGTTGAGGTCGTTAAAGTACATTGTGACCCTACGGGTGACTTTGCTCATAACCCAGAGCCGTTGCCGCAGCACCTCACGGATTTAATGAACGTGGTCGTTGATAATAAGTGCGACTTAGGAGTTAGCGTAGACCCTGACGTAGATAGACTCTGTTTCGTGAGTGAGAATGGAGAGTTTTTCGGTGAAGAATACACCTTAGTAGCTGTTGCAGATTACGTTCTTTCGAAAACGCCTGGAAACACGGTGAGCAATCTTAGCTCGACTCGCGCACTTAGCGATGTAACTGTAAAGCATGGAGGAAAGTACACAGCTTCGGCTGTGGGTGAGGTAAATGTAGTGGAAGCGATTCGCTCAACGTCAGCAATAATCGGTGGTGAAGGAAATGGTGGTATAATCTACCCGACTTCTCACGCAGGTCGTGATGCTCTGGTGGGAGTAGGCTTGTTTTTGACTCATTTGGTGGAGTCGAAAATGAAGTGTAGCGAGCTTAGGAATACTTATCCTAGTTATGTAATCCAAAAGGATAAGTTAGATCTTCCCGAGTTTGGTGTAGAAGAAGCCCTAAAAAAACTGGTGAGTAACCATCCTGAAGCACAAGTGAATACAATTGATGGTGTAAAATTTGATTTAGACGAAGGCTGGGTTCATTTGAGAAGGAGTAACACGGAACCCATTATACGAGTTTATGCTGAATCTGATAGCCCTGAAGCTTCGAAATCACTTGCTGACAGGTTTAAGGCTGAGCTTCAAAGCCTACTAGATTGAATATTTCAAAATAAAGGTGCTCTTAAAGATTATATTTGCAAACTGAATTAGAAATCCCACCTAGTGAAATCTATTTATCTCGATAACGCAGCGACCACAAAATTAGCTCCCGAAGTTTCGGAAGCTATGATTCCTGTGCTTTGCGAAGTGTTTGGTAATCCATCTTCAACCCATGCTGTAGGTCGCAAGGCGAAAGCTCTTATTGAAACAAGCAGGAGAGATATTGCAAAACTTTTAGGTTGCGAGCCACGCTCGATCACCTTTACCTCGGGAGGAACTGAGGCTGATAATTTGGCTTTGAGAGCTGCAGTAAGAGATTTGGGATGTATGAGAATTGTGACTTCTGCGGCTGAGCACAGCGCTGTTATTGCTAGTGCGGAGAAGATGGCGGAATTGTTCGGAGTGGAAATAGTTCACGTAGCTCATCACCATGATGGTACAGTTGATTGTGAGAATTTGCGTTCTATTTTGGCCACAGGCCCTCTAACTCTTGTGAGTCTAATGCATGCAAATAATGAGGTGGGTGTGATTCAACCGCTAGATAAAATTTCCCAGGCATGTAAGGAGGTAGGTGCTTATTTTCATAGTGATACAGTCCAAACCATGGCTCACTACCACTTTCAACTCGACGCTCTTCAAATTGATTTTCTTACATGTTCAGCTCATAAATTCCATGGTCCCAAAGGAACAGGGTTTTTATATACGCACCCAAGAAATAAGATTAAAAGCCAAATTGTCGGTGGTGGGCAAGAACGAGGATTGAGGAGTGGCACAGAGAACCTTCACGGAATTGTAGGGTTAGGAGCCGCGTTAAAACTTTCTTATGATGGACTCGACAAGCACTCAACGCACATTCGTTCTATTAAAAAACGTATGGTTGACGGCCTTATGAACATCGATTCGGACATTGTTTTCAATGCAGAAAGTGATAAGGAGAGTCGCCTTTATACAGTTCTAAGCGTAAAATTCCCGCCCCATCCTAATAGCGGTATGGCTTTATTCTTGCTCGACCTCGAAGGGGTCGCTTGCTCGGGCGGAAGTGCGTGCTCAAGTGGTGCAACTACGGGCTCACATGTCCTGAACGCCCTTGGCTACCACGAACCCAATCGAGCTAGCCTAAGATTTTCGTTCTCTCGATACACAACGAACGAAGATATCGATTACGCTTTAGGAGCGATATCACGAGTCTTTGCGCTAGTAGAATCGTAAATGTCTGTAAATCGCCTTTTCTCGTCAATTATTCGCCGCCGAATGGTGGAGATAGATTGGGTTATGAAAAGGCCAGTCGAATCTCAAAGGGCTGTATTTAGTGAGTTATTTCACGGTCTTCAACGAACTAAGTATGGACAAGAACACGGATTATATAAAGATGTGAGGTCATTGGGTATACGGGACTTTAAAGCTCAAATTCCCATAAGAACTTATGACGAAATAAAACCATGGATTTCAAGGTCTATTGAAGGGGAGTCTGACGTTCTTTGGCCTGGTAGTGTTGAATGGTTTGCAAAAACATCAGGCACTACATCAGATCGTTCAAAGTTATTGCCTGTCACAAAAGATTCGCTCAGGACAGGACATTACAAAGGAGGAAGAGATCTATTAGCTATGTTTTGTGAGCAAAGACCTAAAGCTAGATTGTACTCTGGAAAGCATCTAATAATAGGAGGGAGTGCTAAGTTGAGTTCAAATTCTCAGGGTGCGTTGATGGGAGATCTCTCTGCAATAATAATCCGTAATCTACCTTCTTGGGTGGAGATGCGGAGAACTCCTAGTCGAGAGATTACCATGCTCGAAAATTGGGAAGATAAAATCGAGCTAATGGCCGAGAGTGTTATTAAAGAGGATGTTCGAATATTGGCCGGAATTCCGAGTTGGATGCTGGTTGTTTCTAATAAAGTACTTGAAATAACAGGAGCATCTAGTTTAGACGAGGTTTGGCCTAACCTTCAATTATACATGCACGGCGGTGTGGGGTTTGCTCCATATAAACAAGAGTTTAATAGATTAATTAAATCTCCAGATATCAATTATATGGAGACTTACAACGCCTCGGAAGGTTTTTTCGCTATTCAGGACTCACTTGAGCGCGATGATATGGCTTTACTTCTAGATCACGGTGTTTTCTATGAGTTTCTCCCAATTTCTGAAATAAATAGCAAGCACCCCAGAACCTTAGATATACGTGAACTTGAGATAGGGGAGGAATATGGTTTGGTTATTTCAACAAATGCAGGGCTCTGGAGGTATCTACTCGGTGACGTGATTAGATTAACAAGCAGAGATCCCTATAGGCTACAAGTGGCAGGGAGATTGTCTTCTTATCTAAATATTGTTGGAGAGGAATTGATGGTTGATCAAGTCGAGAGAGCTATTTCTCTTGCTGCTCAGAAGTTAGAAGTTTCTATTAAGGAATTCACAGGAGCACCTAGATTAGCATCTGACGGACACCCAATTGGTCATACTTGGGCTATAGAATTTTCAAAAACGTCTAAAAACAAAATTTGTGCATTAGATCAATTTGCTGAAGTATTTGATTTTGAATTAAAAAAAGTGAATTCAGATTATGATGCCAAAAGATCTTCGGACTTAGTTCTTAAAATGCCTGAAATTCAAGAAATTGAGGCAGGAGTTTTCGAGTTTTGGCTTAAAGAAAACAATAAATTAGGAGGCCAACACAAAATACCGAGGCTTTCAAATTCAAGACTCTTTATCGATGAAATATTAAGAGTTATCCCCAATCGATAGACAATGCTTGTTATGGGCGGAAAAAGTTGCTAATTTCCCACCTCATTAAGAACTTTACTTTATACATATGCATTTAGCTGTTGCAGGAAATATCGGGTCGGGCAAGACCACATTAACCACGCTTTTAGCGAAGCACTATAAGTACACTCCTCATTACGAAAGTGTAGATGATAATCCATACTTAAACGATTTTTATAAGGATATGCAACGTTGGTCATTCAACTTGCAGGTGTACTTCCTCAATTCCAGATTTGAGCAGCTTATCTCTTTAAAAGACAAGGGAAAGCCGATGATTCAAGATAGAACTATATACGAAGACGCTCATATTTTCGCACCTAACCTTGCGGCGATGGGTCTTATGACTCAGCGAGATTTCGAAAATTATCTTCACCTATTTGAGTTAATGGAGACCTTTGTCACTCCACCAGATCTTTTAATCTATTTAAGAGCTTCTGTGCCTAAGCTGGTTGCTCAAATCCAAAAGAGAGGCCGTGATTACGAAGAAGCTATTCGTTTGGATTATTTAAATCGCCTTAATGAGAGGTATGAAGCTTGGATCTCTACATACTCAAAAGGGAATCTATTAATTATAGATGTAGAGGACATTGACTTTGCTGATAGTAAAGAAGACTTAAGTAAGGTTATAGAGTCGATAGACGCTAAAATTCACGGATTATTTGAGACAGTGAAGTAGGGGTTATAATTTCATTACTTCAGTTAGAGCATGAAAAAAGCCACGCAATTGCGTGGCTTTTTTACGTCTCTTAAGTATTTCTACGTATGATTACATAGCTACAAACTCAAATTTGAGAAATACATCATCATTAATAGTTCTGTCTCCAAGATCGTCAAAGAATGAGCCTGAACCATATTTCAAGTTATGCTTCGTTCTGTCCATAAAGAACTCACCTGAGATCTTAAACCCCTTCCCGGTTTCTCCGATTTTAATCTCTTCAACAGAGAATGGAATCAAATAATCAACCTCAACGCCGTGTAGGTCAAGAGTGGTAGAGATTTGCAGATTTCCATTCGCATCTTTAGAAGATTCGTTTATAATCAAGCGTGCAGTAGGGTACTGTTCAACATCAAAAAAGTCAGCAGACCTTAAGTGATTGTCGAACTTGCCCTTGTACTCACCTTCAATGTCGGTTGATTCAAAGCCTTTCATGTCAAAAGAAACGACTCCTCTAGAAACAGCTCCGTTCTCAACTTTAAATTTCCCTAAGGTTGCAGGAATAATTCCTGTGTGTCCTTCTCCGGTTATCTTTTTTGCAGTCCAAACTATAGATGGTGTCTCCTTAGTTAGTTTGTAATTACCATTAGGAATACCTAGGTCTCCAGTAGCAAATTTTACCTCTACGTTTTCTGTCTCAGTAGTCGTAGAGTTTGAAGAGCTATCAGTTTCGGCTCCGTTGCTGCAAGAAGCAAAAGCTAAGACTGAAGCAGCAATTAGTAGTGTGTGAAATTTCATTATTTCCGGTTTGTTTCGTTTGATTCAATAGCAGTCATTACGATTTCCGTGTTAGCTGCGTTTACTGTATCGTTATTAAGGTCAGCATGACCATTTCCAACTCCTCCTGAAAGCAAAGGTGCAATAACAAGTCCGATTAAACAAGTAAGTTTAATCAAGATGTTCATCGAAGGACCTGAAGTGTCCTTGAATGGGTCACCTACAGTATCTCCAGTTACAGCCGCTTTGTGAGCTTCTGAACCTTTGTATGTCATTTCGCCATCAATCTCTACACCCGCCTCAAAACTTTTCTTAGCGTTATCCCATGCGCCACCGGCGTTGTTTTGGAATATAGCCCAAAGCACACCACTCACTGTAACACCAGCCATGTAAGACCCTAACGGCTCAGCACCCATAGTGAAACCAACTAGGATAGGAGTCACAATAGTTAAAGCTCCAGGAAGTATCATCTCGCGTAGAGCAGCCTTTGTGCTAATGTCAACACACTTGCTGTACTCTGGCTGACCAGTTCCCTCCATAATCCCAGGAATCTCCTTGAATTGACGACGTACCTCTTTAACCATTTCCATAGCAGCTTTACCAACGGAACTCATTGCAAGAGCAGAGAATACAACTGGAATCATAGCTCCAACGAATAGCATAGCTAATACGTCAGCTTTAAAGATGTTAATTCCATCGATACCTGTCATTGTAACGAAAGCAGCGAATAAAGCTAAAGCTGTTAAAGCAGCAGAAGCAATAGCGAATCCTTTTCCGATAGCAGCTGTAGTATTTCCTACAGAGTCTAAGATGTCAGTACGAGTACGTACTTCTTCAGGAAGCTCACACATTTCAGCGATACCACCAGCGTTGTCAGCAATAGGTCCGAAAGCGTCAATAGCAAGCTGCATAGCAGTTGTTGCCATCATTGCGCAAGCTGCGATAGCAACTCCGTAGAAACCAGCGAACCCATATGATAGGTAGATTGCTGCAGCGAATAGAAGAATAGGTCCGAAAGTAGACATCATTCCAGTAGAAAGTCCAGCTATTATGTTCGTTCCAGCTCCAGTGTTAGAGTTGCGAACGATATCCATTACAGGTTTCTTACCTAGTCCTGTGTAGTACTCCGTCATCCAGCTAATTCCACCACCAACTCCTAGGCCAACAAGTACAGAGTAAAACACGTTCATTGACGAGAATGAAGTTGCAGATTTAGCAGCATCATGGAAGAATTCCATGTTTAACTGTGAAGGAAGCATCCAGTCGATGAGGAAGTAACAAGCGATAGCTGTCATAATGATAGATCCCCAGTTTCCTTTATTTAAAGCAGCCTGTACCTCAGGCTCTTTTCCACTATCTTTTACTTTAATAAAGTAAGTGGCAAGAATAGAGAAAATAATTCCCGATGCAGAAATAACTAGTGGAAGTAATAGTGTAGCTAGACCTCCGAAATTGTCCGAGTAATCAGCACCCATATCACGTACAACGTAAACTCCGAGTACCATAGCAGCAAGTACAGTAGCTACGTAAGAACCGAATAAATCAGCTCCCATACCAGCTACGTCCCCCACGTTATCACCTACATTGTCAGCAATTGTAGCAGGGTTACGAGGATCATCCTCAGGAATGCCAGCCTCAATTTTACCTACAAGGTCAGCTCCTACGTCAGCAGCTTTAGTGTAAATTCCTCCACCCACACGAGCGAAGAGTGCAATTGACTCAGCTCCGAGTGAGAAGCCGGCTAATGCCTCAAGTACTATAAGCATATCGTGGACGTTTGTAGCGTCAACACCATCGCCTAAGCCTAGAATTGAAGTTTTCATCAGGATTATGAAAATCACACTTAATCCGAAAACAGCAAGACCTGCAACGCCAAGTCCCATTACTGTACCGCCAGTAAAGCTAACTTTAAGAGCTTTTGAAAGACTAGTCTTAGCAGCTTCAGCAGTACGGACGTTAGCTTGAGTAGCAATTCGCATTCCGATGTTTCCTGCAACAGCAGAGAAAACGGCACCGATTACAAATGCAATTACGATAAACCAATGTGTTGCAGGTACCAAGTAAGAGATTACTCCCAGTGCAGCCCCAGCGATTACTACGAATACAGCAAGCATTCGGTACTCAGCATTCAGAAAAGCTAATGCGCCCTCATGAATATAAGTAGCGATTTCAGTCATACGTTCGTTTCCCTTAGGTTGTTTGCGAACCCAAGCTCCTTGGATAGCCATATAAATCAGACCTAGAACAGCGATTGCTGGAACAAAATAAAGAAGGTTGTTAATCAAAAAATCCATGTTGTATTATTATTATCTGTGTCGGCAGAATTAATGCCGACGTATTATTTACTTATTTAATGTAGGTGACGGTTTTTACTGCTTCCACGATTTCTTTAATCTGTGGAGTTGCTTCGTCAATGAGAGTTGTAGCGAATGCAAAAGGTGTGTCGGATTGACATAGCCTTATAATAGGTGCGTCTAGGTAATCGAAAGCGTTGCGTTGAACTCGGTACGCTACTTCAGATGAAACTGAGCTTACGGGGAAGCTTTCCTCAACGATAACGAGACGATTCGTCTTTTTAATAGATTCTATAATCGTATTTAGGTCAAGAGGTCTAATTGTCACGAGGTCTATGATTTCAACTTCGATTCCTTCTTTCGCTAGTTCGTCAGCTGCAGCGTGGACCGTTTTTAAAATCTTTCCGAATGAAACAATCGTAACGTCAGAGCCTTTCTGCCTAACGTTTGCCTTTCCGATAGGAACAAGGAATTCACCATCAGGAATCATTCCCTTATCGCCATACATTTTTTCCGATTCCATAATTAATACAGGATCGTTGTCACGAATTGCCGATTTTAGCAGCCCTTTTGCTTCATAAGGCGTGAACGGAGTCACAACTTTAAGCCCAGGAATCGCAGAATACATCGATTCATAGCTTTGGCTGTGAGTAGCAGCGAGTTGACCCGCCGGGCCGTTAGGGCCTCTAAAAACTATGGGAGTTGTGAATTGACCACCACTCATTTGAAGCATTTTTGCGGCGTGATTTATGATTTGATCTGATGCCAAAACAGCAAAGTTCCATGTCATATATTCAACTATGGGACGCAATCCATTCATAGCGGCTCCGACTGCAATGCTAGTAAAACCAAGCTCTGCGATAGGTGTGTCAATAACTCTCCTCGGGCCAAACTCCTCTAACATTCCTTTAGACGTTTTGTAAGCACCGTTATATTCGGCAACTTCTTCGCCCAACAAAAACACACGCTCGTCTCGGCGCATCTCTTCGCTCATCGCTTCAGCGACAGCCTCTCTATATGTAATTTCACGCATGGTATTAACGCTTAATTCGGTCGGCAAAGGTAAGTGATTATTGATAGCATTATCACACGCTTGAATTCTTACATTTGCATAACCGAGAAATACATCTCGGACTATTTATTCTATAGAATGAAATTACTTGTTTGTGTAAGTAAAGCTCCAGATACGACCAGTCGTATTTCCTTTACTGACGGGGGGAAGCGCTTTGATGAAAGTGGGGTTCAGTTTATTATTAACCCTTACGATGAGTGGTACGCTTTAGTTCGAGCAATCGAATTAGTAGAAGCAAACGGTGGTTCTGTGACTACTGTAACAGTTGGAGATGCTACTTGTGACCCTATTATTCGTAAAGCTTTAGCCATTGGCGCTACTGATGCGGTTAGAATTGATGCGATACCAACAGATTCTGTTCAAGTTGCTAGTTTGATTGCGAATTATTCGAAAAATGAAGGTTTTGATATCATTTTTTGCGGAAAAGAAACGATAGATCATAATTCTTGTGCCGTTCCGGCGATGATCGCAGAGTGTATGGGGCTTCCATACGTTGCTATTGCGACATCTATTGAGGTTTCCGGGTCTGAATCTACACTTGTAGCGGAAGTTTCTGGCGGTACTAATAACGTAACAGTTAATGGTCCTTTTGTTCTAAGTGCAACAAAAGGAATGTCTGAGCAGAGAATTCCGAATATGAGAGGTATTATGTCTGCTCGTAGTAAGCCTTTAATCGTAGTTGATGCTTCTGATGTTTCTAAGATGTCTGAAGTAAATGAGTTTAAGTTACCTCCTGTTAAAGGAGATTGTGTTTTAGTTGATGCTGATAATGCAGCTGAGTTAGTTCGTCTTTTACGTGAAGAAGCAAAAATCATTTAATATGTCAGTATTAGTATATATCCCCACACATGATGGTCGCGCTACTAATGCGGGACTTGAAGTAGCATCATATGCAAACGCTATCAGTTCTGGTAGTGATGTAGTTGCTCTAGTTTCAGGTGATTTAAGTGGTGACGGTGGAATCGGTTCAACCGGTGTATCACGCGTTCTGCACTATGCAACAGATATCAATGACAATAGCCAAATATCTAAGTTGGTTACTTCTGCAGCTACAACTGAAGGAGCTCATACAATAGTGTTTTCAGGAAATAACGAAGGCAAAGCTGCTGCTCCTAGAGTAGCGATTTCAATGAATGCTGGTTATGTACCTGGAGTAACGTCAGTAAGCGGAGGAAAGTCGTTTACTCGTAACGTATTCAGTGGTAAAGCTACTGCAGTTGTTGATGTAAACGCTGAAGTGAGCGTTGTGACGATTACACCTAATTCGTTTGGAATAAAGGATCAAGGTGCTGCTGATGCGAGTGTTGAAGCATTTTCTGCAGAGGTGGGAGATTCGAAAGTGACATTGAATTCATTCACTCCGACGAGCAATGATGGTTCTGTTCCATTGCCTGAGGCGGTGAGAGTTGTTTCTGCTGGAAGAGGTCTGAAAGGGCCTGAGAATTGGGGTATTGTTGAGGATCTTGCTACGGCATTAGGTGCAACCACTGCTTGTAGTCGCCCCGTTGGAGATATGGGTTGGCGTCCTCATCATGAGCATGTAGGCCAAACCGGTATTACCATTCGCCCAGATTTATACATTGCTTGTGGAATTTCAGGTGCGATACAACACCTTGCAGGCGTAAACCAAAGCAAGGTTATAGTAGTCATCAACACCGATCCAGAAGCTCCGTTCTTTAAAGCTGCGGATTATGGAATCGTGGGTGATGTATTCGAAGTTCTTCCTAAATTGACAGAAGCTATTAAAGCTCTATAGAAATATAGATACATGAAGAAGATAGACCTAGAAATATTAGACGTATCCCATAGTGGTACTAGTTCTGGGGCTTATGCTATGGTTTTAGTAGAAAAGAACGGTAATAGGAGATTACCTATTATTATCGGCCCATCTGTAGCTCAGGCAATAGCAATCGAGCTCGAGAATATGAAGCCGTCAAGGCCTTTGACTCATGATTTGTTTAAGACATCTCTCACTACTTTCGGTTTGTCAGTTGAAGAAGTGTTTATTTATAAGTATGAGGAAGGAGTTTTCTTTTCCAAGTTGATTATTACTGACGGTTCAAAAACTATTGAAATAGATGCCAGATCTTCAGACGCAGTTGCAATCGCTCTCAGATTTAGAGCTCCGATTCGATGCGCTGAGGCCATTTTAGACTCTATGGGGATTTCTCCTGGGGATGCGGCAAATGAAGAAGTTGAATCTGATTTCGACAATGACGATGATTTCGATGAGGGCGGCGAAATAGTATTCGAGTCTGACATGGGTGATTTCGAAAAAAGCGAAGAAAACAACGAAAAGGATTTGGTAGATTTACGGAAAAAGCTAGAAATAGCTATTGAGAACGAAGATTACGAATCAGCAGCTCAAATTCAGAAATCAATCGAAAAGATTGAATCTAAAAAATAGAGGATAAGATGAACAAAGTAGGAATCATAATGGGAAGCACTTCAGATCTTCCAGTAATGGAAGAGGCGATGCGCGTTCTAGACGAGCTAGGAGTTAGTTATGAGGCAACGGTAATTAGTGCTCACAGAACACCCGACAGTATGGCTCAGTATGCAACTTCTGCCATAAGCAGAGGATTGTCCGTGATTATTGCTGGAGCGGGCGGAGCGGCTCACCTACCTGGTATGACAGCTGCTTATACTCCTCTACCGGTGATTGGAGTTCCTGTGAAAAGTAGTAATTCAATAGATGGTTGGGATTCAGTTTTGAGTATTCTCCAAATGCCTGCCGGAGTTCCTGTTGCCACTGTTGCTCTTGACGGCGCTCGTAACGCTGGTATTCTTGCAGCCCAAATCTTGGCTACCTCAGACACCCAACTTCTTGATAGAATTCAGTCATTCAAAGAAGAGATGAAGAATAAGGTCGTAAATGCAAAGTCTACCGTTGAGAATCACAAGCCCTCATAAATGTCTCATTTGTCATTCTCTCCATCGGATTTAGACCCACACAAATTACATGCGTTTTTACTTGGTGCGGTTGCACCAAGACCTATTGCTTTTGCAAGTACAGTTGACGTAGAAGGAAATGTAAACCTGGCTCCGTTTAGTTATTTCAACGTGTTTTCTGCAAACCCCCCAATATTAATCTTTTCTCCGGCTAGACGTGGGAAAGACAACTCGACGAAGCATACTTTAGATAACGTACTTGCTGTTCCTGAGGTGGTTGTGAATATGGTCGATTATGATTTAGTACATGCTTGTTCTCTTGCAAGCACGGATTATCCTGCTGGCGTAAATGAATTTGAAAAGGCAGGACTTACTGAGGTTGCATCGGACACGATAACCCCACCCCGCGTTCTAGAATCGCCTGTATCTTTAGAGTGCAAGGTGCTTAGAGTTGATTCGTTCGGAGATAATCCTGGAGCTGGAAATTTAGTGGTTTGTGAAATCATGAAGTTTCATTTTAGAGAGGATGTGCTAAATTCGGATGGTTTGCCAGACGCGAAAAAGCTCGATCTAGTAGGTCGATGTGGAGGCTCATACTACGTAAGAGCAAATAGTGATGCTTTGTTTGAAATTCCTAAACCGTTAGCTACCCTCGGTATTGGAGTTGATAAACTGCCCGAAGATGTTCGTTTAAGCAATATTTTAACGGGTCGCCACTTGGCTATGCTGGCAAATGTTGAGTCTTTTCCTGATGAAACAGATGTAAACGAATATAAATTGATGGAGTTGTCGGAATACTTCCTCGATTATGCAGATGACGGAGCGGTTTTGGAACAAACACTGCATAAATATGCTGCCAAACTTCTTGACAATGGAAATGTTGATGAAGCGTGGAAAACCCTTCTAAGTTTTAACCTCGGTTAGCATTGTTTTATCACCACAATAAATTACCTTTAGGGTATGTCATTTGAGGTAAAAGGTAAAATTAAAGTTCTGTTCGATCAACAGGATTTCCCCAGCGGCTTTTATAAGCGCGATTTCGTAGTAACTACTAACGAACAGTATCCACAGGATATTAAATTTGGTGCGCTTAAAGAGCGTGTTGAACAGTTGAATGGTCTTGTAGAAGGCGATGAAGTAACTGTTAAATTTGATGTGCGAGGACGTGAATACAACGGCAACTATTATGTTGATCTTAACGCATGGAGAATTGAGCGTGGTGTTGCTTCTCAGTCAGAGCCACAAAAGAGTACTCCTGATGCAGTTAGTTCAGAGCCGCTTGCTGAAGTTAAAGAGGTTGAGTTAACGGCTCCTTCTCCGAGTGACGACGATCTTCCGTTCTAAGGAACTACTGACGCAGGTTTTATTACGTTTCCTACAAAATTTCTTTGGGGGCTCGTTATTTTGGGTGTTTAAACCCATATTTTCATTTCGAAATCTTTCTTAATGCAAGCCGAATTCCACACATTTACCTTGCCTAACGGTATGCGTGTCATCCATAAAGAGGTGTCACGATCAGCAAGTCACGTTGCTTTAGTAGTAAATGCTGGAACAAGAGACGAAAAAAAGGGAGAAGCGGGTGTTGCTCATTTTATTGAGCATTGTATATTTAAAGGCACTAAAAAACGCAAAACCTTTCATATCCTCAACAGATTGGAAAGGGTAGGCGGTGAATTGAATGCCTACACTACTAAGGAGGAGACTTGGATTAGCGCTTCGTTTCTTGAAAGAGACTCAAGCAGAGCTATTGAACTCATCTCTGATATTGCATTTAATTCAACTTTCCCCGAGAAAGAAATAGTCAAAGAGCGCGATGTCATCCTTGACGAGATCGCTTCAGTCTTAGATAATCCGAGCGACGTAATATTTGACGAATTCGAGGAGAGGTTGTTCGGAAATCACCCTCTTGGAAGAACTATCCTCGGTACTGCAGATTCTGTTCGATCACTAGGAAAGAACGAGATTCTAGATTTTGTCGGTCGTCATTATTGTCCCGACCAAATGGTCTTCGCATCGGTGGGCTCAACCCCGATAAAGAAATTCAGAAAACTGTGCGAAAAATATTTGGCCCATCCCACAAATAATATTTCTCAACTCAAAAGGAAAGCCCCTAAAGCAGTTCCTGTTTTCGATGAGCGACTTGAGCAGAAAAATCATCAAGTTCATCATCTTCTTGGCGGTCTTACTGTAGGAGCGGATCATCCCGACAAGTTGCCACTAACCCTTATAGCGAATTATCTCGGTGGGCCAGCGATGAATTGTCGCCTTAGTCTTAACATTCGTGAGAAATACGGGATGGCTTATCATATCGAAGCGGGGTATTCGCCTTACCAAGATAGTGGCGTGTTTTCAATATACTTTGGGACTGATAGGCGCCATCACAAGCGGGTTGAGGAGCTAGTAAATAAGGAATTGAGTCTGCTTTGCGATAAGAAGTTAGGGACGATGCAGTTACACGATGCAAAGAAGCAGTTGATAGGCCAAATCGCTCTCAATCAAGACAGCGGCCCAGCTATGATGACCGGCCTCGCTAAGAGTTTCCTATTGTACAATAAAGTTCAACCGCTCTCAACGTTCTTTAAGTCAATAGAAGAAATAAGTACGGAAGATATTTTAAGAGTATCTAACAAGTATATTTCTCCTGAACTCCTAAGTAGATTAGTATACCTAGATAAATTATAACGCCTTAGCGTTGTGAATACGAATGCCAATCATCGTGTTCCGCTTGAATGTCGTTTTTTACAGCTCGTATCTTCAAGCTTATCATCGCCCATTCTCGATGTCCATCCAGAAGTAATTGCTTAATGGCCTCATCTTCGTTATCAGCACCCTCAGCAATTAAAGCTAATTTGCAAAAATCATTATCTCTTAGCCATTTACATGCTTTCTCATCACCCTCTGCTCCTCTAACTAGAGCCATTAATTCGGGAAACCCTTCTTTTAGCAGCCAATCCCTTGCGGAGTCTTCCAAATTAATAGCAGCAACGAACGCTGATAACTCAGCATAACCATTCGATTTGAGCCAGTCACCTAATTTCTTGTTTCCGCTAATAGCTTCAGCCCAAGCAATAATTATTTTAGGAGAATATTCCTTCACGCGGTTAAGGTAAGTACCTTTGCGGACTCGTGAAAACAACCCCTACTATATTTTCTAAAACATTTATCCTTCTGTGCGTGAGCACGGTTATGTTTATGGCAAGTTTTGGCATGATGCTTCCCGAGCTTCCTGGCTATCTAAATACAATGGGCGCCGGTCATTTAATCGGTTACATCGTAGGTCTTTTTACTCTTGGAGCTCTAGTATCAAGATTGTTTTCTGGCAAAATCGCCGATAAGGCGGGTAGGAGAGTAGTGATGCTTATCGGAACAGCCGTGACTGCCATTGCTGGTTTTTGTTATGTTTTACTGGGATACATTAGTGGATTAGATTTCATTGCAATAGAATCAGGGATGCTTGCTGTTTGGCTTTTTCTAGGTCTTAGATTCTTTCACGGTCTTAGCACAGGTTTCCGTCCAGCGGGGTCTAGTGCACTTCTTACAGATATAGTTCCAGTAGAGAGAAGGGGAGAGGCGTTAGGCTTTTTAGGAGTAGCGGGTAATGCAGGCATGGCTGGAGGTCCAGCAATTGGTAGTTTGTTAGCAGTTGAATGGGGGTATGATTCAATGTTTATTGCCTCCTCACTTTTGGGAATTGCTTCATTGTTAATTACGTTAAAACTCCCTGAAACACTTCCTGGAGCTAGACCTATTAAGAGGAGTGATTTAAACGTATTCAAAGGCAAAAATTTCGAAAGAGCAGCTTGGCCAGCAGCAATTTCTCTATTGCCTGTTGCTTTGGCTTTCGGTGTGTTTCTAACGATTACTCCAGATTTTGTTGAAGATTTGGGATATAAATACAAAGGACTTTTCAATACGATTGTCGTAGTAGCTTCTATCTCGATGAGATTTGTGGCAGGAAAAGCTTCTGATAAATATGGGCGAGTACCTATTCTAGCAATCGGAGGTATTCTACTTTTCTTAGGAATGGGTATTTTGTCCTATGCAACTACTCAATTTACAGCAGTAATAGGTGGTGTAATTTATGGTTTATCTATAGGAGTAAACATGCCCACCATTTTTGCCTGGACAGCTGACCTAGCTCCAAAAGGAAAAATAGCATTGGCAATTGGTACTACACTTGTAGCTTTAGAAATAGGAATAGGTTTTGGTGCTTTCGTCTCGGGCTCGTTATTCTCTTCTGACGCAACGTGGTTACCTCTGCTGTATAGATTTTGCTCTGCAACTGGTATGATAATGGCGGTAGTTCTATTCGTTTTTAGAAAAAACAAATCCACGACTATTAATTAAAAGATAACGGTTGAATAACTCGCTGAGATATACTTAGTTTATTCAAATAAAAGCACGTACTTTTCGGGTATGGATACAATCATTGCAGAACGCTTAAAAGAAACTCTCAAGGATCGCTCAGAGATAATGGGGGAGTTCCTTAATCTTAAAGCTGAATTAACTCGTACCCAGCAACGTAATGATGATTTAAGGTCTGAGAATCGCGCTCTTCGTGAATCTCTCAATGCTACTGAGCATATGGCCCAAAATTTAATGACTTACGTTAACGACGAGCAGAGGTAGCATTAGTTATTTGATTTGAATTGCTGATACAGCATTCATCACTAGCTAAACGCTCAAACTTTCGCGTCTGAACCTTCTAGACTTGCCGAATTCGTAGAGAAGCTACGATCAAGTTTCTTAAACAAGCCCTGTAGCACTCTTCCAGGCCCTACTTCAGTAACTGAAGTAGCTCCAAACTCTATCATTGCCTCCATACTCTGAGTCCACTTAACTGGAGCAGTAAGTTGAGCTACAAGATTAGTTCTTATTGTTGAGATGTCAGATTCTGGCTTAGCACTTACATTTTGAAATATCGGACAGGATAGTTTACCAATAGTCGTGTTTTCAATAGCTTCAGCTAATTTCATTCTAGCGGGCTCCATTAGGGGAGAGTGGAATGCGCCTCCAACGGGTAATAATAATGCTCTTCTAGCTCCTGCTTCTTTAAGTGCTTCACAAGCAGCTTCTACAGCAGGAATCTCACCAGATATAACTATTTGTCCTGGACAGTTGTAATTAGCAGGAACAACAACACCCTCGGTTTCACTGCAAATTTGCTCAACAATGCTGTTTTCTAGACCTAGCACAGCCGCCATAGTTGAAGGAGTCGAGTCACATGCAGATTGCATAGCGTTAGCTCTCGCGGATACAAGACGTAAGCCATCCTCAAACGTCATTCCTCCTGCAACGACTAAAGCGCTAAACTCGCCTAAGCTATGACCAGCTACCATGTCAGGAGTAATGGAATCGCCAAGCACCTCGGCTAAAATTACAGAGTGCAGAAAAATAGCAGGCTGAGTAACTCGTGTTTGCTTTATGTCTTCTGCTGAACCATTAAACATGATGTCAGTAATACCAAACCCCAATACCTCATCGGCAGTTGCAAATCTCTCTTTTGCAAGTGAAGATGTGTCATATAAATCGCTTCCCATTCCTGAGAATTGTGCCCCCTGTCCGGGAAATACATATGCTTTCATGAAAAAATGTTTAGCGTTTTGCTAATTTGATTACCGAACAAGAAATACGTTTCCAGTTGCGATCTTTGCGCCACGACCATCGACTTGCTTAATTTCGATTTTCCAACTAAATGACTCAGTAGAGCTTACAAAGTGAGTTCCTTCTCCATCAGATGTGTTATCCCCAATCCAAAATTCATCTAAGTTAGTTGAACTAAAAACTAATTTACCCCATCTGTCATAAACCCAACATTCATAGCTTAGAATAAACTCTTCTCCATTAATGTGAGGTTTCCAAGCATCATTGTTGCCGTCGTTATTAGGAGTAAAAGCGTTTGGTACAAAAATTTGAAGTTCGCTATTTACATGTATAGTTTGTGTTGCCACGTCCGTACATCCGTACTCATTGGTAACATGTAATTGAACAACGTAGCTATCTGCCCTTTCATATTCGTGTTCGGGATTAACTTCAGAAGCTCCCTCTCCATCTCCGAAAGACCAGATGTATTCTGTTCCACCTTCGGATAGGTTTGTGAAAGTCACAATAGGATCTAAGAAAGTAATGTTCTCAGGTGTTACTAAGAAATCAGCGATAGGTGGATACCAAGCTTGGAAAGCTGTGTCTATCTCAATTGTCACAGAACAACCATCATCACTAGTTACAGTAAATTCAGCTTCGTAAATACCAGGGTAAATTACGTCGAGCGTGAAAGGAGATTCAAAATTGTTTGGTATTACAAAACCAGGGACATCTAATTCGAAAAAGGCTGCACCTCCAGAGGTGTTAAGAATCTCCACCTCCGTAGGAAGGCAAATTGAATTTTGTAAGAAGGTTACTTCAGGAGTAGGTAAGGGATAAACTTCAAAATCATCAAAAATCTGAGCAGTACACCCATTAATGTCATTCACGACAAGTCCTATTGTGAAAACCCCAGTTCCTGAAGCGATAAGATTTGGCACTTCATTTAAAATCTCGGTGCAATCAATTACTCCTGTCGGGAAGACAGTCCAAGAATAAGGTTCTACTCCACCAGAGCAGTTTAGTCCGGTTATGTCAGAAGATATATTTTCAATTAATATAGAGGCAGCGCCTGCTTCATCAAAGCATACGGCTTGCTGTTCAAAGTCGAAAGCTGGAATAGGAACAGGGTGAACAGTAATACTTTCATATCCAGTTGTGACACATAGTGGATTCGTCTCTGATATAGCGGTGAAACTAACTTGATAAACGCAATCTCCGGCCGAATAGTTTAAACAGTCAAATGTCATTTGTGGGTCCGAAACACCGGTTAACGCTTCTCCATTTCCGAAATTCCATGCTGTAACTGATGCAAGTTGAGCCGCAGAGTTGAAATTAACAGTAAGAGGACTACAACCCTCAGTGATATCAGCACCGAGAGAAATAACGGGATGTTCAGACATGTTAACAGTAACCGCGTCGCTGGCTTGACAGAAGTTCCCATCACTTACCACTAATGCTATATCAGAAGATCCTGAGGTGTAAGAAGGGCAAAAATCAAATGTATTCCCAGTAGAATAAGGACCACCATCTAATGTCCAATCAAAACTCAATGGTAAAACAGGTGTGTTATCCCAGTTGATCAAGAAATTGATGCAATCATCTTCACATATAGCGCTGAGTCCTTCGAATGTAAACGAAGGGCTTTCATTAATAAGCCTATCGATAATCGCATTTGTCGAACATGTAAGGTTTCCGGCATCGACATATAAAATATCGCCTGTTACGGTAATGTTTAATATTCCAGCTTGCAGACTAGAATACGATAGATTCGCAATGTTTAGCCCTGGATTATTTAAATCAGGAGTTTCAGAAGAAGAATCTTCAGAAGGAGTACTTAGCCATGTATATGTTTCCGCTCCCGAAACACCTATTATAGCGGCAGATGCTTCGCAAGGAAGACCATTAAAGGATAAGTTAATAATGGGATTGACCCTGACGTCAGCAACTAGGGTTTGGTCTGTAGTACAGTCAAAATCTCCACCCATTAATATCGATGGAGAGGTTAAAGTTGCAGTTGCAGTAAGGTCATCTAAATTACTTATTGGATAGAACCCATAATCATTGCCATTACTGGATACACTAGGTGTACTCCAAGAAACAGTGCCATTCGTATTTGCAGAAATAAGTAATGTGTCACCTTCGCAAATTGAAGCAGATGCTAATGTCAATACAGCACTTTCCAAAACCTCAATGTTTATGTCAGAAACACCGACGCAACCGTCTAAGTCTGTGACAGTACATTCTACATTACTAACTCCGGCATTATTAGGATAAGCCAAAGCTATCGTCACTTCATTTGAAGCGTCTATAAGCTGAATATTATTCAGGTCCCATATAAAACTGTACATGGCTTGGGACATGCCTCCGGTACTAACGACAACATCTTCAGCTCCACACACGATGTTGTTTACAACAGAAAGTTGAACATTGGGTAGAGATAAAATATCGTATGAAAAGTTCAAAGAACTAGAACAGGTGAGACCACCGTAAATAATGTCACCACTCACAGATCCTTGTAACGGAGAAGCAGAGAATATTGGGTAAGTAACGGAACCGCCATTTTGTGATGCAGGGCTAGGTGACCAAGTGTAAGAATCAGCTCCAGATGCGGTCAAAGTTGGTGCTACGTCCTCGCAAAACGCATTTCCAGTTACTGCTGCAAGGCTCAATATAGGGTTTATGTGAACTTCTGCCGTTGTTGACTCTGTTGTAGAACAAACTAAGTCTCCAATGCTTGTGCCAGTGTGATTTAAACTTCCAATTACGTCAACATTAGTTCCATCAGCCATAATAGCAGAGTGGGTATTAGAACCTCCAGCTGTAAATAACGGAGAAGGCCAATCGTAATTAGTTGCATTTCCAGCCGCAGTAAAATTTACGGGGTCACCTTCACAAGCCGGGGTTGAACTTAGAGTAAAAAACACCCCTTCGTAAACTTCAAGACTGAAAAGGTCTTGAGTAATACAGCCATTGTTGTCAGTAACATTGACACTAACCGTCGGGTTAGAATTTGACAAATTTGATAAGTCAAATGGATGGGTTGAAAAAGGCCCACTTGTATTAGAACTAGCAATAAGAGCCCCATTCAAACTCCAATCAATAGTATAAGGAGGAGATCCGAAATTAATAGCCGTTTCGATATTAGCTATTTCAGTGGAACAATAAACAACATCTCCATCAAGCGAGTTAAGTGTAGCAACAGGGACAGCGTTAATCGTATAACTAAACGATGTAGTAGTAGAACAACCATTTGCGCCTGCTCCTATAACGTTTCCACTGATAAGAGCAATGCCTAGGTTGTTAAATGTGATTGTGTTCCCGTTTGTTACATCAGGGACAGGATTTGAATCCCAAAAATATGAAACTCCACCAGTCGCGGTTAATGTAATATCATCGCCCGCGCAAACACTACCTGAAGAAGTCACTTCAATTATGGGCTGGTCGTCATATTCAACTATGAAATCAAAAGTCGAAGAGCACGTAGTAGCTCCGAAAGTAGAGCTACCAGTAATACTAATTACTCCATCAGTAGAAAATAAAGCGAATGGAACGTCCACACAGTTGCCTATAAGCGTGACATCCCCTTCCCAGTCATAAGTCCCTGCTCCGGAAGCGCATAAAGGTAGGTTTTCGTCTAAACAAACTGGATAGTCTAACGTATTAGGAGTTGCTGTAACCACAGGGTTAGACCAAACCACGGTGGACATGTCTAGACTAGCTGAACATCCTGATGGCTCTGTAACCTGAACAGACACCTCAAATGGTGAAGGAGTTGTAAGGTTTGTTGAGAATGTCGAGGCATCAGAACCAGATTGAGGTACACCATTTACATACCATAGGTACTCAGCAATTCCCGAATTAGTTACACTTGTTACTTCATAAGAAACTAAATCATTTTCACATCCAGCAGAGGGTGAAGTGACTAACGACAACTCAGGAAGAGGTGTAACGTCAATATCAAATGCAACAGTACTAGTACAAGTAACGCCTGTTGTTCCATAAGTTAAAGAACCAGTCATCGTACCAGTTATTGCTGTGAGTATATCACAGTAAATGGCTTGATTTGATAAGTTGTTTATTTGGCATGGAAGAGGAGAAGAGCTCCAGGTAAAAACTCCAGCACCAGTACCTTGAACAGTGGCAGACTGGCCGCTACATACAGTTGCCGGTGTAACTAAGGCAGTAACGACGGGGTTTTCTTGCAAAACCACGTTCTGACTAGCAGTGCTAGAACACGTAATAACACCGTAATCAACGTCTCCAATTATCGATATTATTTCTCCATTGATTAATGTGCCAGAAGTGTAAGTTGCATTAAGTCCAATAACCGAACTAGGTGTCGGGGAAAAAGCAATTACTGTCCCAGGTTCAGATGAAAAAACAATTCCTTCGACAGGAGCGTCTTCACATACTGGCGGAACAAAGAGTGATAAAGTAGGGGCCTGGAAAATTTCAAAGTCAAAAGTTAACGGTGATATAGTCGTATTGATATCGCCTGTGGCAGTTAAAATTAATTGGTGATTTCCAGCTGTTAAAAACCCAGCAGAGAAAACATCACCAAAATCAACTACTCCAGGAGTAGTGCACGAAGTTGATGCGGATAATATAGTTGAGAAAATTGATACCCCATCTAGTAGGATTTCAAAAGAAACATTATCGTTGTTGTTAGAGGCAAGTTGCCAAAGAGCTTCAATATTGTCGTTTGTGCATGATGAAAGTGATGCAAAGTTGTTAACAGTTATTTGCGGAGTTCCAGCGACTCTTATTTCTGTGATGGGTGCGTTAGCTTCTGTAGCGCAATGAAGTACGCCTAGTAAAATATCGTAACATCCTTGATTAATGAATTCAATGGCAACGTCAGTTGTATTTACTGTAGTCCCCTCTACAAACACCCAATCAACACCTTCAACACCACTATTTACTGACCATGTGTAAACAGGAGTAGACACACAGCCTGGATCTAAGTCGGTTGTTGTATTAGTAGTATGAACAATAAATCCTGAATTAGAACTACCCTCAACTGCATCAACGGTAAATGAGGGCGAAATGAATAGCTCACCAGCTTCTGCTTCAGTAGCGTATGAAAAAGCGCAACTAAATAATGTAATAACCGAGAGTAAAACCTCGCGAAAAGCTTGTTTTATAGGTGGTTTCGGTGTTTTGGTATTTCTTGACAGCTTCACTCGTGCAGTGTTTAAGAGCGCAAAATACGGATATGACAGTTATCTAAGGCTTTTAATAGGAGTAAATGTCAAATTAACTATATCTAAAGTCAGTTGTTGAAAACCATTGATTTGCATCATGAATATTGGGATAAATGAGGACTAATTTGCAAACAAATACATTTTTACGCAATATTTTTCTCATGAAAAGATTTTACTCGATTTTAGGGCTTTCCCTTCTCTTATTTACTGGGGCTCAAGCCCAAAACTTCCCGTTCGAAGTTGAAGCATACCAAGTTCACTCAGCCACAGAAGGGCTTATTGATCTTGATGGAATGACAACTTACCGATTGTACATGTCTAATATGGGTCCTACAGACTTCATTAGTAGTGTATTTGGTAATGACACAGATCCGTTTGAAATCTCAGCTCCAGGGGGTGTTTTCAATACAGGTGTAAATGCATCTTGGAGTGCATCTGGGATTTCTGGAGTTTTTATTGGATTCTTTCCGGAAATGGAATGGGATTCTTTTGCTACAATAGGACTAAGCGAGTCTGCTGCTTCATCGGGTATCGCTGGTGCAGCTGACCCTTCGATTGTTGAAGACCCATCTCAACAAATCACACCCATGTTCTTAAATAACGGGTCAACAGGAGCTTCAATCAATTCTGTTACTGGTATGGCTTATTACATTTTGAACGGAAATACTGCAGGCCTCCCAGATGCAACAGGACGAGTTCTTATAATGCAGATCACGACACCAGGTACACTTAGTGGTACGGTTAATGTACAAATATTCCCTAACGGTATAGGCACGAATTTCGTGACTGCAACATACCTATTTGATGGTGTAGGTCTCTACGCTGCTGTTGGAGCATGTCTAAATGATACTGACGGTGATGGTATTTGTGATGAGGATGAAATTCCTGGTTGTACAGATATGACAGCTTGTAACTATGACATGACAGCAACAGACGATGATGGGTCATGTGATTTCGTTGATACTGATGGAGATGGAATTTGTGATGTAAGTGAGATTCCTGGTTGTACGGATATGGCTGCTTGTAACTACGATCCTGCTGCGACGGATGATGATGGATCTTGTGGTGTACTTGACGCTTGTGGAGTTTGCTTAGGAGATGACAGTTCATGCACAGGGTGTGGAATTGAATTTGCTTGTAACTACGACGCAACAGCTGTAGTTATTGATAATACTCTTTGTGAGTATGAGTCATGTGAAGGTTGTATGGATATGACAGCATGTAACTATGATGCTACTGCTACATTTGATCCAGGTACAATCTGCATATATGCTGTTGAATTCCTAGACTGTGCTGGTAACTGCTTGAACGATTCTGACGCTGATGGAGTTTGTGATGAGCTTGAAATCGTTGGGTGTACAGATATGACTGCTTGTAACTACGACGATACGGCAACTGATACAGATGATACACTATGTGTATATGCTGTAGTGAACTACGATTGCGACGGTAACTGTATTAACGATACTGACGGTGATGGAGTATGTGATGAAAATGAAATTTCAGGTTGTACTGATATGACTGCTTGTAACTATGATGATACTGCCACAGAGGAGGATGATACTTGTGACTTTAGTTGCTACGGTTGTACTGACGCTGCTGCGACTAACTACGACATGGACGCTACAATGGATGATGCTTCTTGCTGTTACCTAGTAATCGACGTGGCTGTTACAAATGCAGTTTGCTATGATGGTGAGGGAATGATTAATGCTACTGTAACAGGCGCTACAGAGACTGTAACTTACACATTAGGTGAGATGTCTAATGAGACTGGTGAGTTCGTTGTTGCGGCTGGCACTTATACTGTTACTGCTACTGACTCTAACGCTAACTTGTGCTCTTCGTCAATGGAGGTGACAGTAATGTCTGGAGTTGAAATGACTATCACAGCATCTGCGACTGACGAAACTGCTGCTGAAGCAGGTGTGGGAACTGCAACTGCGACAGGTGGAGATGGGGTGTATACATTTGTTTGGACTAATGCTGATGGAAACGAGGTAGGGGCAGACGCTTTGACTGCCGGCGAATACACTGTCACTGTGACTGACGGACTGGGCTGCACAGCTTCTACGACTGTTACCGTAATTCTGAATGGAATTGAGATTGTGGAGCCATTAGCTTTCGGAATGTTCCCTAACCCATCTACGGGTTCTGTGACTATTCAGGTTGCTTCTGTAGTGGAGGATGTTAGAATGCAAGTTCTTGACGCTACGGGTCGACTGGTTTACACGCAAGAGGCAGTTGTTCTTCAAGGAGCTACAATATTTAACTTCTCAGGAATTGCTACTGGAACTTACACGATTATGCTAAGTAACGATTTGGGAACTTCGGTTCGTAGATTGTCTATCCAGCACTAAGTTTTATCTGAGATAGAACTTTCGAAATTGAAAGCCCAGGCCATTGCGGTCTGGGCTTTTTTCATGCCCTAAATTTTGATTAGGAATGGCATATATTTGAGGCACCTGTTTGTTGTGAATTTTGAAACTATTTACTTGTACTATGAAAAATCTTTTTTCTGCGATTTCTTTTGTCGCAATTTTTGTAATGTCTTTTTCTGGGGCTCTAGCCCAAACCGCTTACGGTCTTCCCGGCGAAGCCGTTCCTGGAGAGTTGATAGTGATGTTTCACGTTGCTTCCGATATTGAAGATTTCGAGAGAGAGAATCTAGTGGTGGGGGGATATTATTTGGGCTTAAAGTTTGAGAGAGAACTAGCTCCACTTTCACATATATCACTATTCAGTTTTGATGTGAACCATCCGGATCTTGATCTCGTGGTGAGAAGCATTGGTGAAAGTTCTATTGTTGAGGCGGTTCAGTTTAATCACTACGTTGAAGATCGTGAGACGGTGCCGAACGACCCGAATCTTAGTACGCAATGGCATCATATTGAAAATGGGGATCACGATATCGACAGCGATTTGGCTTGGGATATTACGACTGGCGGTTATACCGTTTCAGGAGATTTAATTGTCGTAGCGGTGCTTGAAGGTGGCGGATCGAATTATTCTCATACGGACCTAATCGACAACCACTGGACGAATGAATTTGAGATTCCGAACAACGGAATTGACGATGACGAAAACGGATATATCGATGACTTTAACGGATGGAATTCTGTAACGAATAACGACGGCATTGCTACAGGCGGTCACGGAACTTCTGTAAGCGGTATGATAGGAGCGCAAGGTGATAACGGAATAGGTGGAGTAGGGGTGAACTGGAATGTCGGGATTATGCAAGTCCAAATGGGTGGTCTCAGCGAGTCAAACGTAATCGAGGCGTACAGCTATCCTCACGTTATGCGAAATCTTTACAACACGACAGGAGGGACGAGGGGAGCTTTCGTTGTAGCAACTAATGCTTCGTGGGGAATTGATTTGGCGGATCCGGCACAATATCCGGTTTGGTGTGGCTACTATGACGACCTCGGGGCTGTAGGAATCCTAAATTGCGGAGCTACGGCAAATTCAGCGTACAATATTGACACTCAAGGTGATATGCCTACCGGTTGTAGCTCTGATTACATGGTTTCTGTAACTGCGACGGACGATAATGATGTTAGAACTTTCTCGGCCTACGGAGCGACTACGATTGATCTCGGCGCCCCTGGAGATAACGTATACCTACCATCTGGGAGTAGTAACTATTCTAACACTTCGGGAACTTCGTTTGCTAGTCCTTGCGTAGCAGGGGCGATAGCGTTAATGTACAGTGCGCCTTGTTCTTCTATCGGTTCGAGTGCTTTGACCGACCCGCAAGGGACAGCCGATTTAGTGAGAGGATTTATTTTCGATGGGGTAGACCTCGTTTCTAACTTGACTACCGAGACTGTAACTGGAGGTCGTCTTAACCTTGCGAACTCTCTCGACTTACTCATGCTTAACTGCGACCCGACGCTTGGATGTACGGATTCGCTTGCTTGCAACTTTAGCGAGTTAGCAATTACCGATATTGGCAACTGTCTTTATTTCGACGAATGTTTAGTTTGTGGAGGCGATAACTCTACGTGTTCTGGATGTATGGATGACACAGCAAACAACTACGATTTCGAGGCTACTTTAGATAACGGTTCGTGTTGTTACATTTCACTTTCGTATACAATCGATGATTCTAACGTTCTTTGCTACGAAGACCAAGCCCTAATCACCATTTCTGCTGCTGGAGTTGTCGGTGCAGCCGACTCAGTTTGGTTCGTTCTCGGAAATTCGCCGTTACTTCAAAATTACACTGGCATTTTCAACCAATCTGTAGGTTCTTACGAAGTCGTAGGAACTGATCTTAACGGTTGCGCAGCCTCAGCAAGTATCGTTGTATACGGCCCTGACCCTCTCGACATCACACTATCTGCAACCGGCGATTTTGGGGGAGCAAGTGGAGTAGGTACTGCTTCTGCGACTGGCGGAACAGGTGATTACTCCTTCGTATGGATTCAAGCCACTTCGGGTGAAGTTGCAGATCCTGCTTTGCTCGAAGACGGTGTTTACAACGTTACTGTCACAGATTCTAACGGGTGCACAGATTCAGGAAACGTTTACGTTGATGATGTGTATGGCCTGAATGTTGGGGCCAAACCCCACTTCTTCATTTGTAACTCTTCAATTCAATGCAAGTCTAGATGTTTCTTCTGTAGAAATTTATGACGGACATGGCCGAATAATTCACTCTAAAAATAACATTGAAGGTGTCGGAATGATTACTCTCGATCTGAGCAAACTTCCAAATGGCCATTATTCGATTTCTCTAAAGGGAGAAACGGGTTCTTCGGTACGCCAAATCATAGTTCAGAACTAGGTCGTTAGAAAAGCATATTTTAAGCTCGGGCCTTACGGTCCGGGCTTTTTTTCTTCTATTTTAATCCTTGTGATAGATCCCTTTTCTGATGGTTGTGAAATCGAGAATCGTTTTTTTCTCCCTTTCTCCTAGCTATCTGTTCCTCTTCTGGAAGTAGGGAATATTCTATACAGAGTTTAGAGCAGCAACCAGAGTGTTCAGTAGCACACTTTTTGCATTGTATAAATAGAAGATTGCAGGTCTTATTCTGGCAGTTAACGTGATCATCGCAGAGTTCACCACACTGGTGACAATTTGAAATAACCTCATCGGAGATCCTTTCTCCCAATCGCTCATCGAAAACGAAATTCTTTCCGATAAATTTATTATCTAGACCCTCATCTAGTTCAATTTGCCGAGCATAATCTATAATCCCTCCGTTAAGCTGATTCACGTCATTAAATCCATGATGTTTCAGATATGCAGATGCTTTTTCACAGCGTATCCCGCCTGTGCAGTATAATAGTATTTTATCATCTTCCTTGTCTTTTAAATCAGTAAGGACCTCTGGCAGTTCTTCTTTGAAGGTTTCTGATTGAGGACAAATTGCTCCTTCAAAATGTCCTATCTCACTCTCATAATGATTTCGCATATCCACAATTGTTGCCCCCTTTTCCATGGCTTCATTCCACTGCTCTGCATTGAGGTGATTCCCCACATTCGTAATATCGTATTCACCAAAAGCCAAACCATCTGCCACAATCTGTTCTTTGACTTTTACTATCAATTTAAAAAACGATTTTCCTTCGTCCTCAATAGCAATTTTCTGGTGCATGGAGACAAATTCTTTATGAGAATGGAGAGTTTCGATAAATTTGGACCATCGAGGTTTGGGCACTGAAATCTGAGCATTGATACCCTCTTTCGCTAAGTAAACTCTCCCAAGAACTCCCATGTTTGACCATTCACTATAAATCAAGTCTCTCATCGAGACGGGGTCAGATATTTTTACATATCTATAGAATGATGTAGTCTTACGCTCAAAGCCCTCGGCTTCAAGTGCAGCAATAGCTGCATCTCTCCCGAGTTTATTCCTCAATTTTTTCTTGCCAGCGTTAGGATCCATTCTTTCTAATTTTATATTGAGCAAAGTTACTTTCTATACACCTACTTTCCGCTACAGAAAGTATTTAATTGATTTATATGACATCTAACGTGATGAGGTACAAATAGGGGACCATAACCGCTCTTTTCTAAATAGATTCTTTATGAAAACCCCATATCCACTATTGATTTGTGAAGTTACTAAATTACAGTCCCCACTCATTAATAGAACTTGTGCTCAGCTATCCTCTTAGCTATCATAAATAAATGTTGTATCTTAAGATTCTTATAAATGTGATGAAATATTTATTGCCACTTTTTTTCGCTGTTTTAAGCTTAAACGCTGTTGGACAGATAAGCTCTAATTACAATCCTGACTATGACGCAGATGGTACTATTGGAGTTAGCGACCTCCTTGGATTTCTTGGTGCATTTGGTTATAATTGGGATTCTGAAGAGCTAATGGGATGTACATATCCGGATGCATTGGAGTACAATCCTTTAGCAAATATTGATGATGGTACTTGTACTTTTACCGTAGACTGTGCTGGCGTTCTTAACGGAAGTTCTTTAGTTGATGAGTGTGGAGTTTGCGATAGCGACCCTACAAACAACTGTGTCCAAGATTGTGCAGGTGTAATGGGAGGTACATCGACTACAGACGAGTGTGGTACTTGTGATGACTACTCTTCAAATGACTGTGTAGTATTCCAATCTTGCGGTGACCTAATCGGTCACGAAGGCTATAACTATTCTACAGTCCAAATTGGTGACCAGTGTTGGTTCTCAGAAAATTGCCGCTACCTGCCGAGCGTTTCACCTTCAAGTGCTTCTTCCACTACTTCCACTTACTACTATGTATACGGTTACGAAGGCACAGATGTAGCTTCTGCTAAGTCAACTACTAACTATGATACGTACGGCGTTCTTTACAACTGGCCTGCAGTGATGACAGAGGGCATTTGTCCAAGTGGTTGGCATATTCCTTCAGATGGAGAGTTCACTCAATTAACTGACTTTTTAGGCGGAGAAGCTGTAGCAGGAGGTAAGATGAAAGAAGCTGGTTATGACCATTGGAACTCTCCAAATACAGGGGCGACTAATTCGACCGGATTCACTGGCCTTCCAGGCGGCTACCGCTACGCCGGTGGGTTCCACTACAATGGAGACTACGGAAGCTGGTGGTCGACTTCGGAGTCCGGTTCCTACTCATTTGCACGTCTATTGGACAACAGTAACGACGATGTCTACCGAAACTACAGCACTCGAGTCAACGGCTTCTCAGCTCGTTGCGTCCGGGATTAATCACAGAAAGAACTTGTGCTCAGCTATCCTCTTAGCTATACATAAAATTATTATTGTATCTTGTTGGTTCTTAGTCTAAACCAACGAAACAATGAGAAGCTTTTATACTCTTTTCCTATTTATATATATTCTTTTAGCACTTCCCCTCACTTTTCAAGCCCAAACCCTTTCTGCTGACAACGACGGTGATGGTTGTGTAGCAACATCTGATTTAATGACTCTTTTAAGTCAATTTGGAGAGTGTTATAGCTTAGTCACTTGTGGAGACCCTATTTCTCACGCCGGCTATGACTACAGCACGGTTCAAATCGGCGACCAGTGTTGGTTCGCAGAAAACTGTCGTTACTTGCCAGTGGTGTCGCCTTCAAGTGAAGGAAACACGACTGACCCTT
>JYMV01000780.1_pt1 | contig 78165 bp, 67 predicted proteins | sample 338911 | NCBI WGS metagenome assembly JYMV01 (sample SAMN03354496, study PRJNA234377) | hydrothermal vent metagenome | biome: Deep sea; feature: Hydrothermal plumes at the Eastern Lau Spreading Center, Western Pacific Ocean; material: Seawater | place: Tonga | collected 2009 | depth 2000 m m | reverse complement strand
TTCGGTACTTTTACAATTTTTACATTCTTCCATGAATGAATCCTGATATTGGGTTAAAAATTGTATTATACCATAAATCTATCTAAATGTATACACTCTCAGTTTTTTATTGAACTATGTTTTTATGAAAATCACTGAATACTTGACAAGCCATTCAGATAATTTGTCCGGAAATAGCATTGGACGCTATGTTTATGATATTGTAAGGAAATAATATGGAAAGGGTCTGGTGTCTACTGCTATGAATTATAGTAAATCAGCAGAATTCGTAGGAAATAGAATGTAAAAAGAAATATCGGAAAGGCGGGAACAGAACACAAAAAGCAGGCTTGCGATCAAAAAAATAATCTTTTCGTGGTTAATGTGACTATATCAGCTTAGTGTCTTTTTGCGCAGGTGTAATTTTGCAGTGGCACCTTTGTACAGTTTGATCCTGATAGCCACACAGTTAGACTTGGAAACCCTAGATCACCAAATAGGTATCTCTCTTAAATCAGCTATTTAACAAAATTAAACTACTTTTTTTGATGATGTGTATGCTCATCCTTCTGCTTGTTCATCTTCAGTGTCTTTCGAAATTAAGTGAATAGGGGGTAAACCACGTAGCAATACGCCAGTCAGTTGAGCAATTTGGGTGTTTCCAAATAATCAACCATTTCGTCCAGAGCCCTGGCAAAAACATGGGTAGCATAATCAACTTTAGTTTCGTCGTCAATTAAACGATGCTCTAATGATTCCATCAAATCCCTGATGGTTCTGGATACCTGTTTTTCAAATTGATTGCTGAGGTCAGCACCTACTGCAAAGGTAAAATTTTCTATTTTTTCTTCTGTTTGTGTCATTTTTTTCCCATTATCAAATACCGGTTAATGAAGTACAACCGTAAGCCGAATCGTTTCTTTGAGTAATGACCCAAGAGAATTGCACTAAAACACCGGCTCAGGGCGTTAAATTTGCTTGAACTGAGAAGAGTCCGGATACCGACACTTCAATCTACTCTGTTCATCGGCAGTTATTTAGAAAAACTTGAGAGAATAATAAAAGAAAATAGTCATGTCCATTCAACAAATACATTACAAAAATAAAAGTGAAATAAAGCTAAATTCTATTTTTTCTTTCACCAGAATGGCAGGTATTTTTTTCTTTATTTTGACTGCAGCAAGTTCTGCAGTGGCACAAGAATATGCCACCGACCGCTTGTTCATGAAAGAGTTCAGCAAAACAAAATGTCGAAGTTTGGCAGAATACAAGATCAACAGTTTAAAAATAATCCGTACAATGACCCTCGAACAACAAGCCTTGCTGAATCAAAATGTTTGGTCAAAATTGCGGTCAAATCTTCCTCTCAGTCCGGGTGAAAAGAAACATCTTAGGCAGCTCAAAAAGAAAGGGGTGTCCAGCACCAAATTGAGCTCAAAAAATATCTGGGACCGAAAAGCTGCTCAATTCAGAGAGATTCGACTTAAGTGCAAATAAATAATTTTTACTGATCTGACTTGCATTTCCCTCCGTTTCTCCTGAAAATGTTGTGTTGTTAATTTTCGTTTCACAAAGAGTGAAATTGAAATTAATTCTTCATTTTTCAGACATCGATTCTCCTCATACATTTTTTCAGGATTTTAAATGGCTTTGCAAACACCTTTGAGTTGGTTGCAAGATTTTGTTGAAGTAAGCATGACGCCAGACGCACTTGCAGAACGACTGACTACAGCAGGTCTTGAGGTTGAATTGATTGAAAAAACAGGTGAAAATTGGAGTGACTATTGTGTTGTGGGGCAGATCAGTGAAATACGCAATCACCCAAATGCGGATTCATTGTACTTAGTGGATGTGGAGTTTGGAGCAGACAAACCGATTACACTTGTAACCGGTGCGCCAAATATCCAGAAAATGGCAGAAAATCTTCCGGAGCCTGCACCTAAAGTTGCTTTGGCGCTTTCAGGTGCTTTGCTGATTGATGCATACCATGAAGATCGGCCACTGAAAAAACTCAAACCTGCGAAAATTCGAGGGGTTGCTTCTGAAGGAATGCTTTGCTCAGAGTTGGAATTAGGTCTAAGTGACGAACATGAAGGAATCCTGTTCCTTCCTGAAGATGCTCCTGTCGGCAGATTGCTAGAAGAATATTTAGGTGATACCACCCTGCATTTTGATATAAAAGGCGGATTCAGTCATCTACTTTCAATGCTCGGTGTTGCCAGAGAAATTTCGGCACTGACCGGGAAGAAACTAAACAAAAGCGTTTTTCCCGATGTTACAAGTCTTGAAGTTTCAGCACAACCTCCGTTTGTTGATTTGGAAATCAGGGATCCAGATATCTGTCCACGTTATTCAGCGTTATTAATCCAAAATGTAAAAATCGGACCCTCACCTTTTTGGATGCAGCAGCGGTTGCTGCGGATTGGAATGCGTCCGATCAACAACATAGTAGATATCACCAACTATGTGATGCTAGAGCTGGGGCAGCCGTTGCATGCATTTGACCATGACAAACTGCTTGAACGGGCTAATGGTAAAACCCCGAAAATAATCGTACGTCGTGCCAAAAAAGGTGAAACATTGCTCACACTCGACGACGTCGAACGTGAATTGGATGATGATATGCTGATGATCACAGACAGTTTCGGACTGATCGCTATTGCCGGAGTAATGGGCGGAGGTGATTCAGAGGTAACTGAATCTACAACAAATATTTTACTGGAATCAGCAAATTTTGAATTTCTAAATAATCGCCGCACCTCACAAGTGCTAAAATTACGAACTGAGGCCAGTGAGAGATTCGGAAAACAGGTTGATCCGGAAGGCACTCTGCAGGCTGCTTTGAGAGCCGCACAGCTGATGGTTGAACATGCTTCCGGAACGCTTGAACCGATTGCGGGCGACCTGTATCCACAGACTAAAGAAATAATTTCCCTGGAGCTTGATCCTGATTATGTGGAACATCTTCTGGGGATAAAAATTTCTACTGAACAAATTACGGAAATTTTGACTTCTCTGGAATTTATAGTTTCTGGTGACAGTATTTTAAAAATAACCGTCCCCAGCCATCGGATGGACATCCGGATTCCAGCGGATTTAGTTGAAGAAATTGTCAGGATTTACGGATATGAAAATCTCCCTTCAACTCTGCTAAATGACGTGCTTCCTCCTCAACACGTTAATCAAAAACTGGAAGGAACTGAACGTGTACGGAATATCCTCGTGGCTTCCGGAATGGACGAGATAATAACTTATTCCATAATGAACCCAATGGATGAAGCACGTTTACGTCTGGAAGATGATATTGATCTGGCTAAATTTGTCCCGCTGAAAAATCCCCTTTCTCAAGAGAGAAGCCATTTGCGTCGTTCGCTGCTACCCGGTGCATTAATGACAGCCCGCTCTAATTTACGTTTTTTGGAAAAAGTCGTCACTTTTGAAGTTGGCAGTGTTTTCCATCCTCATCCTAAAAACAAACTCCCGGAGGAACCACAACGCTTGTCTTTGTTGATGAGCGGCCTCCGTGATACTCAATCATGGCTCGAACAAGCTGGAGGTAATTATGACTTTTTCGACCTGAAAGGTGTTTTGGAGCAATTTCTAAATGCTTTGCATCTTGAAGAAGTTGAGTGGAAGAAATCGAGGGAATTGCCATGCCATCCGGGACGTTGCGCACAGATCTTGGTGAATGGCAGTGTTATGGGATTTGCCGGAGAATTACATCCAAAAATTCGTGATTCTTTTGAACTGCCGGAACAAGCTGTTTGCATTGCAGAACTGGATTTAGACTTGATCATCAAATTTGCGGTTGAAAATCACCAGATGGAATTTATTTCCAACTTCACTCCTATTTTTGAAGACCTGGCATTTGTGATGGATGCAAGTTTACCGGTAGAGGCTGTCACACCGCTCATTCTTCAAACCGGAAAACCTCTGCTTCGGAAGGCAACACTCTTTGATGTTTATGAAGGTGAGCAGGTGGATGAAGGGAAACGCAGCTTGGCTTATTCGCTCACATTTCAAGCAAGAGACAGGACACTTACCGATAACGAAGTAGGAAAGGTTCGGAAAAAAATTATCAAACGCCTGCAACGTGAATTTCAGGCAACATTAAGAGCTTGAGGTTTTTTGTGATGAAAGCTTTACTTCATTTGAGGAAAGCCTTTGGCTTTAGCTTGCAAGGTTTACGCGATACAATGCATCATGAAATGGCTTTCCGCATTGAATTAACAGTGGCAGCCATTTTAATTCCCACTGCGCTGATTTTACCGGTTTCGCTTATACTCCGGATTTTGCTGATCAGTTCCGTTTTTTTGGTATTAATAGTAGAATTACTTAATGCCGGAATTGAAGCAGTAGTGAACCGCATTTCAACAGAACAACATCCACTCTCAGGAAGAGCAAAGGATGCAGGCAGTGCAGCAGTTTTTTTGTCTGCAGTGAACATGGGAATTGTTTGGGGTATAATTTTATTTGACTTAATTTTCAATTATTCGTAGATTTGTGCAAATTACTTTAATTTTTTATGCCGTGCTCCAGGAAACCATCTCAGCTGATCCTCTATTGCTGGAAGTTACCAGAGGAAGTACTGCTGAAGAGGTAATAACTTTGCTCTCACAAAAATTTCCTCAGGCTGCAGCAATATTAAAAGCAACCAGATTGGCACATGAAGAAGAGTACGTTGGGAAACAGACCGTTCTAACAGAAGGTGCAGAATATTGTTTGATTCCTCCTGTCAGCGGTGGGTAGTTTTTACTGAAGTCAGTAGTCAATGACCTGTGTTTGCGAGAAGCAGAATGTCCAAGATCGCTAAAACTAAAATTGCAGCCGGTGTTTTCTGGCTGGAAGTTCCAGAGGCAGATTTATACGTACTTTGCGGATGTCCGGCAGATAGTGTCAAGCATTTAATGAAAGCAGGTAAAATCCGTGATCTTGACCGTGAGGTAGGTTCATTGGAGCCCGGCTCAGGTTCTTATCAACATCCTCACGGTACTATATCGAGTGAAACTGGACCGAATGCGATACTCCTTTCCGATTTGAGCGTTCAAAATGGAGACTTTGCTAATTTAGCAGAGTTTCCAGTACTGCAGATGCTCTACCGTCAAGGCATGCTTTTGCCTAATCACCCCAACAACACCGGTGCAAAACCACTTCTCATAGGCCGCGAAAACGTGGTCAACGCTCAGATGAAATATATTCATCGTGGTAACTATGGTTTGGCCAATCTGGAGGAAATCCTTGACACAGGAATTTCACAGGATCAGGCAGAAGAAATGATGCGCATCAAACTCCACTTTGCCTTTGGTGCAATTCGTCCAAGTTCTGATTTGCTGGAAGCTATAATTGTCGACCAGGAACCTGTGGAAGTCCTGAACGAGGTAATGGTAGTCAGGAAAAGCGTGAACTGTTATGAGTTTAAATATAAAGATGAACGTGTAGAAGTAGACCTGAATCTGGGCAAAAATAGAAGTTATCAGACGCCATACGAACTAGAGAACCACCACTTCAAGCGAGAATATTTTTCTATCGTTCATACAGGAGAAGGTGACGGCTGGGATATTAATCGACCCTGTATGGCCAGTGTACTCTGTTATCAGGGCAAAGTTTACCTGATTGATGTAGGTCCAAACATCGCGCACACTTTGAATTCAATCGGTGTAGATGTAAATGAAGTTGAGGGTATTTTTCAAACCCATGCACATGATGATCATTTTGCCGGCCTGACTACTCTTGTACGTGCTGATCACAGGATCAAGTATTACACGACACCTTTAGTACGTGCATCGGTAAAAAAGAAATTGTCCTCCCTGCTTTCAATCAATGAAAATACCTTCGAAGAATTTTTTGAAGTTCTTGATTTAGAGTTTGACGAATGGAACAGCATTGATGGACTGGAAGTAAAACCGGTATATTCTCCACATCCGGTAGAGACAAACATATTGTTTTTCAGAACACTTTGGGAAAACGGTTATGCGACTTACGCCCATTTAGCAGATATTTCGTCTCATGCAGTTTTGAAAAAGATGGTTGAAGATAATCCTAAGCTTCCTGGCATCAGCCATAAGTTAATGAAAAAAGTCTGGGCTGACTACCTCAGTCCCGTACAAGTCAAGAAAATTGATATTGGCGGAGGTTTGATACACGGCAAGGCAACTGATTTTAAGGATGACAAATCAGACAAAATTATTTTGGCACACACTGCACACAAGTTGACACAGGAAGAAAAAATAATTGGCTGTGGTGTCACCTTTGGCAGTACAGATACGCTGATAGAGGGCCATGAGGATTATGCGCTGGAATTTGGAGCAGATTATTTACGTGGGTATTATCCAAACGTGGAATTAGGTGAAATTCACATGTTGCTCAATTGCGAACGAAAATCTATCAATGCAGGAACTATTTTACTACGAGATCAGGAAATTCCGGAGCATGTTTGTCTTGTACTTACAGGTGTAGCTGAACTACTTTCACCACAAGAAAAAACAAGTTACACTTTATCCAGCGGAACACTAATTGGTGACCTGGCGGTTCTTTTTGGTCTGAAGAGCAGGGGAACTTATCGTACATTAAGTCATATTGAAATTCTCAAAATTCCGGCCATTTTATTTAAAGAGTTTGTAAATCGCAACAAACTTCTGAATCAACTTCAAAAAACCCTGGAGGCAATAGAATTTTTGCAGCAAACCTGGTTATTTGGAGAATCTATCTCTTCCCCAATTCAATGTCAGATTGCACAGAGCTTAACACTCGCAAAATTCAAGAAAGGTGAAAAAATAGAATGTGATGGTCTGATGTTGGTCAAAGAAGGGAAAGTTGAACTAAGCAGCCGTGGAAAAGACAAAACAGAGAGTCAGCATGTAGTCGGCAAAGGCGATTTTTGGGGAGGTGAAAAAATGAACTCAAGTGAAGCAAAATGCAGTTACGCAAAAGCAATTACTCAAACCATGATCTACAGCATCACAGACATTGAAATCCTGCGGCAGATTCCGATCATACGCTGGAAATTACTGGAACAGTCGGAAAAACGTGAATAACAGGCAGTCATTAAGAACCGCCTACAAACAGACAATTGAATCTGCGCACCGACAATTTTGCTGATCAAGCGTTTTTGAAAAGATGTCAAAAAACATCCGGTTGACTTTTTCTTTGTTCCGGACCAGTATATCCCCGCTTGATTCCAGTTGAATTGGCCCACTTTCCATTCCGGTTGCCATATTAACCACAAACCCGACGGACGCGTAACACAACCCAAGTTCTTTGGCCAAAACCACTTCCGGAACACTAGTCATTCCAACAACGTCCGCACCCCATTTCCGCATCATTCTTATTTCTGCCTCAGTTTCAAAACGTGGCCCTTCCGTACAAATATAAACAGCATTCCCTTTAAACTGAATATCATGCAGCTTTGCTGCTTCAGTCAGGTGTTTCCTCAAATTGACGCAATATGGATCATTCATGTTGACGTGCTTGACTTCTTCTGATCCACCCTCAAAAAATGTTAGCGGGCGTTGTTTTGTCATATCCAGAAAATCGGATATCAAAACTAAAGAACCTGTTGGAAAATCCGGATTTAAAGATCCTACTGCAACAGTAGCAATAAGCTGTTTAACTCCGAACTCCTGCAGAGCTTTTAAATTGGCGCGGTAATTGATGCGGTGCGGCGGGATTCCATGTTCCTTTCCATGGCGTGCAAGGAAAACCATAGAGGTTCCTTGAACTTCAGCAATATCAACTTCAACTTCTCCGTATTCCGTTTTTACGGTTTTCCGGTATGAAGCGACACCACTGTCATAAACACCAGTACCACCTATAATGGCATATTGGATGGTTTTCATGAAATTTAGATGGAGGGCGGCTGGACTTTATAACAAAAACCTTTTGCAAGTAGAGCAACTATCCCAGAAAATCCGAGTCGTGCATTTCAATCCGTACTGACACATCTTCAGATTGCCAAATATCACTTGCTATAATTGGTTCGCCGATAACCCGCTCATAGCGGCTTACTAAAAATCGAGCCATTGCCTCATTGTTTTGTTCGCTTATAATACTCATAACTTTGACCTCAAATATAGTACATTAAATACTATGAATTTTGACTAATTGGATTGGGTTCAAATAAAAAATAATTTGCAAGTAGAACTGCTAGCCCAGGAAATCCGAGTCTTGCGTTTCAATTAGCTCTAACGTATCCTCTGTCAGCCAGATATCACTACCCAAAATTGGTTCACCGACAACTCGCTCATAGCGGCGGATTGAACCTCCTCGATTCATAAACCGAGCCATTGCCTCATTAATTTGGTCGCGTGAAATACTCATCTTTTCTCCTTCTATGTGTTTGAAATATATAATAATCACCGCAATTTATGAATGAATATAAATGAGGTGTTATATACAATTTTGCAAAATGCAGACCAGAAGAATTTTTTTAATTATCACAGAGGAAATTGAAGCATCTCATATACTAGTCAATTTCACACTAACCCTTCTTTAATTCAAACACAAAAAATGTCATAATATATTTATAAAAAGTAAAAGAGATTGGCTCCCGACAATTTGAATGAAATGCTATTTAACGGTATGTTGATTGTATAACCATTTGTTGATCACAGAACAAGTTCTGCAGATTAGCATTTATTTTTTTGAGATTGAAAATAAATGAGAACATTCTTAGACCGTTTACACGATCTAAAATTAAAAGAAGTTGCACTGCGTCGGAAGAAAATTTCTGAAAAGAGTTTGCGCGGCCAAACGGAAACACTCGTAAATGCACCTGATTTTCGCACAAATTTGTTAAGAAAGCCTGACGGAGCAATATCTTTAATTACGGAAGTAAAATCGAAAGCTCCCGGACGTAATAATGTTGAGCGTCTTGATCCGGAAGCAGTTGTGTGCGATTATGAGGCAGGAGGCGCAAAAGCTATTTCTGTACTAACGGATGAAAACTGGTTTGGAGGCTCTCTAGAAACTCTCGAAAAAGTGCATAAGGCAACTGCTTTGCCTTTGTTGCATAAAGAGTTCATCATAACTTCATACCAGCTTCTGGAAGGACGTGTGCGTGGTGCAAGCGCTGCCTTAATATTAGCGTATTATTTTCAGGAGACAGAATTAAGTCAAATTATTGCGGAGGCGAAAAAAATTGGTGTAGAGGCAGTTGTGGAATGTTCTTTAGAAAGTGAACTGCCAAGGACTCTTGCGGTTAATCCGGACATTATAATGATCAACAATCGAGCTATTGCAGCAATTCCTGAAGAGCCTGTGGAAACATATGATCTGGGCAGTGTGGATGTTATTACTTCGTGGTGGGAACGCTATTCGGATTTAAGATCCTGGAAGCAGCAGGCAGGGAAACTATTGATCAGTGCAAGCTGCGTCAATTCGCCTGGAGATATAAAGAGTCTTTTGAAAATACCCTGTGACGCGGCACTTATCGGCAATGCAGCAATGGTGGCAACCGATCGTGTTGAATTTTTACGTTCACTCAGTAAAACAGCTTGAATTTTGAAGGCCATAAAGGTTACTCCATGAAAAACACTGCAAATTTAGAATTAAGTATTTTGGTGGTGGATGATGACGAAAATATCCGCATGGTTCTCCGCCAATCTTTGGAAAAAGAAGGTTATCGCGTCAGCACTGCCAAAAGCGCAGAGGAAGCGCTGAACACTTTGCAACGCAGTTTTTTTCACGTTGTAATAACGGATATTATGATGGCAGAGATGAGTGGTGTGGAACTATTACTGCAGATCAAGGAAATGAATTCCATGATGCAAATTTTTGTCATGACATCTCACAGCACATTGCCAAATGTCATACAATGCATGCAGGGTGGTGCTTATGATTTTTTTGAAAAACCACTTAAAATTGAAGATATTTTAATTTCACTAGGTGAAGCAACCCGCCGCGCAGTCCGTTGGAGCTCATTATACAGTCGACACTCACTATCTCCACACAAAAAATAGAGTAGACTTAAACAGCTAATTCAAAGCTGACGGGATACGATAAAATCAGCAATATCTAACAAGGTTTTTCGAAGCTTCGATGCGGGAAAATTTTCTATACTATGCTTTGCAACATTAGAGTGTTTAGTGGCAAATTCCAGTGCATAAGTTATAGAACCATAACGTTCCATCAAATCGATCACCTCATCAATTTGCGTCTTTTCAATTTCTTTCATGCAGAGAATCGAATCCAAACGCAACCTGTCAGCAACATTTGCGTTTTCCAGCAAATGACTCAAAGGAAGAGTTATTTTACGTTCCTGTAAATCTCCACCCACAGGCTTTCCGGTTTTATTTTCGTCAGCATAATCAAGAGCATCATCCACAATCTGAAAAGAAATTCCTAACGCCATTCCGTAGTCATACAGTTGATCCGCAGATTCACTCGAAGCACCTGCCAGTATAGCACCTGTTTTGATTGCTGTTGCAAAAAGACAAGCGGTTTTGTTGATGATGATTTCAAGATATTCCTCTTCGTTCGCAGTTTCAAATGAACGTGTCAACTGCAATAATTCACCACGCGCCATCTTTGTAGTTGTTTCTGACATCAGTTCCAAAACTTCCAGATTGCGTAATTTGGTGAGTCGGTGAAAGGCCATAGCCAACAAATAGTCTCCGGAAAGAACACTTGCTTCATTTCCCCATACCCTGCAAACAGCTTGCTTTGCCCTGCGTGTTTCCGCTCCGTCAACTACATCATCATGCAGGAGGGTTGCAGTGTGTAGATACTCAATAACCTGAGCTGCCTGCATTACTCTTTCATCCACACTTCCAAATACCACAGCCCCTAAAAGTACCAGTGCCGGACGTAATCTTTTTCCTCCGGAACTCAGAATATGCTCGGCCACATTGTTTAGCAAAGGGATATCTGTCTTTACATCACGCAATATTTGTGATTCAAGGGACTTAATGTCAGAGGAAATTACTTCTAGAATTTTTTCTAAATTGTCGGGCTCAGAGGTTTTCGGGATTACAGTTTTTTTTAATGGTTTGTTCATAACAGCTGAAAAATGATCATGCATCCACAGGCTGCATCACAAACAGTAAATCACCCTGATTGACTGTATTCTGGTCTTCTGCAATAACTCGAGTAACTTTGTATTTAACATCATCCGGATATAATGCTTCTCCTTCCGGACTTTTGTAATCTGCCAAAGATAATTCAGTGAATACTTTCATTGATTCCAAAAGACAAAGAGAATGATTGACGTCAATGATTTGACCTTCAATAACAAATGGTTCATCCTCACGTGATGCTGCTCGATAAAACCCTCCCATTTGAGGTGAAAGGACTTTCAGCTCATCTGAACCTTCCAGCATAATGGCCTTCTGGTCCACAGCGCTTTTAGACGTTCCTGAATCTTTTTGTGCATCACTTAAAAGTTTTTTCTCATCTATACGTTCAAATAGGTCTACAAGATACTTGGTGCTGAAACGTCCCTTTTGAAAAGCAGGATCCTGCAAAATCATGCGATTTAAAGCCAGGTTTGTGGATACACCATGAATTCTCACTCGTTTTAAATAATTAAGTAAACTGTTAATTGCTTCCTTGCGTGATTTTCCCCAGCAAATGATTTGCGCAATCAGGCTGTCATAAAAGGGTGAGACAATGGAACCTGAAGTTACAGTCTGAATAACCCGCACATTTGCTTTTTCCGGAAAAAATACTTCAGTTACATGACCTGGATCCGGAACAAATCTCAATTCACCCTCATCGTCCAGCACAATTTTCTCTGCAATCACCCGTAATTCAATGGCATGACCGTTGAGCTTAAAATCCAGTTCTCCAATATCATGCCCTTGTGTTACCTCAAACTGCAGACGGACCAAATCGGTTCCGGAAACCATTTCTGATACAGGATGTTCAACCTGCAGCCGTGTATTCATTTCCATAAAATAAACACATTTTTCATCAAGATCATAAATAAATTCGACAGTTCCTGCGCCAATGTAATCAATCTCGTCAATCAATTTTCCTGCATAATCATAAACCTGTTCCTTAATATTTTTCGGAATCCCGGAAGCGGTTTCTTCAATCAGTTTTTGGTAATTGCGCTGAACCGAACAGTCACGAATACCGAGTAATTTAGAATTGCCATGCATGTCCCGGATTATTTGAACTTCAAGGTGTCGCATCGAGCCGATGAATTTTTCCAAATACAAATCTCCATTGCCAAATGCACTCAATGCTTCTTGAAACATCCGTGAAAAAATTGATTTAAAGCGGCCCACTTCTTTGACCACTTCAATCCCTTTCCCGCCACCCCCATGCGCCGCCTTAATCAGTACAGGAAAACCAATTTCTGCCGCAACCCCCATAGCATGTACAGGATCCATTAAAGCTCCTTCACTGCCTGGGACTACGGGTATATTTAAATTACGTGCAGTCGCAATTGCATTTGATTTGTTGCCCATTCTATCCATGTTCGCAACGCGTGGTCCAATAAAGTTAAAACCATGTTCACGGCAAATCCTCGCATAATGTGGAGATTCTGACAAAAAACCTATACCTGGATGAATTGCGTCCACTTCCTCCTGCTCAGCAATCCGAATCACACTCATTCCGTTCAAATAACTATCCTGTGGAGTATTGCCTCCAATGCAAACAAGGCGATCTTTCTCCCGGAGCAAAGTTGCCGGATAACTTTCCATATCCGGATCTGAGGCCACTAAAACCACTTCCATTCCTGCATCCTGAGTCCCGCGAATCAGACGTGCGGCAGTGCAGCCACGTGCGTGAATCAGTACTCGCTTAATCTCACCGATATGTAAATTTTCCTGTGTAGAATACGACTGTACTTCGTCACCGACAGACAAGTGATACTCGCCTGCCAACACACGTGAAATAATCTCCTCTACGCTATATTTTGCAATCGGAATTTGCGGATCAATTTCCTGAAGCTTTTCATCAATTCCCACGTCAAATGGATTTTTTACAAGACCATCCATTGTACCGGCATTTGTAGAGAGGTAATTTGATAAAGTTGAATGTGCGGGCAAATGGCTTTCTACAACCAACTGACCGGCAAATGGAATTTGTGATCCGGAAAAATAATATGTACGAACGAGCAAATGCGTTACAAAACTTGCTTGCGCGCCTCCGGTGCAGTCACGAAAACCGAAACATAATACTGGAAGGTCCAAGTCTTTCACGAAACGGGTGATACGCTCGTTGATAATGGCCATAGAAAATAATGATCCACCACCTTCTTTGGTTTGCATACCGGCGGAAGATATGAAAAAGATCACAGGTAATTTCAAACGAGCACAGTCATCAAGCAAGCGACAAACTTTTTCACAACTTGCCATGTCAAAAGCTCCAGCCTGAAACTCTACATTACTGACCACCAAGCCAACTCGGTATGATGTTTTTTGTTTTTTGGTACTGGATTTTTTGCCTTTGACTGTTTCAACATCTTCTTCACAGATAAAAGTTCCCAAACCTGTCACCACACCACAAGGCGTCACTCCATTATCTAATGCCTGTTCAATCGCATCGCGGAATCCAGGAAATTTCACCGGATTAGAAGTAATTCTATCCCCATACAATTCCTTGAAGTCTTTGAAAAAATGTTCGATGACTTTACTGGAACTAATTATAGAGTTTTTGTATTCACGCAACAAATTCTGGATCAACAAATCCTTATAGGATTGATCAAGACGATTCCAAAAATCTTTAATACCTATATTGCGTGGAGTGATTTTTCCCTGAAAGCGTCCTTTATTCTGCTGGGCTTCATGAAGTGACGGTAACAAACCCGAAAAATAGTAGCGTACAAGCCCAAACAGCGGAGGACTCATCCGGGGGAAGACAATTCGTTTCCATTCGCTGATTGTTCCTAAAACTTCATCACAATCTTTGCGGTCAATAAAATTTGCCAGCCACTTGAAAAATTGTACTCGTACAGATTCACTTTCGAGCTGCAAAGAATTTTTTTCGAATTCCTTTATTGCTCCTTCCACAGTTTTCTCAAACAACTGCTCCACAGATTTTTGGGAAATTTGATTTGTCCCTTTTAGTTCATCTGCAATTGTCGGAAGAGCTTCAATGACTTGATTGTAGAGTAAATCAAAAAGAAGAATGTTCTGAAAATTTTCCTTAAAACTCTGATTAATTACTGTGGTTTTTAATAAATCCAGCAAATTCGGATTACTGGACGGCCTGTCATGAAGGGTAAGCTCTCCAAGTTGTTCATAAAGCTCTATCAGGTTTTCTGCAGTACTGTCCTTCCAATAATTATAAAGGTAAAGCAGGATTTCCAGAGTCAGATCATCAACAGCTTTTTTATAATTTTCACGTGGATCCCCTATGAAAAAGGCAACCAAACGCCCACGTTCTTTTTCACGATCTTCCCGTGCACTTACAAATTGTTCAAAACGTTTATTAAGCTTTTCGTGAAAGCGCACCTCCAGAGGCGTTTTATACCACTGCTGCAGTTTTTCCTGACGTTCACTTTTCAAACGTTCCTGTAATTTTCCCACTGGAGTTTGGCGGGAACTCAGTCGAGCATAACTATCGATTGATCGACTGACAATCCGCTGGCGTAATTTTAGGTAACGCATAAAACGATACACATCACCAAAAATGTTCAGGGTGCCTGTTGGAGAACGATCTGTGACCCTGTTGCTTTCTATCAGAAGCTTGGATGGATTGAGATAATGATTGATACTTTCACGATAATGGTCAAAGAAGAAATCATTTTCAATTAAAAACTTACAAGAATTTTTCTCAATTACTTCAACAGCACTGATGATTGCATCCTTGATATTTTTTGCCTGATGTGGACGGTCATAAGCATAATCGATGACTCCATCAAAATAACCTTGAGACTTTAATTCATAAGCAGAAACGCCAATGTGTTTGGCCGACTCCTGCCATGACAAATTATATTTACGTACAATATTGCTCAAGCCTTTTGGGTGGATGGTATTGAAGACACCCTCCCGAACCGAAAGCAGAATATTGGCAGTTGCTAAAGGAATAGCTCCACCGCTGTAACCACCTCCAAAAACAATTCCGATAACAGGTAATTGTAAATTCGCCATCTCGCTGATCAAAAAAGAAATGCTGTGTGATTGGTTGTCCAAATTGGCTTCTGCATCTGCCGCCGCACCTGGTGTATCTATAAACGTCACCAGCGGAATACTGTGCGAAGCAAAAAAGCGCACCTTTTCTGCAGCTTTACGGTGGTGAACCGGAGACCAAACACCATTTTGTATTTTATGATTTTGGGCAATAAACCCCAGCCTTCTGTTTTGCCCTGAAATAAAAAATTCAATTTCTGCAGAATATAGTGGACCTTCGGTTTCTTCTGCAATCATTTTTCCACCTAATTGCTGAATTACTTCCGGTGCACATGGACGTTTTTTGGATTCAGATGGATTCACCACACGTTGAATATAGGAGTCCACATCAACTTTCTTCAATTGCTGGACTTTTTCATCAATCTCTTCCGCGGAAAGCAACCCTTGAATATCTGAATCATCAAAAAAAGGTGGTTGTTTCTTTCCGCGCAGAAGTGAAAGATCGTGTGATATCACTTCAGCTGCATGAAATGCTGATTTGTACTTACTTGTTTTTTTCTCGTTTGAGCCCATATAATTTTACAATGTCGATCAAAATATTTTTTTGAGCCTTTAAGGAAGTAATAATGGAGACAACGTCTTGTCAAGAGATGGTAACGAAATCGGAAACAAAAGTTGTTCTTCCAAAGAGTGCAATTGTGCCGCTGTAAGTGGATCATTTTTCTGGTGAAATTTTCGCAAAATTTGTATTTTTTCCTCAATTTTATTCAAACGCTGGTAGGCCACTGCCAAACGATCCAAAAACAAAAGTTGCATAGGCGGATTGCCTGACAAACGCTGGCTTTGTTCTAAAGTAGTTTCCAGCAACTCCCTGACCTGTTCCCAATCTTCGGTCATGACCAGCGAGGCACTCAAACCGTCTACCAAAAAAAGGTGGCCGGGAAACTGAACCAATCCTTTCTGGAGAATTTTCTGGGCTTCCTGCTCTTTGCCTGCATACCGCAGCAGGTCTCCAACAAGACGGTGCGCATAACCCTGGCTTTCTTTATGCTCAAGATAGGGCTGGCTAATTTCAAGTGCATCTTCATATTTTCCAACTCTGCTTAAAGTCAACGCATGCAGATAAACAACTTCCCAATTACCCGAAAGAACTTCCAGAAGAGGTGTTGTTACCTCCAAAACTGAACGATATTTTCTCTGTTGGTAAAGCACCCTTGCCAAAGAAAAATGTACTGAAGGAGAATCGTGAACCAAAATTGCTTGCCGCAACAGTTTTTCAGCTTCCACAGAATTGCCGCGGCTTTTGTACAAATCTGCCTGCAATTGCAACGCTTCAGTATTCAGAGGATGTTTTTCCTGAATCCGTTTCAACTGTTTTTCTACAACTGACAACTCTCCTTTCATCAGTTGTCTCCGCAAAAACAAAAGCTGATAAGAAGGATTTGCCGAGTCCAGTTCCAGGGCACGACCGATGGCCAAATCACCTTGCAGATAATCACCCTGTCGAAACAAAATTGAAGAGCGCAAATAATGTGCTCTGGCGAGAAGTGGATTTATCTCCAATCCCCGAGTTAACCAGGTAAGAGAGTCATCTAAAAATCCTTTGCGTAACAACTGCACAGCCAAACCCATAATCGCATCAACGTTTTTCGGTTGCTGTTCCAGAATGGTTTCAAAAAGCAATCGGGCTTCTTTTTCCTGTTCCTGGTGTAAAAGCAAATACGCTTCAATCAGTTGATCTTCTGTAGAAAAAGAACTTTTGCTTCTGAGTTGAATCAATAAAGCTTGTGCTTCCGGCCATTGCTGCTGGGCGAATTGTATCCGGAGTAACTCACGTCGAATCGGAGCAAAATCCGGAAACTGATTTAACATTTCTTCAGCCAGAGTTTGCGAATAATAGTAACTTCCTTGAAGCGAATATGTCTGAACTCTCATGAGCAGTGCTTCTTTATTCTGCGGCTCAAGATTCAACAAAGTTTCAAGAGTACGTATTGAACCTTCGAATTCACGTTGACGCAAATAAATCCGTGCAAGGTGATAAAGTGCTTCCACATAAAGCCGATCCACCTGAAGCGCTTGCTCCAATGATGAAATCGCCCGTCCATCATCGTTAATCTTTTCATATGTTGCTGCCAATTTCAGATAAGCCGAAACTCGTTCCGGAGAAATTCTAACTGCAATCGCCAACTCTGTGATGGCGTCTCCATAACGTTCCAGCGCAAAAGCAATGCTTCCCAGCAATTCATAATAACTTGCGTTAAAAGGATCAAAACGTGTGGCACGGCGCGCATGTTTTTCTGCTGATTCGTAATCTTTTACAAAATAAAAAGACCTCGCTAAATTGTAATGTGCGCTTACATTTTCCTCATCACTTCCAAGTATTACCTTCTGCTCCTCAATGTAACTGTTTACATTGTCTTTGGTGAGCAACACTTGCTGAATGTTTTCACCGTTTCCTGTACATGCGGAAAAAAGGAAACAACTTAACAGAAAAGATAAAAAAAAATTAATCGGTCTCACAGCTCAATCAGAAAGAGGAACAAAAGTCTTTTGACCAAAACTTTGTTCAAGAATCATAGTTTCCGGTGGTTGAAATCTGACAGTCTCAGATGCATTACTTTCATTTCCGAAACGATCAACCAGCCGTAGTTTATATAACCAAGTATCGCTGTTTTGACCAAGCAAATCAATATAAAACGAGAGTTTAGGAGGTGCAATATCCGGATGCGTATCCGCCATATGAGGGTAAGTTGACGGTGGAATATAAACTTTAAGTCTGTCCAGGTAGTGGTTGATTGAGCTGGATTTGCTGTTAATTGGAGTCTCCGGCCATACTTCCCCACTTCGGGTACGATAAAGATGAACCTGATAAAACTCATGTTCCTCAAAATAATCCCCCTCACCTTTGAGACGATTTAAGCCCTTTTCAGTAAGCTGCGGCCAAGTTAGTCTCAAAACAAACGTCCTAAATTTTATTTCCTGTTTTTTGTCCTGCGAATTAAGCTCAGTATTATCGGCTTCTACTTTTTTCTGTTCCAGCAATTTTACCGTATCATCACCAATTACGGTTGTTTTTTTCAAAACAACTTTACCAAAAGAAAACTTTACAATTTGTTTTTCATCCTCAATTTGGATTATTTTTAATCGTGGGGCCGGCACTTTTGGGAACAGCTTACTTTGCCGGAACTTCACAGTTTCCGCCGGAGACAAAATTTCATCTTCCGGTCCCATATGGCTTAGTTCATATTCACGTAATTTTAAATCCTTGCCGGGAAGTTCTAAATAATAATACAAATGATTGCCGTCACGAATAATTGAATTACTGGAAAATAATATACGCAAAGGTGCCATGACCACGGTTTCACAATCTCCGCAATCAAGCGGAATTTGGTGTTCCTGAATCAGAAAATATTCTTTCAGTTCAGGATCTCCATCCAATTTCTTTAAGGCAGTTGTCCTTTCAGTTTCATTGATTTTCCATGATAAACGGATACGCTCACCCCGTTGTTGAACTTTCAAATCACTGAATGTTGGCTTTTGTTTTATTTCCGGAAGATTGCGAGGAGCAGTCCGTAAACCGCAGGAGGCCAGCCAGCCACAACTAATCAGTAAGTAAAAGAAAATTATTTTCCGGAAATGAAATGAGCAGCGGAAATTCATGTATCAATAGCCATGTGCTAAGTCAACCAGGTTTAACAGTTGAGTACCCGAAATGGCCCGTTTGTAATTTTCAAGTATTTGCGGTGCAACCGATTCCGGAAGCGTGGAACTGGAATTGTGAGGAGTTACAAGTATTTTTTTGTGTTTCCGGAAAGGATGTTCTTCCGGAAGAGGTTCTGTCCTGAAGACATCCAGGCAAGCTCCGGAAAGTTGCCCTTCTTCCAATAATGGAATCAGATCTTCATCCACAAGAGTCTGCCCCCGTCCAACATTAATCAAGTATGCGCCCCGCTTGAGTTGAGATAGTGTTTTAGTATTTAACAGATCATAAGTTTCTTTGGTAAGCGGGAGTAAATTGATGAGATAATCCGTTTTGTTAAGCATCTCAGTCAATCCTTCAATTCCGAAAAAACAAGAAACGCCATTAACTTGTTTTATAGTTCGGCTCCAGCCGGAAACATGAAAACCCATATTTAAAAACACTTTTGCGGCAGCTTTTCCCAAATAGCCCAAACCAAGGATGCCAATCTGATTCCCCGGGTGCCGAGCAGCAATCCCCCATTCAACAAATTCCTGATTTGCCGCATGTTCCAGCAATTGACGTCGCTTTAGCAATACCACCGCCAGTAAATATTCACTCATCCATACAGCCATTGTTACATCTGCTAAACGTACCAGAGGTATTCCTACAGGTAGTTTCTTATCAGCAAGAAGTCCGTCTGCACCATGTCCGTATGATGAAATAGCTTTCAAATTTGGATAATTCAGCAAAAGTCCCTCCGGATGGTTCCAGACTACCGCAAATTCTACTTCATCAGGATTTTGCACATTCTCAGGTCCAATTATAATTTTCAATTCGGAATCCAGTAACATCAGTGCCGAGCACAAAGATCTAGGCTGCATTGAGTCCGGAAGGCAGATTAGCAGAGACATTCGAAGTTTAGGTTACAAATTTTTCTTCAACAAATTAAAAGAGACACTTATTTCGAAACAAATACCGGTTTTAATTCTCCCAAAAACTTGGTCATCTGATTCCTTTCATTATTGAGTTTGATCATTTCGGTCACCCAATGTAACACTTCTTTTGAAGTTTCTTCAGGAAATCCCAGCTTACCGCAGATTTTAGAAAGCATGGTAACTTCTGAAGTTTTTATCTTACCGTCAGCCGCAATTACCATTCCCAGCAAAAAGAAAAAATGTCCCGCATAATCACGGTCGGTGGTTAATTCTCCCAATTCTACACTTTCGTGTTTTTTAATTGCCTCAATCAGTTCACCCCGTATCTCATCATTCTCAAGCATCAGAATCGCGTCTTTGAAAAATCCCTTTTCCTCTACAGCCAGATGCTTGTCTGCAATCAGAATATTTACAATTGCACGGGCCAGCCAGACTTTTCCATCTTCACTTATTTTTTCAAGATATTCCGGAATTAATCTAAATTCCGCTATTGAAATAATACTTTCCTGCATTGTAACTCTCCCTGAAAAAGATTTAATCACCCTGTAATAAAAATAATTTGCAAGCAACAGGATACCTATTCACCCTAAAAAAACAAAAAAGAGTGTATACTTATACTCCATTTCCTGCTCACAGCATCGCAAAGGGAAAGCATCTTGTCAAGAATGTCTTGACTATGTTGAAAAAAAGGAGCCTTTTAAATTTGTGAATTTCAAATCATCTTTGTCAAAAAATCTTCAAAAATATTTCCCATGTCCCCCGACTCTGATCAAGTCAAAGAAGAACTTTTGAATATCGAAATTGCCGTTGAGTTGGATCAGGGACAAAGTGCTGTTGAAGTCGCAGAAAAATTTGGGATTACAATTGCTGTTGTCAAAACTATTGCAAAAAAAACTGGCTCCCTAGTAACGAAAACAACAAAAATAAAAAATAGAAGATTTTCTGCTGCTGAACGCGAAGTCCTTGTAGAAAGAATAGCAGCGGGAGCAGCATTAGATGATATTGCAGCTGAAGCAGGTATAACTGAAAATACATTACGCCGCTGGAGTAAAGAGCTCGGAGTAACTGTTCCGAGAAAACTTGAACAAATCAGTCTTGCAGAACAAAGGGAAATCAGGGAATTGCTGGAAGAACAGGATTGGCAGGAAATTGCTCATGCTTATAACATTAGCCGTGACGTGATTGAAGAACTCAAAGAACCAGTTCATAGTAAACTCGATGCTGAGAGTTTGAGTTATCTATTTGAACTGCTGAGGGAACGTCCTCGCGCATCCTTAAAAAATCTTAGTGGAATTGCCAAAGAAGCAGGCCTGGATATTCCGGAGAGTGCTGTGAGTTCTTACAGGAAGAGGCTAAAATTGTTAGAAATTATTTAGGAACCAAACTGGTTTTGTTGTGTATCTATGCTTCTCAGGAGAGCAGCAATTTCATTCAGTTCGCGGATTTGCGGCAAATTCGTATTGCCTGTAACCGCGGAAGATCTAAGAAATGTTTTCCGGTTAGAAATCAAAGACTTTGAATTATCAAAATCATCTTGTTTCTGAATTGAATCAGAAGTCCTGACGATCTTGATTACAGCTTCATTGCGTAATCCTTTCAGCATATCTATTACGTCTGCTACACCAATTCGTTTTTGCGGATCTATTTGAAGTTTGACTCCGTTTGCCGTAACCATTTCCTATTTTCTGAATTTTGGTGATGTAAAGGTACTTTGTACTAAAATCACTCGCAAAGTTCATACCACAACTCCTAAAAGCACTTTTTCGAATTATCTTCTTTAATTTTAGCATTTTTATTGGTGCCTGCATTTTATTGTTAATACGTTTTACTTTTACACAAAAGCAATAAGCCCACCTCATTCCTGCAGATTCAAATCAAGGTAAGCAATTTTCCGGACAGGCATATTGCTCTTTAAATTTTGCCATTGATTTTATTAATTTGCCTGAGGACTTCCCGCTTTCATGATTCTTTCCGGACATTCTTAAAATCAGCTTGCGCTGCCTGGATGGTAGCAGATAGCTGCTTACAACGTCCAAAATGTCTTCCTTAGTGAGGTTTGCCAAGGCTTTTATTTCTTCACTGTTGAAATCAAATTCAGCATTGTTTTCAAAAGCAATCGTAAACAACCGACCTGCTTCACTCGAAACGGAAGTCGTCTTTTGCAATTTACTGTGCAGTACAGATTTTTTGATTTTGTTCAGTTCCGAGTCAGGAAGTTCCTTTAACGAGTGGTAGAACTTTTCAAGGAAAGCATCCATCCTTTGCTCCAGGATTTCCGTATTGTATTCACCTGACTGAATAATAAAGATCAAACCCAAAGTTTTTTCCATGACTGTCATGCCTGAATTAACGATATAACCCAATTGTTGACTGGTACGTAATTCATTATAAAACTGTGGCTGCATCAGGCTGTCGATCACCATCAAAGCCGCCTTCATTTTTGGGTTGCGTTGACCAATCTGAACTTCTGTAACCAGGGCAGAATTTTCAACCTGCATTTTACGTGTGTAGGTATGGGAATCCCCCACAGAAACTTGTCGCACACTATTCTTAAACCGTTTTGCTTCAGCTAATGGTTTCACTGATAATTTTTCACGTAGAATTTCAGCCGCGTCCCGAACAGTTTCGGGACGGAGATTGCCGTAAGACAGTCCCTCAATAAAAATTCTGTCATATAGTTTTTTTGCAAATTTTTTCAAATGTTTCAGCTTTATTTTTTTAATTTCATTTTCATAATCCATTATCGAAAATTTCCTACCCTCGAGCAGTAGACTACGATAATAAAATGCCTGCTGATATGGCTGCTGAAAATGAAAATTTTGGTAGCGTCGCAATCGAACTTCCTTGAGCGTGTTGAATGTTTTTTTATCAATCGTGATTTTTTTCAGCCGAACCGCAACAGTTTTTACCAATTCCTGAATCCTGTCTGAGTAACCGCTGAAAGTCAGATTTATACCTTTTTTGTCAACATTGATGCCATATTCCAAACCAGCCAGGCGTACAGGATATCCAAATTCATTAAATCCTTCACTGATGGCGTCCGTATAAAGTTGTGACAGGACTGCATTGCGTGGTGAAGAATAGACTTCCGGAGAATGAATCCTGAACATCAGCTGTGCTTTTGGAGTTTCAAATCGAAAATCCTGCTGAAACCAGATTTTCCCAAACTCATCATCCTGTATAATCTGCGGGTTTCCCAATGCATGCTTGCGCAGCAGTTCCCGTAATTTTTCCGCATCATTTGACTGAGGCGGAATATTTATTGAAGTTAGTAACTCGTCCCACGATTCCCAAAGTTCACCCTGAGCGCTACTCAGGCGTTTAAGCACTGCAGTACTAATACCTTCATTTTGCAGTCCTACAAGCGATTGATGAGTGAGTTGAACTCTGCCTTGAAAAACTAAGACCTCCAAACTTTCCGGCAGGAATGGATTTGCTTCCGGAAGTTTCAACTCAGAATTAATTTTCAAGTTGCGCCATTTACTTATCCACTTTGGCTGGCTGTATGTTAGTGAATATTCAACACCATAAAACTCTTCCTTTTCAGTAGTTTTGACATTCCGTGCCGCCAAAATTGCCAGCATATTTTCCGGAATCAAACTATAGAGCATGCTGTCAAAAATACGTGGTTTGAATTCAGTAATTATGTAAGGAGCAATTTCAACTGTACGCATAGGATAGTACATCATCAGTGTGGAGAAAACATTGACCAGTGATGTCCCTTCGGGTTTTTCAGCAAACCTGTAGTCAATTTCGGACATAAGTTTAACTTCTTCATAAATATAACGAGGCAGCCCAGTTTTACGCAGTAAACGTAAATATTGGAAAACATTTCGGATGACTTTTGAGTAATTCCGGAGACCTTTGGGCGTGAGCTGGATTTTGACATCAAAACTCGAAAATGACTTGTTGGAAGATCCTCCTCCAGCAGACAAGCCGGTCGCCAAATTTTTACGTTTGAGCAAAGAAAGCAGACTTCCCTGACCTTCATGTCCAAGAAGAAAACCCAACATGCCTAACGGTTGACTTTTGTAATAATGAAGGGTGCGTGACAAAGGAAACATCAAGGTTAATGAACGGGTATCCTTGATAGTTTTAACCCGCATTAAGCGAAACCGTGGATCGCGCTTCATAAATTTTGGCGAAACGCGATTTTCAAGCAGGTTGTGATTTTTCACTGCAACAAAACGTGGAACGACCAAAGCCTGCAAAGTGTCCAAATCCTGAGGCCCTGCCACAGCCAACATCATCTGATTGCTTGAATAATACTTGTTGTAAAATGACAACAATTCCTCCCTGCTTACACCATCGAGAGTTTCCATTGTTCCAGTGGCAAAATGTCTGGCAGGATGTCCTTTTTCAAAAGCTTTGCGTTTTACTTGAAAAATTCTGCGGTAATCATTCGGAATGTTTTTGGAATGTTCTGAATCCACTGCTTTCATTTCACGTTCCACCAATTCTGTGTTAAACAAGGGAGTCAGAAAAAATTGCGAGAATCTATCAAGTCCTTCATCTAAAAATTCCGGATCAACCTCGAAGTGATAATTGGTGCGGTCATTTGCAGTATAGGCGTTGCTGAAACCATCGTGTGTGGAAACAAATTTCTGATAGCTGCCCTCATCCGGATATTTTTCTGTTCCCAAAAAAAGCATGTGTTCCAGAAAGTGCGCCAGTCCAAAACGTTCTGCAGGATCGTTCATTGAACCGACTCCGACAGTCATGGAAGCCGCGCCGCGCTGCAGTGTCGGATCTGAAACAAGCATCACTTTCATTTGATTTGGCAGTAGAAAGCGGCGATACTGGCGCAAAGGAAAACGGGGGTCTGTATTGTCCAAACCTCCAGCCAAAACTGAAGCAGAAAATCCCGTAACAAAACAAATTGTCAAAAACAATGTCAAAATTTTTTGCATTATTAATTTCTCTTTTTTGGTTGCAGTTGAAGGTTATCAGCCTTTATTCATTTCATTTTGAGAATATTTGCGAAAAAACGCAATTTGAAAGAAGGCGTTTTTGTATTGACTATCAAAGTACTCGGAATACGATACTTTGTGCATGTAATTATTTTCTCGAGTCAGGTAAAGGGGTAATCCCAATTTAAACCCATATTCAGAACGATGATTTTTGACGGTGACTACACACTATCTGATACTAACCCTGCATCAACAAGTTGCGGCTAAATCAAGTTCAACCAATAACTTATAATTAACCATGGAAAATAAAGAGTATTTTGCCCGAGTTTCTGAATTGTTTGAGAGAGTCGAAGAGAAACTTGACGAATTTGAAGACGATATTGACTATGACCCTTCACCGGACAAACTTATGGTCAACTTTGAAAAAAGCGGTAAAAAAGTTGTGATCAACACCCAACGCGCAATTAAGGAAATATGGCTCGCAGGTAATTCACGAGGCTGGCATTTTCAATTTCAGCAAGAAAAAGAGATATGGTTCGCGAATGCAGAACAGGAAGAATTTTACCAATGCCTGGCGAACCTGCTTTCCGAAAACCTGGGGCAGTCAGTTTCATTCAGCTAGTGTTAATTTTGTGATTTCCAGTTGAATTATTTTGGTTTGTCTTTCCGGTAATCTCCTGATTTTCCGCCAGTTTTTTCCAACAGACAAATAGACTCAATTTCCATGCTCTTGCTGACAGATTTGCACATATCATACACTGTCAGAGCCGCAACAGAAGCCGCTGTAAGGGCTTCCATTTCCACACCGGTACGTCCTGTAGTTTTAGCTGTAACTTGAATAACTGCATATTCTCCCTCCAACTCAATATCCACATTTACTCCAGAAAGCGGCAAAGGGTGACACATTGGAATCAGTTCTGATGTATGCTTTGCCCCTTGAATTCCAGCAATAACTGCGGTCTGCAGAACAGGTCCTTTTTTTGTGCTGCCGGATTCTTTCAGAATTTCCGAAAGCTCGCGCCCCAAAAAAACACGAGCCTCAGCGACTGCTGTGCGTTGAGTCACAGATTTTTCGGAGATATCAATCATCCGCGGTACATCACCCCCGGTAAGGTGAGTAAATTCTTTCTTGGAATCCGCCATGATATTGTGCAGGAACAGGTGAGTATTATTTTTGCTTCTCTTGAAAAGGGATCCAGCGTGAATCCCTCAAAATTTGGGCAGGCTGGAAGTCGGCTTTGTAATTCATTTTGGAAGAACTTTCAACCCAATATCCCAAATATAACCAACGAATATCAAGAAATCGAGCATACTCAATTTCATAGAGCAGAGAAAATATTCCCAGTCTCATTGAAACAAATTCCGGATCAAATACAAAATATACGGAACTGATCAATTCCGGCAAACGGTCCAGCCAACCCACGCCAATCAGTTTTTTTCCTAAATAATAACGAAGGATTTCGGTTGGAACAGGAGATTCAATCAAAAATTCATAATACTCAGCCTCCTCAACCGGAGTCTCAAGTTCATGCCAATCTTTCTGATAACGCTGATAAAGTTCGAAATCCTGCCGGTTAAATTCCAGAGGATGATGCTCAACTCGTATATCCTTGTTTTTACGCCAGGTCCGGCGTTGACCTTTGTTTTTAGAGAAATTCTCAACGTCAACACGAATCGGAATACAAGACTGGCAACCTGAGCAAACCGGATGATAAACGGAAAGACCGCTGCGTCGAAACCCCTGATTCAGTAAAGAGGTGTAACCGTCTGTGGGAAGCTTACTGGTCTGGAAAGTAAGATTTTGCCAGGTCTTGTCATCTCGGTAAGGGCATGGACCATTATCTGTCTGAAAAAGCTTTACTTGGATTCCGCTCATTTTAAATGTTCTTGAAAGAGGAATAAGGGAAGGTGTAAAGTTTTTATTTCAAGACAATCCGGTGGCAATAACTGTCATTGTAACTTCATCTTTTGCAGAGTCAGAAAAGGTGGCTCCCCAAATCAACTCAACGTCTTCATCTGCCATATCTTCTATGAGTGACATTGCTTCCTGAATTTCAAAAGCACTGGTGTCTTTTGGTCCACTCACATGTACTAAAATCCCTTTCGCCCCACGGATGTCCGTATCTTCCATGAGAGAACCATGTAAGGCATCCTCCACCGCATTCAATGCCCTGTCCTTACCTTTTGCCACACCTCTTCCAATGACTGCTTTACCCATACCTTTCATAATGGTTTCCACATCCGCGAAATCCACATTGATGTCTCCGACTCCACTAAGCAGCATGGTTATTCCTCTAATGGCGTTGATCAGCACCATATCAGCCATGTGAAAAGCCTCAAGGAAACTCGTATTTTGAGTACTTGCATCAAGGAGTTTATCGTTTGGAATAACGAGTAAAGTGTCAGTGTATTCACGCAGACGCTCAACTCCGGCCAGCCCCGCACTCCTTCGTTTAGTACCCTCAAATGAAAAAGGAATCGTAACTATACCGACAGTTAGAATTTGTTTTTCTTTTGCCATTCTGGCAATGGTAGGTGCAGCTCCAGTTCCAGTTCCACCGCCCATACCCGCGGCAATGAAAATCATGTTCGCTCCTTCAATAGCTTCAGCTATTTCTGTAATGCTCTCTTCAGCAGCGTTTTCACCCACTTCAGGGCGTGCGCCCGCACCCATCCCCCGTGTTAATTTTTTGCCAAGTTCGATCTTTTTATGAGATTTGTTACGCTTTAAAGCCTTGACATCCGTGTTGCAAATAATAGTCTCTACCTGGTCAAAATTTTCTTCTGCCATTTGTGTGACCACATTGCCTCCAGCGCCGCCAACACCAATGATTTTTATGGTTGGTATAAATCCTTCCTGAACAGGATAAAATTGTGTGCTTCGTTTTTCTGCCATGAATACAACTCAAAAGAATTTGGGGAACATCACTGGATTTGTCTCGAAAATAAATCCAAAGTTAGATAGAATATTCCACAGTTTTAAACTAATCTATTAAAGAGATTCCAGGAGACAGATTGCCGCTGGAAATATCCAAAGTATAAGGAAAACAGCAAGTATGCAATAATCGTAAAAATATTAACTTCACACTTTAAACCGTTTGCTGATTGTGAATCTTCCTGCATCAGCTAGTGAGCAGTTACATTAATAATCAATTATGATTCTCATTTATCAAAAAAACTTTTTCTGCAGTAAGTATTAGTTTTTAACACAATTAATGTTAATTGGATTGACTAATCCTTGCACTGATTAGTAAATTATGATAAAGGTGTATAATTGAATTTGCAAACCAAAGAATTTCAGGCGGTTAAAAAACCACCCTGATTCATTTTAACTAAGGACCTATTATGATTTCTGAGCAAGTTTTTTATCTTTTTCTCTTTCCCTGGATTATTTTCATAGCAACTATTCCAGGTTCTGTTATGACTTATCTCTTCGCTGGACTGGCGGCACAATTGCTTAATTATCTTCCGGAAAAAACCGAAACCGATGAATAAGCATGGAAATTCCGCAAGCAGTTTGGACAGCTAGTTTTCCATTCAATCTCTCTGTCATGGAGGAGACTTGAACCAGTATAGCGCAATGATTACCGACTTTCTGCATAATTGCGGAGACGTGGAAAAAGGGTTCGTAGGTAACAGTGAATGGTGGATTGTCAGTGGTTCAGTCAAAGTTCAGATTTTCCTCACTAATTTGGAGGAAAATGCCGAATTGGTTGTTGCAGCAAATCTTTTTCAGTATCCTGTACAAAAAGCGGAGATCAACGAATATGTGCTTAAACTAAACGGAACGCTGAAGTTAAAAGGAGTTAGTTTTGGGATACGTAATCAGCATCTGATTTTAAGTTATATCCGCCCGGTTCAAGAATTGGATCCGGAGGAACTGGAATGGATTATTGCCAGCATTGCCGTCATTGCGGATGAATACGACGATTTCCTCATTGAAAAATTTAACCTGTAGAAACCTGCCTTTTACTTTAAAAAATTAGTTTGACAGCCTGCCCCTCACAAGTTTCCTGTCTCTATCAATCTCCATTGGGACAACTCAAACTGGTTGAAAAACATGGTTTTTTAACACAGTCGGATTTCATTGATGAACTTTCGGAAGAAGAAATTGGTTCCGGTATTTCTCTACAGCAAGTTTCCGCATTCCTCCAAAAAGTTTGCCTGCAGCTAGATGAGTATTTTTCCGGGAACCTGCATAAGTTCGACCTGCCGTTAAAACCTCAAGGTACAGTTTTTCAGCGTTCGGCATGGAACGCGTTGCTCCGGATACCTTATGGAGAAACCCGTAGTTACTTACAGCAAGCTCAAGCCATCGAAAATCCTAAAGCGGTTCGTGCAGTCGGAATGGCCAACTCCAGAAATCCTATTCACATAATCATTCCCTGTCACAGGGTGATTGGAAAAAATGGTGCTTTGACAGGTTATGCAGGAGGGATTGAGAGGAAGATTGGTTTACTTGAACTTGAAAAGCGTTTCAAGCCCGTACAAATGAATTAGAACGCATCTCACGTCCAATGCTGGTTGAATCACCGTGTCCGGTGATCACCGAAATGTCTTCATCAAGTGTGTAAAGCTTTTCCTGAATTGATTGCTCAATTTTCTGATAATCACCTCCCCACAAATCAGTTCGACCAATTGAGCCCTGGAAGAGTGTGTCTCCAGCAATAAGCAGTTTTTGGCTTTCAAACAAAAAACACATGGAACCCGGAGTGTGTCCGGGTGTGTGAAGAGCTTTGCCCTGCACGCCTTTCAAGACTATTTCCTCTTCATGCTCCAGCCATTGATCCGGAGGCGGAGGTTCCTCAAAAGGAATCCCAAACATCCGGCATTGATCTTCCAGCATATCCCAGAGAAATAAATCTTCACGATGCAGAGCCAAGTTTGCTCCGGTTGCCTCTTTCATTTTTCCGGATGCAAGAAAATGATCCAGATGCGCATGTGTATGAATTATACGTTCCACATGTAAATCTAACTCCAACAAACGCTCAAGCAGCATTTCCGCGTCACCTCCTGGATCTACTACAATTGCTTTCCGGCTCACAGGATCACCTATAATGGTACAATTACACTGTAGGGGACCAACAGGCAAAGTTTCAACGATTAGCTCGGAAACACTCATTATGCTGTCCGCTTTTTGGCTATTTTATTTTTTCCACCTTTATAGCCTTTTGGAGGCGGAGCTTCCACAATTATTTTATGACAGGCAGCCTCGTCTAAACTCTCCGGATCAACTCCTTTTGGTATTTTGTAATTTTTCCTTCCGGATTTTATATATGCTCCATAACGGCCTTCCAAGACAAGAATATCTCCAAAATCATGAATTGTACTTTTAGCTTTTTTCTCCAAACCTTCCCTGATAATTTCCATAGCTTGTGCCAAATCGGTATTTAGCGGATCGTCTCCTTTTGGCAGGGAGAAAAAATTTTTACCCAGTTTTACATAAGGTCCATATCGTCCGTTGTTGACTATAATCTGCTCTCCGTTTTCGTAGTTCCCAAGAGTTCGAGGCAAGGCAAAACATTCCATCGCCTCTTCAAAAGTTACTTCGTTAAGATTGAGGTTGCCTGGCAAAGAGGCAAATCGCGGTTTTTCCTCATCTTCGTGAGTACCAATCTGCACCATTGGTCCATATCTGCCGATACTGACACTTACAGGTTTACCACTTTCAGGATCAGACCCCAACTCACGGCGTTTGATCACTTCTGCACGTGTAACAGACTCGCCTTTTTCTACAACTCTCTGGTGAAAAGGCTGATAAAAATTCCCCATCATTTCCACCCATTTTTCCTCACCATTTGCAATCCTGTCTAAGTTGCGTTCTATTTTTGCGGTAAATCCCAGATTTACAATTTCTGCAAAATGGTCTGTGAGAAAATCAGTAACAACTTCTCCAATGGACGTCGGCTTGAGTTGTTTTTCCGGAGTAACCTCCACATAACCTCTATCCTGGATTGTTGAGATAGTTGGTGCATACGTGGATGGTCTCCCGATACCTTCAGATTCCATTTTTTTCACCAAAGATGCTTCAGTGTAACGCGGAGGCGGTTTGGTAAACAATTGTTCCAGATTTAATTTTTTCAACTGCAGTTGTTGATCTTTTTCCACTTTGGGCAGTATCATGTCTTTTTCACCTGCCGCAGGACTAGAACCCTCAAGGCCTTCTGTGTATGCCTGCAAGAATCCCGGAAAAACCACTCGTTGACCCTTTGCTACAAAAAGACACTCTTTTGTTACTCCTGCTTCAATTTTCAAAGTTGTACGGGCAATTTCAGCGGCAGCCATTTGTGAGGCAAGAGTGCGCTTCCATACCAAACTGTAAAGACGAAATTGATCAGCGCTCAAATGTTCTTTAACAGTACTTGGTTTGAGGGAAAGATCAACCGGACGAATTGCTTCGTGCGCTTCCTGCGCGTTTGCTGAACGGTTCTTAAAAAAACGCGGCTCCTTTAAACCAAATTTTATTCCATATTCATTGCTGATAACCTCCTGTGCCTGGGTTAGAGCCTGTTCCGCAAGTACTACTGAATCAGTACGCATATAGGTAATCAGACCACCACTGTAATCCGGAATCTCAAAATTACCCTCGTAAAGCTGCTGTGCGACAACCATTGTTCGTTTGACTGAATATCCCAGTTTTACTGAAGCTTCCTGCTGAATGGTTGAGGTTGTGAACGGTGCAGTTGGATTTCGGTTTGTCATGCGTTCATCAATTTCTCGCACCACAAAATCTCCCTGCTTTACACTGGCTTCAATTTCGCGGGCACCTGTTTCATTGATTACTTTTGCAGGTTTTCCATTAAGCTGTTTCAACTCTGCAGAAAATCCCACAAAATCCGCTCGAATTTTCCAATATTCTTCAGGTATAAATTTTCTTATTTCTCTTTCACGTTCAACTAAAATATGAACAGAAACACTCTGCACCCTGCCTGCAGAAAGTCCTGGTTTGATTTTTTTCCAAAGTAATGGTGACAATTCATATCCTACCGCCCTGTCTAAAATTCTACGCGCCTGTTGGGCGTCAACCAATTGTTGATCTACTTCACGTGGATTTTCCAGTGCATTGAGAATTGCAGGCTTAGTGATTTCGTGAAAGACGATCCTTTTAACCGGTTGCTTTTCCAAACCAAGCGCTTCCAAGAGATGCCAGGATATTGCCTCACCTTCACGGTCTTCATCAGTTGCAAGATAAATAACAGTATTTTTGTCAATTTGTTTTTTCAGGTCCGCAACCGTTTTTTTCTTATTCTTGGAAATTTCATATTCCGGAGCAAATCCATTTTCCGGATCAAAACCGAGTTTACTTGAAGGCAGATCCCGGACATGACCCATGGATGCAGTTACGGTGTAATCTTTACCCAGAAACTTGCTGATTGTGCGGGCTTTAGCAGGTGATTCTACAATAATTAAATTTTTTGCCATAAAATTCTATGCATTCAGCAAATGCTGAAATGTAATTTTCAATAATGTGATTTAAAATGATATTTTGGATGCAAACCTAAAATGATGGAAAAAAGACCTTTCCCTAGTTTAATTCTGAGCGCGAATGTACCACTTTATCCAGCAATCCGTATTCAAGTGCTTCTTCGGCAGTAAACCAATTATCTCGATCAAGTGCTTTTTTTATTTCCTCTTGGCTTTTGCCAGTTTGTTCGGCATATAACTTAACCAAATGATCCCGTGTTTTCAATATTTCGCGTGCCTGAATTTCACATTCTGAAGCCCTTCCCTGATACCCCATTAACAAAGGTTGATGAATCATTATTTTTGCCTGAGGCATAGCAAAACGCCTCCCTTTGTCTGCGGCCAAACTTAAAATTGAGCCCATGCTGGCGGCAAATCCAGTCACAATGGTTGTGACTGGACAAGTGATAAATTTGAGCATATCAAAAATTGCAAAACCGGAAAATATTTCTCCACCTGGAGAATTGATAAAAACCGTGATCGGCATTTCCGGACCTTCCTGCTCCAGCAGTACCAATAGACTCAAAACTTTTGCGGATAATTTCGCGTCAACCTGTTGGGAAATAACAACCGTTCTGGACTTGAGCAACTTGCTCGACATGCTGTCAAAATCATCAGTTTCTTCGTCTTTTTCTTTAATCATTTATTATTCCTGTGAAATTCTTTTAGATCATTTTATAATCATTTTCGCTTCATCCAAACTATGTGATGGAAAAAGCGTGTGCAAGTTTTTTGTTTGTTGAGCTTTTTATTGATCAAGTTTCAAGAGGCCATTGACAAGCACCTGAATCAAAACCTCAAGACAGAGTTTACAGTTGATAATATATCTTTAGTATACTGTTTTTATATTGTTTATTATAATATTTTCATTTTTTTCGTTTCTTTTTTATTCCAGTTCTATGCTTTTGAACAACTCTCTGTAAAAAATGTTAGTCCGTTTTTTTTGTTTGAAAATTGTTAAACATTTCATGAGCCAACTCCAAAGTTTGCACCGTAATTTCCTGCCCGCCTAACAAATCCGCAAGCGCCCGTATCCTCTCCTGCTTTTTTTTGAGAGGATTTATTATTGTGTAAGTTTCATTGTCTTGCAAATGCTTGCTGACCAAAAAGTGATGCTCTGCAAAAGCGACAATTTGCGGAAGATGCGTCACGCATAAAGTCTGGTGACGCTCCCCCAAAGAGTGTAATTTTTTCCCTACTATTTCTGCAATCGCTCCGCTGATCCCTGTATCAATTTCATCAAAGATCAAAATCTCAACAGTATCAAGTGAAGTCAGAACTGTTTTAAGTGCCAGCATTATGCGCGATAGTTCACCTCCGGAAGCAACTTTAACCAGACTCCGTATCTCCTGTCCGGGATTTACCGACAGCATAAATTCAACCTGATCAATACCTGTTGAAGTGCAGGAATCCTTGTTTTCTACTAAAGACTCAAAAACAATTTTAGTTTCAAACTGCGCTTTTGACATCCCCAGTTGATACAGTTCTGCAACAATAGCACGATCCATTTTTTTTGCTGATTGGCAGCGTTGCTGAGAAAGACGTTCAGCAAACTTTTGCAGTTTTTTTCTTAAAAACTCAATCTTGTCACAAATCTCCTGTTCATTCTCATCAAGGTGTTCAAGAGAGTCCAATTCCCGCAGAGAATTTTCATAAAGAGTCGGTAGTTCATCTGCATCATCCAATCTAAATTTACGTATAAAATGCTGAATTCGACTGAGCCTCTCATTGATCCAGGAAATACGATCCGGTTCGTCTTCGATTTTGGTACTGTAGCCCGCCAATTCACGGTGACTGTCTTCGAGTTGAAAAAGTGCTGATTCGATTCCGGCACGTATATTTGCGCAATCCGGATCAATTTCTTCTGCTTCGCAAATTTGTTTTCTAATCAATTCCAGCTGTTCTAAAACCGACCCGTCCATTTCCTGTAGCTGATGCTGAACCTGGGCCAGATGCGATGAAAGTTTTTCCACATGTGTCAGTCGATTCTCTTCCCGCCTGAGTACACTTTCTTCTGCAGGTTGATAATTTAATCCTGACAAATCTTCAATTATTTCCTTCAATTCCAATGTTCTGACAGCACTTTCAGCAAATTGTTTTTGGAGCGCCTTCTGTTCTTTTTTTGCGACCTGCAAAGCCTGATGTGTTTCTGCTACTTGACGACGCAATGGGAATAATCTACCATATCCATCAAGAAAATCCAGATGAGAAGAGACCTGTAACAATGATTGATTATCATGCTGTCCATGAATATTAATCAATTGTCTGCCAACTTTTTTCAGAAAATCCGCTGTGACTGAAACTCCATTTATGTATCGCTTTTGCCGTCCTTTACGAGAAACTAAACAGCGCACAATTAACTCATCACTAATGTTAATCCCCGATTCTTCCAGTTTACTCCGGAGATCAAACTTTTCAACATGAGCTGAATTTTCAGGTATAGAGAATATTGCTTCAACAACTGCCTGCTCTTCACCTGTCCGTATCATTCCGGGTTCACCACGATGTCCTAAAACAAGCAAAATCGCGTCGATCATTATCGATTTGCCAGCACCCGTTTCACCTGTAAGAATGGAAAATCCATCCGTGAATTCTACTTCCAGTTTGCGGATCGTCGCTAAATTTTCAATACTCAGTTGTAAAAGCATTAATTTTACTCTTCTTATTTGTAGTTTAATTTAATATATATTTATTCATTCAGTAATTTTAATTTTATAATTTTATGAATAAATATATACTTATTCAATGATTGATTTTTATCATCATCTTCCGGTTATTAAATCTTTTTATGAGTTTGTAGAAATATATTATGATTTTTTATATGGTTATTCAATATTGCAGCCACAAAGACTTATTGATTTTTTATATGGTTATTCATTTTTGTCTTAGATATTGACCAACTGTATAATATTCAAAAATATTTCAGATAAATTTCTCTAACTTTTTGGGTTACTGTTTCCACAGTTTCACGCAAATTTGTAACTTCGTAACCATGATGTTTCAACAGTTGGAGAATGGTCTCTGTTTGAACCTTCTCAAAATCCAGCAGATCTGTTGAATCATCATAGATCAGTCGAAGACCATTTTCAATTAGTCTCAACAATTTGTAATTATATTGTAAATTTTGAGCATCTTCTTTTTTCAGCAAATCAAGTGCACCAAGTTTCCCCAGTGCCTCAAGTGTTTTTGGACTTTGTAATTGCGGATAACTGCCACCATGTTTCAGTTGCAAGGCTTGTGTCAGATATTCAATATCCAACAAGCCGCCTTTGCCTTCTTTGATGTTACGGCGATTTTCATTTTCGTTTGACAGTTCATTTTCTTTGCGCTTCCGGAAATGGTGGATTTGCGCGTTCATATCTTCTGGAGGAATCCATTCATAAACCGCACTGCGTATTCCGTCCTCAACCTTTTTAAACCATTGCGCTTCACCGCTTCCACCAATCACTCGGCCCTTGATCAATGCCTGATGTTCCCATGGTTGTGATTTTTCATGATATTTTAGATAGATATCCAAAGGCGTCACCAAAACACCTGCGTTTCCGGATGGCCGCAGTCGTGCGTCAAGCTTGTAGGCATAGCCGGTGCGAGTTATTGTAGAAAGGCAGGAAATGAGACGCTGAATCAATTTGATCCAATATTCCTGTGCACCGATTTTACGTACACCACCGGTAGTTCCCTCACCGGAATGAATAAAAATTAAGTCGAGATCGGAGAAATAGGTTAATTCACTTCCGCCCAATTTCCCCAAACCGATTATAGCAAACTGCCCTGGTTCTCCCAGCACGTTTTGGACTTCACCATAACGTTGATTTAACCATTTTTGTGATAAACTAAAAGCCGCTTGTACAATCACTTCAGCAAGCAAAGTCAGTCCAATTCTGGTTCGTTCGTATGACAGAACACCTTCCATTTCAGCACTGCCAAGCAGGAATGTGATTGTATGCTTGAATTGTCGAAGTTGATCAATTTCATCTTCCTCATTATCAGTGCAATTCCGTAGTTTTTCTTCAAGCTGCCTGGCCCATATTTCTTTTGAAATTTCCAGTCTGGAATTGTCAAGTTGGTCCAGTAAATCCAAGTGACTGAGCAAATAATTCCATAGCATTTCGCTGGTTTCGGCAATTCTCATCAAGCGTGAAAGTGACGATGGATGCCTGGACAATTTTTGATAATAACCAATTTTCACACTTACAGATTCAAACAAACGCTGAAATTTGTTTTTTGTATTCTCACTCATCAGTGGAGCAAGATGCTGGGAGAATAGTTCAATAAACTGCTGTTCCTCTTTGGTGAAATTTTTTATTCGAACACAGTTGCGGATTGCAGCTTCAATTTCCAGATGTTTGCGACTGAACAAACCGCTGAATATCGCACGTACCCGCCCCATCACATCTTTCAAATCACTTAAAAATTGTTGACGTGCTTTTTCTACATCAAATTCGATGTAGCCCAAATTTCTGGCAATTTCCTGTTGTTGTATTATGTCTGAAGGCAAGGTGTGAGTTTGGTGTTCCTCGCGCATTTGAAGATGATGCTCCACTCGTCTTAAAAATAAATATGCTTGTCCCAAAGTGTACGCATCACGCTCCGGAATTAATTCTGCTTCTCGCAGTTTTTCCAAAACTACTAAAGTTGCAGGACTGCGTAGTTCCGGTTTCCCTCCACCATATAAAAGTTGAAAAGTTTGCACAAAAAATTCAACTTCACGGATTCCTCCAACACCTAATTTTACGTTCAAATAGCTCTCCTGCAAATGCTCTGCTTCAATACGCTCTTTAACTTTTTCCACATCATGCAAAACTGCTTCATCCAGCAAACTACGAAAAACAAAAGGGGTAATCATGCTCATGAAATCTTTTCCGGACTGTTCGTTTCCCGCAATCGGAACCGCTTTAATCAAGGCTTGTCGCTCCCACAGTTCTCCGCTTGCAGTATAATACAATTCCATTTCATCTAAAGACTGAACCAGCGGAGCGCGTTCGCCTCCAGGACGTAAACGCATATCCATCCGTGCCAAAAAACCTTCCTCGGTTACATCCCCCATTACATCAATCAAAATTCTTGCGGTTTTCATCCGGAGTTTATTATCGCGTTCCGAATTTCCGCTGAGAGGCTCGTAATCATGAACGAATATTAAATCAATATCGGATGAATAATTTAGTTCATTTCCGCCTAATTTTCCCATTCCCAAAATAGTAAATGGAAAAAGCTCTTGACGTTTTTCTTTCCGGAAAGGGGTGGATTCGCGGCAGTCAATTTCTGTCGAATACGGAAATGATTTGGAAGTGGCATATTGCTTGATTCCTAATTCGTATTTGCTAATTCCAGAAAGTGCCGCACGTAAACAGCAAGCTGCGATTGAGGAAAGTTCTTCAAGTGTATCCTGGAATGGGCATAGTTGTGCTAAATCACGGACTGTAATGCGTAAATATTCTTCGTATTTATAGCGCCGTAAAATATTCTTGAATTCTGCTAGCGAAAACTCCGGATGTTGTTCAATCTTTTTCCGGAGTTCCGTTTCCATTTTCACCAAACTTTTTTTCTTTCTAAGAAAAGGAGATTCAAGCAATTGTTCAGCAAGTTGCGGATTCCGTTTTAAACGATTTGCCAGAAAATTGCTGCGTCCGAAAATGTGCAACAAAGCATATGTGTACGGACGATTCCAGTTAAAATCACTTCCGCTTTTTGCATTGAACGCTTCCGAAAAATTAATCAGCTGGGTCAGGGCGGTTTCCGGTGTTCCGCAAGAAAGCAGAATTGGAAGAAACTGTGGAAGGTGAGCTGCAATTCCCTCAATTGCAACACTCTTTTCCACCAAGTTCGCAAGCGGCTCTGAAGATGTGGTTGAGAAGGGTGAAGAAGAGTCCCGCAAAATTTCATGCCAGTCAATATTTTGAGGCAAAGGGATGAGATTTTGAATCCAGTCGTTGAGGGTCACGATTAACTCATAAATGGTTTAGGTGCGAGCACAGTTTAGCATAATTCGGCATTTGTCAGAAATAAAAAAAACTTCTTTCGTACTAGAAAATTTTGTTCTGGAAAAATTTTTCCGGATCCCATTGATGAGGCTTTGTGTGTGATCTATGTCAGCGGAACCCTGCACTCCTGTTTTTGCAAATTTCCAAAACGAAGTATTTCATCCTGAATCCGGTGCAGGATTAAGAAAGCAGATTTGCGGTGAGAATATTTGAAAAGGAATTAAAAGTGGAAAGTCGTGGGAGCAAAGGAATCACTCCCACGAAAAAAGTGATTTAATAGTGGTAATACAACTCAAACTCATGTGGGTGAGGACGGGAATCGATAGATTTGACTTCTTCTTCCATCTTCCAGTCCAGCCAGTAATCGATGACATCTTTGGTAAATACATCACCTTTGAGTAAGAATTCATGGTTTTTTTTAAGTGCATCCAATGCTTCCTGTAACGAACTGGGCATCTTGCCAATTTTGTTCAGTTTTTCCGGGGGAAGATCATAGATATTCACATCCATCGGTTCACCTGGATCAATTTTATTTTGGATCCCATCCAGCCCAGCCATCATCATGGCAGGAAAAGCCAGATAGACATTTGCACCTGAGTCAGGACAACGGTACTCAATCCTGCGGCCTTTTGGAGAATCAACGACAGGAATTCTAACGGTCGCAGAGCGGTTACGATTTGAATAGGCCAAGTTGATTGGTGCTTCAAATCCCGGAACAAGACGCTTATAGGAGTTGGTCAAAGGGTTGGTAAACGCAGCCAATGCCGGTGCGTGCTTGAGGATACCTCCGATGTAATAAAGTGCCATTTCACTCAATCCTGCATAATGATCACCGGCAAACAAAGGTTGCCCATCTTTCCAAATCGATTGATGCGTGTGCATTCCACTGCCGTTATCCGCAAACATAGGCTTTGGCATAAAGGTGGCGGACTTGCCGTTTTCGCGGGCCACATTACGTACAACGTATTTGTACCATTGCATCATGTCCGCAGCTCTCAACATAGTATCAAACTTAAAATCTATTTCATGCTGAGCAGGTGCGACTTCATGGTGTTGTGCTTCAATGGTCAGTCCCAAATCCTCCATAGTTAAAACCATTTCTGCCCTAATATCGCGGTCCTGATCAAACGGTGCCGCAGGGAAATAACCTGACTTGTGACCAATTTTATAAGCCTTATTTCCGCCCACTTCTTCTGTACCGGAATTCCAGGGACATTCCGTAGAATCAATTGAATAAAAACCACCTTCAGGACCTTGACCGAAACGTACGTCGTCAAACAGGAAAAATTCTGCTTCCGGCCCAACGAAGATAGTGTCTCCAACTCCGGTAGAAATAAGATATTTTTCCGCTTTCTTCGTAACGCTGCGTGGATCACGTGAGTAGCCCTCTCCGGTTACCGGATCCTGAATATCACAAATCAGGGAGAGTGTCGGATGTTCATAAAAAGGATCCATTTTGACCGTCGACAAATCCGGCATGACTTTCATGTCACTGTTGTCAATAGTCTGCCAGCAACGAATGCTGGAACCGTCAAACATGCGCCCATCTTCAAGCATTTCTTCGGTTAGTTCAGCGACAGGGATGGTGAAGTGCTGCCATGTTCCAAGAAAGTCGATGAACTTCAAGTCCACCATTGCAGCATCATTTTGTTTTGCAAATTCAATTACCTCTTTCGGCGTAGTCATAACATATTCCTTTTTTACTATTTTTAATTATTTATTAGCCACAATATCATGGCACAAAAAAACACAACTTGTCACTTAAGGCAAATACCAAGCCATAAATCATCATACTAATATTACAGATTATTTTTTAATTTCACAATAAATTTCGCACATTTTTTTAGCAACTGCACAAATTTTGAGCAGATTGGTTCCACTGTTACAAATTCAATCCATAAACTTCAATAGCAGTTCGGGCAAAATAACATTCTCTTATTGCTTTTCGTAAAAAGTTAAAAACCTTAATGTAAAAACTAATGTTGAAATTATATTGATTGAAAAAAACAAATGTAACTGAAAAAGTTACAAACTGCGACTCCTCTTTGCAGTATCTGCATTAAAACACACTAATCACTGCAGCTTATAATTTACACTGCTCAGTTGAAACGTTCTGGTATATTGCTTGCTTTTACCAAAGCAACAAAAAAGGTAATAATAACCTACAACTTCAATATTTAGGGAATCCCATGAGTGGCATGACCAGCCTAGTTCAAGCAGCAGGTGTAATTGAACATAAAATGGAAACGGTTTCAAATAACCTGGCTAACGTCAACACTGTTGGTTTCAAGGAAGATCAGCCATCCTTCAGGGAGGTTCTTTCCACTACTCAACGTATTGTTCCGGAATCACTGGAGGAGCGTTTTTTGTCACACGAATATCTGGATGACTATGTAGGGATGGACAAATCAGCTGTAGTCATAGATGAAGTTGGCAAGAATTTCCAAACCGGCCGGATGCGCTCTACCGGCAACGATCTTGATTTTGCACTGGCCAACGACGGTTTTTTCACGATTGCCACTCCCCAGGGCGAGCGTTTTACGCGTGCCGGAAATTTTCAACTTGATGCTGCAGGACGAGTCGTCACGAATGACGGTTATCCGGTTTTGGGTGCAAAAGGTGAAATTATTATCAAAGAAGGTGCAATTCAAGTTAGCGAAAACGGACAGGTCAGCGTTGACGGAATTATTACTGACAGCTTTCGTTTGGTACGTTTCCAAAATCAAGACCATTTGCAGAAACTTGGACAGGGATTTTACGCACCAATTGACAGCAATGATCTGCCAATTGTATCAGATGAAATTCAGATCAAGCAAGGAATGCTTGAAGATTCAAATGTGAACAGCATGCTGGAAATGACCCGTATGATCACCGCAACACGTGCCTATGAATCTGTTCACAGAGCCCTTTCCATGCTCGACAAATTAGATGAAAAAGCCATTAGTTTGGTTCAAGCTTAATTATTTATTAACGAAGTAACCTCCATAACAATAATCTGACTCAGGAGTTTCCCGCTTATGATGCGTGCACTTTATACGGCTGCAACCGGAATGCAAGCCCAGCAAAGAAATATCGATACCACTGCTAACAACCTGGCAAACGTTAACACAACCGGTTTTAAGAAAAGCAAGGTCCAGTTTCAGGATTTACTTTATTACAATGAACGCAGCGCAGGTGTTCCTTCTTCAGTTTCCACACAAGTTCCGGTTGGAATTCACGTAGGACACGGTGTGAAGTATGTCAGTATTGATAAGGTGCATACACAGGGTAATATGGAAAACACCGGTAATGATCTGGATATGAGCATTGATGGAATGGGATTTTTTCAGATTCTCCAGCCAAATGGAATCATCGCATATTCCAGAGACGGGCATTTCAATGTGGATGGAATGGGACGTTTGGTGACAAATGACGGAATGCTGATGGATCCGGAGATTAATATACCTGCAGATACCAGAAAAGTTCAAATTGGCATAGATGGTACAGTATCTGTTTTTTTACGAGATGATAATTTACCTGAGGCTCTCGGCAGCATTCAGTTGGCACGTTTTCAAAATCCGGCAGGACTGACTCCAATTGGAAAAAACCTTTATCTTTCAACTCCCGCTTCTGGGAATGCAATCGTTGATGCTCCCGGTTCGAGTAATATGGGAACACTTACACAGGGTTTTTTAGAACGTTCAAATGTTTCCCTTGTTGAAGAAATGGTAAACATGATAACGGCGCAGCGTGCGTATGAAGTAAATTCCAAAGCGATTCAGTCTGCAGATGAAATGCTGAAAAATACTAACAATCTGGTAAGGTAATTGACTGATCGTCGAGGCCGGTAAAGCCTGAAAAATTGTTTCAAAAGCAAAAGTAAAATTTTGGTAAGCAGTATTGTCAAAACTCCATGAATTCTAAGTTCAGTCAGTGGTTAAATCAAAAGGTAGAGCAATGAAACGATTTACTTATCATTACGGATTGTTAGTGCTGTTAATTATTATTTGTTCCGGAACAGCAATATCAAAAGAAAATAAGCTGAGAGAAACGCAGCAAATCAAGATTTTCCTGCCCCAGTCTTCAGTCATAGACAGCGATGAATATCGACTTGGAGAGATTGCTCAAATTGAAGGTGAAGATGTTTTGCTGTTGGAAAAACTCGGTAAAATCATCATCGGTCGCGCACCTTTACCAGGACGAAAATTAACCGTTACCCGTTCCTTAATTCTTTCACGTTTACGTTCCCACAAACTCAATGTTAAGCAAATTGCTTTTCCTGGATCAGACTCAAGCAGCATTCAGCGTGCAGCATTAAAAATTTCGGGCAAGGACATCGAGCAAGTCGTCTTGCTGCACATTAAAGAATCAAACAATGATAAGGATTTAAAACCGCGTCTGCTTGCAAAGACAAGAGATATTTTTCTGCCAAGAGGGCAGGTAAGTTATGTAATTACTTCAAAGGGGAAATATAAAAAGGAAGGCGGATACCGTAATTATGAAGTTGAGTTCAGTATAGACGGTAAAGCGGTCAGAATAGTTACTGTGCGAACCTATCTGAAATTATACAAAGAAATTTTTGTTGCTCGCGATACCATTAAGCGTAACCAGGTTATTGAAGAGTCTGATTTACTGAAAGTCCGTAAGAATGTTGATCGGATGCCGCGTGAATATGTAACAGACAAATATCAACTAATTGGTAAAATTTCCACACGGACAATAAATCCCAGCGAAGCGATCCGTGGAAACACAGTTACAGCACCACTATTGATCAAATCCGGAGATCGTTTGCAAATCGTTTTTGAAACTCCATTTTTACGACTTTCTGCTCCGGGAATTTCTTTGGCAAAAGGCAGGAAAGGAGAACGTATACCTGTGAAAAACCTGGAAAGTAAAATCGTTGTTTTTGCAATAGTAGAAACCAGAAGTATAGTACTTGTAAATTAAAAATTCAGGCTTTGAGCACGAAAGTCGTAAATTCTAAAATGTCATTGATTTCACTAATCATGAAGATTTAGACCGTAGGTCAAACTTTAGTTTTTTTGAAATTGCACTAACTCCCTTTTCATGCATTCAGGAGAACAAAGCTGAACTTTTGACTGAAGTTGTTTTTGCTTAAATATTAATAAGTCTAATTACCACACTTGTTTGTAATTATTAATTAATTTTCATTTTATATTTACGTTGTCTCAATTATATTTCTCATTTTCACGTTTGTTTTACTGGTTCCTGGCCGCATTTCTGGTTCTAAGCCTTGCGGGTTGTCTTCCTCCCAGACCACAACCTCGGCCTCCAGCTGATGTTTTAGCTGCAAAGGCGTTGAAAAAACAGAATGAAAAATTAAAACTGACATCAAAACGCTTACGCCGCAAACGAATTTCCTCAAGCAGGAATCTTTATGAAGGCTCCCTCTGGCGTTATGAATCCTCATTCGGAAATTTACTTCGGGATCATCGTGCCCGCTTCCGTGGGGATTTGCTGAGTATTAGTGAAGTGAGTTTAATCGTAAACGTACCACCTCCAAAATTACCTGTAGAAGGACAACCTGCAGGAGGAGCAGAAACTGCTAACGTTGCCTTAGAAGCTTTGACACTCAGGGATGCTATTGAAGAGGAACAAAACGAAATTTTACGAAATCTGGATGGCATTTCTGCTCGGGTAATCCGGGTTCTTCCGAATGGAAACATGCTCATCAAAGGCCAAAAAATCGATTATCGGCAACGTAATCAAGTCCGATATATTACCACTGTAACCGGAATTTTACGTCCAGCAGACGTAAATGATTCTAACATTGTTTCCGCCCGTAAACTCGCCAACCCTAATGTAAGAATCAAACGCCAGCAAAGCAGCAGCCTTGTTCGTGAACGACTCGAAAAACTCGCCCCGCTGCTTGGCAAGCAAAAAGCAGGGTTTTTCGGCCGTCTTGGTGATTTAGCCAAAGGTGGCGCTGAGTAAACAAAAAACCGGGTTTACCTGAAATTTATGCTTTCGAAGTTTTTTGCAGCATAGTCTGCTTCAGCAACTCACGCTAAGTCCCCACATATCAATAAAATATTTCTGTCTGTTTCTTCCGGTTACATAGAGCTGTTTTCAAACACTAGCTCCTCTGCATTTTGGACTTTGCAGGAATGACGAATTTTTTTGACAGAAAAGCCCAGCCATCATTGTACTTCTAACTGATTGACAAATTTTTTCTTTAGTGTTTTTCAGCTAATATTATTCCGTTTTACACCTGTTTTTGCTATAAACATAAGGCAACAAAATATTTTTTCAAATAAATTTTTGAACTATTCCATGACTAAAGATTTGAACACCGATACACTTTCCCAATTCGACAGACAACTGGAGATACTGTGCTCGTATAATCTACAAGTGCCTTGTAATCCACAGGGCGAATTTGCTGCAAGTGGATTTAAAATTTTGTTGCAATCCCTCAGTTCAACAAAAATCAGTGATTCCCTGCGTGGCTCGTACCACGTAAAACACCTTAAAAAATGGAAAGAATATGCACAAAGGGAATTTAATGAAATGGGCAGGATAAACCGCTTGCGGTTAGAAAGTCTGGTCGCACTTTCAGATGAAGAAATGTATCGAACGATGTATGAAGGTTTACTTCTTTTTGATATAAATCCAGAAGATGCCCCAGCATTAGAAGTGCAGGAAAAGACTGGCAAGTTTGATGAAAACGGCAAACCTGTGATGCGCAGCATTGCATTTGATATTTTTAAGAAAGGAGCAATTCATGGAATTGAAGGCCTGGAAAGATTTTTACCATCTGCCTCTATCAAGGGAGAGGCAGGAATGGATGCTCATCTGGAACAGGAATTTTCCGGAACGGATCTCGTGAGTTACTTCAAACAGGATTCAGGAAAGATGATAAAGTCCCTCACAACCATTGGAAGTTTGGGTGGAATCGGACATAAACCTGATTCAGATATGGATGCACAAGTCATCATCAATACAAATCCGGAATTTCAATTCAGCTGGAATGACGCGGATTTTCTAGTGGCTTTAATCGCGAATGTGATGGAGTCTTTTTATGAAAATTATTTGCGCAATGCACTGACGGCAGAAGAACGAAGAGAATTTAAATTAACAGCCACTGAGACATTAAAAGAAAAATGCGGTACAGGTTTAAGTGAAGAAGAACAACGCGTGATTGAATTTATTTTTGCAAGTAGTTACCGGCGGGAATTACGAAAATTGATCCAAGATCATTTACGACAACGCCCTGCAGAAGAGCAAAAAAGATTATTCATGAGTGCAGTTGTTACAACTTTGAAAAAATTTCCTGATTGTGAAGATTTGCTGGCTCCTCTTAATAATTTTTTCTCCTTCATAAAAAAAAGCGGAGGTGATTTACATAAAAAGAGTTTTCCATATTCGTTAAAGCAATTCAATAAAGAAAAGGTGCTTAACTGGTTAGTTGATTTTTATTGCAATTCTTTTCTGGATGAGGCAGGTACACACCAGATTTTGTGGCGCTATGCAGTCGTCAACAATATGTCACCGGATTCTCTTCCGGAAGAAAAAAAACGTTCTTGTTTTTTGAGTAGTCTGACTAATAACTCTCAGTTATCTTTACTGTTAAACGAGTTTTTTGATCATCTTTCCAGTCAAGTAGCTTATGCCTCACGTGCCAATGTTTCAGAGGCAATACAAGTATTAAAGCAGCACTTCAGCACCCATAATTTAGTGCTTGATGAAGGCTTGGAAAAGCAAATTATGTCAAAGCTGGAAATCAGGTACAGTTCCAGGATGGTCAAACTAATTGAAACTTTTTCAGATGCTCAAGCCCAGGAAATTGAAGCAGAAATTGAATATCCATTTCATCTCAAGATTCAGCAGGCCGAGGCTTACCTTACAAAAAAATATCCAACTACAGAAATTCATTTTTTCACCAACATTTTACGTAAACAACGCAATGGGCAGCATACTCCTTTTTTGGTATCTCCGGAAGGAAGTATGGCTTATGCGTTGATGCTTAATGATTTTCTCCTCAATCCCGCAGTGATGATTTGCGGCATTACTCCAATGCCTTTTGATCTGCCCAAGAATTTTAAAGTTCTTTCCTCAATCGGTGTTTTTCCTGAAGGAGAGTGGACCCTCAAACAAAATCTCGTTGCAGAATATATAACAAAAGATTTAGCTGTTGAAACGGAAGGCGAAGATGAACAGGAAAAGAAAAAGCCTCCAGTAAATTTACAAATACTGCAAGAAGAAACAGAATCATTTGTACTGGGGAAATTACCGAATTGGGGCGAAATAATTATCCCGCGTGAAATGTTTCTAGGACATGCCCTGCCCATCTTTTTACGTGAAAGTGAAAAAATCAGTCACCGCAATCTTCCCAAAGCTTTACTAAACTGCTGGTGGCTGGAAATGATTGTCTGCATAGACAGAGAAGATGACCTCCCGACCAGCCTCACCCGACTATTATGGAATCCGGAAGGAAGAAACTTTATTCGAGATCAGCGTAAAGGACCACTTATTGATGCGATTATGAAGATGGAACAAGACTATCCCGCGCTGCAACTAGATCCGTGGTGGTTGAAATTTACAGAAATGCTTGTCCGTTTCGAAAGCTACGAACAAGATGATGAAGAAGAACCGGATTTTGAACTAAACACTCTTTCTGAAACTCAAAAGAATATTGTCTTTTGCTTTGCTCAGCACATGCGAATTTCTGATATTATTAATTTCGGAGATGAAGGAAAAGCATTCTGGCAAGATGAAAAAGCAACTTGGCGCAGCAGAGCATTAGTTGATTTTTATAATATTTTCTTTTCTATTCCTGAAGACCGCCGTGAACTAATTCGTTTTTCTGAGGGACGTGACGATGCAGGTAACAAAGTGGAAAAAATGCTCAAGAAGCTTTTTCTTGAGTCAATGACACGTGTTGAGAAAAAGCTGTGTAAAATTGGACATACGCGCGCACTCACGCAAATATCCAACCAGCTGGCACGCTTAAGCGAGAAAGGTTTTGAAAAAGAAACTGCTACAGAATTTCTGAATCCCTTGCTTGATGTAGTCAATCAACGTGTGTCGATTGAAGATCGGAAGGTCCTGGTAAAACTTAAAAGGAAAATACCACTCAATAAAATTGAGCAAATGCAGGCCAAGATTGTCTATGAGGAATTACAAAAATTAAAAAGCGTGCAGGGTAATATTGTTGATTTTTTTAGTCAGTTTGGTTTAAAGATGGAGGAAAGCTGGGTACGGAAAACAATTACAAACGCAAAAGTCAAGGTTGCAGGAGATCCGTTGGAAAATGTGATTTTTAAATTCCATTTTGAACGTAACTTTGAACGAAAACCTTTTCAGGTGCCCTTGCCGATTTCCAAGAGTTTGAGTATCCCGCGCTCACGGATAAAGATTGAATTTGTTCGTAAAACCGCAAAGTGGCAATTTAGTTCAATTCTCAGCCGTAAAGAAGCCGGCAGAGAAAGTGGAGCAGAAAATGTGATGCCGATGTTTGTATCAAACCTGGTGGAAGGGATTGCCCGCTGTACTTTTAGCGGATATCTCGGTTTTGGAGGAAAACATCTATCTACCTTTGAAAAACCCGCTGCACAAGTTCAAAGCGATGTTGCGATGAATCCTGTTTCAGGAGACGCCTTATTCACTTTGGCTACTGAAATAAAAACTTTTTTCTCTCCTTTTGTTGTTTCATCAAGAGAGCTGATGGCGAACATACATTACTTACGGGATATTTTAATGGTCTGTAATGTAAACAAACTCGATATGCTTTCACTAATTGTACGTGATAATCTTGGCGAGCAATTTGTAATTAATTTTGATATTCACAATATTGTCATCAAGAAGGTTCCCCCAAAATTAAGAATTGGAGGTGATTCCGCCTTGGCAGAATTTTTTATGCGTCTCAACAGTCAGGAATGCAGACTGTTATTCATGCGACATTTATCTGCTTTAAAAATTCCTTTGCAAGCCTCAAATTTACCTCGATTGCAAATTTGGGTTAACGGAGCAAATTACAATTTTCCAATAACTCCAAAATTTCAGCAAAATTATCTCAATGGAATCGCCAACACACTCTGGCCTCATAATTCGATTGGAACACGGGAGCATTTAAAACCTGCTCAATTAAGCCGAACATTTGATGAGATCGGCAGAGCATCACTCCATGGCAAATAGCAGATGATTCATAGTTTGCCAAGTATAATTTGCCACTAGAAAACAGTTCCCATTTAGCCACCATGTCCGTATAATAAACTTTCAGCTGATCTGATTTGATTTCATTTATAACCTTGCTACTGAGCTAATAAATGGCAGCCAAAGAAGTAATAGAAAACCCAAAAACACCTAATATCAATTTCATCAATTTTCAAAAACAAATAACTGAAATTATTGAAGATATAAGACATCATGACAAAAAATCCGGAGTAAAAAAAATTTTTGGCAGCAAACATGAGAACCCGCATGTTGATGGAAGGATCCTGGGGAATGAAGCTCCAAATAACAAAGAGGTTTCAAAGTTGATCAAACAATTAGATAAAGATCCGACTAATCCCCTGGATCGTTTGCGCTTGGTGAATACTGTGATGGCAGACCGCAAAGACCATCACCTTCAAACTCATATGAATATGATGCTTCAGGCTTCAATACCAATTTATCTTGGTGATATTACTCCAACCTTTCTGCAGTTGGTGGTGCATACTTATCGTTCATATCTGGAACGTCTGGCTAATCTTCACAAACATAAGATGATGGCCATCAGATCAGAAGAATTAAAAAATGTAAACATGAGCGGGATTGATGTAGATGACGACTATGATGAAGATGAAAATGTCCATGATATTAAGTCGGCAAAAACAGAAATTCAAATCGCAGAGGCTTTGATAGAAAATTGTGAAATCATAATTCAAAATGTAAAAACCAGGATGACTTCATCTATTTCACATGAAGAAATTGAGGAACTGACTATTGAAGAAAAAGCACACAGTTCTTTTTTTAGCGGCGAAGTTGAAAAAGTAAATCCAAACAAACAGAATATGATTATCAGTAAAGCTGTACAGGCTATTGAAATGTTGAGGCAAATTCCATTACTGCAAAGCGCAGGACTTAACCTGGCAAAACAGTTGGCCCGTATTGACAACAAGCTGACTTATCCCCTTGTAATGGAAGGTCGTATTCAAATGCAGGCCTTGAAATATCAAATGTTGCGGATTGAATGCGGTGACCGAAGTGCCCGTGAAAACATGGCTCCGGTATTCAATCTTGCAGTTGTGGCTTACCGCAAAGCACTGAAACTTACATCAAAATCAACACCCAAAAAATCCGATCTTCCAGTACTGACAGAGTTCGGGAACCTTACCCATTACGGTTATATTCACCGTGATTTGATGCGCTTTACAGAAGAGGGCGTAAAGACTTTGGTCAAGTTAGGAAAAGATTCTGTGGATGCTGCTGTGACAGTTGATGATAGTTTTGTTCCACTACAGAAACGTTTAGAGAGCTCATTGACTCAGTTGAGTAAAGATGAGGAAGAAGCATCCTTAAAAGTTCGCTTTAGATAAGCTTGACCTGGAACTTCATGTGGAGAGTCTTCTACAAAAAATACAAAAAAACTGGGAATTTTATCATCTCGCTGTCCCGTCCGAAAAGAATAAAAGCAATAGAACAGCAAAAATTCCTCTTCAAGTTGTAGTCTGCGTGAGTGGTGGCAGCGACTCAGTTGCTCTTTTCTATTTACTCCATCGTCTCAGCTCACTACTCCAGTTGGACCTGCATATTCTGCATTTCAATCATCAACTGCGTCCGGAAGCAAATGATGAGCAGAATTTTGTAAAATCACTGGCCGATCAAAATAAAATCCCATTTCATTATGTAACCGCAAAACACCTTAAAACAGGACAGCCAGGTTTGCAGGAGTCCGCACGTGAGTGGCGGATTGAGGAATCCCGCAAACTGCTTGAAACAATTGGAGGAGGCCGTATTGCTACCGGACATCATGCTGATGACCAAACTGAAACCTTATTGCTAAAATTGCTTCGTGGAACGCATATTTCCAATTTGCAGGGAATGCGCTGGATAAACACCCCTTTTATTCGCCCCTTGCTTAACTTCAGAAAATCCGAACTACAGGATTATTTGAAAAAAAATAAACTGACATGGATGGAAGACGCTTCCAATCAAAGCGCTGTTTACTTACGTAATCGGGTGCGAATTGAACTGATACCACTTTTGGAGGAATTAACCCGGCATGGTCTGCACTCACGGATAAATGATTTGAGCGAACAAAGCCAACTTCTGCGCAAGCGATTGGATTCTGATTATGCAAACTGGAGAAAAAACCGCGGAAACTCTGATAATGATTCTTCAACTGTGTTGTCTATAGCAGATATGAATTCAGCAGAGGATATTCTCTTGCAAGAAATTTTACATAATTTCATTACTGCTGGAACCGGAATGGCTTTAAGCTATCACAATCTCAAAAAAATTACTGAATTGGTGGGTTCAGCTAGTAATTTATGGGAACTTCACCTTTCACAAGAATGGAAAATCAGCCAATCCGGAAAAAATCTTTTCCTGCAACTAAACATAGAAAAGTGATTTATTTTGCTGAACAGCAAGAAAATTATTAACAGGCAGGAATTAAGACAATATTACCATATTATTTAAAATTATTAACAACTATCGGAGTCTTGAATGCGAATCGGCATTGATATGGGTGGAACTAAAATTGAAGGAATCGCGCTTGCAGATTCCGGAGAAGAATTGCTGCGCAGACGTATTGATACGCCACGACATGACTATGATGGTACTGTTAACGCAATTGCCGGTATTGTACGCAGCATTGAAGCAGACACAAATCAAAAATGTACTGTTGGAATCGGTATCCCCGGAACAATATCACCACAAACCGGTTTGGTTAAAAACGCGAATTCCACCTGGATAATCGGCAAGCATTTTGACCAAGATTTAGGAACTGCGCTGGAGCGCGAAGTGCGTCTTGCGAATGATGCAAATTGCCTCGCTGTTTCAGAAGCAGTAGATGGCGCCGGAGCCGGCGCAAAAGTGGTTTTCGCCATCATTATCGGCACAGGATGCGGAGGCGGAATTGCAATCGATCAGAAGGTGCATACAGGTCTCCAGGCAATTGCGGGTGAATGGGGGCATATTTCTTTGGGCTGGATGAGTCCCGAAGAATATCCTGGTACGGAGTGTTATTGCGGACAGCGGGGATGCCTGGAAACATTTATTTCCGGAACAGGATTTGAAAATGAATACGAGCGCCAAACCGGAATCCGCAAACGTGGTCGTGATATTGCGCAGTTGATTGAGCAGGAAGATGTTGTTGCAGAAAGAGTAATGCGGATTTATGAAAATCGCCTCGCTCGTGCAATTGCAACTGCGGTAAATATTATTGATCCGGATGTTTTGGTACTCGGCGGTGGAATGTCAAATATTTCCCGAATTTATAAAACAATTCCGGAATTAGTTCAAAAATGGATTTTTGGAGGAGAATTCTCAACGCCTATTCGGCCTGCAAAACACGGTGATTCGAGCGGAGTTCGTGGAGCAGCGTGGCTTTGGTAATCAACTATTCCGGGATTTTTCAACTAAAAAAGCAAATCCGAGAACTTCATAAGTCAATGTTAATGGTAGAAATAACCAGCCGATAAACGGAATAAAAGCAAGAATTGTTGGCAACCAACCTATTCGAACCGGAAGCCAGCGCCACCTCTTCCGGAGTTCAGTTGCTTCTTCCGGATTTGTTAAACTTTCCAAATAAACAATGACGCTTTGCCGTCCCAGCAAATGTGATTCCAGCACAAATACAAGTGGTAACCCTATAACAGGAGTCATTCCGACAACGAGCAGCAGCAACGGAAACAAACAGGATTTAAGGGCTTCTTTCACAATATACTTTAGATCGGCCCACCAAGCTTTAAGTGAAAACGCCGGATCTTCAATCTGCCTGAAATTTTGAATAATTCTGCTGACTAAACTTTGATGCCAGAAACTCATCAGTTCTACAGAAAAACGCAATGCTACCAGAGCTATCACTGCTGCAACGGTCAGTTGAATACTCCACAAAACCACTGTGCCGACAGAAGCCCAAAAGCCGTCTCCCCCGCCAAAAAGCCAGTTTATAACAGGGCTGAGAACTTGATAATAAAACAAGCCGTTCAAGACGAGTGTCGCAACAAAAAAAATAAAGTAATTTAAAAATAAACCTCTAATCACCAAACCACGCAAACCTTCAATTTCAGCTAAAGCCCCATGTCCGGCGCGGAGCACGGTGATGGCATCTGTTTTCTGCAAACTAACTTTATTTTGAGTATTTGATTCGTTCACATCCTCTCTCTTTGAATTTAAAGACATTTTCAGTTTAACCCACTTAAACAAATCCTGCCAGCATTGGAATAGTTTGAAATTTCTGCAAAGTCAAAACTGTTTAAATTGAATTTAACTTCTTTATGACAGTTAACTCAAAGAACAATTCTATTAATTAATTCTCAGTGACATCTGACGTACTGTGGTAACATTGTTTCCGATACAGTATTTTGTAGTAAATCAACAAGTTTTATGTTTGTGATTTTTTGAAATTGCCATAACTTACACAAAGAGCACTCAATTTGCATGATTTGGAGAAATTATTTTCTTCAATATTTTTTTCAAGAATTTAGAGTGCACTTTATACAAAAAATATCAGTCATCGCAGTATTTTTGGTGCTGTCCGGATTTTACGCCGGTGCGGAAGAGCTTTGGCGTTTGCGCTATTTTGTCCCAACTTCAAGTGAAAGCGAAATCACACGTGGCTCAAGCAAAGGAACTGACAAACTAAATACTTCAGGACACGGTGGAAATTTGGTATTCGCTAATGGAATTGGTTTGGGTTACAGCACGGTACGCACAAACGGGAATCTGGGTGGCATTGACTACAAATTCAAGAATCACAGCCTTGATTTATCATATACAATTGGAGACACACTCAGTTTAACTGTGGGTGCTGGACGATTAATCTATGGACGGGGAGAACTGAGCATGAATGGAACAAGTTATGTGACAGAAAGCAGTAGCGGTGAGTCCTTGTTCATGAACTTCGGAATTCCTTTTATAGGAGGAGAATTATTAATGGCATACCGCCAAAACAACACCGAATATCAAAATTATCAAAGCAAGATCTCCGGAAAATCCGTAATGCTTGCAGATTCAGTAAAATTACTTTCCGGTCAGATTAGTGCCGGTTTCGGATTTCTCTTTTGAAAATCAAAACCGTTTCTTGCGCGCCAATATTTTCTGCAATATTTTTCAGAGGTAGAAAAGTCTCCAAAAAGTTGCTGAATTTGTTTTTCGGTTGTCATAAAATTGATTTTACTGATGGATAAAATTAAACGACAATTCATGCTTCGTGCTTTGCAGCTTGGAGAACAGGTTCGCCATAAAACCGGAGATAATCCCTGGGTCGGTTGTGTGATTGTGAAAGATGAGCAAGTACTTGGAGAAGGCTATACACATGTTGTTGGAGGGCCGCACGCGGAAGTTGACGCGATTCAGAATGCGGAAGCTAACGGATATTCTCTGAAAGGATCAACACTTTACTGTACTGTTGAGCCTTGTTCATTCTACGGTAGAACTCCTTCCTGTGCCAAAACTATAGTAGAAAAAAATATTACACACGTTGTACTGGCAATAAGAGATCCGCATCCTCAGGTGAACGGTGAAGGAATACGTTTACTAAAAGAAGGCGGTATAACAGTAACAGAAGGTATAGAAGAACAGGCGGCCATTCACTCTTTACAAGATTGGTTACGTGGTTACGAATGAGTAATAACAGAGAATATCCGGAACGGCCTTTTGTAGGTGTTGGTGTAGTTGTTTTGCGGGGAGAAGAAGTCTTGCTGGTGCAACGAGCCAAAGCCCCAAACAAAGGACAGTGGAGCATTCCCGGAGGAAAACAACGGCTTGGGGAAACTGTAATTCAGGCTGTAAGCAGGGAATTACTCGAAGAAACCGGAGTCAAAGTTGAACAACTTGCTTTGCTTGATGTTGTGGATTTTATCGTCCCGGACAATCAAGGAAAAATCCTCTACCATTACACTCTGGTAGATTTTCAAGGTCAATGGCTTTCAGGAGAATGCCGTTCCGGTGATGATGCCGATACCGTGAAGTGGTTTAAACTGAAAGAACTCTACTCTCTTTCATTGCAAGAAATAACCAGAAAAATCATCTTCAAAGCAGTAGCAAACCTGAATTGATTCAAACTGGACGAAATAATAAAATTAACTTCATATAAAAACTTCTCTTTGCAGAAGAGTTCCAAACAACTTGATGTGCTTTACTTTTTTCTAGTCCTGTATCCTTCATCTTCCCAGGTTAAAAAGCGTTTCCCAATTACATCACCGGTGTCTTGAACAGAAATGAACGCATCCGGATCTGTTTTAAACAAATACTCTTTGAGCCGTCCCAATTCCAAAAGGTTTATAACGGTATAAATAACCCGTTTATCTTCCCCGGCATAGCCTCCCGAGGCATGAAAATAAGTAAATCCACGGTCGAGTTTTTTCAAAACGTTTTCTGCAACTTCTTCCGGATGGGAGGAAATGATGAAAATTGATTTTCGCTGAGAAAATCCGATCTGCGCCTTTTGCATGCTCCTAGTATAAACATACATGAATACTCCCGTAAAGAGTGCAGTTTCAAGATCATAGAGGTAGGCATTACTAAAAATTACCACAAAGTTGACCATATTAAAAACTGTACCAATGGGAATTGCCAAACGTTTTTTGATCACAGTTCCCACAATATCCAGGCCACCAACTGAACCCCCCAAATTCAAATAGAATCCTGTACTAAATCCAGCCAGTACTCCGCCAAAAATAGCAGCCATCATGGGATCCTTGATTGCTATTTCAAATCCCTCTGTCAATCCGAGACTTGTAGTATAAATCCCCATTCCTATCAACGAAGTCAGAATGAATTTCAACGAAAATTCACGAAAACCAATAATAAAAATAGGAACATTCATCAAGGCAAACAACAAACTAAAAGGTATAAACGCCTTTATATTGTCATAAAACAACAATCCTAAGCCCGTCAGTCCTCCGGCGAAAAAATGGTGTGGAATAAGAATTCCATTGACCACACTACTGAAAGTAAAGCAGCCAAAAGTCAGCACTACCAGCATCCGCCAATATTTCCAGGTTAACAATGCCTGTGTAAATTCTTTAAATTCTTCCCGGAGTTGGTTCATGAATATTCCAATTGATTGACCAAACAAAAAAGCAAAAAAAAACGGGATGGCCGCTTGTGCAGACATCCCGTCAGGATAATGTTTATTCTAAAATGAATTATGAGGCAGTTTGCACACTTACCGCACAAGGACCTTTTTGCCCTTCTCCAATTTCGAATTCCACGTTTTCTCCTTCTCTGAGATATCCCCCGCGGACCTCAGAATGGTGGACGAACAAGTCTTTTCCGGACTCCTGCTCGATGAATCCATAACCTTTGCGTTCGTTAAACCATTTTACTTTGCCTGTTGCCATTGTGACCTTATATATTAATTAAAAAATCTCTTCTACATGAAGAGGTAATCATTGGAGTATGACAGGAAAAATAATAAATGCAAGAAAAATAAATCAACTTTTTTCCTTTTTGTAAATCTCATTGTTTTATACAGTAACTTTTTCAGGTTCAGTTTCCTTTTCAAGAGTTTCAACAAGCCCCGCGTAAATTCCGTTTTGCCCCATCAGTTCACCATGCGATCCACGCTCAACTATTTTTCCGGAATCCATAACCAGTATCAAATCAGAATTCCGGATAGTACTTAAGCGATGCGCGATGGCAATCACAGTCTTGTCGTGAAAAATTCTCTCAATCGCTTTCTGTATCAGGTTTTCTGTCACAGAATCGACTGAGCTCGTTGCTTCATCCAAAACTATTAAATCACTTTCTCCAGCCAACGCCCGCGCAAAAACGATTAGACGACCTTGTCCTTCAGAAAGATTTTTTCCGCCCTCGAGTAATTTGTATTCATATTGTTCCAGAAGATCCTTTATAAACTCATGAGCATAAACGTATTCCGCAGCTTTACGGATTTTTTCCGGAGATATCTCCGGACGATTCAGCGCGATGTTGAAGCTGATGCTTTCCTCAAATAAATATGATTCCTGCTGCATCAGTGCAATCATCCGCAGTAAATGATCCCTGGAAATTTCGTTCAGTTCTACACCGTTTATTTTGATAGATCCCTCGTAACGTGTATATATTCTGGTTAGAATCCGGACAATTGTTGACTTTCCGGAACCGGTCGCTCCAACGATTGCCACACGATCACCTTTGCAGACATTAAATGAAACTCCCTGCAAAACCCACGGATCATCTTCTGTGTAGCGGAAATGAACACTTTCAAAACTTAGTTCTTCAAAATTCTGAAAACGCTCCAGCAGTTCTTTTGTGGTGTATTTTTGTGAAACCAATTCTGTATCTTGATCTTCCGGAATTTCTCGAAATAATTTATCAACATTTTCCAGTGATGAAAGTGAACGCTGGAAAACCGATATTTGTTGAGTAAATTCACGAATCGGTATGAAAATACGATTCAGTGTGTTGATGAAACCAACCAAAACTCCAATTGATACTATACCGGCCAATATTTGCTGAGATCCATACCAAATCATCAAGCCGAGAGCAATCGATGTGATGCCTTCAATTACCGAAAAAAGCGCTGCATCATAAAAATTTGAATGAGACTGCGCCTTAAAAAAATGTTTTGTTTTTTCTTCGAAAAACTTCTGAACCTTGACCTCTGACGCATACAACTGAATTGTTTTCACACCATTCAAGCACTCTTGCAAATAACCGGTTGCATCTGCAAGCGCCTCTCTTGTCAGGTTGTAATAATGCCTTAAACGAGTCCGTAAGAAATTACTGACCAAATAAATTGGCGGTAAAATAAGCAGCACAACCAGAGTGAGCTTCCAACTCAGAGTAATTAACAATATAAGCAGCGCAATCGTTTTCAGGAAGTCTGTGAAAATGGAAAGTACGCCTATTGCCAGCGAATCGTTGAGAGCTTCCATGTCACTTGTGAGTCGGGTCAAAACAACTCCGATTGGGCGCTGATCAAAGAATGAACGAGGCATGGAGAGGATATGCGCATAGAGATCACTGCGCATTGCGCTGATGGCTAACTGACCGGTTTTTTGGAGGGTAAAGGTATAAATCGAATCTGCAAAATAACCGACAGTTACCGCACCTCCCATCAGGACAACCATCTGCATCAAGCCGTCCATATCTCCGGGAATTACATGATCATCAATAATTCTAATGATAAGCCACGGAAGCAGTAAAGTTGCTCCAATTGAAAAAGGCACAGTCCCCATTCCGATGGCAAGGCTTTTCCAGTGTGGACGCACATAATTGAGAAACCGCTGGAATAACTCCCAGTCGTTGACTTCTTTGTTCAAGATTAAATCAGATTCAAGGGTTTGGATATGATTGTGTAGTGCTGCCTTACATGCGATGTCTAACAGAAACCAACTGCACGCATGTCACAAAAATTTGCATCGCCTGATCCAAATCCTCCACACTCGGGAAAGTGGGAGCCAGCCGGATATTGCTGTCTTTGGGATCTTTACCATAAGGGAAAGTCGCACCTGCGGGAGTGAGCTTCACGCCGGCTTCTCCTGCAAGGCGAATTATTTCCTGTGCCAGTCCCGGAATTGAATCAAACGAAACAAAATATCCGCCTTCCGGTTTGCACCAACTGCCCATTCCCTTTCCGCCTAATCCATTTTCAAGATGCTTTTGTACCATCTCAAACTTGGGCCTCAAAATTTCTGCATGTTTTCTCATGTGTGTCCTGATACCTTCGATATTTTTCAGAAAGAGAATGTGACGTTGCTGGTTAAGTTTGTTTGGGCCAATGCTCATGACGGACAGGCGTTTGCGAAAATGTTCCAAATTTTTCCTGGATGCACCCAAAAAAGAAATCCCTCCACCGGCAACAGTTATCTTCGAAGTTGATGCAGTTAAAATTAAATTATCATCAGTTCCGTATTTTCGACAGTAGTCCATCACATTTGCCAGTTGCTGGGAATTTTCCAGAAGGTCGTGGACCCCATAAGCATTGTCCCACATCACACGAAAGTTCTGACCTGCGATTTTGCCAAGTGCGGCAATCCTCTCCACCACTTCCTCAGAATAAATATTTCCGGTAGGATTTGAATATTTCGGTACACACCACATGCCTTTGATTCCAGGATCCTTACTCACCAAATCCTCGACTGTGTCCATATCAGGACCATCTGCGAGCATGTTCACATTTATCATTCTTATACCCAATTCCTCGCAGATGCTAAAATGCCGATCATAACCCGGCACTACTGCAAGAAATCTTATTTCACCTTCATTGGCCCACGCAGTTTCCGGTCCCTGGGAACCGTGATAAAAAGCATGAAGCAGGTAAAGATACATCAGTGATAAACTGCTGTGATCCCCTGAAATTACTTCAGATTCCGGAAGTCCAAGCATTTCTGCACCCAGTTTTCGTGCTGCCGGAATTCCATCAAGCCCGCCATAATTCCTGAGGTCAGTACCGTTCTCCAAAAACATTTTGTTTTTTGGCAAATCCCCCATTGCATCCGCAAGATCTAATTGTGCGTTTCCGGGTTTGCCTCTCGTAAGGTCCAGTTTTAAACCGGCTTCCTTATATTCATTATATTTTGCTGCAAGTTTTTCTTCCCAAGTCTGCAACTCTGCTTGGTTTGCGTTTTCAAGATTCATAGTGTTTTGTGTTCCAGTTAAAGTTTCAGCAACCATTATCTGATCCACCTCTCAAAGTGTCAAACTTGAATGTAGAGGCAATGACACACGAAATTATTTACTGAAATATTTACTACAGGTTTCTAAGACCAGTCACGGATTTGTCGGCAAAACGGACCACCATCACCTAGAAAATCGTGAATTATATTGAAATGATTTTTTTCCTGAATTGATATATATTTTGCAGGAACTCCGTGTTTTCGCAGGAATGAGTTGTAGTTTTTAGATTGACGGTGAAATTCCTGTGATTCATCGGCGCCCACAGCAAGGAGAACAGGTGGTGTGACCTCAGGTTTAAGCAGCAACGGACTGTTTTGCAGAACATCCTCTGAGCTGAGCTGCAATTTAGGCTGGAGCCAGGAAAACGGAAACGGAGCAAGGTCGAATAATCCACTGATCGGCAGCAATCCTTTGATAAAATTCGGAGCTAAACCGTAATCTTTTTCCCAGTCCACGCTTAGTAACATGCCTGTCAAATGACCGCCTGCAGAGTGTCCGGAAATCGTAATCCGCTCCGGATTACCACCAAAGCCTTCAGCATTACGATAAATCCAAGCCACCGCGGCACGGGCTTGCCGGACAATTTCAGTGAGCGAAACCGCAGGACAAAGTGCATAGTTCACCAGCACACCCGTAATCCCGTTACGTACCAGACCTTCTGCAACAAACGCAAAATCTCGGCTGGAGAGAGAATGCCAGTAACCTCCATGAAAAAAAATGTGTATTGGACTTGACGGATTATCTGCAGAAAAAATGTCCAGAGTTTCCTCTGGACTGGAACCGTATGCCACTCCGCAAAGATTGTCATATTCACTTGATACCCTTTCACTTTCAGTCAGATAGCTTAGAATCAGTTCATCAGTCTCCTCCACGCAAAAACGAGGATTGTATTCTTGATCGATTTCTTCCTGTGTGGAAAAAGTGTGGTAAAGCATTTTCAAATCAATCTATCTGCGACATTTCAGCAAAAGTTCATGCAACCTGAACCCGGCATTATAGTTATTCTACTTCCCGTTTGATATATAAAGGATGCACAGGAGCATCCTGATCAAATGAAGATGAGAGCATTTTTTTTGCGCCTAGACGATCTAACAACAAAGCATCCGGAACTGGATGATCCAAAGGCAGAAGCTTCAGTTTTTCAAACAACGGTTCCGGCTTCCGTCTTTCCGGACTTATGCGATAAAGGACTACTGGAACGTCTTGTTTGGTTTCATAAAATTTTTCAAAACTGCTAAGCTGAATTGGTGTTTTTGCCACCGGTTTCCCCTCAACTATGCGGAATGTTGCGTGAAAGACTTCCAGCCTTGTACAGTTCAATAAAACCGGAAACTCATTTTTCAGGTACCTGATTTGTCCTGCCAGTAATTCCAGTGAATTGACCGCAACAACTGGTTTTTTGTGAACTTGAGCGAATGTCTTAACAACTGCCATACCAATTCTAACACCGGTGTAAGAACCTGGACCGCGGTTAACAACATAGGCATCAACTTCCGCCAATTTTATATCCGCGTTTTTGAGTAAATCATCAATCACCTCAAAAATAATTTTTGAATTCCGCCGATTACATAAGGAGTAATAATTTGCCAGAGGCACTCCGTTCCTTGTCAGGCAAAGTCCCAAATGCTCAAAAGAGGTATCCACCGAAAGTCTAATCATGCACCTCCATCGTTCCAAGAGATTGTTGTTTTTTGCAGAGCTGAATTCTGTAGTTCCAAAGTCTTAAAAAGTATGTCAAACTCACCAGATTCACTTTCCAAACTGAGCCGCCTTTGATGCTCAGATACGAATTTGAAATCCAGGTTAAGGACAGGTTCATCACTCAAATAATTTAACAGAAATTCCGGCCACTCAACCAAAGTGACCCCTTCATCGGTAATCAGATCTTCGCGGTCAAAATCATCGAGTTCTTCCGGAGCAGCAAGGCGGTAGAAATCTACATGGAAAACAGGCCAATTCCCTGGATAGATGTTGACCAAAGTGTATGTTGGAGATGTAACTATTTCAGGAAGTACGCCCAAACCGACACAAAGACTTTTTGCAAAGGTAGTTTTACCTGCACCCATACTGCCCCATAATAAAAGTATGGCTCCTGGAAACAAATGTTCTGCTACTGTTTTGGCAACTGTATCAGTATTATCCAGCGAACTTAGTTCAAGTATTAGTTTACGCATAAAAATGTCATGTATCCGAAAGTGCTCTTAAGTTGTCAGAATATAGGCTACTTCACCAAAGCAGATTCCGGAAAATCTACTGGAGAAAAATGGGATATACGGCAGCTGAATCTGGAATTATATGCCGGAGATAGAGCCTGTTTCCACTTTCAAAATGAGGAGCAGAAAGAAGTATTGTGGCGTTTGTTTCTCCAAAAGCTCAAGCCTAAAACCGGCTCTTTCATAGTCTCCTCAAAGATCCATATTCATTCTGATGAAAGCTTGTGGGAAGGTACTGACAGGAAAGCGACTCTGCAGGAGAACATGAAATCAAAACTTTTTGCCGCACGCCCCTGGTTTGGAGGACAGCGCAGGAATCTTGAAACTTTGATGGATCGTTTGGGATTGAGCGGACGAATTCTGCATCTTCCGGTTCAGGAGCTTACCCGGGAACAGGCAGCCCGATTCTGTGTCTTGATGCTGGTTGCGGCAAATACAAAAGTAATTTTGATCGACCGCCTGTTTTCGCGACTGGACGAAATCAGTATGCCTTTTGTGCAAGAATGGCTCGATAGTTATGCTGGAATCATAGTACTGTTTGGAGAACTTCCTGACTATCACAAGGCAGTTAAAAATAATCAAATGATACAACAAAGCCAGGCAAAACCTTTGTTCAATTTCATCATCAGTTTTTCTTTAGACGGTTATGCTAAAACTATTTGCTAACCAGAAAAACACTGACTTCAAGTTGATGAATTTCTGCCAAAGGTTCCTGCAAGTAAAACATCAGTACCTAACGGAAACGATTATATTTTTTTATGCTCAAGCTCAGGTTGAGCACATTTTTACTAAATCTATATTTTCTGCAACAAACTCCATCTCTTAAGAAATGCAATTCAGTAAAAGTTTTATCCGTAAAGTGGCAGACGCCACAAACCTAGTCGACCTGATTTCTGAGCACGGCATTATGCTCAAACGGGCAGGTACAAACTACAAAGGACTTTGCCCATTTCATGCAGAAAAAACGCCCTCGTTCAGCGTCAATCCAGTGCGTGGTTTTTTTCATTGTTTTGGCTGCAATGCCAGTGGAGACGGCATAAAATTTCTTATTCAATATGATCGTCTTTCTTTTACAGAAGCAATTGAAGAACTCGCAAAACGAGCCAACATTCCACTTGAATTTGAATCCGGAAGCTCCCGGCGTAAAAATCCTGAAGAAGACAGTGGTTTGCGTTGTCTCAGGGAAGCGGCAACTTTCTACAGAAAAAAACTGACTAGTCCAGCAGGTGAATCTGCGTTGAGATATCTCCACCAGCGCAGTGTTCCTGAAAGCATGTGGGAGCTTTTTCAACTCGGAGTGTCAGCGGACGGTTGGCAGGATGCGCTGAATCATCTTCAGCAAAATAAAATCTCTGTGAAAGATCTGTTACAGACAGGTTTGATCAAGATCAGTGAAAAATCCGGAAGACACTACGATACTTTCCGGGGACGTTTGATGTTTCCAATCAGGGATATTCGCGGACGATGTATCGGATTCGGCGCACGTTCCATCAAGCCCGAAGATAAACCCAAGTACCTCAACAGTCCGGAAACGTTATATTACCAGAAAAGTCATGTACTTTACGGACTTTACGAAGGACTTTCCTCAATCCGCAAACTCCGAAGACTAATATTTGTTGAGGGATATCTGGATGTGATGCGTTTACACGAAAACGGTTTTACGGATGCAGTTGCCACATGCGGAACAGCACTGACTCCAGATCATTTAAAAATCGTCCGGCGTTATGCGGATACGGTGATTTTGCTTTTTGATGGAGATACTGCAGGAAAAAACGCGGCATTGAGACATGCCCATCTATTGTTGCCGCATGCTCTTGAATCCTACATCATCACTCTTCCTGAAGGAGATGATCCTGACACATTTTTATTGAAGCAAGGAAAAGCAGGTTTTGAGGAGCTTCTGGAACGGAAAACCCCTGCAATTGATTATCTGGTGCAGCAAACTATCAATAAATATCCTAACAGTATCCAGGGCAGAATGCAGGGTCTGGAAGAGCTGCTGCCGACCTTGAACGAAATAAGTGATCCAAAGCGTCGGCAACTTTCCCTGATGGCAATTGGTGAAAGAATGAAAATTCCCGCAGAAATTCTTAGCAGGGAATTAAAAAGAAAAGCAAACAAAAACTTGTCTAATAATAACAATGATGTCAGTATTAATAGTTTATCCAATAACCCTGTAGTTTCTCAAGATGAACAATGGTTATTACAGTCTTTGCTGCGTAAAGGAGAAATGTGGCCTCTTGTAAGAGAACATCTAATTCCTGAAGAGTTCCGGACTCCGCATTTTCAACAACTTTATGCAAAACTTTTACAGTTGCCTGATGCCGCATTTCAAGCATTCGATCCTCTTGAACTGGAACAGACTGATCCAGAACTATTTCAGTCTGTCATGTTATTACTTACAGAAGAAATTCCGAGTCACGATTTTAGTTTATCGCTGATGCGCATTAAAGAACGCAACCTGGATATTAATTTTCAGGAGTGGCTTCTTAGCAGTAACAGCGACGTGGAGCGAGCTCGGGCAGGTTTAAAAAGAAGAAAAGAAGAAATGAAATTGAAGGAAATTAAAAAAATATTTAATAATATTTTGACTCTTTAATCCCAACACAAAGCTATATGAGCAAAGAAACAAAAAAAGATAACGTCCATTCTCAGGTAGAGGAAAAACTTATCAAGGAGTTGGTCACGGAAGGGCGCGAAAGAGGCTTCGTCACACTTGACGAAATCAATGAAAGTCTCGGAGATGAAACTCCATCAGCAGAACAACTGGAGAAAATATTTGATATTTTTGCTGAAATGGATATTGAAGTCATTGATTCCGAGAAAAAAATGGATCATGTGAGGGAGGAATCCGATTCTGGTCCAGAAATGGATTTCGAGACAAATGAGTTAAATCTTGATCCTACAATTGATAATTCCACAGACGATCCTGTACGTATGTATTTGCGTGAAATGGGTAGTATCCAGTTATTGACCAGGGACGGTGAAGTAGAAGTTGCTAAAAAGATTGAAAGTGGAAATCTTGAATTAATAGAAATTTTCTCTGATTCAAATCTAATTTTGCTTTATCTGCAAAATCTTTCAAGACTTCTCAAAAGTCAAAAGATAAAGGCACGGCATGTTGTTTCCGGATTGGATGAAGATGACAATGTCATTGTAGACGAAGACAAAGCTACCAAACAGGTAATTAGCCAACTCGATGAGGTTTGGAAGTACTATGGAAAGGTACAGAAACTCCGTGATCATCAGGCTAGCCGAAAGCTGAAACCACCGGAAGTAAAGCGTTTGGAGAAAAACGAGGTTTTATACAAAGATGCAATTCGAAACATAAATTTTAACTCCCGCCAAATTGAGTTAATGTGTGATGAGTTGTTTAATCACAAGGAAAAAATCGATCTCACTTTCGGCAAGATGGATTCGAATTTAAAAAGTTTGCACTTGTCTACTGAGGAAATGGATGAGATGTTTACAAAGCTGCGAACTGCGTCGAGCAAAAAAGAGAAAGAAAAAATCGGTAAGCAGATTTCCACAAAATCAGGTCGCCGAATCAGCATCGCAAATCGCTTCTTTGAAAAAATAGAACTGAATCGTGTAAGTATTGCGACTATGATCGATTGGACGACGCTCACTTTGGATGATTTTGAAGTCGAGGTCAAAAATCTAAAACTGGTTGAGCGCAAAGTCAAGTCCGCAAAAAGCCAGCTCGTAGAAGCAAATTTACGTTTAGTAATCAGTATCGCGAAAAAATACACTAATCGCGGATTACAATTTCTGGATCTAATTCAGGAAGGTAATATTGGTTTAATGAAGGCAGTTGACAAGTTTGAATACCGTCGAGGTTACAAATTTTCAACTTATGCGACTTGGTGGATACGCCAGTCAATTACTCGAGCAATTGCGGATCAGGCGCGGACTATTCGGATTCCTGTGCATATGATTGAAACAATTAACAAGCTTTCACGAATTTCAAGAGCAAAGGTTCAGGAACTGGGACGTGAACCGACCGCAGATGAATTATCCGAAGATCTTGGCATGCCGCTTTACAAAGTTCGTAAGGTACTGAAAATTGCCAAGGAACCAATCTCTCTTGATACTCCAATTGGTGACGATGAGGACTCGCAACTCAAAGATTTTATTGCAGATGAACACGCGACTGATCCAGGAGAAGCGACTGTTTCTTCAAACATGGGTGAAAAAACACGAGACGCTTTGAAAACTCTCACTAAGCGTGAAGAAAATGTTTTGCGTCTCCGGTTTGGTATTGACTCCGCGAAAGATCACACATTGGAAGAAGTGGGACAGGATTTTGAGGTAACCCGGGAACGTATTCGCCAGATTGAAGCAAAAGCTCTGAGAAAGTTGCGTCACCCAACTCGGTCAAAATTACTCAAATCATTCTATGAATAAAGTATAAATCAGGTTTAAGCTACTATAATCCGGACGGTTGAAAATCTCCGGATTTGCAGCTTGAACCTTGAACCATTCCACATGAACCTGGTCTCGCCTGTATGAGGTTGTTCCGGAATTTGTTAGTTCTGCTGACCTTCAGTTGCTTGACTGCAGTCGGTGTACTTGCGCAAACGACCGAAATCACCAAGCCCCTCTTAATTCAAAATGTTGAGTTGCACCGGCGTGGTCAACAACTCAGTGTACGACTGCTGACCAGCAGACCCCCTGTTTACCAAATCAGCGAAAACCTTGCCGCCCAAACTCTGGTGCTTAAGTTCAAAAACGCACGCGCCGTTTTTACGGACGGCCGGATGGAACGCCTTTTCAATGACTTCCAACTTGCAGGAATCCGTTTTTCAGAAATTGAAGGTGATATTTGGGCACAGTTCAAATTACTGAAAAAGGATTTAAGTTATTCAGTCTCTTCTCTTCCGGAAAAGAATGGTGTCCAAATAGAAATCCGCCCCGCATTTCAAATTCAGCCTTTGCCTGATCCTCCGGAGGATGCGGTATATCAGCTCATTTCTCTGGAATTTGATGCAGGCAATACTGATTTTACGCGTTTGACTTTCAGTTTCAGCAAACCTGCTCTTCTTTCAACAAATAGCTTTGTTCCGGAAGACAAACAACCACCACGGATTTTTTTACTGGAAGACAGCCGGCAAACACGGATTACAATACGCCTTCCTAATACATTACCTCAAAAAAAGCTGGAAAATCTTAAATATGCCGATGCCCGTTTAGAACTCGCGGGACTCACTTCTGAAGTAAACCAAACATTTATTGAATTAAAACTAAAGGCGACAGAGGTGAGTGTTGAACGGCATTTTGTGTCGAGTCCACTCAAGTGGATACTTGATGTACACGGAAAGCCATACAAGAAAAAAATAGCTGGAGCAGTTCCGGAAGGGGAAAAATTGAGCCCGGAAGAATTAGCGGCTCTTGAAGCCGTGAAAAAAGCACGCAGGATTAGAAGTTCGAAAATTAATCCTATTCTGCAACGTGGTGAAAACGCGTTTCGTACCAGAATGTACGATGAGGCCGTGACACATTTCAAGGAAGCTTATGCACTTGGAAAGGCCCACACTCAAGAAGAGTTTGGTGATCCGCTCCATCCTTTAGCCGCAAGGGCACTCTTCCGGATTGGAGACACAATCTATACGATGCTGGAACGCAGGATTGGTGAGAATTATCACCAGGCGATTGAGGCATACAAAACAGCAATTCGCATCACCCGTGACGCGGATAAAATCGCGCAGGAAAATGGAGAGAACTTTGCGACCACTTCACTTTTACCCCACGCTAATTTCCGCATTGGACGCGCATATCAAAAAATGAATTTTCAGCATGAAGCTGCTGTTTATTACAAAATTCTGTATGAACGTTTTCCAAATTCAATTCAGGCAAATGAAGCAAATTTTTGGCAGGGCATGAGCAACATTGAGCGACGACAGTGGGAAAACGGCATTACCGATTTTAAAGAATATTTACGCTCATCGCCACAACCTAAATTTTTCGCAGTCACCCATTATAAAATGGCACAGGCATATTACCAGCTTGAACGTTACATAACCGCGAGGGAGTTTTTTGACATTGCACGCAATGCGGATAAGGAATATGCCAAGGATGACCCGACACTTTTATTCCACATGGGTGAGACTTATTATGAAAATGCTGATTATGTAACCGCGCGTGATATTTTCAGAATCCTGCTGCAAAAATATCCTCATGCGGATTTTTCCAAATTGATCGCGCTCCGTTTAGGTGATTTTCTACGGGACGAAGGTAAAGAAGACGAAGCGATTCAAGCATACAAAAACGCAATCAGCAGTTACACCAGAGAGATTGCCTTGCTGGGCAAATTGCGAATTGCGAATATTCAGGCAAAACGACCATATACAGATGAATATCTTGAAGCTATCAAGGTATATGATGAAATCCTCAGACTCTATCCGGAAACACCACAGGCGGAAGAAGCGTTGCTCCGCAAGGGTTTAACGCTCACACTTTACGGATTTTATTCCCAGGCAATAAAGACATTGGAAACTTTCATGGAGAAGTATCCGCAAAATGTATATGTACGCAGAAATGTGATTCAGGAAAATATTGACGAAAATCTCAAGGGACTGATTGACCGCTATTTTCGCCAGGATGACACACTTGCTCTGGTTAGTGCCTATAGTGATTACCAGGCAAAATATTTGTTTAATTTCCGTTTTGACACAACCCTTTTTCAAACTGCGGTCGCTCACCGAAAACTGGGGTTTTATGATGAGGCGTTGGATATTTTGCGCTTTCTTGAAACACGCTCCGGAGGGACAATCGGCGAATTGGTTCAACTGGAAAAAGCCGGCACGTTGCTGGAAAATGAAGATTTAACAGAAGCTCGAAATACTATTGCCGGCTTTCTGCAAAAGTTTCCTGAGAGTCCTTATGACGCAGAAGCTCGGCAATTACTGGCGCGTATTTACAGGAAGCAAAAATCCTTTCCGATGGCATTACTTGTTTACAAACAAGCGCTGCAAAAATATGATCAAAACAAGAATCCGCTTTTAGCAGAAATAGTTCCGGAACTATATTTTGATTTGGGTGAATTGCAGGAAGAAACAGGAAATTTTGTCGAAGCAGGAGAAGCGTTTCAAGCAGCGATTTCAAGTTATAATCATCCGCTTGATCACCAGGACACACCTGAATATATTGTCAAAAGCCACTTCCTGTCTGCGGATATGCACAATAAAGCTCAAAACGACGAAACCGCGTTGGCAAGTTATCAAAAGGCAATTTCACTTTATGAAGACAAAAAGAACAAGGATATAATCGAACGTGTTTTTTGGGCACGTTACCAAATCGGGACTATTTTCACACGGCAGGGAAAAGATCAGCAGGCGTTAAATAATTTCAAGATGCTGATGGATGAAAAGGGAGGCGACGGTCAGCTTTGGAAAAAACTTGCTGCAGAAAATCACCGCTCAATTGCCCGAAAATTAGCTTACGATGATTATCTAAAAGAGTGATTGTTGATTATTCATACAGAACTAATTGTTTAAAAATATTTTGTACTACTTCCATGAAACACCGTCATTCCATCAAAGCGTGCGCTCGATCTGGTCGGAGAACAGGAATTCAGTGATGCTACCATCAATACAATTGTCATTACCACGGAAGTGCTAATCCAATGTGTAAGGTTATAAGCTGGTTCTCAAGTACGTGGGGAACACGCAAATGGTAACGATGGGGTTATTAAATAAATCGGTTCATCCCCACGCATGTGGGGAACACAAAACAGACCAGTTGACGAATCAGTTATCAACCGGTTCATCCCCACGCATGTGGGGAACACTTGATTCCAGCGTCTGCGGGAATGACAGAATTTTATGGGGGTCTTAACAATGTGCGTAAATCTGGATTAAGGTGAAGCTCGACCCCGGCTTGTACGGGGAGCAGGAATCCAGAGAATAAGTATATTTGCTTGGTGGGTTTGCTTACAATTCCAAAGTTCTACCGTGGGTTGCAACACTTCGTATTAACATTTTCTTGAGGTCTTCTCTTTTGAATTCAGGAAATTCCAACAATAGTCTGTTTACTTCTTCTGTCTCACCTTTAAGTGCATGACGCTGCATAGCTTGCAGAGCATCATGCTCTGCCACATGCTGAGCTTCCGCTTCACGGTTATTGTGTGGTATTAAGGTGTAACCGGCAATTTTATTCCTCTCACTTGCTACTTCAAACCTAAACTCATATTTGGTGGATTTTATGTTTCCCATTCTTTTTTCTTTTTCTTTAAGATAACCCTGTATCTTCCGGAACCTGAGTGAAAAATGAAATTGTGAGTATATTCGTAATAGCCAGACTTTAGCATACATCAAGACCTGAAATACTCAAGTCTAAGACTCTTGCAAAATTTTTGTCTGCTAAAATCGGCTGCCCTGAACCTTTTTTCAACAAGCAGCATTTTAAACTGACATCAACTCAAATCACAGAAATTTTTCTGTTTCAAGAATTACCTTACACCTTGTTGCTGTACAAGTTTCAGAAAACATTTAAAACAATTTCAGGTTCTGATTATTTCAGTTATTGTAATTCCTGAATTTCCTTTTCCCGAGTATGCTAAGAACCTGCTTCTCACTGAAGACAGGATTATCTAAAACATCAATCATCCCAAATTGAGTCTGCCGGAAGCTGTGATTTATCAGAAGTCTCCGGTGCCAAAGTTTCAAGCAGACGTTCTTTTTTTACTACTTCTCCAAGATAATGCAGTAATTCCGGAATTCCGTCTTTGCTTACAGAAGACACACGAAACACTATTTCTCCGGCAGCTTCAAGAAACTTCTGAAATGCGTCCAATGCTTCATAATCTGAAACACTATCCAATTTTGTGAGAGCAATTGCCCGGGATTTTTGCAGTAACTTTGGTGAAAATAGTTCCAGTTCTTCAAGCAAAGTCGCATATTCTTCTTCTGGAGGATTTTCAGAAAATCCGGAAACATCCAGCAGCAGCAGCAGGCTTGCAGTACGCTCAATGTGACGTAAAAAACGATCTCCCAGTCCTCTTCCGTCATGAGCCCCGGCGATAATTCCCGGAATATCTGCAATCACAAATGGATCAAGATCCGCAATTTTAACAACTCCAAGTTGCGGAACAAGCGTGGTGAAAGGGTAATCTGCTATTTTTGGACGTGCCTGTGAAACACTGCTGATCAGCGTCGATTTTCCTGCATTTGGAAAACCAACCAACCCGACATCCGCCATCAGTTTAAGTTCCAGCCGCACCCAGCATTCATGACCGGGTTCGCCGGGCTGGTGATATTCCGGGGTACGGTTCGTTGAAGTTTTGAAACGCGCGTTTCCACGTCCACCGCGTCCTCCTGGAAAAAGCAGGTATTCTTTTATTTCAACAACTTCCAGAAAAATCTCACCAGTTTCAATGTCTTTGAACACCGTTCCCAGCGGAACACGAATGTAGAGGTCCTTGCCGTTTCGTCCGTGCTTATCGCTTCCGCTTCCATTAATTCCGTGTTCCGCATGTTGATGCTGCTGAAATGAAAGATCAAGCAGCGTATTTTTGCCAGGGTCTCCAACCGCAAAAACGTCACCGCCTTTTCCGCCGTCCCCTCCATCCGGACCGCCATGCGGAACGTATTTTTCCCTCCGGAATGCAGTACATCCGGCTCCGCCGTTTCCTGAACGAACATGAATTTTTACTGAATCTACAAATTTCATAAAAAAACGGACGTAAAATGAGGTTCAACTTTAGATTAATGGGAAGAATTTTTCAGCAAGCGATATTTTATCCGATGTTCGTTTGAAGGGCAAGTCGTGCCGGATTTTACAGTTTTATGTCTCTTTTTAATTGCCATTTTTCAAAATTACGGTATAACTCATTTGATGATTTGAATCGTGTTTTTTTGTAAAATTTTAGAGTGAAGACATGGAGGAAGCAATTACCGAAGGAGTTCAAGTACAGGCCGAAGCGTTTTACCTGGAAATGCATTCATTGCCGGAAGAAGAGCGCTATGTCTTCGCTTATCGTATCCGCTTGAAAAACCTGAGTCAACGAACTGTGCAGCTTTTAAGGCGTCACTGGATCATTACTGACAGCAACGGCGAAATCAATGAGGTTCACGGCGAGGGAGTGGTGGGTGATCAGCCTGTTTTGGCACCGGATGAAGAATATGAATACACCAGCGGTTCTCAGCTAAAATCGCCGGTTGGAACGATGCAGGGATCTTATCAGATGACGACCACAGAGGGTGTAGAATTTGAGGTGACAATTCCATGCTTCACACTTGCCGTCCCCGGTGTTATTAACTGATTGACGAATTATTTGAAATTCAGCCAGATTGCTCCGGCACCTCCAAAACGCGGTGGAGCTTCATGAAAATCACGCAGGAAAGGTTTTCCGTTACGCTCCAGCCAAAGATTTACTTCTCTTTTTAGCACAGGTACGCGGTCTCCGGAATTACGGCCTTTTCCGGTGATTATCAATGCTGTGCGTAATTGATTAGCATGGCATGTCATCACAAAATTCTGCACCATCATGATCGCTTCTTCACGGGTTTTTCCGTGTAAGTCCAGCTCTTCATCCGGTCTGGGAACCGAGTCATAAGTTGAGGATTGTTTTTTTTTCGGATAAGATTTTGAAACCGGAATTTCCAATTCAGGCTCTTTGTCCGGAACATCGCTGATGCCGTCAAAGATTTGTTCCATTAAAGAATCATTCTTATCTGATTCTTCAAAAATGAGAGTGGACGAAGTTGAGCTTTTCTTGCTCATGTTGTCACGCTATCAGAAGTAGTAACGTGCTGATATTGCGTTGTAAAAACCTTGAGTAACATCGCCGACTCCCTGTTGGCGCAGTACGCCTAATTCCAGTGCAATACCAAAATTCGGACTGCTTCGGGGGAAAATCTCACTTCCGGAAAAAAATCTAAACGCTGTTCCGCGTTTACTCTCTTTGGAGATAATTCCTGTGCCCGCGCCATAAAAAAGATCGCTGCTACCCTCAACCTTGAAAACCCTGGCATAACGTAATTCGACACCAAAAGTATTCACTGCACCGGAACTGTAACCAACCAGCAATTCTGCTGAATCTACTGCGCTGAGCCAGTTTTTAAGAGAAAGGTTTTCCTCATTTCCATTTGGCCGATAATGAAAACCTATGCCAATTCTCCGAGCAAGGCTGCGTCCGGAAGTGTCAAATTCTATGAGACTCAAATCCACCCTGTCAATTTTTAATTCCTGTGCGGTCAGATTTGATTCAAGAAACAAAGTTTTTTCATCCATGATCCGGATTTTTCCTTCCAGAGATTCACCGCTGTTGAGGCGTAAAGTTTCAGCACTTGCAGGAATTGCAAAGAGGAGCATGGTCAGCATAAGGAATATTTTTTTCAGCATAGTACTATAGTTGTTAATTGTTTTTAAAAAGTATCATCATGTGGCAGGTTGAATGCAATTCGTGAACCTCGATTTTATGTTTTGCAGGTCAAACTTTTTCAGAACAAAGTGTCCTCCTGTTTCCGCAGTGTTTTCTTGACTTTAGGGTTGCATTTAGCACACAATGAATCTGCTCAATTTTTATTTGCATCAGCAACAAAATCGAAACACCACAAAGCATTCTAACTACTTATGAAAGAAATTCATCCCACCGCTATCATAGAAGATGGCGCAGAAATTGGTGCTGATGTCGAAATAGGACCTTATTGCCTGATTGGTTCGGGTGTCAAAATTGGTGATGGATGTCAGCTAAAATCCCACGTGATTCTGGATGGCCAGACAACTATTGGCTCAGAAAACATATTTCACCCTACTGCCTACATTGGTGGAGAACCTCAGGATTTAAAATATAATCAAGAAAAAACTCTCGTAACAATAGGCAGTAAAAACACCTTTCGTGAGGGCGTTTCTGTGCACCGCGGAACAGCAGGGGGTGGCGGAGAAACAGTAATTGGCGATGATAATTTGTTGATGGGTTATGTCCACGTTGCACACGACTGCCACATAGGCAACCACAATATACTGGCAAATTACACCGGCCTGAGCGGTCATGTTACTTTGGACAACTATGTCACTCTCGGCGGGCAAAATGGAGTCGCTCAGTTTTTGAGTGTGGGCTCTTATGTTTACACAGGCGCGGCTTCCCTGATTGACCGTAACATACCGCCATACGCAACAGGTTATGGAAACCGTTTTGAAGTAAAAGGAGTTAATATTGTTGGCTTAAAACGCCAGAATTTCAGCCGCGAATCAATAGGCGAAATACTAGAAGCACATAGAATTTATTATCGCTCAGAACTAAAAAATGACGAAGCGTTGCGGATTATTGAGGAAACATTTGGAGAAAGTACAGCAGTTCGGGCATTTCTGGACTTTATTTATTCTGTTGACGGAAGCAGTAAACACTGAATTTTGTAACAAAAAAGAGTTGAAATGGCAAGCATCATAGATGCACTGGAAGAGCGGCTACTGCAATACTTGCTGGAAAAGGAAACGAAGAAGAAGTGGGAAGAATGGCTGCAATGGTTGGCAGACCTCGATTGTCCGCTTAGCTTTGAAAAACCGCTCAATATCCCGAATCGACCTTTCAGTTTTCAAACCTGGCTGGCGGCCTGCGATCAGCAACTGAGTCAATATCCGGACTGGCAGGCAAGACTAAGTACGCCTGCATGGCTCAAAAGGCAGCAGATTACTGTTCTGCCGAAAATCCTCAAAACCGGAGGAAATCAAATTCCGGGAATTGCGGAAATTGGTGGGCTTAACTCAGAGTTGACACGCATGATTGATCAGATACATACTGTTCAACAGCGAATAACTCACTTGGAGACCGGTACATCCCTGAGGACAATAAAGCCGTCAACTCAAACCGCGTCTCAGCAAATTCCTGCCGTTACTGTACCAGCAATGACCCTTCCGGTAAGCGGATTATCTGACCCTCTCGGTCGACCGGATCTTGCCCGAACACTGGAGAGGGAATTGCAAATGCTTAACAAAGGTGCAACCTCGAAGGGTTCTCCGAACTCACAATCAGGAGCTGATTCTTCCGAAGCGGAGATTGTTTCTCTCAAAGAGGCATATTTGAGTTATAACCGCTGGTGCGACCAATTTGACGAGGTTCATCTTGATTTGCAGGAATTTGTAAATGGAACTCTCAGAGTTCAAAGCAGTCATCAAATTTCATTTCAGCAATTCAGTCACCGTGTACTTAAAAACGCTAAAGAAGTTAAAGAGTTGGAACATGTCCTTGAGTCCTTTTCGAGACTGCGCAGCGGTGGCGTAGATATAAATATGGAGGAGACACTCAGCACTGCCGAAAGTTCGAATTCCGGCCATGACTCATAATTAACAATCTACTTTCTTAAAATGCTTGAACAAATAAATATGCTCTGCGAAAGAGGGCAAAACGAACTTAAGGCTTTAACCAGTACAGATCAACTTCCGGAATGGTATCACCGTTATCTCGGACGTAAAGGTGACCTCACCTCTTTTCTCAAACAACTCGGAACTCTTTCTGTGGAAGAGCGGCCTGCCATGGGAAAAGTGATCAACGAAGTAAAACATGAATTACAGCAATCTTTTGATTTGCGTCAAAAAACTTTACGTGAAACCAAGCTTCATGAAGAACTGGAAATTGATGACCTGGACGTAACTCTTCCGGGACGGCCGTGTACAACAGGTCACCTGCACCTGACTACTCAGACTTTGCGCCGTATTTATCAAATTTTTCAGGAAATGGGGTTTCAGGTTTATGAAGCACCTGAAGTGGAAACTGACGAATATAATTTCCAGTTATTGAACATTCCGGAATATCATCCTGCGCGTGATATGTGGGATACCTTCTGGGTCAATGACGAAGTTGTTTTACGTACCCACACTTCGCCTGGACAAATTTGGGTAATGCGGGAGTATTATCCGGAACCGATTCGTGTGATTCTTCCGGGAAAATGCTACCGCTACGAACAAATCACTCCTCGTTCTGAGCACCAGTTTTATCAGGTGGAAGGTTTAACAATCGGTAAAAACATCAGGCTCACCGACCTGATCGGTGTGATGAGTGAATTCGCGCATAAAATGTATGGTACTGACCGAAAAGTACGAATACGCGGAAGTTACTTTCCTTTTACTGAACCCAGCATTGAAATCGATATGAGCTGCAGTTGTGAAAAGAAGGGCTGTCGTCTCTGCAAAAATACAGGCTGGCTGGAAGTCGCCGGTGCGGGAATGGTGCATCCGGTCGTCTTGCAAAACGGTGGTTATGACCCGGAAGAATGGAGTGGATTTGCATTCGGGATGGGAGTTGAGCGGCCTGCACTGCTAAAACACAACATTGACGATATCCGCTACTTTTACGGCAATGACCTTAGATTTCTGCAGCAATTCTGATTATGCTTGATAACTTTGATCCGCAGGAAAAAAAGATGATCCTGATATTTATCGCCGTACTTTTATTAGGGCTGGTTTACGTGGGAACACACGATTTACAATTAGGAGTGCCGCAGCAACCCTACGTAAACCCTCTACCTGATGAAGAGGCATCTGCGTCCGAACGTTATCTTTAAGGTTGCTGGCAGTCCACTGATATTTTTACCCTCCTAAAAACAAACGACCGACATCCGGATTTGCCAGTAACTCATCTCCGCTGCCTGCCATGGCGAGGTTTCCTGAAACCAACACATAGCCAATATCGCAGAATTCAAGACCTTTCTTGGCATTCTGTTCAACCATGATAATGGTCTTGCCTTCGTTATGCTGGAGGTCATCTAGAATTTCAAAAACCATGTCAATGAAGCGTGGCTCCAGACCGATTGATGGCTCATCAACCAGCAGAATACTGGGTTCCATAACCAGCGCTCTTGAAATTTCAAGCAAACGTCTTTCTCCTCCAGAAAGTACCTTTGCAGGTTTGTTTCGCCTCGCTTTGAGTCGATCATATTTTTCAAAGATCTTCTCAGTTGATTGCCTGGCAGCATCAGTATTTTCCTTGAGATAGCCACCCATCATCAGATTTTCTTCCACTGTCATGTCTGGAAAAACTGAATTATCCTGAAGGATATAGGAAATACCGGCTACTTTTAATTTCTGGTTGGAACTCATTTTAGTGATTGCCGTTTCAGATCCGCCAATCCGAGTCATAATTTGTCCGGAAAAGATGTTGGTAAATCCAAAGATAGAATGGAGTACCGTGGATTTACCTGCTCCGTTTGGACCAATCATACACAGAGACTGGCCCTTCCCAACCTGCAGGTTGAAGTCATGAAGGATTTCCATCTTCCCGTATCCGGCGTGAAGTCCTTCAATTTTCAAAAAAGGTTCACCCCTGCTAAGTCCGGCTATTTTTTCCTCGCCGATCGTTTCTGCAAGTTCCTGAGCCTGCCGGTTGACATCATCTACTGAAATGACGCTTTCAACTTCACCATCATGATAGCCAAATGAAGATTCAGGTTTGGTTTTATTTTGCGGGATATCATTTGTCATCAATGGGCTCCCAGGTAAGCGTCAATAACATTCTGATTGTTTTTAATTTCATCCGGAGTCCCGTATGCCAGCATTTCGCCGTGTGCCAGGCAATACAAACTGTCTGCCAGGTTCATTACTACTCTCATGTTGTGCTCAATAACAAAGAGTGTGATACCAAATTCCTGGTTTGCCCTTTTCAAACGATCAATCAACCCGTTGATCAACGTCGGATTGATGCCTGCAGTCGGTTCATCAAGCAGCAGCACTTTGGGTTCATTCATCAAAGCCATGGCAAACTCCAAAAGTTTTTGCTGGCCAAATGAAAGGTCACCTGAAATAAGGTGACGTTTTGCAAAAAGTCCAACGAATTCCAGCAGATGTTCAGCGCGTTCAGTCATTTCCTGAGGATACTTTTTAAACATATCAAACCAGCCAGAATTATGGTGAGCTGCAGAAATCAGCATGTTCTTAACACAATTCATTTTTGAATAAATTCTTGTTTGCTGAAAGGTACGGAGAATCCCTAACCGTGCAATCTTTTGCACACGCATCTTTGAAATTTCAAGATCTCCAAACTGGATGGTCCCGGAATCAATTGGATGATATCCAACTATAGAATTGAAAAGGGTGGTTTTACCGGAACCATTTGGTCCAATTAAACCGGTAATTTTTCCAATTTGTACTTCAAGAGAAATGTTGTGGTTGGCAACTACACCACCAAAAGATTTGTTTACTCCTCTGACCTCAATAATATTACTCATGAGACCACTTGATTTGTAGAAGTTTTTTCCTCAACTGAATTCATTGTCGAATCAACTGATATACCGAATAAATCCGGCCATTTTTCCTGCACCCAACCCATGATACCCTGCTGGAAAAAAACCACATTAATGATGATCAGGCTTCCCAGAGCAACCCACTGCCAGCCAAGTAGATAGGTCCAGGTAATTTCCTTGATCAGATGAAAAATAATGGCACCGATAACAGGACCCCAAAGAGTTCCCTTACCACCCAGCAAGACCATTAGAACCATGAAGATTCCAAAAGTAGTTGTTGGGAAAGCCACTTCAAGTGGTTCTATGAATCCAGTCATGTTGCCAAAAATACCCCCTGATATGCCAAGGAAAAAAGCAGCGAATGACCAGGCAATGGTCTTGTAGCGGTTGGTGTGAATTCCCATTGCTTCGGCCTTTTCCTCATCATCACGGATGGCATTGAGTGCCAGCTGGAACCTTGTGGAATAAAGCCACTTGAGAAAAATGAAAGTGCAAATTGCTGAAATGAAGCAAAGAGCATAAAAAAACAGTGCACGGTCGTCAGGATGCCCCGGATAACTTGGTACTGAGATCCCGCCACCGCCGCCAACGTAGTCCCATGCACCAACCAGCTCACCTGCGGCAATGGCCACTCCGAGCGTCCCGATTGCGAAATACGGTCCGCGCAGGCCAAAGACAATCCAGCCAAATATCACGGCAAAAACCAGAGAAGCTATTGCAGCCGACACCAATCCAAGTGCCAACCCACTATAGTACTGGTACGGAGTAAAATCTATCTTTACTGCACCAAAATGTGCAGTGTACTCGGCAACATCATAAAACATTCCTATCTGAACAATAGTGCAGATATACATTCCTGCACCAAAGAACAGGATGTTTCCAAGAGAATTGTACCCCATCTGACCACCCAGAATGTCCCAGGTTAAAGCAAACAAAATCATCATCCAGAGTATTGCAAGCTGAAAAGTGTAAGCTGGGAAAACAACTGGAGCAAAGATTCCGACCAGTAGTATTCCTCCGTAAAAAAGGATTTT
>JYMV01017924.1_pt1 | contig 78552 bp, 64 predicted proteins | sample 338911 | NCBI WGS metagenome assembly JYMV01 (sample SAMN03354496, study PRJNA234377) | hydrothermal vent metagenome | biome: Deep sea; feature: Hydrothermal plumes at the Eastern Lau Spreading Center, Western Pacific Ocean; material: Seawater | place: Tonga | collected 2009 | depth 2000 m m | reverse complement strand
AAAGACTATGAATATTTGGTTAGCTCAAGTGAAAATATGATTTATATTGCCATGATACAACTCATGCTTAGGCCACTTGCAATGAACTCAATTTAGAGTTTTTAGACACCCTCTAAGACTTTTGGCTGCAAGTGCTCTTTGAACTAGGTATTGGTTATTTCCCCAATAAAAGAAATGTAAAATCATGAGTCCTGTAAAAGCACCAGTCCATGGAAGAGATTCATGGTCAGAGGGTAAATAAAGGTTCATCTTTGGTACTGCTTGAGCAGCATCGTTGGCCATGAATCCAGCCCATCCTCCAATCTCGGGTTGTAAAAATGTAAGGATCGCCACCAAAATCCCTGCTATTAAGAGAATTGTAGTTTGAATAAAATCCGTCCACACAACGGCTTTTAGACCACCAAAAATAGTGTATGTACATGAAATCGCAATAAGGCCAAAGATTCCGCCAATATAACCAAATTGTATCCCAGTATTTGCGAGCAGGATATTCAAGGTTCTTGAACCAATATAAAATGCTGCAATCATCTGGACAAGAATAAGAATAAAGCTTGTTATTGTGTACATAAGTGATGATGCTGGGCCAAATCTTTTTTCCAGATATTCGCTCAAAGTAAAAATTCTAAGTTTGTAATAAACGGGTAAAAATACATAGGCGAGAAGAAGAAGACCTGCAGCCGCTCCTAGTTCAAAATGAGCTTGCGCAAATCCGATTGAGAACCCAATTCCAAGCATTCCCACTAAGTGGTTTGCCGAAATATTCGTTCCAAAAATAGAACCCGCAACACCATACCAAGGAATTGATCTGCCAGCGAGAAAATAGTCTTCTGAAGTATTTTCTTTTTGACCAATGTAGATTCCTACTCCCATAATACATAATAAGAATCCCCCAAAAATGAATATATCTAATCCCGTTAACATTATGATGGCACCTCTATTCCAGGTTGATACTGACTAAAGGGTAAACTAATTTTGAATATCCCAATCAACTTTTAACACTCCTGCAGATCTCTTTATTTTCCCCACTTTATCGTTTGTTTTGTTTCTAAAACGAATTTTACTCTTAACTGTAAATTCATCCCGGTCAGTTATTAATCCACAGTTGAGATTATTTTATACACTAACTTGCTGGGTTTTATCGCCAGACTCTCAATGTTTGAAAGAACCTTGGCTCAGGCGCAAGTCTAGATCAGCAACTTTTCTTGTACCATCTTAATAGCATTTTCATCATCCACATCGATAAGGGGAAGATATATGGAACGGGATATCCCATCTCTGCTTCCATGTTTAAAGATACCTTACCCGAGTAAATTGTTTCTTAGTTGCATTAGTCCGAATATCGTAAACTAAGTTCAATCCTTTCAACACTGATTTCCTCAAAATGATCGGACAGACGCAGGGAAACCAGATTTTTCCCCGTTGTAATCTGTTTGCCCTCCACTGGATAGACAATCCAGCCACTGTGAATTTCGAGTTCCAGCAATCGACTGTTATTACACCGGGTTTCAAGTTCCTCGACTGTGGCCTTGGTTGGTGGTTGGTTCCAGTAGTCATCTCTATAGGGGTTCTTGCGGATTTTGCCTTGGGCGATGCGTGACTTCGCCGGCAAGTCCTTCGCGATGGGATCGGACATTAGGATTCGGAGACAAGCCCCATCCATATCCCATAGCACCGTGTTGAACTTGAATTCCTTGTGCCGGGTAAAGCTGAGCAAGGTATCAGCATATGTCTCAGGTGTCCGGACATCCGGCCGGTAATCAAAAAAGGCGGGTCGTACAAGTTGATGAGCCAACGATCCCGGTTTGCTATGGCTGTATGTTGCGGTGAAAGCTCCAGTGGTTCTTCCTGTTCCGCGCCTTTATCCGCTGACGAGTGGACCAACAATCAGACTAAAAAGGGTACCAAGGTCGAATGGTTGGCCGGTATTCATGTGCGTATATTAAGTATTTTGGGATGGTTTTACCAGTCCGGAAAACGCGGCTCCACGATTGTTCTACATCCAGCGCAGATGCACCGAGTTTCGGCCTTGGCCAAGCACGAGGCAATTTGCACCCAAAGCATTGGAACGCCGATTACTTGGGGTAATCTGCGGATGCCTTCCACCCAAGCATTTCATAGATATCAAAACGAATCGATCCAGAGGCAGCCCGAGTGTAGTTCCAGTCCACGTTGCAGTTCCATATTAGGTCCAATTAAGTCGCCATTCTAGCAAATTAGGGCTGGTCCCGCAAGTTTCAAAGGAGAAAATAGAGGCAAGGGGATATCTTGTCAATTCATATCCAGCTATTAAGGCAGCGCATCCAGAGTTTGAAATGGTGGGAAAGGAAGTGTTTTAGAAGCTAGCTAGCGTTGATATTATTCAATAGATCCTGACAATTACCTTGATAATTTTCAATCAAAGATCAATGTTAAGTATCGGCTTCTTTCCTTAGCGTCAGTGATTGATAGCAAAAGTATCTGTTATGCGCCGTAGTTGTGAATCTGCATACAGGCATATCTATCCGCTGGGTCAATTGGTTGATCTCTAGAATCATAGATGTCAGAGAAAGCATTAGGAATTGAGTCCACATTCTTCATCGCATAGTTATGTGGCCACAATTTAATGTTCCCCCGTTCAAATTGGTTCTTGTAATGATCCCACTTACGTTTGACAAGATATTGAGATGAAAAATCTCTTGTTGGAAATTGACCCTGTAGCTTTCTGTCTTGGGCACCTCTAGTTCAAGTAAATCCCTTTTCGGAACATCACCCACTTGGAAAGAACGAACAGAAGGCCTCCTCTTTATTTTTTTGGGCTGAACGAGATCAGTTACTAGCCAGCAAACTGGTTGGTTTCCCAATGTTAGTCTGCTATAATCTGGACACATATAAACGCTGCCTGAAAGTTATGGGGAATCAATAGCCATGGACGTATCACCCAAAAATGCTCCTATCCTGCTCAGTGATGAGCAGGTTCGCCAATATGTCGTTAATGGATATGTTATATTGAAACCATCGGTACCTACTCATATTCATCAGGTCGTTTGCCGGAAACTGACTGCCTGTTTGAATGAGGGCGGTAATCCCGGCAACAACGTGCTTCCAAAAGTACCTGAAATGCGTCATGTTCTTAATAGTCCGGAAGTCCGGGGTGCGTTGATAAGTGTTCTGGGCGAAGACTATATTGAGCACCCACACCGCCACTGTCATCATCTTTCGCCGGCAACAGCACCTGCAACCGATGCCAAGGCGAGGACGGATGCCGTCGCCGCCAACTGTCACCAGGATGCATATACTCCACTCGGCCGCCCAAGACAGCATTACTCTCGTTATGCCAGAATTATGTACTACCCGCAGGATACGCCAATCGAACTGGGTTCCACACATGTCATTCCTGGCACACAGTTTAATCAGGGAATCACCGATGCAGATCGGGCACAGGCAATTCCGGTGGACGGAGAAGCCGGAACAGTGTCGCTAACCCATTTCGACGTTGGCCATGCCGCTGGTCTGAATACGGTCAACCAGCCACGTCACATGGTAAAGTTTATCTACGTGCGGGCAGTGGAACCTGTGACGCCGTCTTGGAACTGTCTAAGTAGGCAATGGCAGCCCCCCCAAGATGTCCAAGCCCCCTATGATCTTAATCTGACATGGTCACACGTTTGGGATTGGATGTGTGGGAAGCGGGATCGATACCATAGTTTCAGACAAAAAAACATTCTCTCGGCCGGCAAAGTATCTCAACTGGTAGAGGATCTGAATGAAGTCCAAGAAGTGAATATCCGTTTGCAAATAATCCACCAAATTTCCGCCTTGAGTGCTGAGGCTACCGATGCCATACCTTATTTAATTGAAATGTTGAATACTGATCATCAAGCGATACGCCTGGCTGCTATTTATACTCTGGGAATCATTGGCCAACCAGCGGTAGAACCACTGATTGCTAGTCTGAAAGAGAGTGGTGTCCGTGAAGAAGCTCATTCGGTACCGCAACCTTGGAACGAAGGGGCTATCCTGATGGATGATACGGCTTTTGCCTTGACTGCCGTTGGTTCTTCTGCCGTTGAAGCTTTAATTTTGGCACTGGATGACACCAGCGAATGGACTCGAATCAACGTAGCTTTCGCTCTGGGTGAGTTAGATTCCCACGCCGCCAATGCGGTTCCACGCCTAATACAATGCTTGAATGATAAATCTCATCGATTTGTCCGTACCGTACTGGACGCACTGGGCAGTATTTGTCAAAACGTCCCGACTTTTGTCACTGACATCAGCCAGTTCTTGTTGAAAGAGGAACCAAGTTGGGAAGAGGAATTACACTCTCGTCGGTGGACAGCGCAGGACCAGATTCGTATCAACGCGGCCATGGCGTTAACACGGTTGGGCCAGGATGCGGGTGCAGCTGAGGATGTCCTGATTCAGGCGCTTGACGATCCCTGTGGGCACGTTGGCGCCTTTGCCATGGATGCTCTAAGGCGACTTGATTCAACCAGTTCGAAACAGGCAATCATGTCGTATCTAGAGGCCCAGCGCTGGGATGAGTCTATTCGACAGGACAGGTTGTATTGAGGCCGCAGTTTTCAGCCGATGTAATTGCTTTTGCAGGCCAGAGATTGACGAAAAATATGTGGGTGAGTTTCTTCCGTACTACACGGGGAAGTCTCTAAGGTGTTTTAGGTTCCTCTTTGGGGAAAACTCATTCCCGTCTTGGGGATAAGGAGATGCAATCCTAAAGACGGTTGAGTAAGATTTTTTATCGAGTCGTAATTCGTTTTTCAGATCTCACCGTGTTTACCCATCACACATCATTTTGAGTGGGCAATCACAAAATCTACCAGCTGTTGGCATTGAAAAAAGCCGGACCACATGTTGTGTCCCTGGTTCTTGAGTGTCACTAGCCTAGTTTCTCCACCTAATTGTTGGTATCGCTGAGCCAATTTCCCCGAGTTTTCTTCCAGAGGCACTACGATATCACAATCACCATGAACAAAGAATATCGGCACATTTTCCTCAGCCAATCCCTCTAGGCGATCGACTGGATTATGCCAGCTAAGGTTGGCTTCAAGTTGCTCCTTAGTCATGCCATAAGCCTCAGACGCTTTATGGAGACCAGGATAACTGCTGAGATTACATACCGGGTAGATGCCGGCCATGCAGGCCACGAAAGCAGGATGCTCTGCTGCCCAATTATAAAGCATTAGCCCCCCTCGGCTTCGTGCCAGTAATAATGCTTTACTAGAGAGATTATACTTCTGACTCAAATATTGGTGAAAGGTGAAATAGCGTGCTCGACCCTGAGGGTTACCGAACGATTCACCGACATCGATACTAGCAATAAGCTATACCGGCTTGTAGAAACCTGTCAAACATCCAGACTTCTTCAGCTCCTGGTAAGCCAGGCAATGTCGGTGCGTACCACACCCAGGGAAGTTTATCACTGGATTGAGCCGGTAGAATCAGGAAGGCGATATCTCCTTCCACTGAGAAAGTTTGCCCGCTGATTGGCAATTCCTTGGTAGCGGTTGTCATAGCTGTTTCTTCTATGGATGAACCTATTATGAGATGGAATTTTGTCCTACTGACAACTAGTCATGATTTCCCGTTACCAGGGTTGATCTGGTCAACAAACCATCGATAGCTTGTTGCAATTCTTCAGGCTTAAATCCCCATGGGCCTAGTCCACTGGCATAGACGACTTCCCCTTTGAGATCGATCAAATAAAATCGTTCCGGCCAGGCAGCATAAGCTTTCATCACTGAGTCATGAATCTCATCCACGTAGGTACGAATACCGTACTGCATTGCCTGTTGACACTCAGCTGCCACTCGACAACGTTCCTCGGTGGTCTTGGGATCAGTAATCCGGTTGGGACTATTAACATCCCAGCCGTCTATTGGGTGTGCTTCGCGAATATAAATCACCAAGAATTCAATTTGTTGATGATATTGCTGGTAGAGTTGATGCAGACTGACCGACTGTCGAACGAATGGCGGTCATGTAAAACTGCCAAAAATTAGGGCTACCGGTTTCTGTTGCCGAAAACTGGAGAGCGCCAGCGGATTTTCTCCCCGAGTATCGGACAACTGAAAATCGGGTGCTATATCTCCCTCTTTAGGTGCTGATGGATCGTATTTTTGTTGCCAAGCTAGGGCATCTTCTTTATTTTGAAAGGTCATATTCGTAGTTCCTTTTCCTCTTCTCTAATGATGATGTTACTGTTTATCGTTGTCCTGGCCATGACCAATCGAGCAGGTTTTGACTCCAAGCAATGCCGATGGAAGCATGATTGTCAAAATGTATCTTTTCCGTTTCTGGGCCTGATCCATGATAAAACATCAAGTACTTTTCCACACCTTCAAGCTGACGAAGATCTACTACGGTACCGGCGGTGATTCGGCCATGAGCCCACGGCCAGTCTTTTTGCCCCAAAGTAACCAGTTGCCCCCAATCATGCCAGTTCACCAAGTCGGTGGATCGTTTGATTCCAATACCGTTGGAGGGTGAATGAAACAGGATGTACTGATTGTCTTCGACTAGGACACAGACATTTTCTCCGCATGGATAGTTACCTCGGTAAGTCCAGTTTTCCAGATCAGTGGACGACGATAGGCTAACCCCATTCTGTTTGTAGAAGCACCACCATAGTTCTGATTGGTCTTTGTCTTGCACCAAGTAGGGATCAATCATCCGTCCCATCTCTTCCTCACGCACCTGTGGTCCTTTGACTAGCAGGATCTCCGGTTTCGACCAGTTGACTAGATCAATACTACGCATGATAAAGATTCTGGAGGTCTGGTCACCATAGCGAGGAATTTGGTCGACAGTATATCCGGGTCGCGGATAAGCCTGCAAGCAAAGCAACCATTCCTGCCGGAAGTAGATGACATTACCTGGACTGGAAAAGTTCAGCGACTGATCTCTAGGCGTCAATTTATGGGGCAGAGTCCAGTTGAGTAGATCAGAACTAGTCGAGTAGGCAGTATAGCTAAAAATATAACCATCATTCTCGATTTCCACCAAACTATAAAATAGGTAGAAAACGCGATTATGATAGAGAATGGCCGGATCACGGTATGCCGTCGATTGGTCACCGTGCAAAATGATAGGGGATTCTATTTTTTTTAGGTCCATCATCTTCTTTCATTATCCGTAGGCAGTCGATCTAAACTTGAATCAAATTTGTTCCCGCAATCCATTATTATCACCAGTGAGCATGGCAGGCAACTGCATTTAGGCTTTTGAACCGAATTCTAAATTCTAGGATAGCAAGGCAACTATTCAACCGCGCCAACTGGTATCGATACTAGTATATCCATGTGTGTACCGTTGCAGATGCAGGGGCAGTTCAGCCAGAAACCGCTGGCCTTCTTCTGGCATTTGCCAGGGAATATCAATCTGGTGGTTACGGTTCCGGAACCCGATTGCACAGGAAAGACGGATCTGATCCGTTTGGTTGGAAAACGCACCGTGATAAGTACGGTGCGCAAAGATAATCATGTCACCCGGATTGGTGAATAGGGGTACTATTCCCGGTACGTCGAACCCGTTGTAGGCTTTTTCTTCCTGACCTTCAGGATAAAATGACCGTTTATCGGAAGTTAGCCGAAACCCTTCCGGCCCTGACCAGTTTTCAAGGTGTGAATCTTCGATGACGCATAAACCTCCGTGTATAGGGTAAGATCCGGTGATATAGAACCACTTGCCGGAAGGCCACAATCCACGGTTGAGAACATCGCCCGAATTCTTAGGTGCTTCCTCCGAAAATCCGCACCAGTCGGTATGCCAGGCTACCGGACTGGATTCCGGCATGCGAATGATGGCCGCTGACCGGTGTATCGTCACTTGGTCAGTACCGATCAGATGTTGGTGGATTGTCATAAAGGGATGATATTCTAGCAGTTGCCAAGCACCGGCACCGGACTCGACCCAGGCATGCCGTGTTCCGCTTTCTCCTTGATTCAGAGTGCGATCGGGATCGGTACCGTCGAAGACAGCTTGTTTGAGACTGTCAATCATCTGCTCTGGCAGTACATCTTTGACGATAGCAAATCCATGAGTTTCTAGACAATCAGACATCTGATCTAGCTGATCCATCCCAAACTGGTATTGATACCTTAGGTCCGGCTGCTGAACGTGTGAATAGTCTTCCATCTGATTTATACCTCCATTGGGTCTCTGTTTTATTTCAATGATCAATCCAAACTGTTTAATACCAGCTCCAGTAAGTCGGGGTTGGCTGATTCACTGTCACCGTCTTTGATGACGGGGCCAGGGTTTTGCACCACTACCACCTGTTGTTGGGGAAAAACTGTTAGATAATGCCCGTTGGCCCCACTGGCAGTGAATCCAGTTTGTGGTAGGTTGGGCCACAACTGGCCTTTACTGTTGGTCCAGAAACCTAAGCCGTATTTCCATTCTGATACCGAACTGTGAGTCAGGAGATCAGCCGAAACCCGAATACTAGTGTTCAGCCAATTTGCCGGAACAATCTGCTGATCTTGCCAGTAACCATTGTTGCACCATAACCAACCCAAACGAGCGAGATCTCTGGCGGTGGTATAAATCTGGCAATAATAACCGAAGATATTAAGCCGCGCTTGATGGTGCAAGTCGAAATTGGTCTGTCTATAATTCCAATCGGTACCGATGCGCTCAGCCAGCTTGGTTTTGATCAACTGGCCGAAACCGATTGACCCTTCTGGATCAGTGACATCGTAGTAACCGTAGATCTTGGCCAGGGCATGAGTCAGGATATTCATACCATAGGTCTGGTAGTGAAAAACCTTTCCTGGCGTCTCTTCCGGTTTCATGTAGCCGGAGGTGTTAGCAATCAATTGTCGGAAAGTGATGTCTTTATCTTTGGGAAAAGCGTACCGGCCAAGTTTAGGTCCTTGCCTGTCTTGTATCTCCATCATCTCCGGATAGTAGTCCACTACCTTCTCTTCGGCAGAATTCAGTTTTCTTTCTTGAATGATTATTCCTAGGAGGTTAGAGTAAACGGACTTGGCAGCTGAAGCAATAGGTACCTGCCGATCCGGTTCCATGCCTATGTTGACTTCCAGCGCGATTTGACCGTCACGCAGTACCAGAAACCGGTAAGGTCGGGATGCTGACTTTTCAGCCATCCACTGCCGTGCCAGATCCAGCTTCTCGATATCGAAACCGAGTTGAGACGGCGCGGTTACTGCCCACTCGGTGGTGGGGTAGGATTTCATTTCTGGTTAGCCCTCCTCAGACCAAGAAATTTCCTCGAAAACGCGGGACACCACCCAATCAGGTCTAGGGTTTTCCACCGGTCTGGGTTTGTTATCAATATCATTATAAGCGATGATCAAACTCTTACGTGGGACAGGAGATAGGTTATGGTTAGAACTATGTACTAAGTTACAATCGAAAAACAGCACATCCCCCGGTTGACCTGTGATCTGTCGAATCTCGGTTTCGCGGATCTTTTCTTTCAACACCGATTTCTGGATACACCACTGTTTGTAACTGGTGGTAGTGGTATCGCTGTGGTGTTCCTGCCTTCCCCATGAGTGGGAACCGGAGATCACCATCAGACAGCCGTTGTGAAGTGTAGCTGGATCTAGAAATATCATCACCGACATCAGCTTAGAATCAACACCATCGTAGATCCAATAACCGTAATCTTGGTGCCAGAGCCAGACCGTACCTTCAAAAGCCTCTTTGACATTCAGTTTGCTGTGCCAGATATAAAAACTATTTTGCAGGATCTGTTGTACCGGCTCCACGATTTTGGGGTGTCGCGCCAAATTTCTAAAGGTGGGAACATATCGGTGGGAATTGTAGACTTGCCGGACAGCACCGCTATGTTCCCGCTCCCGGTGCATGCCGCTGTCATCGTCTGTCAACAGGAGAGGGACATCCGTATTCAAAGCGTCAATTTCCTCAACCGACAGTAAATTGGGCACCAGAAGAAATCCTTCCTGATGGTACTGTTTCAACTGCTGTATGGCCCATCTCATCAGCGATATCCCTCCGACGGATAAGTCTTATTTTTTCAAACGGATTTGATCTTTCTTACAGTTTCCAGATAGGTTCGAATTTGCTGTTCATAGCCGATGTTGGTCGGCTGGTAATAGGTAGCACCCTGCAATTCTTCCGGAAGATGTCCTTGATTGGCAACGTGATTAGGCATCTGATGATCGTATTGATACCCTTGCCCATGACACAACTCTTTCATCAACTGGGTTGGTGCGTTGCGCAAGTGCAAGGGAACTGGATAAGCGGGTTTCTGTCTTACCTCTTCTTGAGCAGCTAGTAGTGCTTGGTAGGCGGCGTTGCTCTTAGCTGCACAAGCCAAATAGATAGTAGCATGGGCCAGATTGAGTTGTGCTTCCGGCAGACCGACATACTCAACTGCTCGCGCAGCAGCATCAGCAATGAGCAAGGCGTGCGGATCAGCCAAGCCAATATCTTCCGAAGCCAGAATCACCAGTCGGCGTGCGATGAAACGGGCATCCTCACCACCTTCCAACAACCGCGCCAACCAATAAATAGCTGCGTCTGGATTGGAACCACGCACACTTTTGATTAAAGCTGAGATTAGGTCGTAATGTGAATCTCCTCGTTTGTCATGCCGTAAGATCCGTTTTTGAACAGCTTCCTGAATCTGGTCAGGCTGAATTCGGCGTCGTTGCTGTGCATCAGGTTGACAGGTTTGTACGGCTAATTCCAGCGCATTGAGTGCCAGACGAATGTCACCACCAGCCAATAGTACCAGCGACTGCTCCCCTTCCTCTGTCAGGTCGACCTGCATGTGACTCAGATCGGTATCGTTCAATGCCCGTTGAATCAATTGTTTAACATGATGCGGTTCCAGCGGCCGGAAAGGATAAACCTGCATCCGTGACAGTAAAGCATCATTAATTTCAAAGGACGGGTTCTCGGTAGTGGCACCGATCAGTCTAATCGTTCCATCTTCCACAAAGGAAAGGAGGAAATCCTGTTGAGCTTTATTGAAACGGTGAATCTCGTCCAGAAACAGGATGGTGGAGCGTACTTGAAACTTGGCTGCTTCCTGCGCCTGGTTAATATATTTCCTGAGTTCCGGCACACCGGTTGTACCAGCGTTGAGTTGATGGAATTTGGCCTTGGTCTGATGGGCGAGAATGTAAGCCAACGTTGTTTTTCCACATCCCGGCGGTCCCCAGAGAATGCAGGAAGTCAAATTATCCCGTTCAATAGCCAGACGAATGGGTTTTCCTGCTCCCAGCAGATGTTCCTGCCCCACAAATTGATCTAGCGTTCGAGCACGCATTCGGTGTGCCAGCGGTCCGGAAACCGGCTGATCAGTGTGAAATTCTAGTTGATCAGACATTTTGCTCTAGACCATTACTTGGCGAACGGCAGGAAACTCACGCCAAATGTCAGTATACGCTTCGTACCCGTTTTCAGCACATTCTACGTGCCGCAAGCGGGCAATAGCAGCGTAACGGACATCGGGAGATATATTAGGGCCGCCACAGTGGGCGGATTGATGGTGAGCTACAATCAGGTCACCGGCTTCACCGGTTACTTGTACCGCTTCACAGGGAAGATCCAGCCGCGGCATGCCGTTGGCCAGTACTTGATATCCCTCTTTTTTAAAATAATCCTCAAAGAAGCTATGTGATTTGGGCCAAACGGTGAAATTTCCAAAATTTTCATCTGGTACATCCGAGAGATAAACAACAGCAAAGATGGTGAACCCGCGTCGATATACACCTTTAGCCATACTGTTGCTGCCGCTTCCTAGGCCGTCGAGATGTCCCCCCGGTTTTGTAGCTTCTGACCCAAGTTGCAAAGGAAAACGCAGGGCGATTTGCGCTCCACTGCAGGGCAACACATTATCTGTTCCCATTAAGGCTTCCGCTACTTGCATCACCGGCGTTCTGTTGAATAAATCGGTCAACACCGGATTTTCCTTCAGTTCGTTGCAGAAGGCCGGAGCCAAATATTTTTCTTCATCGGCCTGATGTTTACCAATAGATCCAATAGAATGGTTAATAGCTTGTCGGGCGGCATCCACCATCAGTTGGGGAACCGCACCGGCGACTTTTAAAAAACCGTTTCGGTAAAACTCTTGTTTTTGCGATTGTGTTAGCATGGTTGTGTCTCTCCTAAGTCAAGAATAGTCATCAAGGTTTTTCTCAAGCGAAAATTAACTTTTTGTTCCTGCTGTGCTGACAAGTTCCTCACCTTCCAGGATGCTTTTAGCTAGATTCCACTGAAACGTTTACCATGCCATCGGTATGGAGACGTTACTGAGTTAATCAAAGGAAACAACTCACCCCCAACCTAAAAACCATACATAACTGGTCATGCAAGATACCTTGGCTGTTTCCAACTATTATGGCTTACTTTTTCTGACTCCTATAATGACTCATTTTATAACCAATATATTTTTAAGTAAAGGCTTTATTCTGTCAACTGTTTATCATCTCAAAATGCTTTAATCGGTAAGTACGTCTAGTACGGCTTTGTCAACAGGGCACCCCGATTATGGTTATCCAAAAAAGTTTGATAGAGATGAGGACGTCTTTGCATCCAGTTGATACTGCGAAAACATCCTTTACTAGCCGGCCGGTATCCGTCGGAAATGTTGATTATAGCTTGAATAAACTCTTTTTCACCATGGTTCCAAGCCAGTACATTACCCAACCGATCAATAATGCAACTGCCTTCCGTCCGATTAACCGCTACTACCATACAAACCTGATTATCCATAGCGCGAGTCTGCATAATTCCTCGGAACCGACCGGGATCGAAGACACGCAATCCCGGTTGCCAGGCACGATGATCACCCATTATCGGCAGTAACAGGAAATCAGCACCATTCAAACCCACCATACGCGAAGATTCGGTAACAGAACTATCCATGCAAATATTACAGCCAATTCGTCCTATTTCGGTTTCAAAGACCGGAAATCCTTCACCAGGCAGGATTCCGCTTTCAATCTCCCCACCAACGGCTAAGTGCACTTTTCTGTATAAGCCGTCAACCTGGCCATTTGGGTTGATCAAGACAGCACTATTATAAACGGCATCGTCATCCCGTTCTAGCATACCCAGCATAATCCGTAACTGGTATCGTCGTGCAATGTCGGCAAAAACTTCGGTTTCCGGTCCAGTCACCGGCACAGCCAGATCGATCGGACTCCCCTTTATTCCCCATTGCAAGGCGATTTCCGGCAAAACGATCAATGACGGGTTTTCTTGGCTAGCCGCTTCACATAAGGGAGCATAGAAAGAAATATTGTCATCAATGGTTCTAAATGGACCTTGACGCTGGTTGTTTTTACCCGTCACTACAGCAATCTTGATCGACTGAAGCATGTGGGTAGGTATCTCATCGGTCGAAATTTCCTCTATCCGTGGTAGAGACCAGGTGGACGATCCCTTGGTTGACCAACGCAAAGTACAGCGTAGGGTCAAAGGAACGTTATCTTGCTCTGGTGATAAGCATCGTTGAAAACGCATAATCTGTTTGTTGACCTGTTCCGGTAACAGGTAGTCCCAACCAGTTACCTTTGGGTTTCCGGTGTTGGTGTCGGTAGGGGACAGTTCACCCCAATAGGCGGCACAGCGAATGATATCATGCGGATTGTCGATTTCGATTTGTTCGGCATTGGCCTCTATCAGGTACGTCTTTCCAGCTTTTGCACCGACAAATGTCATTTGCCAGCCACCGACACAGGTACGTGTCCCGTTAGCACGAATTATCAAGCGGTTGCCATCACGCTCAGTCAATGGTGCTGCTGAGGGGTGTGGGGCCCAAGGTTGAATGGTTTCCAATTTCAAATTTGTCATACATGGCTCCAATCGGCGGACAGGGGTTTCAGACTATCAAAGCAACGTTCGATACAGATTCATATTCAATCTTGGCCTGGCAGAAAACTGTGAGTCTTTGAAAAAAAGGATTATCTAGCATCTGGATGTATCAGTCAAGCAATTTTGTAGTTAAGTGGATTAAATCTAAAAACGAAGGGGCCCAACCTGATGGTAGGGTGGTTACCACGTTATTCTGGAATTAAACATGGGGAAATTGGATGTTTCCAATCGGGTTTGATCACCCATCCTATCAGTTTCGAAGGCGGGTAGACTGGAACTTCAGGCGGCCCCAAGCAGTGGGCAAATGGTGATCTTTAATTTTCACGTCCAAAGTTAAACGATGTTCTGCCAACTCAAATATCTCTTCGTTAATAGTTTTATAGCGAATAGGGCCAATATTGGGTGCCAGCCACATATAACTAAGAAAGGTCTTTTTACGCTCTTTTCTTAAACGGTCAGATTCTTCCGAGATGCGCATAACTCGGCGAAAAAGTCCAGCTTTGACTTTCAGGGTTTCCATACTAACCACTTTGAAACGTGTATCTAAGGTTTCAACTTTGGCTTTCTTGCCACCTAACCGCTGTCCCGAGGTATCCCACTTCTTTTCTGGTCGTACTAGTTGGGGTAAAAAGAGTTGTTCCGACTCATAGGTGTAGACTGTGGATTTGATTTTGCCGTTCTTCCGTTTTTTGTACTGAACCATGTATGATTGTTTCAATCCTTTTGGAGCTCTAATCAGAAAATGTGCCCTAGAATTCACCTGATCGTAGACCACCACAGCGCCAGAATCCAGTTTGACCTTCATCCTCTTATTTTGTTTTTTGCCATTTCGATTGATCTGCAGTCCTTCTTCTTGAGACACGATTTGGACCAGTCGTTCCTGATTCCCGTCACGACTGCGGAAAACCCAGGTGTTACCAACTGAGAAGGGAAAATAATCCTGTGCCACTGACTGGCAGACGATGACCAGTCCAAGGAAGCAAATGAATCTGATTGTTAGTTTCATCTCTTATTCCAAAGTATTTCTTACTGACAAACTGACTTAGCTATAACCTAAACTTTCATTATGGATACAAACGAGATTTTTCATCGAGGTAGCTGTTAAAAATTGGCTGTTTCAGTTAGCGTAACTGCCCTTGATGCCCACTCTCAATTGCTTGGCAAAGATCCATCGTATAAACAAGATCTTCCAAAGAACTCCAGGGTGCTGTATCGTTGAGAATACAGTCGGCAAAATGACGTGTCTCGTTAAAGTCAGTGCCACCGACAGCATCCAGATTTAAAGGTGTTTCACATTTCCTGCCATCGAGATAGAGCGTGATCTTCGACAAGGCTGTTAGATCTAGATAAGCCGACATGTTTTCAGCATGGACCTCTGCCGTTTGTACTCGGTATCCAACGCCATAATGGCTCATCATAGTGCCGCGGCAACCGTTATCGAAAGTAATGATGGCATTATAGCGTGGAGTTCCTTCTCTGTCACCATGCCAAGAATGGGCGTAAACTTCGGTTGCCTGAGCAGCCTCAGTTGGTGTTCTTCCCGACATCCAACGAAGAAGGTCAACGTGGTGAATTGCGTCACAGATAATCTCTGGAGGTGCGACTTCCCGAATCCCAGGCCGTCTCAACCCCGACGGTGGTTTATGATAGTCTGCCGATACCTGAACCGCTCCACCACGTTCTTGAAGCAATTTCCGTATAGCCAAAACTTCCGGCTTGTAACGCCGGTTAACGGAAACGATGGCTATGCCTTTGCTCTGCCGAGCAACTTCTAGCATTTGTCGTGTTTCTTTGGGGTTCATTCCCGGTGATTTCTCAATTGAGGTGTGGAGATCCCGTCCCAAGCATTCCAACACGATCGGCAACAGGTGTCCAGGCATAGTGACAACATAAACGAGATCCAAGTCAACTTGGTCTAACATCTGCCGGAAATCTGTAAAAACAAATTGAGGTTGATGGTCGGTCTGGGCCTTTTGTAAGCGGTCAGCGTCCATCTCAGCCACCGCCACCAGTTTCATTCGCGGTTCATTCTCTATCATAGAGAAGTGGCTCTGAGCATGCCCACCACAACCGATAACACCAACTTTTAACTCCGCCATCTTCTAACCCTGTTATTTATAGTAGCCATACTCATCAAAGTTCTAGCTGGGAGGCAGCTAAACTATGTAAACATATGTGCCTCAAAATCCCCAACTCCCAGCTTCGATCTTCAAAGGATGAGTAATGCACAATTTACAATCATGATACCTTTCAACTTATGTAAGAGGTAACAACTTCCTGGATCTCGGCCAAACTATCCCATTCACTACCAGCACTATCAAATATTAATGAATATGGACCATCAAACTCGGCTTCAGCAGCCAAATTCATACACTGTGTGAACTCGTCGCGGAGCATCTCACCAGCTACAGGCCACTCGGCTTTAGCGTGTACTGAGGTGGCTCTGGGCAGGATAGCCGATAGTTCGGTGTACTTATCATCTCCTTTGAAGTTACCGAAATCAGCGCAGAGACCGATGTCTTCCGGGCATAGATCTAATATGGCCAGCAGATGATCAGCTCGTTTGCCAATCTGACGAAAGTTTTCGGTAGTAACTTTGACACCCAATTTCTTACCGAACTTCGCCAAAGAGGCTAAATTTTTGGCACTCAACTGAATTGCTTCATGATGGTGAGCATCATCAGTCTGAATATCGGTACAACCAGCGATTACCCGCGCGTGGCTAGCACCACACTTACCTGCTATCTCGATCCAGAACCGAATTTGCTCCATCTCTTTCTGGCGTTGTTCTGGATCTGGGTGCGTAATATCCCCCTCATCGATCAGTACACTGAATAGTTCGACACCCGCTTCGTTCAGTGAAGCACACAAGCTGTCAATGTAGTCGTCATCAATCTGTGGGAAATGAAAGTGGCAGATTTCCAGTGTTTTAATCCCGCGATCAGCGATTTTGGCTGGTAGTTCCAGCAATGAAATGTCACCGTTCTCTGTAGTTGAACCGTCCAATTTGTGAAAGACAGAACCCAGTGCTCGGTGTAAACTCCATGATGAAATGGACAATCTAGCTGACATATTAATCTCCTTCAAAAATATATGGATTCATGGTATTAGTTGAACTTTAATCGAATCGGTACCTTTCTGAACCATTTCGAAGGCCTCAACATATTTTTCCAATGACAACTGATGAGTAACGATTTGTCCCACATCGATCATGCCGCGATGAATGTAGTCAATGGCTAATGGGTAAGCATGCGGACCAAGATGTGCTCCATGAATATTAAGTTCTTTGGTATCACCGATGATGGTCCAGTCAACTGTTACCGGTTCGCGCATAACACTGAACTCAACGAAAGTCCCTGCTTTACAGATCATGCGCAACCCTTGTTCAACAGCGCTTGGATGGCCGGTAGCTTCGATGTAGACGTCACAACCGTAGCCATCGGTCATTTCCAGAACCTGTTCCACCACATCAATTTTACTTGGATTGAGACTGATGTCGGCCCCTAGTTTTTCGGCTATCTGCAACCGCTTGTCGACCAGATCCACTGAGATCAATCTACCCGGGTTTTTTAAGCGGGCAGCCCCGACCATGCCCAATCCTAACGTTCCAGCCCCAGCAATCACTACTACATCGCCGAACTCTATCTCTCCTCGTTGAACAGCATGAATTGAACAGGATAGCGGTTCAATGACAGCCGCATGTGACGGTGGAATCTCGTCGGGAACCTTGTGAATAATCGATCGTGCGGGGAACTTCATGTACTTAGCCATACCGCCATTAACCACCTGCTGGAAACCGAAGATATTGTGGATCTTGCAGAGCCAGTATTTTCCGGTCTGACAATAACGGCAATCCCAACAAGGGACTATCTGTTCAGCGATAGCCGTATCGTTGATCTGCAAACCATATTTTTCTGTCACACCTTGACCGAGTTGCACCACTTTTCCCGTAAATTCATGTCCTGCTATTACGGGGCCTTCAACGTAGGGAACCCTATGTTCATCACCCCAAAACAGCGGCGCGCCAGTGTAACACTTCATATCGCTGGCACAGACACCACAGACTTCTACCTGAATCACCACTTCGCCAAGTTCAGCTTCAGGGACAGGAACCTCTTCCAACCGATAGTCGTAAGGACCATGACAGACCACAGCTGGCATCGTTTTTGGTAATTCAACACCCGTCATCATCACCTCTATTGCGGATAGTCATTAGCATCTTCACAATCAAGTAAATTAAGAAAAGTCGTCAGGTCTGGACGCCCTACGGCAGCTGCGCGATCATCGAACATTTTCTGGATTTCTTCGTTCCACGGACCACGTGCGCGACGATCCTGATTCCAATCAACAATCTCGTGACGACTCTTATCGATTTTTGATCGTAGCCATTGCAGTAGGTCTGGCAAGTCGGATCTGCGGTCAACACCATCCACAAGTTCGGTCTCGGTCAAATCAAGGAACTGCATGGTGTTGACATCTAGACCGGAGTTGGCACCGAATTTGTATTCACCCAATTTACCGTTCAAAAAAGCTTTAGTCTTGCTAACCAAACGTCCTAAACAAACGACACCTAGGATACCTCCGGAATGGGCACTCAGTGGTGAACCAACGGTCAAGTCGGAAGGAATGCCAAAGTCGTGCATATCCTCAGCGTCTAACATGTCCGGCATAGTGGTAATTTCCGGTTGACCAACAATCAGTTTACGTTCTTCGAACCCTCGGCGATAGGTTTCGTCCGGTGGTTTTCGATCACGCTCTACCGCATTGAAAGCTTTAATCTGATCGAGATTGATACTCGAAACCGCCCGTATTCCGGTTTCAGCGGCTTGGTCATTCTTAGCCTTTTCAACGATTTTCAGAAATGTGTCTTCACTTAACCCCAGTGATGTTAGTGTTCGCTGGTCACGACCAGATTCTTGACCAGCCTTGTATTCCCCTAAAGTGTTGTTGAGACGAGCACGGGCTTTATCGATCATCCTTGCGGCGTTCATCATGCCCAAGATACCAACGTGATACGGGCTACGTGGGGCTCTTTGGCTTAGATCCATTTGGTTTTCCTTTCCTAAAAGTATTAAATGTTCAATTCTTGCATGAGCTGTCGCACGTATTTGACATCTTCTGCCACTAATGTATTGGTTGGCTTTAGATGGTGTTCGACCAAGTGGAAAAAGGAACGATACTCAGCATGGATACTGATCGGATCGGTGTATTGTGCCGCTTTCAAAGCAGATAACACCATTGGAAGATCAAGCATACCATCCTTTAATGGTACCCAGATCGGCTTGAAAGTTAGTCGACCAGTTTTTGGATGCGAAAAATATTCCTGCCTCGGACTTTTAAAATTAACACTGTGCAGATAATCGCCTAACAAACCGATGGCTAGTGAAACCGGTTCGCCCGAAAGCGTCAGATGTCCAGGATCATACTGGACACCGACCCATCGAGGATCACAATCTTGCAACATCAACAGACAGGAACTAATGTTAACATCCAGTGTATTGCCACTATGGTTCTGGATAGCTCCTTTAACCCCATGCTTTTCTAGTAAGGTTTGGAAGTCAACTAAATTCTTACGTGCTGTATCTAGCAATTGGTGGGGATCTGTTCCTTCCGAAATATGATAACCACCAATACGGATCTTTTTAACGCCAACAGAGTTGATTGTTTCCAATAGCCGTTCGGTTTCATCATTCGATTCACGGAGTCCAGTTACTAGGCGCGCCAGCTTCAGTCCATGATCTTCAAAAACCCGTCTTACCTCTGGCAGCTTGTCGATCCCCGTTTGATGCGTGATTGGCGCGTTGGGACGACAAGGCAGATCGACCCCTTCGAACCCCAGATTCTTGATATTCCTTGCCAATTCTGGTAGCGGTAGATCTTGGCACCATTTACAAAATGCTATGAGATTATACATCTGATTACTACCTCTTACCTCTGCTTAATAATACGACAACCCAAAATAAAAGTCAACGTCGCTTGACGTACAGTCTCACTGGAAAATTTAATTCGATTCAAATAATCAGGTGGAGAGTCTTTAGATTCAAGTCAAGACGGTTTTCTCTTGACACCCTTATTCCTTCTGCAACAAAATATGGCGTAATAAGCTAACCCATCTCACTGGCGATAGACAGCAACCAACAAGGAAAGAGCATAAACCGAAGTGTCAAAAATCACAACCGCTTTGATTGGATGTGGTGGACGTGGCCCCCAAGGGCACGCAAAAGTTGCCCAAGCATCAGGTAGCTTGGAACTTGTTGCTGTCTGTGATATTGATCAAAGACGAGCAAAATCGGTCGGCGAAAAATTTGGTGTTGAGTATGTGATCGATTATCATCAACTCTTAACTCGTAATGATATTGAGTCGGTTATCATTGCCACTGGAACCAAACAACACGGTCCCATTGCTATCGACGCAGCCCGTACCAAGAAACATATTCTGATCGAGAAACCGTTGGTAGATTCTGTTTCCACCGGAAAAGACCTGATCAAAGTGGTAGAAGAGTCCGGTGTGATTGGAATGGTTGGTTACCAACAGCGATTTACAGCCTTTACACAGCGATTAAAACAGGAAGCATCTGAAGTTGAACCGTTGCAAGCATTGATGACCGTTCAGCGTGGTTTACTGCGGTCTCCCTATTTTGTTCCAGAACACTACGGTGGCATTATCGATACGGCCACACACACTATTCACCAAGCACTCTGGATAATGGATGATATACCCAGCGGTGTCTATTCTACCTTACGGCGTGGAACCTTCTCCAGAGACCAAACCATTGGTTATGCTAACCTGATGATTGATTACGACAACGGTGCCCGCACCTCAACGATTATTACTAGCATGGGGAGCGTACAGGTGCCGAATGTCATCCAGATTATCGGCAGATACGGAACTATCAGCAGTTCAGATAGAAAGACGTTACAGGTAGCTAAACACCGAGGATTTGATCTTAACGACAGGCAACCAATTGGTCTTGAGACGCAAACCATTGATTTGGACGAGACCTCGCACAACCCGATCGCCGAGATGCATTCACACTTCGCTCATTTGATTAGCGGTGAGGAAAAGGAACAACGTGGTACAACCTTACGAGAAGGACTTTTGGCGGTGATGGTAACTGAAGCTATGGCCTTATCAGCTGAACGTGGTCAGCGTGTTTCACTGACTGAAGTTATGGATCAGTAGATCTGCGTTCTCCGATTTGGCTGAAGTTGCCAGGGTTCGCACTTTGTGTGCAGAAAATGTGAACGGGTGATATGACGAATAAACATTTGGCTACTAGCCCTTTTGTCATGTCTCCCACGGCATGGGAACCGATGGAAAACTACAGTCTTACAATGATCCGTCAACACATGGATCGGATTCCAGAATTCTCTTTCCCACCAGGGATCGGTATTCGTACCTACCGCCCCGATGAAAGATACATCTGGACACGGATTCAGCGAGCTTCCGAAAAGTTTTTTAAAATTGACGGTCAACTTTTCAATCGAGAGTTCGGTCGGGATTTTAAAGCTATGGAGGATCGGTGTTTTTTTCTGGTCGCAGGTCAGGGCAAAGAGATCGGAACGACTACCGCCTGGTGGCAGCCGGATTGGCGAGGGCAGGAGTGGGGACAGATCCATTGGGTGGCGATTACTCCTGATTATCAAAGGAAAGGACTCTCCAAACCAATGATGAGTGTGGCAATGCAACGGCTGAAACAGTCTCATGAACGCTGTTTTCTTATTACCTCATCCAGACGGGTTGCAGCAATTAAGGTCTATTTTGACTTCGGCTTTTATCCCGACCTTGAGTCTGAGAACAGTCAAGAAACCTGGGCAGAGGTCGCATCGGTTTTGGATCATGATATCCTAAAAGAATGCGGGTTTTAGCACAATTTCAGGTTCAATTTTCACTTGAATTGCAGATTAACAGGAGGCACATGTGTTTAATAGCGTCACAGTTTCAGCTATCTCCTTGAAACCGATTAAATGGGACAAACCTGCCAACGCGGACAAAATGGAGATGCTCTTTCTGGAAGCTGCTAAAGATAATCCCCAGCTGATACTGACGACCGAAGGCGTACTGGAAGGTTACGTTGTCATGGATGTGGTCCAGAAACGTCGGACAGCCGAAGAGATGCTGGCGATTTCGGAATCTATTGACGGACCGTACATCCAGCGTTTTCAAAAACTGGCTAAACAGCTTAAAATCTGTCTCTGCTTCGGTTTCGCCGAACGTATCGACCAAGAAATCTACAATAGTGCGGTTTTCATTGATCCAGATGGTCAGATCTGCGGTAAGTATCACAAGACACAATTAGCAGAAGGCACTCATTCATCGTGGCCTTTTAACCGTGTGGGAAAGCGGTTGAGAGCCTTCAATACGTCTGTCGGAAGGGTGGGTATCGTTATCTGTAACGATCGCTGGAATCCGCTGATTGCACGTACGCTAGTTTTGGACGGTGCTAACCTGATTCTTATCCCATCCTATGGATCCAAAAGTAAGGCACAAAATCAAGCTGTGCTGGCCCGTGCACGTGAAAATGGTGTGCCGATCATTGAAGCCAATGTTGGTATGAACCTGGTAATCAGTAAAGGTGAGATTGTGGCTTATAAATGGGGAAACGATCAAATCACAACAGCTACTATCGAGATTCCAGTTTCGACTTCTCAACAAGCTGCACGCTTGTCAGAACAGGAATACCTACAATACCAGCAACCTGAAATGGAAAAAAGATATCAGCAAACGGTCAATAGATTTCAATCTGGTTCGTCATAACATAATTTAGGTACAGGCCTTAGGTTATGATAGTGAATCGATTTATGAAATCTGTTGGTTAAGTTTCCTGTAGCTACTATAATTTCTATTAACCTACTTTACGCTAACCTGAGATCTTGATACAATGTTTAGGACGGCCGGTTGATTTCCAGATCAATAGGTGTATCTACTTTTAAATCGGTGTCGATATCTTCCTTATTGAAATCAAAAAATGTTTCATTACCAGGGTAACATGTTTATGTAATCCAGCAGGAAAAACTGGGTAATTAACGTTATAGTAAAATTCAACAAGTCAAATTACGATAAAGGAAATTGAAAGAATGAAAATTGGTTTGCGAATTCCCGGAGCGGCAGGAGAAATGCCGTGGGCGGATTTTTGTGGATGGTGTAAAGAGAATGGGTTTGAGGCCATCGACGTCGGTGCTGTTACCGCTGAATTGGCCAAGGCAACTAGGGAGGCAGGTCTGACGATTGGATCGGCAGATTTGCCCGGCGTCAGGGATCTGCTCAGCGTTAATAGTGCCAAGCAGGAAGCTGGCGCCACAACGGCCAAAGAGGCAATTTCAGTTGCCGCGGAGCATGGCGTTTCGATCATGTTCTGTGTGTTTGTTCCGGAAGATGCTAGCTTAGGTAGAGCAAAAAATTATGAAATCTGGAAAGAAACTGTCCCCCCCATTGCTGAGTTTGCTGCTTCTAAAGGTGTTGGAATCGCGGTTGAAGGTTGGCCTGGTGGAGGTCCTGCTTATCCAGCACTCGGTTGCACACCAGAGATGTGGCGGGTGATGTTCACCGAGTGTCCAGATGGGTTAGGTTTGAACTACGATCCATCCCACTTGGTTCGGATCGGTATTGACTATCTCCGAGTGTTAAATGAATTTGCTGATAAGGTATTGCATGTTCATGCTAAGGACACTGTCTTTGATCAAGAGGCGCTCTACCTACACGGGAATCTAGGACCAACTTTCCACAGTCCACGCGGTTTTGGTGAAGACTGGTGGCGGTACTGCATCCCCGGAGACGGCGTGATTGACTGGTTGAAAGTAGTTCAACGTTTGGAAGATGAAGGATTCGATGGTATCGTCAGCGTGGAGTTGGAAGATTACCGTTACTGGGAGGACTGGGAAGCCCAAGCAGATGGCCTCAAACGTTCACAATCTTTCCTATCAAATATTGTACGCTAGATGCTATAGAGATATTTTTGTTGCAACGTCTCTATAACTCTATAAAGAAACTACGTCTGATGTTGGAAATTGAAATACTAGAAGCACACGAGACTGAACGAGCTAAAAAGATTTTATTGCGCGATGGTTTCGTTGCCGTCAAGGATATTCTAAAGGGTGAGAGACTTAAGCGAATTCGGAACGCGGCAAACCACGTGATTCAAGAAATCATCGATAAAGATCCAGAGAGGAAGGGGAATCGAGGACATCACCGTTACTCTTTCGGTAACCAGATTCATCATATCGAGTGGTCTGAATTGGTAGATCTTCCTCCCATTTGGTCTATTGCTGAAGCGGTTTGGGATAACGGTAATTTCATTTGTTCTGGCGCGGGTGGCGATTTTTCTCTACCCAGTGCTGAAATTCAACCTTTACACTCTGATGGTAACGAGATGGGGTTTACAGATCCATGGGTTAACCAAATTACACTGCGTGACCTTCCACCACCAACACTCTGTGTGAATTTTCTGATGGTTGATTTTACCAAGGAGAATGGAGCTATCCGGCAGATTCCTTGCACCCAGAGGTCAAACGCACCAATCCCCACGCTGGAAGAAGAACCACTGTGGATGAAGAACTGTATCATTTGCGCGCCAGCCGGAACGGCTCTCATTCGGGATGTCCGTTGTTGGCATGGTGGAACAGCTAATAACTCTGATCAACCACGACCGATGACCAATACGCAGTATTACGCCCCTTGGTTTCGGCAGCACTTGTCAAAATGTCTTCCACATGAAAATTACAACCAAATGTCTGCACGTGCCCAACACCTGTGCCGCTATATTGTTCAAGATGGGTTGGATACCTAGCTCCGGCCAGCTTGACCGGATGGCTGCAGATTGAAGGATTCGATTTATGACTCGGTTTAGTCGAACCAGCGTCAGGCCTATGGCAGACTGTATCAGGGTATTTTTATAGTGGAACTTAAACTCATCGGGTTTCTTTATTAAAGCTACGAGTTAACCATAATCTACCCTGATCGCCACCAACGTAATGTCATCCTCCTCCGCGTTATCTGCAGTCCATCACATTATTGATCAGCATATCCACTAACATTTCTATCGGCATCTCAGTTGGAGCGTAGGACAACCGTCCTAACTCTTCATACATGACACCTTCAGCGTTTCAGGGGAGTGATACCATCGGTCAATAGACAGCAACAGGCCTCCGGATTCTCTGGCTTCATCTGGGGTCAGCTATTTCATAAGAGACGGGTTTACCTGTCAAAAGGAACGTAGACCATACTTTTGATACGCGGTCGATCGCTGTTTACGAATGCTGGATTGGGTTCTAGAGCGTACGGCGACCAACGCCTTAGGGAAGCCATATGCGCCTCGGTAGTCGGCTTAGCCGCGAACTTGAGGGCAAGATAACGGCGACCTTCCCAACCACCAAACATGCCATGCCATAAACAATGGTTGAAGAATATGACATCACCTGGCTGAGATTCTAGAGGGAAGCAAGGCAGATCGGCGCCGCTGACACCAAAAGTCTGAGGGCAGGAATCTGCTTTCTGTGCAATCAACGGTTGAAGATCGGTATGGAGCGGCAATCGGTGAGAGCCAGGAATCACGCGTAGGCAACCCTGTTCTTTAGCCACCGGGTCGAGATAGATCATCACTTTGATCCGTATATAATCAACCTCTGCTACACCCTGCCGGTCGGCATGCCAACGGTGCTCACTGTGAACTGTCAGATTTCCTTCAGAGCCGGACCAGATAAACTCGCCTGGCATCAACTGTTCAATAACCTTGTAAATATGGTCACTTTCAACCAACTGGGTGAAAAATTGGCTCTGCTCCACGATGGTGGTTACCAGTTGTTCCTCCCGGTTGAATGGGACACCACTACGGTCCTTGGTCAGCACACTATCGAACTGGCGGGTAATTGTCTTCATCTTATCCGGCGAGAAATACCGCCGCATGACCAAAAAGCCAAAGGTTTCGAAGTATGATTCCTGTTTGGCTGTTAGCATGGTATAACCCTTCATTTATTTAGACCGCATATTGTCATCGCGTGATTGAAGAACTGACTGTTCTCATTGGATGATATGGTTTTGACAATTACCATAACACCTTCAACTCAGACGGTCCAGAGATTAGGAAATTGGTTGTAATTTTAGTTTAGACGTTGAAGTCCAAAGGCAGAAACATAATTGACACTAACCTTTAGTTGCCGCATCCAATCCCTCACAGTAAGCGTTTCCCAAGGACCAGAACCTTTTCTCTGACCAGAATCGTTTTCCCACAGCCAGCGTGGTGTTGGCCACCCAAGACTCTTCGGGAAGTGAACTGTAAATCTCGTCGATCTTCAGATCGCCAGGTTCTTCCAGAATTGCTGTCAAGGCATCAACATGGTCAGGATGGGGATGGGAAATAAACCAGTTATGCACGTGGTTGCCTACAGCACCAAGAAATCCTTTCAAATAAAGCGCATCGCCCCTATTCCCTCCATCGATAACAATAACCTTTCCACCACCGGTGACCAGTACATAGGACATCATCTGGCTGGGTGTCTGAGATGGAAGCTGCCATAGGGTGAAATGCGGGGTATCAACCGTGGGTTTTTCTGAGGACAGATGCGAACAACCTGATAAGGTTGGCCAGATAGCAACTAACACAATCAGCCATACGGCTACTTGGAGCAGCACCTGTAAAGAGTTGGAGAACATTGCTTTTAGCACTAACAACAAACTGCCCATGAGATCAATTTCCCGTTTTTCTACTTAAGGCAGGCATTCATCGACGATATCTCTGGCTTTAAGTAGATCATCCCTGGAACGATAGTATTCAAAGACGAGGTAGGGTACATTGGTATACTCGTGTAAACACCGCACATAGGTTGGGTAATCCAAACATCCCGAACCGACTGGCCCATAATCAGCCACCACACCCGTCTCAGAAAACCGTGAGTCCTTAGCATGGGCAATAGCGATCTCTGGTCCCAGCATGCGCACCGCACGTTCCAACGGCGTTCGGTCAGGTACGAAGTTGGCTGCGTCCATGCACACTCGTAATGCTGCGGATCCAACTTGATCCTTAATTCGCAGAAAGGATTCCGCGCTGCCAATGCTGCCGGCGCGAGTAATTTCGACCGCGATATGCACCCCTTTATCTTCTGCCACAATACAAGCAGATGCTAAAGCTTGGCATAGTCCCTGAAATACTACATTGTCATCAACGTCTGCTGCCGAAGGGTATTCCGATGGATGCCAGATCAGCAGTGGGCATTCATTGTCACCAAATCGGCCTTTCAAACCAGCTGTCTTTTCCACGCATTCAACTAGTCGCGCAACATCCGCTTGAATGGCCCCTTGTACACCCACCAAACTGACATGCAGAGTCATGGCCGCCAAGGCAATATCATCCGCTTTCAAGATTTTGTCAATGTCTTCAGATGATGGATCCGAATCCCCTCCGCTAAAAAACACCTGAACGGCTTCGAAGCCAAATGACCGCAACTCACCAGCAGGTATAGTATCATCCGACATCAGTCCGAATTTCACAGCTTACTTCTCCTTTTATAATGATTCTATTATTTTTGAGGTGTTACACTTTTTCTCACGGATTAGCTTGTCTGTTCCAGCTAAGTCACTTGGCGAGTTGTTTAGTTCCGCGCTGGATCTCTGCCCAACAGACAGCCAGCTAGGTAGGGTATTCTAGCACGATAAAAATTAAAGGTAAACAGACAGATGGTGAAGAATTTCTGATAATCTTAGCCCAGACAGGAAATACGCATAATCTGTGGGATGAATTAACACCATCATATCCATCTTAAGAAATAGAAAAACTTGAGGAGCCGGTATGGCTTGCATGATATGATGTGGTCACTATAGAGAAGCAGGTGAAGTTTATAGAATCAAAGAGCGGAGATAGTTGTTGATTTCCACCAGCCATCGTCAGATATGCACACTATGTGGTGGTGTTGACACCAGTGATTTTTTTCAAGGTGCTGATCGTAACTTTTTGCGTTGCCAGACCTGTTTTTTGGTTTTTGTTCCACCCGGTCATTTTCTATCTGCGGAATCTGAAAAAGAGCGATATGATCAGCACCAAAATTCACCTGATGATTCGCGCTACCGTCAGTTCTTAAATCGTATTTTCCTGCCTATGCAGGGACGGCTAAAACCAGCAAGTTTTGGTTTGGATTTTGGTTCAGGTCCGGGACCAACCCTATCCGTCATGTTCCAGGAGGAAGGACATTCCATGGCCATTTATGACCTGTTTTATGCGGACAATCCGGCGGTCTTTGAATGGGAATACGATTTCATCACCACCACCGAAACTGTTGAACATCTACGGAATCCGCAAGAAGATTTGGACCGGTTATGGGGATGCCTGAAACCTGGAGGTATTCTGGGTGTCATGACCAGCTTCATTGAGGAGAATAACACCTTTGCCGATTGGTATTATAAAAACGATCTCACCCATATCTGTTTCTATACCAAATCAACCTTTAGCTGGTTGGCAACGCGTTGGCAGACAACTGCCGATTTTGTGGATGATAACGTGGTTCTGTTCCCTAAACCAGACTAAATCTCAGGTAGAGGATCTCTGGTTGCGGTGTATCAGTTATCCGCACACAACCAGGAAAAATTATTGGAAGGAAATTTTAGACCATGAAGACCAAAGATAGTTGGGAAAGACTAAAAGGGAAAACTTATCCTGAGACCTTAGAGCAACAACAAAAGTTCCTAGAAACGGATGAGACGGTTCTTGCCTACCAAGAACGGAGGCAACATATGGCATCGGATCCTTATCGCCCAATCTATCATATGTCTTCCCTCTCCAATATGGGTGATGCTAACGGGCTTTGTCACTGGCAAAATCGGTATCATCTTTTCTACCAATTTGGTCCTGAAAATGTTGCTAGAGGACATTGGGGGCATTGTTACAGTGAAGATCTAGTGCACTGGAAGGATTTACCACCAGCACTGTACCCGGATACAGAACTTCACTGTTTCAGCGGTCAGACACTAGTGGAAGATGATCGTGTTATTGCCATGTATCACGGCAAGAATTCGGGAAACAGCATTGCTACCGCTTCTGATCCGCTACTGCTAAACTGGGAAAAACATCCGGATAATCCGCTTATTCCCAATATTGAAGTAGACGAAGCCGAATATCCATATCGGGTTGGCGATACCTGTATATGGAAAGAAAAGGACGGGTATTATTCCCTTTCCGGTACTTCCATTGACGGTTTCATTCGAGAGCGGCGCAAGACTGCCGAGCATTTATTCTTCTCCAAAGACTTGAATCATTGGGAGTATCTGCATCCATTGCTGATAGATAGCACCTTTTGTGAATTGGGAGAAGATGGTGCGGTACCAAATTTCTGGCCTATCGGCAATGGGAAACATCTGTTGCTTGTTTTTAGCCACAAACGGGGCGCGCGTTATTACATTGGCGTATACGATCAGCAGACCCACCGATTCACGCCCGAATACCATGGTCGGCTCAACTTCGGCCCCTTTTCCGGTGGTCACATCGGTTGTCCTAGCGCTACCATAGACAACTATGGTCGGCTGATCTCCATTTTTGACTGTCACGATGGCAGGAGCAACCCTGAGTCCCAATGGGGACGGTGTATGACCTTACCCTGGCAACTGAACTTGGAAGATGACCATTTGTTGGCGATGGAACCCGTTGATGAGGTCAAAGCGTTACGCTTTGACCAATATCGAAGGGAGCAGATCATTTTGTCAGCTAACCAAGAGCATGTCCTAGATGAAATAAAAGGAAAGTCCATTGAGATAGATCTATCTTTAGATCTAGGAACAGCCAGAGAGGTGGGATTGTACGTTCTGAGATCGCCAGATGCCAGAGAGCGAACTAAGATCTCCATTTACAATCATGGACATCCCAAAATCAACGATACTTTATTAGTTGATACCTCCCAGTCGTCGCTGCGGACAGATCTGACAGGTCGACCGCCGGAAACGGCACCGTTTCGCTTAAGCGATGACAAAAAAGTAAGACTTCGAATTTTCATCGACCGCAGCCTGATCGAGGTATTCGCTGACAATAGGCAATGCATTGGCAAATGGGCCTATCCGAGGAAGGATGTGAAGAAGATCTTTCCGCTGTTTCCTCGCCAGTGCGCGGTAGCCCGGGCCTATCCTCAACAAGAAGACAGTAACGGTATCTCCCTATTCTCTATAGGTGGTGAAGCCAAAGTAGTTTCTCTTGACCTGTGGCAGATGAAATCTATATGGCCGGAATTGAAATATAGGGAAGGTCAATGACCTAGGCTGACGATGAAGACCATAAACGCTGCGTCAAATTATCAAGGAGAGAATTATGTTGATTCGTGGTGGAGATAGTGCCATTAACCTTCCTTCTACGCTGACGGAAGAAGAAAAATGGTACTTTGATCTACATGGTTATCTCATTCTTCGGCAGGTGATTACACCAGATGAAGTGTTGCAGATGCTGAAGATTGCTAACAATTGGTTGGAGCATCCGGATCAGGCACCGGAATCAATCAAGGTGATGGTTGAGGAATATCGTGGGGTTATCAACCCCTTGCCCTACGGGCATCGAATCTTTGAACGAACCAGTTTGAACCAAAAAGCTCTGAGGATAGTAATGGGTTTGATGTGGAATCGACCTCGACTCTTCAATTGCGCGCTGGTACAGCAAAAGAGAAAACCGATTCCCAAAGGAGAGGAGGAAAAACTGCACCGTGACACCAGCGGATTTGACTTTCCAGACGGATTTCGCAACCCACACAACGACTATCAGGCGGGAAATGGACAGATCTATAGCAACTACGTCAATACTGCTATCACTCTGGTGGATGTACCGAAAGATAATGGGTTTACCTGTATTCCAGGCACCCACAAATCGCAGATTGATTTTCCTGACACTATCGGTATCGATAACGAGTGGGCACCGGCGGAAACCTTTGAATTGACTGCTGGGGATTGTCTGGTTTTCTCTTCCCGATTGATGCACGGTGCCAGGTTCTGGAAGATGGGTTATCCGCGGATGGTGATTTTCAATCGTTACCAGTTTAGCTTCTATTTCAATGAGAATTATAATCTGCCAATCGAGAAGTACAAGCATCTGATTTCGGCGGATCAGTACGAATTGGAATCGGTCCAGAGAGGTGAGAAAGCTTTTGCCAAACACATCCTGAAAAAGTTGGACAAGGGAGAAGAATTGTGTTGACGCAGGAAGAAAAATGGTATTTAGACTTAAACGGTTTTTTGGTGGTACGAAATGCTGTTCCAGCAGAAGATATTGAACAGATGAAAGGACAGATGTTGGAATGGTATCAATGGGATGCCACACAGTTCAAGCCGCCGATGCGAATTGCTTGCCAACCCAATAAACCGTGGTGGGTGTATAATATGCACTATGGGCACGAAGCCTTTCAGCGCCTAATGCTGAACTCGGAGATTCTAAGGGTAGTGACAGCTTTGACTTGGAATCATCCGCGAGTTTTCGACGTAGTGGCCAATATCTGCTATTCTAGCGCGGACGGACTGGAGTTACATGGAGGGCATAAAGGATGGTTTCGTAGTCCGCATCATCAATACCAGGTGGCCAATGGAGAGATCTTCGCCAGCTTTTTCAACCTGTCGGTATCCTTGATTGACGTACCAGCTGGTAACGGGTTTGCCTGCATACCGGGCAGCCATAAATCCAATTTCGAATGTCCCGACCACGTCAACATGGATGACGATCCGCCAACGGTACGTAATGTTCCGGTGAAGGCTGGTGACCTGATCATTTTTCTGCCCAATACCCGTCATGCAGGTCGAAGATGGAAACACGATGCTTATCCACGGATGACAGTTTTTCTGCGATGGGTCTATGCCAAACAATTCCACCATTCCAATTCTGCCAATTGGTTTCCCTTTGAGGAACACAAAGACCGGGTTCCACTTGCTCTACACCAACTGGAAGGTCGGGATAACGGGCAACGGCATGCTTTGGACGAGATGATCGATCCATTCAAAATTGATCTGCCGGAATGATTGTTTATTCGGTTGAAATGATGGTGTAAATCATGATACAGGTCAAACACGCGCGATACAAACCCCACGGTGCCTACCTGCGGTTGAGTAATGATCAGTACATCTTGGATGTGGATGACCAGAATGGCGTTATCAAGGGTTTGTACCTTAAAGACGATCTTTACGGCACCAATTTCATGGGTAATGAGCAGAACATGCGGCTCAACATCTGGTGGAAACAGCGATACGTTCCACAGAAAGCACAACGGATTCCCATGTATTGCTGGACCGGAGACATCATCTTCAAAATGAGACGCCATCATCAGGAAACATGGTGTCCGATGCATACATTCCTTTCTGAGGATATCCGAACGGTTTCCTATAATGACGATTCAATTACCACTAATTACCAAGGGAATTCGGCTAACTCGGGGGGACTACAGAATCTGGATATAAGACAAACTTATCAACTGTCTGGTGACGCTATCCTGTGGCTGATTACCATTAGAAATACCTCTCAGGAACAACTGGAAATCGGAGAGTTTGGTTTACCGATTATTATGAATTCGAACTATGCTATCGGGGATGAAAAGCAGGGGTTCAACCACAGATCGGTAGACTCAGCCAAATACGTTTTCGAACAACGGGTGGTGACCCACTACTGCGTCTCGGGGCACTCCACCTACCTCTACGCTGTACGACCGACGGGCAAGGGCGATCTGCTGACTATCATCCCGCAGGCGGATACAGCGTTTGAGGCTGTTATCGGGGATACTTATTTCGGTGATGGTTTAAAAACCGAGATGATGACGGCTACGGGATCTATCTTCTTCCTCTACGCCAAAACGGTTCTTGAAAAACCGTGGTACAATAAGCATTCCGCCCTAACGTTGGTGCCTGATCAGGAAAAACAGTTCCACTTGAAAATTTACCGTGCCAGAGACTACCAAGATCTGGAGGAGACACTTTACCAAAACGGCAATTTGGCAGCTCAAATCACGCCAGGGATGGTTATTCCTCGAAACACCACCGGCCGCTTGCTTCTCCGTTGCCAGAACCCGGTTAGTTCAATTGAAACCGACGACGGCATTGAAGTTACCCCCATAGAACATCTGGGAGATAGGTACACTTATACGGTACGCCTACTTTCAACTGGAGAACAGCGAGTGCATGTAGTCTACGGAGATGAAGAATGGACCAATTTGTTGTTTTATGGAATAGAGCCTCTGGAAACCTTAATCAAGGCCCGTGCTCGGTTTATCGCCGACAAACAGCAGGTGACAGATCCCGACGACATTTGTCAGTACAGTTTTCGGGCTTGGAACAACAAAAAAGGTGCTTTGCACACTATGGAGGACAGTGGTGGCCCCTTGCAGGGCGGAAATATCGAAATGGGTGGTAGCGATGACCGTAACTTTGCACCGGCGCTTTTCCTGTCGGGCAAAAACGTTTACTATCCCGAGTTAAAAGAAATCGAGGTTCTGGACAATTTCGTGGAGAAATTTTTGTATGGAAAACTTCAAGATCCAGACACCTTCGAAGTTCGAAATTCCTTAATCGGCCCCACAGAAGGCTCCTGGCGTCGATGGGATTATGCCTGGCGAATCTACAACTATCCGCACACCTATAACGTCTACTACAACATGTACCAGATTGCTCGCCTGTATGAGGATCAAAAAGAGATACCGGTCAGCCGAACACCGAGGGAATACCTTTATCTTGCCTACCGTACCTGCTTGACTTCGCTTCTGGATTCCACCTACCAGGCCATATATGAAACCAAGAACTACATGGACTACCACTGCGGTAACATGGCCAAAACTCATGCCGTACTCAACAACTGGAACAGATCCAATATTCTGGATGCCTTGAAAATGGAGGACATGGGCCAAGAACATGGGATATTGCAAACCGCCATTGAGGAAACGTTTCCCTATTTTGTTGAAGAGGAGTATCCGTATGCCACTGAATACTGTTTCGACCAAGCCAGTTACGAAGGGGTTTACCAGATTGGGAAAGAGGCAGGGGATCAAGCCTTGAAACAGAAAACTGTCGAGGTGGTTCTTGCCTGCCGGCACACACAACCGTTGTGGTTCCATTACGGTACAGCCTTGCGGACGATCGGAAATTACGATACGCCTCTAGGAGCTATTCCCCTCCTGGACGCCTACGAACTCAGCAGAGATCCATTTTTGCTGAGGATAGGGTATGCTGGCACTTTGGCTGTTTGGAGTTGTGTTGATGCCTCAGGGACGGGTCACCATACTCGGGATACGCGGTTCAATCCACCGCAAGAGGGGGATGAACACTATACCTCTTACCTTAATAACCACTTTTCAGGCGAACTGGGTGTGGGTTTGTTCGGTAATCTACACTTACTCAAGTCGTATCTTGTCAGGGATAGTCATCTGGGTCTGATCGGATATGGTGGCGAAGTTTCCGAAACGGAAGAGAATTACACTCTGAAACCACGAGATGGACTGGGCGTTCGAGCTTTCTTTGAACCGATAGACGTGCAGGTGGAAACAATGGGTGCTCAAATGAAGCTCGTGACAATCAGCAAAAACAAAGGTCGAATTACCATTGTGTGTTGCCGACCATATCCTCATACCGATACCGGCCGGTTCTGCCTAAAGGGAATGCCTCCAGGACAGTACACTATCAAATCCAGCAATCAGGGGCAGGGGATCAATGTTGATGATGACAACATGCTGGAGTGTCTTGTTGCGCTCGCACCAGAGGAAACTGTGGTTCAGATCTGGCAAACATCACTGAACGATGCATAATGACGACCAAAATTAACTCCATCTTTCTTTCTGGAAGTTTGGCCAATACGGTTTCTAAAACGCTAAGAAGGCCATATCAAGCTATCAGTAGAAACACCTGATAGTAGCGAGTTGCTGGCTGAAAGGAAGATGTTCGGATTCAATAGATCACTGCGCGCTTTTGCCATCCACGTGCAATCCCAACTTCCTCGCTCATAGACTAACGTCACTTTCCATGCATTCCTTTAGCATCAGAACCAGATTCCATCAACTTCACGTTTTTTTCGATGACTTTCCTGCTTTACATAAAGTACTGGGGGTTAAGTAGGTCAGTCACTCTAATTGGACTTGCAATAATCTTTGTAAGGGTGTATCTTCCGCCATTGAATGCCTTTGGGAAATGAGTAACCTAAGTGTAACTTCACTGGAGGTTATTTTCATATCTTGCTTTGTTGTATTTGCTACTGGAATAAAGTCTATGCTAGCTTCTTACTCAACAATTTACAAAAATAAGGAAACGAGAAATGAAAAAAACTATACTCACCCGTTTGATGACAAGTCTAGTAACCGCTCTTTTCGCAACCTTGTTCTTTTTCCCTGGAGATACCAAAGCCAAAGTCAGCCGGGAAGGACTGATTCTCCACTACAGTTTTGACAAAAACTCGATCAAAGGGAAAGATATCACAGATCTATCTGGAAACAAAAACGATGGTCTCATCAAAGGTAAACAAAAAACTGTTAAAGGAAAAGTCAAGGAAGGTATGGAGTTTAGCGGCTCATCCCCGGACTATATTTCTGTTAGGAACCATCACTACAAAAAGGCTGACATTGAAGCCATCACATTGATCGCGTGGGTGCAAAGCCCAAGCCGCGGTATGATTGCTTCATGGGATCGAAGCGAGTTTTTCCGCTTTGGCGTGGGTGACGATCAACTTGGAAATAACGATTTTATCGCTTTTGACACCTGTTGCGGAATTCACGACTGGCATGGGAAGGAAAAAATTACCGATGACAAGTGGCATCATGTGGTTGCCCAGTTCGATGGGAAGAACAAGCGGATCTACGTTGACGGAAAACTTGATGCCGAGGTAAAGGCGCCGCACAAGGTCATGGGTAAGGTGATTACGCGTTACGGTTTTATTGGCATTGGATCAGAAGCTGGTGCTTTCGACGGCGGAATAGGTCCAAATTGGGCTTTTAGAGGCGTGATGGATGAATTTTTTCTGTTTCATCGTGCGGTAACAGCTAAAGAGATTGCCCATATGGCCAAGGGACCGTCAGAACCATTTGCGGTTGATTCAAAGAAAAAACTGGCTATCAGTTGGGCCGAGATCAAGACCATCCAATAATTTTGTTCAACACCCTGAAGGCGAGAGATCTGTAGAGGATTGCGGGGAAACCTCTATTGTTTGTTTTCCCAACTTTAGCAGTTTAGAACTCGTGGTCCATTGTGGTATTTTGACTCTGATTCATTTGATGATCTCCTTGTGACTTGGATAGTGCCTTTGTTCTTGAGAGTAAGCATATCACAGGATAGGCGAGTCTAACGAACGATGGGGCCCAGTCGTTTCCCCACTTGCTGGGCGACTGAGTTCTTTGGCTCCCTATTATATCCTGCCAGAACACCCAGCGAAAAAGCTCATGACCCAGCTTATACTCTTGATCCGAAGCAAAGAGAGGATACCACTTATGAGGAGATAGATGGTTTTTCGCCCCGAGGCTCTGGTTGATGCGGATTGGCTTAATGAATTACTGCACCATCTGCACCGAAACTGCTGCTAATCTGCCTCGGTTTGTAAGGAAACTTGTCTAGCTTTGATTCATTAATCTCCACACCGATACCCGGTCTATCAGGCACAACTAAGTAACCTGCATCACGCTCAAGCGGTTGAACAATGATCTCGTTAAAGGTATCTGCGCCAATGTTACTTTCCATTAACACATAGTTAGGAATAGAAGCATCAAGTTGGACGAAGGCCGCGATGTTGACTGGACTTCCCATCAGGTGTGGAAAAACCCCGACAAAGGATGCTTCCGCCAGTGCGGCAATTTTCTTGCACTGGGTAATACCGCCGGCTAGCGAAACATCGGGACGAATTAAACTAACCGTTTTCTGGTCGATTAGACCTTTGAACTGCTGCACGTTATAGAACCGCTCGCCCGTTGCTATGGGGATATGAACATGGCGGGCCACATAGTCCAACGCATCCACGCTTTGCGGGGCCAGTGGATCTTCGTAATATAGGATTCTGAATGGAGCCAGTTCGTTAGCTAGAATGATGGCTTCGTCCGGCGTAAGGTTCCGGTGAATCTCAAGCCCTAGATCAATTTCGTATCCAATTGCCTCTCGAATGGTACTGACGATTTCTACCGCCATGGTGATTACCTGAGTTGAAGTTTGATTTTCCCAACCAGAAAAAAATGGCGATGTCCGTAGCGAATTAAATCCATTTTCAACGTTCCGAATGGCACTTGTAGCTCGCTCAGCAAGCGTATCTCCAGTAACATTATTAAAAACCTTGATCTTGTCTCGACACTTTCCTCCAAGTAACTGATACACCGGCAGGTTGACTGATTTGCCTAAGATATCCCACAGGGCAACGTCGATGGCACTCATGGCGGCGTTCAGGACCGAGCCCATGAAATGAGTGTTTCTAGAAACCGCTTGATAATGATGCTCTATTCGAGTGGGATCTTTACCGATGTAATACTGGCTTAACTCCTGTATGGCATGATAGACGGTTTTCTGATGTGCCCATAATCCGGCTTCGCCATTGCCTACAATACCCTGGTCGGTGTAAACGCGGACCAGAAGAAAGCTGTCGACTAGAAATGGTGTTATCTGTGTGATTATCATGTCACAATCTCCATGATTCAGGTGAGTTCACTGCTCAGACATAAATTGCTTGCTACCGCCCCATCCATCCGCCATCCACAAGGATAATACTGCCATGAACATAATCGGAGGCTTTGGATGCCAAATAAACGACTATTCCCTTAAAGTCTTCAGGTTTTCCCCAATGTCCAGCCGGAATACGAGTCAAAATCTGTTCACTTCGCACTGGATCATTAATCAAGGCTTCATTCATGTCTGTCTCGATATATCCCGGTGCAATCGCATTGACGTTTACGCCTTTACTGGCCCATTCATTGGCAAAAGCCATGGTAAGTTGGCCTATTGCGCCCTTGCTGGCCGCATAACTGGGCACATTGATACCACCCTGAAAAGTTAGGAGTGAAGCTGTAAAGATGATTTTTCCTGTTCCCCTCTCAATCATCCGCTTTCCAATCTCTCGAGTCAGAATAAACGGAGCGTTTTGGTTAATTTCAATAATCTTGTCCCAATAATCATCCAGATGCTCAGCGGCTGGCTTTCGTAAAGTTGTTCCGACATTATTCACCAATATGTCGATGACTGGGAAATCAGTCTTTACTTGGTCGACAAATGAATATAGTGACTCACGATGGGCAAAATCACAACTGTATCCGTGAAAATCCCGGTTCACGGTCTTGACTTCCTGCTCAATTTGGCTCCCATATGGTTCCATATCCCGACTGACTCCAATGATGTCTGCGCCAGCCTCTGCCAAACCAACTGCCATTGCTCTACCAATTCCTCGTCTACATCCAGTAACCAAGGCAATCTTTCCGTCGAGTTGGAAATCATCAAGTACTGGCATAAATTAAGTTCCTTTTTAAAGCAATCATATAATCTCTTCGGTTTTGAAGATCCTATTTTTCAGACCATCTCCTCGAGTACAAATCTAATTTTCGTCGATGAAACTATAACTGGGAATTGTAATCCTTCCATGGTCAACTGTCGAACCAAAGTTTTAAAGCGGTCTCTCCCAATATTACTGCTTTCTCAGCTTTTGATAATTCCATCTGTTGATCGAATATATTTAAATGTTGCTGATATGTTACTTTCGGAATCCATAAAGACGTGGGAAAATCACTTCCCCAGATACACCTTTCAGGTGTATAGGCGTTAATAATTTGACGTGTCATATCAAACATATCCCGGCAAGGAAATTCTTCCGCAGATCCAGTAACGACAAATGAAAGTTTCGCATAGAGATTCTTAAATCGCGCCAGATCTAATATGATTTTCAAGTTGTCTGAATCAGGAAAATCCGACGCATTCAGATTGGCACAGTGATCTAATACCACCGATACCTCAGGAAAGGTCTCCATAAGTCTGGAAAGTGAACGGCAGTTCGGTGGATTCAGTAAAGCGCAAATAACCACATCGAGTTCACGAGCCGCTTCCCACAGTTGGTAGTGTTCCGGAAGTATTGAATCATCCGTCGGCCAAGCAGCGGAAACACGATTGCCACGAACACCGATCTGTCGGGCTTCCTTCATTAGATTAATCGACTCCAAGTCGAAAGGATCGAGATTCAGAACACCTGTAGCCCAACTGTTGTTTTCACGAACCGTGTCAATAGTTAATCGGTTATCGTGTTGATAAACAGTGAAGGTTTGAACTACAACAACGCGATCGACATTATTCTGTTTAACTTCCTTCTTCAAATCTTGAATGGTGCCACATCCTAGAGGGGGCAAATATGGATCAGTAATCTGAGGATATTGATTCACATCTTCAGAATAAATGTGGGCGTGTGTATCAACAACAGGCATAACAGAATTTCCTTTAATGAACTGTCCTAGCCAAGTCAAGGCTATGTTTATAAGGAGGATTCAGACTAAAGTATGTTCTCTAAAATGGCACCTAACTACCTAGTCGATAGACCAAAAAATCACGGTTCCGTTCAGTACTACCTAATAGCACTACAATCACAACTAGGCAGCCACCAGTTCCCGCTATCCCTACCAACCAATCTACCAATCCATCTTGGTTGGGAACACACCATCTCTAACCTTAAACCAAATCAAAACCCTAGTCAAGCGAGAACTGGAAAGCTACAGAAAACATCCAGACTTAATTCTCCAACACAGTTTTCAAGTTTCTACCCTCACCATCCTCTCCCAAATGGGCCAAGCTTACTTGCAAACAAAAAGGAACAGTCCTAGTTACTAAGTACCAGATCCGCTTTGTGCTGAAGCTGTTAATCCACTCCTACCAGGATATAGACATGACCAAAATCAACCACCAACTATTACGTTAGTCTTTTTAATATCTACAAAAACGGCTATCAGCTAATTGTTGTCTTATTACTACGGCAGTAAAGCTATCGACCTCCGCAACTGGGCTACCTAATCGCTAATCCTTCCGAGGCAAAACCTAACCTGCCCAAATCCAAAATCAATAAATCCTTCTCCAGCCATATCAGGTCAGGAGAATCCACCACTCCCCTAGCTCACAAATCCCTCCTGAGCTACCTGTGCAACTTCTTCTTCCTCTATCGATCATAAGTTCCAATTCCAAAAATTCTTTATTTTGCCTTCTGTATCTATCGCTTGTGAAATTTATTGATGTAATAGCTAGTATTCTGATATAGTCAAGCTCCATCAGGAATATATTCCATTAGAAGTATATATTAAATTCAGCCTTAACCTCACATTTTTTCGTTTTCATGAATTGGTTAACAAGGAGAATATGATGATTCAGAACAATTGGAAGTTTTGTTGCTTGGTGTTACTGCTGTTGTTGCTAAGCTCATACTCAACATTTGCGTTGAGAATAGAGTTTGATGCTGCAAAGGACATTGCAGATTGGGAACTTGGTCCAAACGCTACAGCCAAAGTTTCTAGCGGTAAACTGGAGCTAAAGTGCGCGGGCGGGGATACCGGCATTTATTTCGGTGATCCTAAATGGACCGATTACAAGATGGAGGTGCAAGCGCGAAAAATAGCAGGCCCCTACTTTCATCTCTTTACACGGGTTCAGAAACCGACAAAAGATTTTTACTTTATGGAAATCAGCTATAATTCACATACCACCTCGGTCTTTAGCTTTCAAGGGGGAGCCAGCAAGGAAATTACTGGTGGTGCCCGGCCAAAACATCCAAATTCCAAGGACATTAAAGGAGGTGATGCCTACACCATAGCGTTCGAGGTGAAGGGTGACACGATCAAAACTTATATAGACGGCAAACTGATGGTGGAAACTAAAGACAAGACTTACAAGGACGGTCGTCCGGGGCTTGGCGGTAGGGATTCCACAGTTTTGTACGATTATGTTGAGATCAATGGCCCTGGAATTCCTGTCACTACTCCAGTCAATCGTCAAGGAAAATTAGCAACAATTTGGGGTAATCTAAAGCAAGGCCATTAACTGGCTCGATTCCCCTATTAGAACACAATGAACCAGAATTGGCATCTCGTTAATCACCACTAGATGCCAATTCTGGTTTCCATTGCCGACTTGACCATAACAGCTGGGATAAATATCAGCATGCCCGTGTTGAGTAAACGACTGATTGGTCAGAAGATCTATAAATGTGAACTTGTGAAGTCTAGCATTTTGCAAGTCTTGCAATTGAAGAACACGAAAATCAGCGTTTTCCTAGCAGTCTTCAAAAACTGTGAGCAATACAAGAATATAAAGGCCTTAGCAACCGGCCAGCTCCTCCAGAATATCATTTCCTTTTGAGATTGGCCCACACAGTTGGCAGTTTTCCAGCCTTATCTACACGTAAGGCTCCCTCAAACCCTTTTGTAAAGATATCATTAACTTCATCTGCTGTAACCGCACGGCTAAAAAAGATAGCTTCATCAATCGAGCAAGCCGAAACCCAACCGCCTTTGTCGGTCGCTAGCCAAGCAGTTTGGGGTTGGTCAGCAAGTTCAAACTTTGGTACATCTTGCGATACTTTTTCTTTCCCATCGATGTAGATCTTTGCCTTCTTGCCGTCGTACACGTTGGCCACGTGATACCATTGATCCTTTTTAGCTTGTACCCCGCTGGCAATATTCCAGTTGTTGCTCCAGCAGCGTAACATATTCCCAGCATCCTTATAAGGCACAAGCCGATTGTTGCTTTGATCCCAAGCAGAAAAGTAATTTTGTTGCGCACCCACATCAGTAAACAGAAGCCACATGATAACGCTAGCTTTGTTTCTCATGGATCCCTTACCGAGAGGAATGGTAACAGTATCCCCCTTTTTGAATTCAATTGCACCACCGAATTTCCCTTTGATCCACTTGCCCCCTTTAAGCTCACCATCATAATTATTGGGCCCAGAGTCCTCGGCAATTTTGCCTGATCCCTCATCTAAGAGCCAAACACCGATATTTTCTTTCAAGCTCAGCGCGCCTTCCGCTTGTCCTACGAGTAGCAAGGCCGAGATTGAGAGTAGAAGTATCCAGAGACATTTCCTAGATTCAAAAAACATGATATTCCCCTATAATTTTTCGTGAAATCGCCTGAAAAAACGAAAAATTACATAGTTTGCTCTTTTAGTAAAACTACCTGACGGTATTTGCGTTTGACTGCCAAGATTCCGCATTTAGGTGCTTAATATAGCTGCGGTTTCTACCTCATCCAACCACACACGTTTACTACTATTACTAGCCGAACGATGCACCGCGGCTTCGAACACTAACTCGTTCCAAGCAGCATCCCCATCGGCTGGAAATGGTTGATCTTTGAGCATCGACTGTATGACGCCATTCGCCATGCGCACAAAAGACTTTGGCATCTCCAGTTTCCCTTCTTCGGACTCCCATTGCTCTTCGACTTCAGAACTATTGGCTTTGCAACGACGATATCGACCTTCCAGTCCCCACGCTTCAGCATAACAACTATCTCCAACAATCATCACTCCAAGTGGATACTCCATCCCCCATGTATTAGTGCCATCCAACGTGCCGATAGTACCATTGGCCCATCCCATGTGAATCATGCGTTGCCACCCACCTTCTTGATCGGAATCACCTACCACACTAACCCATTCAGGTCGTCCCATACTCCAGAGGATCTGATCAATGACATGAGACCAACAGGCGAAATGAGCTCTTGCTCTTACCATTTGGATTTCACCTAACCGACCTTCAACTACATCACCATGCAGTTTCTGGAAATGGTGCATAAATCGATAGTTAAAATCAATACCAAACTTCAATCCTGAGTCACGCCACTCCAAGATCGCTGGTGCAGCAATTGCCGCATCCGCTTCGCGTAAACGGTGTTGTCCTTCCAATCCACAGAGGGGTTTTTCGGTAAAGACGTTTTGTCCAGCTGCTAGGAGTTGGCGTAGAGGTGAAATCCGGCGGGTTTCGTTGACAATAAGCAATATTAAATCTACATCACAGTTTGCCAGTAATTCGTCAATGCTTTCATACCCTGAAACCTGAAATTCAGTCTCGGCCTTTTCCCGTAGATCAGGATCCATGTCACAAACAGCTACCACTTCAGCCTCAGCATGATTATGGAAATTGCTACCATGCATCATTCCCATATGCCTGCCACTGATCAGTGCACACTTAATCATTTCTTTCTCCTTTTTATTGAGCCAGTAAAAAGGATCCAAACCTAAACTGCTGTTTGAATTCGTTAACCCTCGAGAACTTTGCACTACCGGAGATTGGCGGATTATAGCAGAAAAAGACTGGAGCAGGAAAGTACTTTCTCTTTATATCCAAATTGTATGATCAATTAGGGTATTAGACTGTGTGAAAATTCCGAATACAAGCGACACATCCTTCTTCATAAGTGTCCGCTGCGTGTCAGGATTACCTGATAGATACAGCTGTTGCAATTCTTGTCTATAGTTTTTTCCGAGGCAACAAAGGATATTTAGGTATCATATCAGCAAGTGACGGGTTGAAACCCTGTTTCCAAAGAGACCTTCCTAACGTTGCTTTGTAAAGTAACATTAAACCAGATATTTTGCTGCTGAAATTTTCTATTCGGAGATTTGGGTACAATACTTAGGATACACTGTTAAAGGAAAGGCATGAACATACGAGTTCCTTAGCCTGTAGCTTGTAATATAAAGAGACGCTCTCTTAAGTGGATTCTATCTTTCATATTTGACTCTCACGTTTTCAAAATTCCCAACGGCAATCGCCCAATCTGAGGTTCGAGGCAGGTTAATCACCTGATTTTCGGGGTTGAGTGTTCCAAGTTCGATTTCTTCGTATACTTTCTTGCAATTTACAGCCACTGCGGGTTGAGCACCTAGCATCCCAGAAAGGTCCAGTCGAATCGAGTATGCATCCTCTTTGTAAAAAACGTGGTGCCAGTTATTCATTGTTTTGAGACAATAGCCGTCCGTCAGGTAGTTCGCCCGCGTCATGTGGCGCCGAAATCGATTTCGGAAGAAGTCAGCATGAGTCCTGATCCACTCTAGCTTCGGGTAGGGAAACGACATTCCTCCGCTTTGACCTCTGCCAGTTTTAGGATCAATCAGATTCCCCCAGATGTTTGCAACGCCTCCTGCCATCGCGGAGTACCACAATCCACGACGGGTCATCTCCAAATCATAGTCTTTTTCGTGATACTGCTGAAACCGTCGAATCCGAAAGCGATCCTCCTGAAACGACGGTTTTTCAGGCAGATGTTCGATTGTCGCAACGTAGGTCTCATAATCAGGACGATGGGATTCATAACCAGAGTAGTCCATCTCCTCATAATATTGGTCAAGGGGCGTACCGTGCTGGTGAACGCGACCACTGAGCATGTGCTTCCACCCAAGATGTTCGTGCATATAGGAATACCATGCCGCCAGGTCTTTGGCGCCCACCCACTCCCACAAATCATAGCCGTATCCAAGCGTCCAACCTGGAATTGGTCCTAAACGCGCAGCGATGTAACGCTGTAAGCGTCGGTCAGCGCGTCCGTTCAGCCCCCACCGTCCTTTCGGGTTCTGGTCGCGCGAGGAGTCTCCCCACATCCAGAGGTGCACCGTCCCGCCCGCCGCGTAGGTCTTCAGTATTATCGTCTCAAGCACGTCAAAGGTTCGCCAGTCAGGGTTTGGATCGTCAGCCTTGATTCCGGTCGTTCGTTCATGATCGATGTCAAACCATCGGCAAAATATCGGGATATGAAGCCCCGTGAAGCCGTGTTTCTTGATAAAAGTTTCAATATGGGCATCGATGAGTGCAGGATTATTGACATACTCTTCTGGCGTGCCCGCCATGACGAACTGAGGGACAAATGCCTCGCCAGTCGCTGAGCGTGTCCATTTCGCTCGGTGATGTGTTACGAACCCCTTTGCGTTCAGGTCATTGTTTGCTTTAATTTCGACAACGCCATGCCAGCCGTTGAGATCAGGATCTTCACTTGTTGTATCGAATGTCCACCTCCCGGTCCTCGTCCCGAGAAATCGAAACGCCCATATGTCGTCGCTGTCATAGAACATTTCGGTTTCCCGCGTTTCCATACCGCTCTCATGTCGAAACGTCACCGTAGCGACGAGGTCAAACGGATTTCCAGAGTGCAGCGGTTTTTTCAATTCCCATTCGAGGCTAGGTGCCCACAGCTTTCCTGTCTTCAGTGGGAGCTCTCGTTCAGCACCTAACACAACCATAATCCAACATAACATGACCATGGGCACAAGTGACCAAGCAACAATTGCTTCGACAGTTCCAGCCCTGTAAGTACCAATTAAGTTCCAACCTATCAATTCAGTGGAATAACCCCATGATTTAACCATAATAGCTTGTTCTGACGTTAAGAATTTATTACCAGCTTTCCCTTTGGGAGGAATAGCTAAGGTGGTTTTTCCTTCGAATACCAAGGAATTTCCTCTTGCCCTTTTATTCCAACCGTCTTTCACCCATTTAGTTTCACTCTCAATTACCATTTGGGTCTTATTCTTGGCTTCATCTTCAACTGTATTGCCATACCTTTCGTTAAAATGCAGGAGACCAAGTGCATACTCGTCTGGTCGATATTCAAAGCTGGTGGCAGCAAAACTGAAACCCGAAACCATAAACACGAATATTCTGCAAATGCATATACTCAACCGACTCATTTCGCACAACCTTTTCAAACGATTATAGTATTGCTAAAATCGAAATTACAAGAAACACTAATTGGGCTTCAGAACACCCGATTCTATGTCATATCTGTGTAAAGAAAGCAACGCAATTAGACAACACATTGTGTGAAATTAGTGTATCTTTGGGAATGCTAAACATATAGTTAGTAAGGAGTAGTCTTTCAGCTGATATCACACTTGATTTACATGCTAAGGGGTACTGGTGGCACGCTTCTGCTTAACAAATACGTTGGTGATATGTTTGGCGGTTGGAGTGCGAATGGTCGCACATATGCTGTGGACTTCCTTGCCAATAAGAAATGGGAAATGCTGTACAGTCTCCGGGAAGGGTTTGTGCTTTTGAATAGTGAAGGCAACGTCATCTGGAATAATCCTCAGGTTGCTGTGAATAACCTGCGGCCGGGTTTGTGTGACATTGATAGCGACGGAGCGTTGGAGTTGCTCCAACTCGGTGCTGGCCTGCGGGCGATTGATTCAGCCACTGGCATGATTGAATGGACACTGCTCGGAGTGGGAGAGATAATCGAGCCTGTTACGGTTGACATCAACAGCGACAAGCGAGACGAGGTCATGGTAGTTGCTAATTTTCATGAGGCCCTTTCAGACCCATGCTATAATCAAGTAATCGTTTGATCAAATCCAGATAACCATCTTCGCTTCCGTCCCGGGTTGCTCTTTCCATGGCCACATGAATCCGGTCCTGACCACGATAACAAATTCTGCTAATCATCACCAAGTTTTCGGGCTAGACAGGTGAAGATGAACAACTTTAGACTCTAGTTAGTATTTGTTCGCTTGATCTTTTCGATTAATGGAAATCCAGTCGCAGATTAAGCGATTTAACTATTTTCTGCCACTAATCCTTAACTAATTGGCGAGTGAGTTTACTCTCTACGATGTCAGAAAGACCATAATTATTCTATTTCTACTATCCTTACTTAATGTACATTTTCGTCATTCCAGATCAAACCACCCACGGTAGGGCAGAGTCTGGTTCCCACGGATAATGAAATAGTACTTACCCGGTTCTTTGGTAGCTGAAGTCTTCTTAAATTCTACCACCGTAGGCATGCTGATTTCTGGAGAATTTACTAATTCAAAACCTGGAATCTCGATCCAGGCTTTAAACTCTTTTTTACTGACGTCTTTCCTCCAAGGGGCGAATAAATTCAGAGTGATAACTCCTTTGGAAACTGTCGCTTCAATTTTTGGTGGGCACGAGGGTTTGGGCAGTAGAACCACGCTGAATCCGCTCTTCATCGTAACGAAGATGCTGGTTCTAACCCGCTCTATCTCTACTGACCACTTCTCTAGGGTGTAGGCATCAATTTCATAACCAGTGGCAATATCCGGAGAAAGTTCATCCAACTTGATCTTTCGCGGCTTTGGAAGTTTAATGGTGCCATTGGGATAACCTCCAACAAGCAGGTCATAGTGTTCTGATCGAAAGAGCGTTCCCCTCCAGAAATCATCTTCTGGACAGTAAGGATCAACGTCGGAGGTATGTCCGTGGACAAGTGCCTCGAGAAACTGTGAACGTAACCGGCGCCACTTGGTAACTGGGCCATGACTGTCCAGATTTGTGAACCGCTCCCGATTTGGCCAAGGCATATCTGGCGCGCGGTTGAGAGCTTCACCCAATGTGCAGGCACCATCATTTTGGGTCATCCAACCATTGAGGGCACATTCAAAAGCACCTAGCGGATAATGAGGTAGCCAATAAAGTTCTGGAAATGCCACTCGGGCTGGAGTGACAGCGAATCCAGTATGCGAATGAATCATTACTGAATTGATGTATGGTACTTGATAGTCAGTTCCCCATTCTGACATAATAATGATCTCTGGATTAATTTTGTCCATCGTCTCCCGGACCGTACGCATCAGTTCAGCAACCCGATGCGGACCATCGTAGGGATTCTCGTGGTGGTGATCAGGATTGAAACAGTCCAGATCGAATGGCTGTTCATCGAGCCGGAAACCATCGAATCCATACTCGATAAGATTAGTCGTTGCATGAACGATCCACTGGCGCCATGGGTTTAGCCCGGGGCACATGGTCGCCTGTCGGAATCCGAAACGAGGGTGGTGCTCTTCGAAAGGATAAGCTTTAAAGTGGCTACCATCTTTGTGGATAAGTTCAAAATAACCCCTTGGCTTATCGGTTTCGACTACATCGTAAATTCCAGTGGATGCACCAAAATAAGAGTTTACTCTCCTTCCCACCCTTTGAGCTTGTTTGATTCCCTTTCTCATTTTCTCATTTCCACCTAGGTCTGCACGGTTACCAGTTGGGTCTATGCCTTTATCCGGTCCCCAATTTCGCCAGCCGTGGACTTCTTGTACCGTAGTCTCACCGCTGAGGTAACCATGTCGCAAGAAATGGTCAAAGTAAGTTAGTCGGAATTCGGTAGAAGTCTCGAACTTGGTACTACCAATATGTCCTCCCCAATCGGGGAGATGTAGGGAACGGAAATCGTTCGTTTCTTGGTACCAGAGTGGCTGGGTTGGGATATCGAACTTGGAGCGAATCCAATTACCGTACTCGCGTGCAATTACCTTCCAACTATCGCCTACTACCATTAGTCTAGCCGTTGGCCAGATGCACATCTGGCCGGATTCGAGTTCAACGGGTGGTAGGTGAAGCACTTTCATAGCTCCAGTCGATGTGCGATGGAATGACTTGGACCCCCAATCCTTATCGAGAATCATGTATCCAAGACTACGGCTATTTTGTTGGTTATAAACAATATCGAATTGAAACGTCCAATGACCACCATAACGATTCGCCATATCTTTCCAAGCAGCAGTTCCGGAAGCACCCGCATACCTCATATAGACTGATAGATCTGTTGCAAGGTCACTACTTAAGGTAACGCCTGACAGTGACGGGAAGTCGGCCATGACGACCTGTCTCGAAGCCGATGCGTTTGTGAGGCTCAATGTCAGGTCAAAGGCTCCACTTTCGACTACCACCACCTTCAGGGTTGATTCTAGTTCAACACCACTCTTTTTACCCATGTAGGTAAGCTTAAGCACAGATTGGTCTTCAGTTCCAAAGTTGTGTTGCCGTAACCGAAACTCTCCTGTATCGATTGAATGACCGCCGGTCGGGGTATCTTCGAGTGGCTGTACACCAAAGTAAAATGTAAATGGATTGCCATTTGTGGCTATGGCATTGAGGTAGGATGCTGTCTTATGGCTAAGAAGTGCGAGTTTAACAATTCTTCCGGAGTCTTTGTCAAATTCGATTTGGGCTAACTTACTCCTGAGTCCAATGGTCGTGGCAGTTTCGATCTGTGTGCCCGATTGGTCAGAAGATGAGAAAATTGCCATGGTGAAATTGACTAGCATAGCACATCGCTTTACCAGAATTTTTGACTTTAGAACTCCGTCTGCTTTAGAACTCCGTCTGGAAGAAGATGCCTAAAGTCAGCTTGAGGTGCCACATAATTGGTATTATATCAGTTAATAAACATTGGGTCTATTTACTTTGATAAGTAAGATAGGATCAATAATTAAAGAAAGTTAATCTATCATTTAAGTGATTGTCATCTCTCACTTCCATCTTGACTGGGATCCAACTTTGTTCTTAGATTTATAGGAATGACTCATCAGCCTCATGATCTTTGAGAAACCATTATTAACCCCGAGGTGGAAACTTTTATGATTCTAGAAAATGAGATAATGCGGATTGAATTAGACTCAACGTTGTCAATTGTTAACCAATATTTCCATAAACCTACCGGTCAACTGTTTGGCGGTGCCAGCACGGATGGAGAATTACAAATCAATGGCTGTTGCATTCCTTGGCAAGAATGGCAAACGGTAGTTACAATTGCACAAAACGTTGTCTCTTATCAAATGAAACTCCAAACTAGCCAAATTGTAATCCATTGGCAGTTTACCCTAGAAGGAAGCGAACTTTCGATTTCACTGATTGAAATTAATGATCCGGAACAAAAACTGGAATCAATTGGTTGGTCCGATCTTCCAGCACTAATTTGTAATGACCCTTTATATAGGTACTGGCACATGTCAACAGGGCAACCTGACCCCAACGCTGGCTACAAAATGTGGGCTACCGATGCCATTGGTGTGATCGCAGAGCTAAATCAATCAGAGCCTCCAAAACCTCTGGTTTATGGAGCAATTTGGAATAACCAAGTTTGCGCTTTCGTTGATAGCAATTATCCCCTATTTCCGATAATACATCAGAGAACGACAGAAGAAACCTATACCATGGCTCTCAATACGTACCAATACCGAGTCAGAGGTAAGGTTTTACCAATGTTAGAGGTCACCGTTGGTTTTTTAGGTGATATTAATGGAGACCAGTTAGCTAATTTAAGTGATTATCGTCTTTGGATTAATCGTTCATGTCCTAAAGGAGATTCCCTCTACTATGACGCAGTCAAATATAAGATCTTGATGCACTATGCGCCTCCAGATGCTGGAAGTTGCGCTAATCTAGAAGAAAGCGAAGAGATCATCAAAGCAATGTTTCACATTACTGATGGATTACCACAAATCATATATCTCGTCGGGCAACAAGTAGGAGGACATGACGGTACTTATCCCACCCTAGGTGGCGGAACGAACCCCGAAATCGGAACTGAAGAGCATTTAAAACAACTTTCTGAATCGTGTCAGGAAAAATACAACGCAATCTTGAGTTATCATTGCAATATTGATGACGCCTACCGAAACAGCCAAGATTGGGATCATCGGTATGTAGTCGAAAGTGGAAATCCAGGAGAGAATGCACTTAATGTTCATGGTTCTATCTCTCATACACTTGATGTTGAAACGGACGAGATATTCCGGCGCTTAGAAGAATATATGGAGTGTTTCCCGATAACGAAGACCCTTCATCTCGATAATATGCGTCTAACCAATGCGCTTTATCGAACAGGCTGGGAAGAGATCGGGGTGATAGAAGAACTTGTCTGCGGACTAATGCCAATTATAGAATGGCTGAAAGAGCGAGAGATTACGGTTACCACAGAAGGTCATAATGGCTTACCAATCGATCCATCTATTCTGGTAAGCGGATTTTGGCACTACGATTCACCTGACCGAATGCGCTAGATCCTTCACCGCCGCATCTCTGACGGAGGGCGAGGTAGTCATCTAGGTCAATATACTACGGCTGACTATGGTATTTGTAACAGCCTTCATATCGATCTCTCTTACAGAAAATGGCCTCCCGATGATCTGCCACTAGATGTTCGCCAAAAACATTTTGGCTGGATGCCAACGGAAACACTGACTTGGACATTGGAACATAACTGGAAAGAAATTGTGGATTGCCTATACTTAGGTACCCTACTCCACCATTTTTATAATGACAGGGAAATGTTGATCTGGGATGAAGTTGGTAACGGTTGGCGGATCACCTATGCAGATGACGTTGTTGCTGAAATCTGTATTCAATCTCAAAATTCGCTGAAGGTCACAATGGAGGAAATAACTGTGGCTGAAGGTAATGATCGATTCATACCACTTCACGGGGCAATTTATGCATACAGTAAAGATGGAAGTAAACGTGACTGGAGACTTCCACTGGATTTTCAGGGAGCGCCACTAGAAATATTTACCCTGTCAAAAGATGGCCGAGGTCCCACTCCTAACTACAAGTTATCAGAACAAACCATTCATTTAAAGTTGGAAGCAGGCGTGCCAGTGAAAATGGAAAAACGTTAAGAATCTATAGCATAGCTTTTACAGCCTTGTTTTCTTTGTAGTAAGTAAAGACAACTAAAAAAACCGAATCAACTGCTAGTTAGACTTGTTAGAAGAACCGAAAAATCCGACTTGATCACAATATTTGGCGAATTCATCACAATTTGTCAATTAGAATTATTGTAATCCCAATCACAATTGACTATAATGCCGCGATGGAATCCTTGAGTCCACTTCCTGTGTTGTTTGCAGCACTATTTATCATTGTATTCGCTGCCCAAAAGATATACCAATAATATTCCTCAACTCCTGTTCCTCGGCCAAATAGCCCTTGCCTTCATCGGCTTTGCAGCTGGGGCCGAACTGGAACGCCAGGTTATCCAAGGCTATTTTCGCAGTATCGTCTCCATCATTAGCGGATTGGTTATTGCCGTATTAGCCATCGGTATCGCAGCTTTTACCTTAATTCAGGACATGATCCCCTTCATGGTATCTCTTCCTCAGAGAGAAATATTGGCCGTTGCAATGCTTGGCGCGACAATTATGATTGCCCGGTCACCTTCCTCAGCACTGGCGATTATAAAGGAACTGCGAGCCCACGGACCATTTACCCATAAAGTGCTGGGAGCAACAGTACTAATGGACGCCGTCGTTATCATTATCTTCGCTATTTCGGTTTCCGTCGCTGACGTCCTCATCGAAGGGGAGGCCTTTAACATAGGTCTGTTTATCTTCGTGGTCTTTGAAATCTTACTTGATATTGGCTTAGGTATCCTCGTTGGATTATTCCTTCGTTTGATCATGGCCTTACCTTTTTTACTGATCCAAGGTACTTTGATTTTGCTACTCGGTCTGAGCGTTTTTTTCCTGTCGGCTGAACTTCATAACCTCCACTTGTTTGGACTTCCAATTGGCCTCTTCTCCGAACCACTTCTGATTTGCTTAATAGCCGGTTTTTATGTAACCAATTACTCACGAATGGCATCCGACTTTCGACACATTCTTGAAGAAATGTCGCCGGGGATATTCCTGCTTTTCTTCACCTTAGTAGGAATCGAGCTCCAGATCGACACCTTGGGGCAAGTCTGGCAGATTGTGTTGCTTCTATTTGTCGTCCGATTGGTCGCAATATTTGTTGGCTGTTTCGTAGGAACCACGATCGCTCGGGAACGCAGCCCCGGAAATAGTCTGCTCGGTTTTGGCTTTATCACACAAGCAGGAGTTAGCGTCGGATTGGCAAAGGAGGTTGCAGTCGAGTTTAGTGTTTGGGGAACCGAACTGGCCACCCTCTCCATCGGAGTTATTGTACTTAATCAGATCGTGGGACCACCTATCCTGAAGTGGGTGATCAATCGGGTTGGTGAATCCCACACGCGTGCCGAAAAGCCTGAATTTGATGGCGTCCGCGATGCCGTCATTTTCGGAGTGGAGGGCCAATCAGTTAAGCTCGCTCAGCAACTCGAAAACCACGAATGGAATGTCATGCTGGTTACTCTTGACAAAGAAATTTTAGCTAACACAATGGTTGAATCGCCTCGTGTCGAATTAATGCCGGAAATTACCGACACGGCACTCCGGAACCTGAACATGGACCGTGTAGAAAGTGGTACTAATGCTATCAGATGAGGAAAATCTCGCCATATGCGAGCTTATTTACGAAAAATTTGGCGTAGAAAACGTGATTGTCCGGTTATAGGATCCGACCAACTTTGAAAAATTTCACGGATTGGCACTGGCGGTGAATCCAGAAACCGCCATGGTCAGCTTGCTCGACCAGTTTGTCCGTTCCCCCTTCACTGCTTCCTTACTACTAGGGATGGATCCAGATGAAGACTTTATGGAAATTGAGATGAATAACCCAGACCTCAGTGGAGTGGCAATCCATGATATTCATTTACCGCACGATGTACTGATCCTCTCAATCTCCCGACATGGAAATCGGTTAGTCTCACACGGATACACACGCCTTGAAATTGGTGACCATATCGCGGTGGTCGGTTTGCCCGACAGCTTGGCAGAAGTAGAGATACGATTTGAACTATAATACTAATACAATTTCTCTTAAAACGACTGCAAAGCCATTGTAACTAGATCAGTAAGCTTGGCTCAATTAGCTGTTGTTTGTGGAGGCGAAAACACAAGGCTTCCCCGCGAACCGCTTCATTTGACGCTTAAGCTCGTCATGCTTACCATGTAACATCATTAACTTTGGATAATCTATTAGTTCGTAGGTAGAATTTGATAGCGCAAACTAGGCAGTAGCAGTGTCACAGCCTTAATATAAAGGGAAAGGGGAGTATCGGCACATGCACGTTTTGCTAACTGGGGCAGCTGGATTCGTAGGCCGTGTGGCATTGGATATGCTCAGCGAACGACATCAGGTGACGGCTTTTGATATTCAAGATGTGGAATGTGCTAGCGCCATAGTTGGTGATGTGCTCGACTACGCTGCCGTTGTAGCAGCTATGCAGGGAATCGACGCGGTGGTCAATACTATTATGGCGCCTAACCCCACCTATGGAGGAAATGGTCCTGGGTTCACAGTCAACGTCAGTGGAGTGTACAATTTGCTCGAAGCCGCTTGTGTTCATGGAATAAAGCGCTTTGTGCACACGTCTAGCGGTGCTGTGCACGGGGGCTACCCACAGCCACCCGAAACGTTTCTACGCCATGATCTATATCCGCTCAAGGCCTCCGGGCCTTATGCACTCTCGAAAGTGCTGCAAGAGGAGTTGGCATGGAATTTCCACGATCAGCACGGAATGTCGATCGCGGTAATCAGACCTTGGAGTATCATCGATTCGAAGACAATGTTGACCACTGACGGGACGATCGTTGAGAATTACTCTTGGGGAGCGATCGACCGGCACGATGTGGCTTCGGCTCTAGTCTGCGCTTTGGAGGCCAGCGATATAGGCTACGAGTGCTTCTACGTGATGGCCACGCCTGGCGGTTATAGAGCGACGGATGTCGCGAGGACGGAGGAGCGTTTGGGGTGGAAACCGGCGATTACCTTCGACGCAGACCTGTAACCCGTAGAATTGGACCCAACACTCTTGATGTTAACATACAAATTACCTGGCATGGAAAATCAGGAAGAACGAAAGTTATGCTAACGAAAAAAATAGTCACCATAATAGGGGAAATTCCCTTACTAATGAACGTAGTAGGGTTTTTCCACTGAGACATATTGCTAGAGTAACAAGAAAGACAATATCGGTTTAAACAAAGTATATGAATAACGTCGATATGCTGTCATACCGTTTGGTTCGATTCGCAGTGTCATCAAAGCTGATGCTATTGCCATTGACGGTAAGTTCGGAGACTGGGACCACAAGGCTGTACTCGTGGTCGATCCCGTTGACGCCAAAGATGGATTCGTCGATCTTGGATCGATCCGGTACGCCTCTGACGGGCGATTCCTTCATCTTATGCTCGAGTTGCGGCGCACAGTGAATCTTCAAGCGATGGACGGCCGGTTGACGCTGTACTTTGATGCCGACGGTGATGTAACCACGGGCCGTGCTGATGGTTCACTGCCTGGTGCTAACCTTGCAATTGTCTGCACTGCGCCGACTGATCGCCATACGGAAGCGGCCGGTATGGGACTAGCGGTGGAAGTCTACCATCGTTCACCGACCGACAACACAGTGTGGCAGGAAAGCCCTTATAAATTGGGCATTTTGTTTGCACCAACCATCGCCAGCTCGCAGTCGGAACTGCGTATCGAGCGCGGCGTAAACCTACATGGCCGCATGCTCTTTACGGGAAAGAAGGTAACCATGTGTATCACGGCAACGACGGTAGCTGGTGATGTCGTCGACGCTAGCCGCTCCCTCACGCTACATCTTCCTGAACTGGAAACGACATCTTGGGAACCAGCTAGCGAAGTGTCACTCGAACGCGTGGCAGGCACCCACCTCCGCGTTATTACTTGGAACATCGAACGTGGTTCCATATTGGACACACCGCTACCTTTTGTGCGCACATTACGTACTCTCAACGCGGACATCATTCTTCTCGAGGAACTCACCGACCACCAATCGCAACATACTGTTGAGACCTTCTTCAACGACCACTGCCCTCTTAATAATAATGCCCGTTGGCATGTACAGTTTGGTTCTGGTGGCGGGAACCTTCGTTGTGCCGTTGTTTCATCCTTCCCCATCAAGACGATTGGTGCCCTTGACATCATCCCGTATGAAAATCGAACCGATCGATCAGTACGGCAGGCATCATGTATCGTCGATGTCGATGGTACGCATGTGTTCGTGTGTGCCATCCATCTGAAATGCTGCGGGCATGTAAACAGCCGTGAGGAGGTCACACGCCTTACCGAAGTTCGTTCACTCATTAATTGCAATCGCTGAGGGTATTGGTAATCAGCAGATTGATGCAATGGTCCTCGGCGGCGATATTAATCTCGTCGGTGGACACGCTCCCCTAACCAATCTCATCGAAGGGTGTAACAGAATGGGGCATCAGGTCCAGATAGTGGATGCCTACCAACTCGATGGGCGTATGAATGCCACCTGGCATGATGCTGACCAACCGTTCGTTCTTGGCAGACTAGATTATCTGTTATGCTCAGTCAACGGTGTGGTGATTGAACGGTCGTTCGTTTTCGATGCGGCAGATGTGCCTCAGCACATCCGTTCGGATACAGGCATCCTACCGACGGATTCTTTGGATGCTAGTGACCATCGACCAGTGGTGGTTGATATGCGATTTGGTAATTCGTCTTCTGTAGGCAATTCCGAATGAATGGCAAAAATATCAAAGTCGGTATTTGCGGCGCTGGTGCGTTTGCCAGTTCTTTTATCCCACTTTTCAAAGCACATCCCGGGTTACTCAAATCATCCTCTGCGATCTGGATACAGTGAAACTCGATGAGAAAGCAGATCGGTTCGATGTGTCAGAGACATGTCTGTCACTTGATGAACTCTGCCAGACCGACGTTGACGCCATCGCCATCTTCACCCAACATCACCTGCATGGCCCGCAAGCCGTTCAGACTCTCAAAAGTGGCAAACACGTCCACTCGGCTGTTCCACCGGCGATATCCCTTCAAGAAATTACCGAGTTGGTCAGAGCTGTTGAGCAAACGGGAAAGATTACATGCTTGGTGAAACCGGCTACTATTACCCATGTGTCGTCTATTGCCGAAAACGATTTGACAGTGAGGGTTTCGGTCATCTCGTCTATGCGGAGGCAGAGTACTATCACGATTATTCACACGGACTATATGAGGTTGCCAGATGGCGTCACGGGACAGATTGGGAAAAGTACTATGGAGCACCACCCATGTTTTATCCGACCCACTCCGTCAGCATGGTCGTCTCTGTAACAGGTGCGCATGTTACCAATTTTTGCGGCATGGGGTTTGTCGACCAACACGAAGACAATCTCTACACCTGCGAAGACAATGTATGGAAAAATCCCTTTAGTAATGAAACGATGCTGTGCCGAATGTCGGATGGTAGTACAGTACGTTTTAACGAATTTCGCCGAATTGGTCACCCTGGTACAGTCGGTATGCGGCTCTATGGGACTGAGGCTAGTTATGAAGAGCAGGTTGGAAGCCAGATGTGGGTGACCAAAGATCGAAGTACATGTGTTGACCTCTCGAAAGAGCTAGCATGCGAAGGGATACCCTCAATCCAATTTGATGATCCAATGGCAAAAGTAACAGGAGCGGATGGAACGCATGTGGGTGTATCAAGAGTCCATCCAGTGCACCGATTACCCAAGGAATTTGTCGGTTTGCCAAACGGGCATCATGGTTCACATCAATTTCTTGTTCACGATTTTGTGACTGCCTACATCCACCGCCAATTGCCGCCTAATAATGTTTGGCAGGCTGCACGTTACATAATTCCTGGTTTGCTTGCACACGGGTCCGCCTTACAAGGCGGACAATTGATGGAAGTACCGGATTTCGGAGACTTTCCAAAATAAATCAACAACATACTGCTCTATAGACAAAGGTTGATATCGTATCGCGAATGCCTATAATATTGTCTGGATCGACGATGACTGGATCTTGGTTATTAGCGGTTAGCGGCTGAAAAACAGCGCTAGTTTCTAGTTACTATATGATAATTTCTCAACCGATAGGACTCTCTCATTACGAAAAAATCGCAAATTGAAGACCTCGATCCAAACTTCGAAAAAATCGATCCAGAAATGGGACTTCGTTGGTATGACATACGGTCATTTGGTATTGAAGGCAAGGGATGGTCAGGCACTAAGAGGCCCTATGCTCGGCTTCCAGCAAAAGCAGAGGGGGTTGTTCGTGAGCCGGTGTGGCAACTAGCACAACATTCAGCTGGACTCTGTGTTCGGTTTGTAACATCAGCCAAAGCGATTAGTGCCCGGTGGCAACTGTGGAGTCAAAGTCTGGCCATGGTCCATATGCCTGCAACGGGTGTCTCTGGCCTTGATCTCTACATCAAGGATCCGTCACGGCCCAAGGGCAAACAGTATCATTGGATTGGTTTTGGCAAGCCGGAAAAATTCCCGGAAAACAAAGCCGAATTGGTAGGAGGGCTCGATGGCCAACCTCACGAGTTCATCCTCTATCTACCTCTTTACAATGGTGTCGAAAAGGTGGAGATAGGTATAAATGTGGAAGCCGACATCGAAAAAGCTCCTGCACGCATGGTGAAGCCAATCGCCATGTACGGTACCAGCATCTTGCATGGAGGGTGTGCTTCTCGACCAGGTATGTGTCTTATCCTGCCATTATAGGGCGTTGGATTGACCAACCGATTATTAATCTCGGTTTCTCAGGGAACGGGCAGGCAGAGCCGGAGATGGCTAAGCTCCTCGCCGAACTCGATCCCGCTGTGGTATATCTTGGACTACTGTCCGAACGTCAACGCAAACGGAATTCGTGAGCGTACCGAGCCGTTTGTGCAAACACTACGCAACGCCCATCCCTACACGCCTATCGTTCTCGTGGAGAACATCACCTATCAGAAACACCTCTTCGTGCAATCTGCCCGCGACAGCACAGATGAGAAAAACGAGGAGCTGCACTCAGCTTATAATCGTCTTAGGCAAGCGGGCGTGAAGCATTTGCTGTATATCCCAGGCGAACGACTACTCGGAGATGATGGAGAAGGCACCGTCGACGGAGTCCACCCTACAGATGTAGGATTCATGAGAATGGCGAAAACCATCGGTCCCGTGATCGAGGCGCTTCTCTAATTGGTATCTAGCCTGAATATTTTAGGTGGAGCCACACTTCTAGATTTGGCTAAAATTAAAAACCGTAAGTTGCTGACCGCTAAAGTATTGAAAGTCGAAAATCCGAAACATATTCTTCCAATGTTAGACCCACAACCAACATAGTTCATAGTTGTCCGGTTCATTAAGGTCTAATGATTAAACGTAAACTCTGTCGAGTTAAGCAGGCTCCACAAGATGTCTTCGTAGACAGAGGAATCCTTCGTGTCATCGCCCATGAGTTCTCTGAAGCCTTCTACTTCCTCGCTGGTGGGCCGGCGGCTGAGCGTGTGGATGAAGAGTTCCTCAATTACTTCCTCGGTTGTTCCCTTTGATTGCATGAATTGCTTCACCTTACCGCCAGCGGCGAGACGGTCTTGCAGGGTATCGCCGACGGCCATGTGGAGTGCCTGCGAAAGGGTTGGCTCTTTCTTCGTTTCACAGGCACAGATCGTCGCCCGACTGGAACGACCGAAGGTTTTGAAGAACTCATCACCGAATCTCGGGCCTTCGCTGTCGCCGCTCACACGCGGGTAGTAGTCAATTGCTCGCGTGCCCTCGGGGAATCCTGGAAACCGTCGCGTAACCCCAGTGACGGCCACAACTGAGTCCATCAGCACGTCAGCTCGCAAGCGGCGCAGATGGGCATGGGAGAATTGCCGTGTATCTCGTTTGTTTGAAGCGTTGGGTTTGGCACTGAGTTGATAGACACGCGAGTTGCAAATGTTGCGCACGAGACTCCGCAAATCAAACCCCGAATCCACCAGATGCTTCGACAATGCATCGATTAGCGGGCCATTCACTGGTGGATTGCTCACTCGCACGTCGTCTACCGGTTCAATAATTCCGCGGCCCAGCAATTGTGCCCAGATGCGGTTGGCAAGGTTGCGACTGAACAGCTCATTTTTTGGAGACGTCAGCCACTTGGCCAGTGCTTTGCGGGGATCTCCATCCCCTTCAACTGGTTCGATCGCACCGAGTACCTTGGCTGGCATCGGTCGACCATCAACCTTGTGGTTGGCAGGTGGAGCTGAGGTGTCATAGTAAATTCGTCGTTCTCGAGGCTCGACACCGGGTTTTCGCCGCATGCCGGTGAAAAAACTGACGAAACCGTAGTAGTCGCTCATCGTCCAACGGTCAAATGGGTGGTTGTGGCATTCGGCACACTGAATTTGAACGCCGAGGAACACCTGCGAAAAGTCAGCTGCTAAAGCCTTCGGATCGATCCTCGGTTTGTGGACCATCATTGTATAGAGGTTCACAGGGCCATTCATTAGGTTACTGCCAGACGAGTCCACCATTTCCGCCACGAACTCGTTGAGCGGCCGGCCGGAACGCATCTGCCGGCGGATCCATTCATAAAATGCCTCCGCCGCCTTGACGTGGGTGGCGACTGGGGCATAGTTCCCCCCAATAATCCGCAATTGCTCACCCCACAATGCCGTCCAGAGGTCAGCGAAGGCGTTATCCTTCAGCAGGTCGTCGATCTCACGCGAGCGTTTGTCCGATCGGGAGTCTTCCATAAAAGTGTGGTATTCTTCGCTTGTGGGTGGCCGACCAACAAGATCGAGCGTGACGCGACGCAGAAAGGTTTCGTCATCACACAACTCCGAGGGAACGATACGGAGTTTCTGTAACCGATCAAATACCAGCGTGTCAATGTAGTTGACTACTGGTGGGTTCGGCCAAGTGAATCCGTCCATTTGTGGAAGCACGATGACTTCCGCTCCGACGGTGAACCTGCTGAAGCGGGCGAAAACATGCGTGTCACCCGGTCCGACAGCCGTCACGCGGCCATGCTCATCGATCGTTGCCACGCTTATGTTGTTGCTGTGGAATCGAGCCAATGACGTGACATCATCCGAAGATCCGTTGTCTGCCTTTGCTGTTACCCCCAACATCGCCTTGGTACCAATCTCTTCAAACACAAAACGATTCTTCGATAACACGATCTCGACAGTATCGGGAACCAGACCGAGGTCATCTGGTGCCCCCGATTCGATCCAGCGAAGCAGTGTCTGATAGTATTCACTGTCCTGATCAAAACGCTTACCCCCGGTGTGTGGGACCGCGCCAACAGCCTTTTGCAATAGCAGGCTCTGCTCCGGAACGGCCGTGTTCACGCGACGTCCAATCATCTCCTGGGTAATCCGGAAGTAATCGCCTTTCGGATCATAACCGAATAGCGAAAGCATAAAGCCGTCCTTACCTCGCGCGGAACCGTGACACGTGCCAGCATTACAACCAGCGCGGAATAAGACAGGCATTACGTTCCGACGGAAGCTCAGCGTAGAAGATGATCCATCGTCGGCAAGAGCATAAAGCGAAATCACGAAACTGGCAAAAACGGAGGCCACAAGCCTGCGTATCTTTATCATCCTATGGAAAGTATCGTTGAACGTCATAGTTCCAATCCTTTGTCTGATCGAAGTTGAGTTTCTTACCTTGTGCGTGTTTATAGCTTTGGATCAATCCGTAGAGTACCGTTTCCTGTCCGCTGGAGGATCTCCTGTCCGCCAGCCTCGACAACCACTTCGCACGACAGTCCACCGACACGCCCAAGTAGAGCCTCATTGGTGGCCTCGACTTGAAATGCAATTTCCTTTAAGTGCTTTGTCAGGATGGGAAGAGGACCAACTAGATTAACACCCTTTGGCAGACCAACGAGTTTCACGCGTGCTTTTCCTTCAAACGGACTTTTGTGGTGTACGGTCCAGACGAACTGCTTGCGTTGGCCCCGACGGATGCTCTCCGGCTGGCTGGTCAGTTCGACGTACGATTCCGCAATGGTCAGATTGACGATCTCGGAGGACACACGAACATGACCTGTGCCGACATAATCGCTGAAGTCTTCTCGTACGGTACTGGCGACGACGACGAGGGGCGAGACACCGAGTGGTGCCCCTGCCTGCGCGGAGATGCGTAGGACGGCTTCGCTCTGGCCTGACGGGATTGTTTCGTTGGGGGGAACACCGATACCTGGCGGTCTCCAGTCGCATCGAAACTGGACTGGCTGGTTGAAGCCTTCATGACGGCTGATCTTTACGGGAATGGTCAGCTCGCCACCGCGGACGAGTGGCACGGATGGCGGCGTGACGTCGATGGTAAACGGCGCCGGTTCGGTGACACCCAGCACGAAGCAGTCGAGCCGGACCGTTCTCCATGCGTCGCCACCTGGATGATTGATGAATGGGATGTTCTGCTGCGACCTGCTTTCGATCATGTGGGAGGAATCAACTGGTGTGGCCTCTAGTGTGATCAAAGCTCCGCCCAGTGAGGCCAATTGATCGGCGACAAACTGCACGGGCCAGAGTTTTGCACCGGAGGGAACTGTTGGCGAGACAGATCGAACACCTTCCGGTAGTCCGTGGGCTACGATGTTCAACTCCCCACGATATGTGTTCCCCTGTCCCGGTAGTAGACTCACGTTGACGGTCCAGCGGTTGCCTTGTGGGACGGCGAGGCTGCTGGTTCGCGGGCATTCCATCCAGTCATTAGCCCGACTGACCAGAATCGTGTGAACCGCGTCCCGAGGGGGGGCAATCTCTACGCGGTAGATTCCAATGGGACCACCAGCATCGCTAGTATCCTCGACCTCGAGCAGATAGTCGTTATCAGCCGTCGGTTCCCAGATTACAGAAGGATCAAGGACCTCCTTCAGGCCCCCTCCTCCACGGAAGGACGTGCCGAAGATATCGTGTTCGGGGAGTTTGGCATCGTCCATTTCCAGTTCGATAGGACCGGGGCTACCCTCAGAGTTAATTGAGCGAATACGGATCTTTGGATCAATCGGCGAGCCCAGCGCCGCAGCGAACACGCGGATCTGCAGGCGATCGCCCTTATTTGCCGAGAACCGAAACACGTCAATATCGCCAGCTTGGTCGATGATGCCATTCAGCACTGTGGGAAGCTGGTCGACGCGAGTTTCCAATGCCGCCTTATTCTCCAAGACGTTCGGATATGGACTCGATTGCAGCGACAGCGATGAAGGGGCATCACTGAAATATTCGAATAGGCCGGTTGTGTTTGGTATGCCGATGGTTTCTTCATAATCGCCTGCTGGATCGCCGAGCAGGGTGATAATCTGTTTGGTACCTGCCTGACCTCCGGGTGGGTATGCAACCAGCGGGCGGCGGTTCTGGCCGATGTGCAGGCAATAGATGGTGTCCCGAGGAGCAAAGACCGAACGTTTCACTTCGATGTACACCAGGCCATCGTAAGGCAGGTTGAGCGAGACTACCGGATCCTGAAGATGCAGTGGGTTATCGTCGTTGGCCGCCAGCTCCCGGCCAGATTCATCAAGGATCCGGACAGCGAGGTCAAATTCCGAGTCTCCATAGTGGTTGTGGGAAATTCGAACGGAATCAACTTCGACGGACAGTCGCTGCCCCACCTTTGCGGAAACACGGAATAGGTCTACCTCTCCGCGTGATCCGGAACCAAGTCGACCTTGAACGGTCACGTTCGGCAAAACAGGAAAAGCCTTCTCAAGTGTGTTGTTTGCGTCAGATGCCTTTCTGCTTTCGTCGATGACTGGGAAGGGTGTGACATGAAAAGTACCGAGCGACGAGATTTCAGTGCCGAATCGGATGCGAAACGGATGCTCACCAAGTGGGCAATTAGGCTCAATCTCGAATCTGCATTTGATTTGCTCTTTGATGAAGGCGCTGTGCGCTAATCCGATGCGGCGAGGTAGATCCGGTAGCTTTTCGAATCCGACCGCCTGAATACCTGGTCGAAAGAAGATAATCTCGCGCGGCTTTTCGATAACAGCCCCTTGGATCGTCACTTCAACCGTCGTGCCCCGTTGCCCAACTCGCGGAAGCGTTCGCTCGATGTGGTACGGTCCTATGGCGTGTGTAACAACGGTTAGTAGTAAGGTAAGGAGGAGCAGAACAAATGAGTTGAGGAGTAAAACCTCAAATCCCGTTGGGACAACAGTCACTCGATTCATTTCTTTACGCCTATTTCCCCATACTTGGAAGGCTGCGACTTTAAGCGAGTAAGCCTTCCACCAGCTTGCCGTTCTTGATAATCTCAATTGGCCGTGTGCCAAACGCAACCAGTTCCTTGTTAGCGTCGATGCCAAGTTGATGATAGATTGTGAAGAGGAGGTGTTCCAGTGGGACAGCGTCCCGAGCGGGTTCCGCAGCTGTTGCATCGCTGGCTCCATAAATGAGCCCCGGAGCAAAGCCACCTCCGGCCAGCAATAGCGAATAGCACCGTGCCCAGTGGTCACGGCCGCTTGTAGCATTTACCTTGGGTGTGCGGCCAAACTCGGTTGTCACCCAAAACAGTGTTGTTTTGAGAAGACCACGCTGTTCCAAGTCCGTGACGATGCCCGCAATAGCATGATCGAGTGCGGGCATCTGGTCGAGACAGTTCCTCTTCACATCGACATGCGCATCCCACGCGCCGTAGTTTACCGTTACAAACCGTACCCCGGACTCCACCAGTCGGCGTGCGACGATCAGCCGCTCAGCCAGTCCCTTGGGATGATATCTGTTATCCGGCCCTTTTAGGCCTACAACATGGCTTCCGTAGAGCTTCTTCGTCTCGTCGGTTTCCCCTTCGAGCGTAAACGCTCTCTGGGCTTTCTCTGATGTGAGCAGGGCATAGGCTCGCTGGTAGAAATCGTCCATCGTGTCGAGAGTGGTTGGGTCGGCCTCCAGTTTTCGGATTCGTTTTTCGACGATCTGACGAGCCGTTTGGCGACGGTCGAACCGTTCTAAGGACACACCATCTGGAATGGAAAAGTCACGCACTTTATAGCTGCGACCACCCGGGTCGGAGTTGATCTCGAACGGGCCGTAGGTGCTGCTCAGAAAGCCTGTTCCACCTGCGTAAGCATTCTTGTTCGGAATGGCGATGTAGGGAGGCAGCTCGCCTCGTGAGCCAAGTTCGTGCGAAACGATCGATCCCATTTGTGGATAATCAATGACAGCCGTCGGCGTGTATCCAGTGAAGAGATGATAGGTGGCTAGCCCATGGTCTGGGATGCGACCTACGATGCTTCGCACTATAGTCACCTTGTCGGCGATTCTTGCGGTCTCTGGAAAATTATCGCTGAAGACGTCGCCGTTTTTCGTCTTCGTCACGCCGAATGAGCCTCGGTATTCCACTGGCGCTTCAGGCTTAGGATCAAACGACTCCTGCTGGGGCATGCCTCCACCCAAATGGAGCTGAATCACACTCAGCGCCTTAGACTCGAGTTTCCCAGCCCGGAATGCAGAGAAAGCTTTACCGCCAAACGCTTCAAGGCGAAACATGTCCCCCATCGAGAGACCAAGTGCCCCGCAAATTCCTGCCTTAATCACCTGTCGTCGCGACATCGCCCGGAATCCAGCACAGCCAGCACGGTTTATTCGGTTTTGGTTCATTAAGGGTATTTTCATTTCTTTAGTCTCCCTAGTAGGACGGATTGGATTTCTAATCAATTTTAACACTACTCTGATTTCCAGAACCGGACGACGCCTCCGCTGTCACCACAGATGACAGTCTTGCCCTCATCTGCGATCGAACTGCTGATCGGAATTCCGGATTCAATTGTAAAGCTTTTCTTCTGATTTCCGCTAGGATCCCAGAGTCGGACGACCCGGTCTCTCCCTACCGTTACGAGGTTCCCTCCGTGATCGAAGCGCCCAGCGAGTACACCATTTGGAATACGGCCATAGACACCTTCGGGACGCTGTGGTGGATGGGCGTTAGCCTTGGAGGTGGCGGGGAATCCATCGGTTACGTCCCACCAAATTAGGCGACCGTCTTCGCCCATAGAAGCCAAGACTTTGCTGTCGATGCGCCAGTCCAGAGCGCGGACGGCGTCTTTATGCTCCAAGAGGCTAAGTAGAATGCCGCCATTCTTTGCGTCCCAAAGATGAATCCCTCCAGCACGGTCGGCTGTTGCCAGTTTCGACCCATCTGGGCTGAAGCCGACGGCAGTGATCCAATCGGTGTGCTTCTCAATCCTGTAGCGCAACGTGCCGTTGGTCGTTGAATAGACTTTGACCACTCGTCCTGAACCACCCAGTGCAACCAGACGCTGATCCGGGCTGAGATCAGCAGCAAGAACGGCATCGATTTCGTCACCAATTTCGGCCAAGCGTTGTCCCGTTTGGACATCGAAGAGCACCACTCGTCCTGATTCGACCGGACGTCCACCAGCCACCATAAGGACGCCGCCGTCGCGGCTGAAGCGAATCACATGGGGTATCCCTTCGGGAAACGCCAGTCTGCCTAGTTCCTTCTCCGTCTCCGTGTGGATGAGCCGGACATGTTCCTGTGCCGACACCGCCAACAGCGGTGCCCACGGGCTAGTGTCCATCGCGAGAACTGGCAACGGACGCTTCACCTGTGGCGTTTTAATCTGGAGCAGATTCTCCGGCATGGGAGACAACCCGCCCAGCCTGATACTTGTAGGGGCAGGCTGAAATGTCAGATCCCGTGCTTTCACCATCGACTTACTGCTGGCCGATTCCCTCAGTCCGGTGTCGATCCACCTTTGAATCATCGCGATTTGTTCATCCGGTAGAGGTGGCTTATAGGGGGGCATTCGGGCATTGTCGTCGGGATCGGTGATTACCTGAAACAGCAAGCTTTGGCTAGATCGCCCAGCGACAACAACTTCGCCTCCGCTTCCTCCTTTGAGCACATTAGCATAGACTTGCAGGTTAATGCCAGCTTTCTGCTTATCGTCACCATGACATTTCAGGCAGTGCTGTCGGAAAATAGGTTTGACGTGATCGTCGTAGGTAATTGGCACCTTTTCATCCGTGGCACCTATCGTTAGCAAAATGAAAAGGCTAGCGAAGAAAAGATGCTGAAGAGCAACCAAACGTGGATCCATGCAGATTTATTTTGCTAGCCCAAGATTTTTATTACATTATAAATATGCGCCTGATGCTTGTCAAGGATGTGATTTTCGGTGAGATATTTCTTATATCTAGCTATATCTGGAAACTCAAGTAGTATAACAGTGACTTGGAGTTGCAAGATGGAGCGGGATGTTACCAGATTGTGTTCGCTAATCGTGCGGAACTTTTTAGACCTTGGCAAAAAAACATTAAACAGACAGTAACTTTCAATTTCCCCATACGGTAGCGAGTTTGTTCTGCGGATTAACAGCTAATGTCATTTCAATACCTTTTCCGGCAAAAGTCGCAATTTCCTCTTTCGTCATAACATGATTAGCCATTAAAAATTCATCAATAACTCCCTTCATAAAGCGACCACCACAACAACTATTAGAAATATGAAGTACCGCATCTGTTTGATTCAAAGGGCCAGTTAATTTCTGTGCACCAGCCGGTTTTCCATCAAAATAAAGCTTAGCCTCTTTCCCATCATATGTGGAAGCGTAGTGATGCCACTGGCCAAATTTGTGCATCGGATGTTCTCCAGCGGCAATCCGCTTCCAACCACCGGTGTTGAGCTACAGAGTCATCTCCACCTTGTCACCCACTTTGTGGGCAGCCATGACATACTGCCCTTCTTTTCGTGGCATGCCAACCCACTCTTGAGGGGTAACGTCATCAATTCTAGCGTAAATTAGAATAGAAAGTGACTCTTCGAAGTTGAAATTATCATTTGATTCCCACTCGATAAATCCATTTTTACTCAACTCGACACCTTTACCAAATTTCCCTTCTACCCGTTTTGTCCCACCTTCTAGTTTGCCTTCGTGGTTCTCATCCGAAGCATCTATGACCCTGTCACCTGCTGCTTCCTCAAAGAGCCACATACCAATAATATCAGCAGAAACCGAAGCATGAAATATTAACAATATTACGACGACTAACAAGAATTGGTTTTTATTTGGTGTCATTGATTTTCCCCCTTAAATAGTCCTTTGACTTTTTTTATGGATTAATAAAAGAAAAGGATCACATACTATTTACACTCTTATAGCAATCCACTACAAAATATCATCATGTATAAACATTATCAATTATACTCCCTAATTTGGTCTGTTTTGGTGCTCTTGCTACTGATGCTGATTCTGCGGAATCCAGACAGATTTTCAGATATTAGTTTGATTTTTAGAGGGAAATGGTAGTGTAAAGACCATTTGGATACTTGACTATATAAGCAATCTCCGGTGCATGGTACGTTTTTTGCTACTGGTAATATTGCAGAACTGATTTGGGGGACTACTCATGTCGTGTATAGCCGATATTCTAGTCCGCCGAGCGACTATTCAGTCAATGCTCTATCCGAGAATATCTTCAATGGTTAGTTGCCGATCTGACATCTCCTGGTTGGCAGCTTCTAGTTTTTCCCGACTTGAAACCACACAAACTGCCCCCTTCGTAAAATTGACTTCGAGCAATTCCAGCAAGGTTCTTTTTACCTCTTTAGGGGTGACGTGCCGAAGTTGAGAGTAATGCTGTTCACGAAGTTCAGGAGTTTGTCCAACTAGATGACGCTGTAAAGCTTGGCCGGTTGCAGCCTCTGGCCGAATAGGTCGCTCGAATTGTTTAGCCGTAGCTATAATTGCACGGTCGATGTCGGTCTGCGTCCATTCTACTTCACGAACGTAGTCAGCAACACCAGAAAATACGTCTAGTGTCCTACTAATGTGTGGGTCACGGTAAGAGCCGAGACTAAGGACACTACCGAGAGGACTATAATTGAACATTGCTCCGTAAGCGTTGCCCCTGAATCGAATTTCGTTCATGATATAGTCCAGGCGAACCAGATGGGCACCAACTATCAAGGAGGTCTTATCCGGATGGGAATAGTGTGGCGCAGGGATTACTTGAGCACAGTGCGCGACTTGAATTGGACCGGCTAAACCTTCAGATGGTGGATCATCATACGAGTTAAACCCAATAGGCGCATCATCAATGGATTCATTCCGCATATCAGATATCCAGTTTTTTAAGGTGTTTTGTACTGTTGTTGCTGAGCTGTTCGAGCCGGTAAAACTCGCAGTCAAGCGACCGCGAACTAGCAAAAAGTCTCGTATTGATTCGATCCGACGTATTATATCTTCACTGCAATTGTCAAAATCGTTATTAAACCCTTCAACAAGTGCCAATTGTGGTAATCCATACACCATTTCAGATAAGTATCCTTCCGGTGTTAAGCCGCGTGCGGCATGGCTCATCGCTGTCCCTGATCCGTCATAAACCATATCTGTCCGATATCCGGCCTGTGCCTGTACCAGTACATCCCGCAACCGGTTTTTTTCACTTGGATCAATCGAAAAAAGTAAATCATGCAATACTTCCAAGGCAGAAGACATCTGGTCGTCTAAAGCCTTCAAACCAAACTGGACACTCCATAAGGAGTGACTTGCATCGTCAACACAAGTGCCAAAATCAGTCCAGCAGGAAATCCCGCCAGTAGATGCCGCTGACCGCTGGGCAATCTGCTCATAGTTCATCCCCGCCGCTCCCATTTTTCGAATTGCTTCGGTGTACCGCGGCAAATAAGGCCAGAGTTCGGATGACATTCCCTTTAGGTTAAAGTTTAAAATCAGATAATTAACACCGTTGGTAAAAACGTTGTTTTGTAACAGCTTGACCCCATCAATCGCCTCTATGTCCGACTGAATGTGTGTAAGTTGATCTGGCAAATCACTCACTTTCAATTGTGGTAATGTTGCCAGCAACTCGGGAGAGTTGGGTTGGCTATTTAATCTATCAAGTTCCTCGGCATCATCCGCAATTTGTTTAACCTGATCATCCGTAAACTGAGTGCGTGTTTTTTTCATTCGTTTGGTAAAAGCCGTATCGATTCGGGACTGCATTTGGGTGTCAGGTTTCAACATGGCAGTCAGACAGTGGGAATTTGCCAGTAGCCTCGAACGTATCAACTGATTGAAAAGCTGGGGATCGGATTCATAACGACGTTTACAGTTAGACAAATGCTCATTCATACACAAGAAAATCAACGGATTCTTATCATAGATCCATGAACTGATTACCCGATCCATCATGTGTAGCGGGAACATCGATTGAATTTCAAGGTAATGGTACGCAGATTGCTGAAAAGCAGCTTCAACTCGTTCTGTTTCAATTTCACTTTCGGCGATTTGGGATAATGTCTCGGTAACTAGCTGAACAAAATCATCAATGCGGTCGGATTCACTGCCCTTAAGTCCAACGCTAAAAGTACTTTCCCTACCAATTCCACCTGTTCCTGAAGCAATAATATCTGCACCTAAGTTTGAGTTGATTATCGCTTTTTTTAAGGGAGCTGCTTCATTACCAAGTAAAATGAGGCTGAGAATGTAAAGTAAGGCGACATCCTCTGCGTCCGTGGCATCACCAATTAACCATTTGATTACTAGGTATGTCTTTTCGGTGGAGGGTTCATCCGCACCAATTGGATACGTATCTACTATAGATTTTGGTTGATCCCATCGCACTTGAGGTGTGATGCTAGCATCAACATCAAGACGATTGAAATTGTCAAGCTTATCAGACAAAAATGCCAAGTACTCCATGGTAGGTATATTACCGTACAGGAAGAAGTAGCTGTTACTTGGATGGTAATAGGTACTGTGGAACTCCTTTAGGGCTTCATAGGTCAGGTCAGGAATAGCTTCCGGGTCGCCTCCAGATTCTTTCCCATAGATTGTATCTGGAAGCAATTCGCGTGATATCGAGCGATAAAGACGGGATTCAGGATCGGAAAATGCTCCTTTCATTTCATTGTAGACAATACCTGTTATTGTCAGGTCACCTGTGGGGTTTTCTGGATCCAAGGGGGCAAAGTGGTGTCCTTCACGCCTAAATGTTTGTTCAGTTAATAATGGATGGAAAACTGCATCAAAATATACCTCTGCCAAATTGAAAAGGTCCCGTTTAACGTTGCTGGCCACTGGGTAGTAAGTGCAATCTGAACCTGTCATAGCATTGATGAATGTTGCCATACTCATTTTTATCATTTCGAAGAACGGTTCTTTTACTGGATACTTCCCGGAACCTGCCAGAACTGCATGCTCTAGGATATGGGGAATCCCAGTATCATCTGGCGGTGGTGTGGGAAAACTAACCGAAAACAGATTTTCTGCATCTTGGTTGTAAAGATGAAGCAATCGTGCTCCGCTCTGTTTATGTTCGAGCTGGTAAGCTACCGATCGCAAAGCATCAAGAGGTGTTACGTCCTTGACCTCGAAGCCATTGGAATTTTGTCCTACATACATTGTTGTTTCTGGAACAGTTGACATTCATTTTTCCTTGTACAAATAATAAATTTACTATAATAAAATCGAAATTCATATCCTGATCATCAGATTCCTGTAATCCGTGTACATTTAGCCCCAAGCTTTCTCCTATTCCTTGAAAGTTTACCAGTGGCATGTTAACCTAAAAAGGCATGAAAAAAGTAATCATCTTTGCTCTGTTAGTTACTACGATATTACTCCCACCTTTACAGACACACGCGATTAGTCGGAAGACTCAAGGCAAGATTATACTTGCTTCTATTTTGACAGGGATTGCTATTCTAACCAAGTTACTGGAAGAACAAGATCGAAAAGATGCAGAAGAACTGCATAAACAACTTGGTAAGCCAGACCGCGTTATCGAGTTTCATCATGGATTCGACAAAATACGAATCGAATGCTGGAAAAACCGAAGATTCACCTTCAAAAATGGTGTTTTACAAAGGTCTTCGCACCAAGTCTATAATAGTAAGAATGGTCTTAGTAAATCTGAAACGAACATTTTTCAGCCAAAGTTTATAGGCGATTAGCAATTTGCGTTTCCTAATAAAACAGAAATGATTTTATTGGGATTAAAAGATTCACCAATATTTGCAACGGAGAGGCAGTACGTTGTGTTGAAAAAATTATATCTACTAAAAAGCAAATTTAGCCATGTGCAATCTCGTTAGATCTTCAATCAAAACCTTAGGTTTCTTTTTACTGCTTATGCTCTCCTTCTCTCTGAATGCCCAAAAAGACACTAAAGATCTTGAGACAGAAGTTGGCAGGAATCAAGCCAAAGACATTAAAGCCATTGTTGCCCATTTTGATCAACTCTATCGAGGCCAAACCAGTTATGCAAAAATGGAGATGCAAATTGCTACACCACACTGGGAGAGAACTTTGAGGTTGGAAGTATGGGCAGAAGGTATGGACAAAACGTTTATTTTGATAACCTCACCTAAAAAAGAAAAAGGGATTGCTACCTTGCGTATTAAAAATGAGATGTGGAACTATCTGCCCAAGACAAACAAGGTGATGAAAATTCCACCATCCATGATGATGGGATCTTGGATGGGGTCCGATTTCACCAATGATGATCTGGTGAAGGAATCTTCAATGATTGATGATTACGACTATCAATTCCTTTCTGCTGATGAAGCCAAGATCGAAACTGACCATGACACATTCCTGTACATTCAATTGGTACCAAAATCAGATTCACCGATTGTCTGGGGAAAGATCGTCGTAGCCGTTGGAGAGGACGATTTTATTCCTGTGTGGCAAAGATTCTATGATGAAAAAGATCGTCTGATGCGTGTCTTGAACTTCAAAGACATTAAGCAATTTGGAAATCGAAGGATACCATCGGTAATGGAAATGATTCCACAGAAAAGGGTAAAGTACAAAACAGTCGTCAGGTTCCTAAAAGCGGATTTTGATTTGCCGGTGAACAAAAAAATATTTACACTTCGCAACTTGCGCCAGAGAAGATAGAGGACATCTGGCGATGATGTTGAAGATTGCACTTCGTAATACCCTCCGGCAAAAGAGACGCACTATACTGACTTCATTGGCAATGGTTGTTGGTTTCACTCTTCTCTCATTCTCTATTGGGTTGTCTGATGGCAGCTATTCTTTCGTCATTAACATGTTCACCCGAAACCGTTTGGGACATATTCAAGTACACCGCCGCGGTTACCTTGATAAACCGTCACTTTACGCAACCATAAACAATTATCAATCTGTTGGACAGATCATACAAAATGTGAGGGAAGTTGAAGCTTGGACACCTCGAATTTACTCGGTGGGACTCGGATCGGTTGGCGAAAAGAGCACAGCTATAGAAGTCGTAGGCATCGACGCTGTTCGTGAAGTCATGGCAACTCAGTTTGACAAGAAGGTCATCTCTGGGCGAAGTCTGTCCAGTATCCCTGCCAAGGAAGCAATTCTGGGTAAGGGGCTAGCGGAAATTTTGAAAGCCAACATTGATCAAGAGATTATGATTGTCTCCCAAGGAGCAGACGGTTCGATTGCTAATGATATATATACCGTTGTGGGTCTCGTTGAAAGTGGTGATCCGCTACGCGACCGGATGGCATGCTACCTTCATATCAAAGATGCACAGGAACTATTTGTTCTTGAAGGAAGAATTCATGAGATTGTAGTCATTGTGTCTGATCTGTCTAGCGTCAGTCAAGTCACTGAGAGAATTAAAATAAAATTGAGTGATTCTTCACTAGCTATAGCTCCCTGGCAGGAGTTCGCCAAGTCATTTTACCAAGCAATGCAAGTTGACCAGCAGGGGATGTGGATAGCACTCTTCATAATCATACTGGTTGTGGCAGTAGGTGTTTTAAATGCGGTATTAATGTCAGTCTTGGAGCGTACACGAGAATATGGCATGTTAAAAGCTGTTGGTACAAAGCCACGGCAAATTTTCTGGTTGGTGCTTTATGAAGTTAATATTATTGCTTTGGCTAGTGTTGTGATCGGAACGATACTTGCCTTGGGTATTCCGTTGAGTACGTTAATTAACTATTTATTGGCTATAAACGGTATTGCCTTTCCAGAAATAAGTTATGGGGGTATGAAATTTCAAACCGCCTTATATGTGGAAATGAACGCGCGCAGTATTTATATCCCTGCTATTACCATCGTTGTGTCTGCAATGGCGGTTAGCTTGTTCCCCGCCCTAAAAGCTGCCTGCGTCACGCCAGCGAAAGCAATGAGAACGCACTAGATTAGCCAGCGGTAATTAATTATTATGTGGTGGATACTTATTAAGCTTGCATGGAGAAACCTGTTCCGGAACATACGCCGTACCTTTATTGCTGGAACAGCTATCGGCATTGGTTTAGCCGCACTCATTTTTGTTGATGCACTTTGGATTGGAATGGAAGAGAATATGATTAGGATTGCTACCTCTTCTTTTCTAGGCGACGGACAAATTCACCAAGAAGACTTTCGACAGACACAAGAAGTTGAAAGAACGATCAATCAACATCGTCGGGTAATATCCAATTTGAAACAGGAAGAGATCGTGGCCCATTTTACCCCTCGGACCTTCGCCTTCGGTATGATCACCTCACCAGCCCATGTCATCGCTGCTGCCTTGGTGGGAGTTGATCCTGTTACAGAGAAATACCTATCTCATGTTGATGATATGATAACAGAAGGAGGGTATTTCGAAGGTGATAACGAGCGAAACATTGTCATTGGTAGCAAGATGGCAGAGATCCTGGAAGTCGAGGTTGGTGATCGGGTTGTTGCTACAGTCTCTGAGGCTAAAACCGGTGATCTTGCTCAGGAAATGTTCCGGGTCTCTGGGGTTTTTCATTTTCACAACCATGAAATGAATCGAGGGATGGCATTTATTCGGCTTGAAAAATCGCAGCAGATCCTTGGGCTCAAAGATGGGGTTCACCAAATTGCTATCAAGTTTACGGACGTAAAATATGGTCAAGACAAACTACTTCCATTTTGGAGTAAATATTCCGAATACGGGAATGAAGCAGTCAGTTGGACTGAGATTCTGCCAGAACTGGAAACTATATTTGAATGGACGAACATTAGTAAGGTTCTTTTGGGTTTTATCTTTTTCATTATTGTTGTGTTTGGGATTATCAACACGCTTTTTATGTCGTTGTACGAACGAATGTTTGAGTTTGGTGTGTTGCGAGCCGTTGGTACGCGTCCATCACGTATGGCGCAACTGATCCTTTTCGAAGCTGGATCCTTGGGTGTTTTGAGTATTGGAATTGGGATTATCTTGGGTGTTATCACAACCTATATCTGTTCAAAGACGGGAATAGATTACACAGGAATCGAGGTAGCTGGAGTGACCATACAGGAACTGATCTATCCAGTTATGGTTATAGATCAATTTATCTTATATCCTTTCTGGGTGCTTGTTTTTACTGTTATTACAGGTTTGTATCCCGCTTGGTATGTGGCAAGAATGTCTCCTTCGGAGGCCATGCGACGGGGGGGGTAGATGATGGAAGGAATGAAGGATGTGATCAGTCGTCAAGTGATTGTTACAGAGGATCTTACCAAAACCTATTCGGCAAATGACGTACCGGTTTATGCGCTTCGAGGAATCAATCTAACAATTACGGCTGGTGAGTTCACAGCTATCGTTGGTCCATCAGGATCAGGAAAAACGACTTTTCTCAACATAATTTCCGGATTAGATCAACCTACGGAGGGAAAAGTATGGTTGAGCGAAGAGTTGCTGTCTAACATGAATGGTCGTCAACTTTCAGATTTTCGCCGTGATAATATTGGATTTATCTTTCAAGCATACAACCTGATTCCTGTGTTGACAGTAGGAGAAAATATTGAATATATTATGCTTCTGCAGGGTATTCCCAAGATAGAACGCCATCAACGGGTAGTTGATATCCTCGAGGTGGTTGGACTGACCGGATATATAGATCGTAAACCTCCACAATTATCGGGAGGGCAACAACAACGTGTTGCTATCGCTCGTGCCATGGTTTCACAACCGAAAATCATACTGGCAGATGAACCGACAGCCAATCTGGACTCAAAAACCGGATCCGAACTTCTGGACATGATGTATCAACTCAATAAACGCACTGGTATGACCTTTGTATTTTCTACACATGATCAGATGGTTATGGACAGAGCTCAACGCCTGATTACCCTTAAAGACGGCCTGATTGATAGTGACGATGTTCGAGGGTAGCCCTGAAATCCATGCAGAGAATCTTCGCTTATGTTTTAGCTTTAATTGTATCGTTGCCCCCCAATCTTTTTGCCGAATCCCTTCAAGTCAGCGGTTACTACAAAAGTTTCTTCACCATTTTAAATTCAACATCGTTGAGTGAATCTGTCACCCAAAAAAAATCCTTTATGGCTAGCAATCAAGTTCGACTCAACGTCTTTTATAGATCAACTGATCTGCTATCGTTTAGCACATCCTACAATTTGTCTCCGCGCTGGCAGGACGGAGCTTTCTTTGAGGAAGATCGTTTGTATACTGGTGTTGATCCTACTTCCTATCGACTGGTTGATTTGAACTCGCAAATATATCCCCATGAGGACGATTCGATCGGGAATTTCGGAACCTTTCAAAACCTAGATCGTGCCTTTGCCACCATCAGCACGGAAATCATGGATGTTTATATTGGTCGGCAGGCGGTAGCTTGGGGAAGTGGACGTGTTCTAAATCCAACCGATATCTTGGCTCCCTTTACTTTCAGCGCATTGGATACTGAAGATCGTTTTGGTATAGATGCCCTACGGATACGGATCCCGGTAGGCACAATGGGTGAATTTGATACTGGTTATGTGCTGGGAAAGCATCTGGATTTCAACAAGAGTGCGTTTTTCTGCCGAAGCCAATCCAATTTTATGGAAACGGACGCATCGGCTTTGGTGATGGTTTTTCGAAACAACCTTCTGATCGGTTTTGATTTCGTTCGTGCTATCGGCGGTGCCGGATTTTGGCTGGAAAGTGCTTATGTGTTTCCCAATACATTGGCAGATGAGAATCAGCTGTCAGACAAATATCTTCGGGCGTCTGTCGGTCTGGATTACAGCTTTAGCGGTACAACTTATGGATTCGTAGAATATCATTTCAGTCAAGCTGGCACGGAAAATCCGGAAGACTATTTTGCCAACCTGATCCAACCGGCATATACTGATGGAGCAGTTTATCTGATGGGTAGACATTACCTAGCTCCTGGTATGATGTATCAGGTCATATCTTTGATTAATCTAAGTGTTCAGCCGCTGCTCAACTTGGTTGACAGATCCATCTTCTTCTCCGCTCAAATCGAGTATAATATGGCACAGGATATCTATTTGTCTCTGGGCTCTTTGATAGGAATCGGCCAACGTCCTGACACTATGAGTCACAATTCTACAGCTCAAAAATTTGATTCCGAGTTTGGCGGATATCCAGACATCTATTTTTCTTCCTTACGGATTTATTTCTGATTCTGTAACTACCCAGAATTATTTGCGCGTGCCAGACGCTCCTCCGCCACATCCAGATGAAAACAGACTGATTCAATCGCTTCTGTCTCTGGACTCATGGTAGCATTTGATTCGCGATTCTGATTGGTCGACGCGATGGCGTAACCATTCTGCCAAAAACAGTCAAGAATATACCATGAAATTTGGCAGGCAACGTTGAAACCGAGTTCATCTTCCTCCGAACCGGCCGCATATGATTCGATCGTATTAAAAATCGACAATATAGCTTCTAATTGGTTGTCGTTTAAAGAAGCCAACCAATTTTTGTGACTCCCTCGAAAACCGGGTAGCTGACTAAGCTGTGGTTGAATATCACCTGCCAGATGCTTAAATACCTTGAATTCAAGCTCAAGTTTACTGGTTCCGGATAAAGAGAACTCATGTTCAGCTACGGTTTCATTGTCCGATTGTCCGTTGAGCATCTGCAAAAATTTCTCAACACTCATATATGGTTATCTGTTTATTTATTGGTTTTAACTGTTTTTCTGTTTGGCTAATTGCCGGGCAACGCGATATCCTTCTAAGTTCGGGTCTGTATCTAGCAGTTGCTGTACCTTTTCTGTGCCTCGGCGTTGGGGGCAAAAGCTGGGATCATTCGCCATCCTCAAAGCCAGTCGGGCGGCCACAGAACTACCTGCTCTCAGGTTTACCAAATCAACTTTATCCAATGTGTCATACATTGTATGACCGAATCCGCGACCTGCCGGCGCAGCTTCAGCATCTCCCATATGTCCAGTCGGGATACCCTGAATTAAAAAGGGAAAATGATCGGAATACGGATGTGCTTTTTGACCAATCGGCATTTCTATGGCCATCTCCTTTTCCGCCTGCTGAAAGAAAGGTTCCAATTCGCACCATTGATGCAAAACTATACCCTTCCGGCTTTTCCCGCCAGCAGCATCCAGATTGAACATGAACCGGATATTATCAAGTTGATCCGCATGTTCGTCAACATATCGATACGCCCCTATTAAACCAATTTCTTCCGTACCGAAGGCAATAAAACGCACAGTCCGTTTTATTGCCTTCCCAGCGTATTGGGATAGAACCCTTGCTGTTTCCATGACGATCGCCATGCCGGAAGCTGGATCTGTGGCGCCTTGAGAAATATCATGACCATCATAATGGCAGCCGAGAATAATCTGTTCATTTGGTTTTTCCATGCCAATAAGATCTCCCACGACGTTCCATGAGGTGCGTGGTAGGTTGGTGTCAGTGGTGTGAAGCCGTAACTTTACCAACTCTTTTCGTTCGATGAGTCGTGTTAAGAAAGCGCCATCCTCCTTGGAAACTGATATACCTGGAATTGGTGCGGCTTTATCATCTTGCAGACTTCCTGTCTCCGGCCCAGTTCCTGGATGTTCACTGACAAAAATGAAGGCTTTTGCCCCAGCTAAAACTGTGCGTTCATATTTCTCTTTACGATGAACCCATCTTCCCAAATTTGGAGATGAGGCACTACTGACCAAAACGATCTGCTCTTTGATGTCTGATGCCAGACGTTGGTAATCTTCAGGTGCACCATAACCCACCGATACCAATTCGCTCTCGATCTCTGATGCTGGACAGTAAGGTAAGGATATGCACTTAATCGATTTGTGGATTGGCTTAATGATCTCAAGTGTGGCTTCACCACGCGACCAGCCTGCATAAGAATAAGTTTCAAGCCCTACGTTCTGCAAGCCGTATCTCTCAAAAGTATCTACGATAAACTTAGCCGCCTGTTGTTCTTCAGGCGTACCGGCAAAACGGGCGCTAAAGTCATCACAGAGTACCGTCAGATTATCCATTACCTCAGATGAGGTATAGATATCACCAGCCATTTGCTGATCAATGTCTAAATAAGGATTATTATTGTTCATGTGAGTTGATTTTTCTATTACCCTTCATTCTTGTATAAAGATATTTTTACCAATCTGGTTTCCCAACGTAAAGGGACCGATTTTCCATTGGTAGCTGTATACGCAGTCCTCCTAAACGGTGAGACTCAATTATGCCTATCAGCATCTCCATGCCGCGACGGGCAAGCTGAATCGATCCCTG
>JYMV01016910.1_pt1 | contig 78559 bp, 69 predicted proteins | sample 338911 | NCBI WGS metagenome assembly JYMV01 (sample SAMN03354496, study PRJNA234377) | hydrothermal vent metagenome | biome: Deep sea; feature: Hydrothermal plumes at the Eastern Lau Spreading Center, Western Pacific Ocean; material: Seawater | place: Tonga | collected 2009 | depth 2000 m m | reverse complement strand
AATGATCCCAGCAAAATACGTCCTATCCTGTTCTGGAATTGTATTTTAATACCCTGTTCATTGATAGCAGCAACATGTTTCAAGCTATCTGCCACTGCCTGGTTTTCATAGGAAAACCTGAACTGCTGCCGAATAACTGCTTCCTTGTTCTCCACGCTGTTGATGCTGTCGCGCATCTGAATATAGAGCTCGTGCATCTCTAAAGCCTTTTGGTCCTGACCTATAGCCTTATAGCACGTGTGCAAAGCTTTAGCAGCATCTCTTGTTTGCAAGGGTCTGCTTTGAGACATCTCCAAGGCATTTGAGGCGGCCTCTATAGCCTGTGGGTAGTTTCTCTGCAAAGAATAACCAACCGCAATTCCAAGCAGCGAAGCACATATTCCTTCCATATCACCACTGTTTTTGTTCATTTCCAAAGCACGGTTAAAATAATCCATAGATTTGGAATGGTTGCCTTGTTTTTGATCAATAACCCCCAGTCCGATTAAGGAGTTAGCTGCTCCTATACGGTATTGGATCTCCTCGCTTAATTTCAAACATTGCAATAAGTAATTCTTAGCTTTAGCATATTCCCCCAGGTATTGATAAGAGTCTCCTAAATTGATCATTGCATTACACACCGAAATCTTAGAACCATGTTCCTGCGATATTTTTAAGCTACTTGAATAATAATTGATGGCCTGTTCATATTGGTCTTGGTTACTGTATATCAATCCCAAATTATTTAGTGTATTGCCCTTACCAAGGTTATCCTTTAATTCTTCTTGTACCTTCAGACACCTCGCATAATATTCAATGGCTTTCAAATAGTTCCCCTGTTTAGTAGCAAGGATCCCCATATTACTATTTAGCCTTGCCATCATCAATTTATTACCCTCTTTTTCAAACAAACTATAAGAAAGTATTAACCGTGTAAAAGCCTTATCATAGTTTCCCATGATACCTGATGCAACACCCTGGGTATTCAGCGCCATAGCCATGTAATATGTGATGTCCTTTCTCCTAGCCAATTTGTACTCCAACCCAGCAAAATAGAAAGCACTGTCGGGTTGAGAAAAAAGATAGCCATCCCAGCTAATTGTTTGTATTGCCTTTAACCGGTTAGTGTCGGGCTGTGTGGTGTCGTTCCATACGGTCCAGAGAGAATCCAGATTTATAGTCTGACCGACACAGGGCTGCAAGGCCGTCAAACAGCATAACAGAAAAACAGCTGGGCCCAAACATTTCATAACGCAACCAAAATAATACTTACCTATGGGAAGTTACACATTAAGTCCCAGGGAAGACAGGCTGCTGGAGCACCCAGGATAACTTTACTCCCATTACACTGAGATCATCTGCTTGTGCATTGTAGAAACCTGCCTGCTGTTTCATTATTGTTTTTTGTTTGCAGAACAGCTACGCAGATTTATTTATCCATGCCCTCACAAGAGTTCTTTTCTTGCCTGTATCAGGTGAGTCTTCAAAAGATGTTCTGCTATGACAAATAAAGGCATTGTTAACAAATAGCATATCTCCTCTTTCCATATTAAAAGTTAATATGTGTTCATCTACACTTAAGTATTCATCAATACGGTCCAATGCCTGGTTTAGCCCTTGAGGAACAGGTGTCTTGGACTTCTCGTATCCTGTGGTTATCCAATACCTCATGTATCTGAATCTAAAACCGTTTGAGCCAAGATCAAAAACCGGGAACCTGTTTTTCCTAATAGTTTCAGGGGAATTGACCGTTCCGGGTGTAATGACATCCCGGATTATTGGTTGGGAGAGTATTTTTACGCCCTCAGGATAATGCTTGTTCATCCAATTGTACAGGTCTGCAGCATTTGCAAGCTGGGATTCTCCTCCTTTATAAGCAGGTTGCAAGCACAGTAAGCCTACAATATCCGGGCTGTATTCAGCAGCAGTACTGTCGGTATGAAATCCGGTCGAAGCTTTAGTCTTGGAAACAGGGATGGCTTCTTTTTTATAATCGAGATAATGGTCTTTGACATCGAATAATGCGCCATAACGGGTATTCAATGCTCCCATGGCACATGCTATCGTGCAATACAATATCCTGAGTTGGTTGTCGGGTAATTTCGAGTCTTTGGTTTGATAACACAATACACCGGGTGCTTTTTCAATGCGACCCAGTGAGTCTTGTACCCAATCCTTAATGGTTTGTAAAGCTCCATGGTTGGCATTGCTTTCAATTAGTTTTTCAGTAACCTCCTCAACATCATTAAAATGAGTGCTGCATAGGCGAATAATATCATCGGGAATGCAGATCTGAATATCCTTTAGGGGAGGTGTACTTCCTTGCCAGCTTAATTCGTCAAGGGACCTGCTTTTTGTCATTGTTTTTGAACTTTAAAGGCCATGTGCAGGGGCAGGTCATAAAGAGGTTTGAAAAACTTTTCATCCAGTGCAATATGCTCATCATTTATTCTCAATTCGTGCACATCAGGCATTGACAAAAACCCAGCATCCTTCAAGCAAAAAAAGTAATCTTCTACCGTTTTATGCACACATTGCACGTTGACAGGCTTTCCGTCTCTCCTCCAGATTTTACCCGGGAAGAGGTTGTCTCGGCCTGAAAAATACCCGCCCTTCACATCAAAGTAAAAAGGGTATTTGTCTTTCTTTAAGAAGGCCAGAACAGGATGGGGTACGGAAAACACAAAGGCAGCTCCTGGCTTTAACAGGCTAAATATCTTTTGCATCGTTGCTCTTGTTTCTTCTAGAGACAGGTAATTGAATAAGAACATCGCTATTACCAAATCATATTGGTTTTGTTGGCCGTTGTTAAATTGCCGGATGTCTTGTGTGACATAGGTGGCGTTTTCGATATGCTGATGATCTCTTTCCCTTATGGCAATTTCAATCATCTTTTCAGAGATATCTATACCATGGACGTGGCTGGCGCCTCTTTTAAGCATTTCCCGGCCTACATAGCCTTCACCGCAGCCAATATCCAACACATTCAAATTTTGCAGTGGTTCGCAGAGGTCTAACACAAAGGGCCTTGCAGAATAATCTGATAGAAGGATTGGTTCTTTTCTACTCCAATCATCAGCCTGTTTGTTGTACAGTTTTTTCGTGTTTTTTTCGACCTTCATTTCAAAGTGTTTGAGCACGCTTGTACATGTTGTTCCAAAACATCGCCCTCAGGTTGAGTGCTTTGAGCATCCCTTTTCTGAGTTCATTGTAACTATTCGGGGTTTCATCGATTAATTCTTCAGCAATCTGCATCATGATCTTGCCATGCTCATCGTCAATTTCAGAATGCAGTTCGAAGAAGACGTAGTCTTTTTTCTTTAAGGGAGTATGATCTTGTATTGCTTTAGAGATGTATTTATAGACGTACTTCACGATAGCCTCTGTCCCTATGCCCACTGCACCGATTGCTTCAGCGGCTGAGGCATTTGAAATGACACTGCTGAACATCTCCCGCCAGATAATAACACCATCACTCAACGGTTGTTTAGCATCGACACCCAGTGCTTCCTGGAATTGCTCAAAGAGCCGTGGATGCGGGATTCCCTGTACCCACTCTTCTTCTATGCCAATAGTCTTTAACAGGTTTATTTCATCATAATCAAGGCGTCCTCCTTCTTCACTGAGATTTTCGATAAAGTGCATACGGTGTTCGTGCTTGTCTAATTTCGACATGGCGGTGGTTAGATATTTTGGGAACCATGCAGTGTAACCTTCATATTGAATTGCAAAGTCCTTTATAGCTTCCAGAGGTGAAGGGAAGTTCCCATTTTGCAAGTCAAGAAGATAAGGGTGATTTGTCGCTTCGTGCTGTATGGCTTCCTGAATTAGTTCGTGAACCCTTGTATTAATTTGTGTTCCCATGTTGTATGCTGTTCTATAGAGATTCACCCAGAGCACCATCTAAACCATGGCTTTTGCGCACATTGTTAACCCCATTACCCCTCGATATTACCACAAATATTCCAACAATTTTTTACACAATTCAAATTATTTGGTCAAAGCCTCTTCGGGGAATAGTCATTAATAATATTGATAAGACCCAAAATGGGAAGAGGTTTAGTCTTCATGAAAGAATGGATTATCTTGTGAAGAAACTGATCGAAAACCCCAATACCGTAAGGTTATTTCGTCTAAAAACAGCAAATCTAATGGGTTTCTACTCTACAGTCTCTCTAATATTGCCTTCTTCAAATGGTCTTGCGTTCTTAACATAGTCGTCAAACCAGGTGAGTACCAGCTCTTTTACTATTTCTCGATGATTTAGAAGCCCGTGGTTATCATCCTCAAAACTTACAAGTTTGTGCGGCACCCCGTATGCCAGCAAACTGTCTGCGAAAGACGGGATTTGAGAGTAGCTTACATGTTGATCCTCTTTACTGTGTAGAATCAATATAGGGACATCTTTGGGCAGTTCATCGGCCCAGTAGACAGCAGATCGTTTCTCAAGCTCCGTTTCTCGGTTTTGATGGAAATCTGGAATTAATTCGATTGCTACATCCTCAATTTGATGGTGGTGTTTTATTGTTTCGTTCATATCTGTGATACCACCAATATTTACAATTGTCTTTATGTTTAGACCTGGTTCACTTTTTAAGGTTAGATAATTCATCATGCCCCCTCTGCTTATTCCCAGGAGCCCAATTTTTTCAGTGTTTGCTTTTTCAAATTCACTTAAACTTTTGATAAGGTTTCTCACATCATTTACATCGTCTCCTCCAAACTGTTCTTTTCCTTCACCACCGCTGTTGCCCCTATAGTTGGTGCCTACCACAACATAGCCTTTAGCAGCTAGCGGAGCCATTATCTCTACTACTGTTCCAACCAATTGTAGTTGCCCCATGTCCTGGTTTCCACCCCTATTGAAGACAATACAAGGGAATTCCCCAGGTGCTTTTGGAGCTACCATGAAGCCAGTTAGAAATAAACCGTCACTAATGTGGGCGATGGAATATATTTCCACTTTATCAAGGTATTCGAAATCTTCAGGATGGTGCAGGATCTTTTTATTAATAGGGGTTTTTTCATAGTCTACTGATAACCATTTAATGGAACTTCCATTAAAATCACCATACTTCAACTTCAATTCTTCTGTAGAAGGGCCTTTAGGCGAAAAACAACCCGTTATTAGGATCAGTAAGGGATAAATCAATATGAATTTTTTTTTCATAGTAGTTATAGGATAAAAGGTTCTAACATCAATGGATCAGAATATTATTGAATATTGAAACGGCTTAAATGTAACGATATATTCATTATTCTGAAGTTAGTATTCAAAGTTCTTCTTATAGTATAATACATCCTATATTTTAAATCGGCAGACAAGACAACAGGTATTAGCGAAAATGAAGCCTGCTGCCTGAAGGTTTGTCCGATGGCGAAAGAGAGTTGATTATTTTCGATCTCAAGGGCTCGGAAGTCAGCCGGGTTAACTGCATTAATGAAAAAACAATCACCCTTGGACGGCAAAACCTGCCTGCAGGAGTTTACCTGTTTGAAATCCACAGCGCGAAGGCAAAAGTGGGCATGGGGAAACTGATTATTCGCTGATATGCCCGCCAAATTGAGACCATATCTGCTCATTGCTTCTACTACTTGGCTTTCTACAGCCTTTGCACAGGATGAGTCCAACCGCATTGGATACATCTAAATCCACATAAACTCATCCTCTTATTTATTAAGTACCACTCTGAATGTTGTGCCCTTGTTGATCTCTGAGCTCTTAACAAAGATTTTCCCTCCGTGGTAGTTCTCAATAATTCTTTTGCAAAGTGAAAGGCCCAGGCCCCACCCCCTTCTCTTGGTCGTAAAGCCAGGTTCAAAAATTGTCTTAAATACAGATCTAGCCAGACCCTTGCCGGTATCCGTAATATCGATGTAAACAAATTGTGTTTGGTCAGAGACCTTTATGGTAATCCTGCCAGCACCATTCATCGCATCCACGGCATTCTTGCAGATATTTTCAATCACCCATTCGAACAATGATTTATTCAATGGCGCCAGTACATCTTTCGTTTCTTCTAAGTCCATGCTGAATTCTACCTTTTTGGACACCCTATTACTTATGTAGGTCACAGCCTCGTCCAGAATTGTATTTAAGCTTGAAGGCACTACGTCGGGTGTGGAGCCAATCTTTGAAAACCTTTCTGTAATGGTTTCCAACCGCTTTACATCCTTTTCAAATTCCGCCAACGTTCCTTCATCAACAGATTTGGTGCGCAACACCTCCAACCACGCCATTATTGAAGATAGCGGCGTTCCAAGCTGATGGGCTGTTTCTTTAGCCAATCCCATCCAAACCTGATTCTGTTCAGCTTTCCTGGAGCTGCTGAAAGCCAGATATGACACCAAAAGGAACAAGGTAATTACTCCCAACTGTATATAAGGAAAGTACATGAGCTGAGTTAAAAGTGTCGAGTTTCTATAATGAATGAATTGTGAAGAATCATCCCCAATCTTCACTTCAATTGCCTCGTTTTCACCGCGCATGATTTCCAGCTGCTCCTCGAGATATCCGGGTTCCGATACTAAAGCAGAATCAAGATTCTTATGGGAGATAATATTCCCGTCCTTCTCTGCAAGAATTACAGGAACAGTTTCGTTGTCAATAACGATCTTCAGAACAAAAGAGAGATCCCCGCGACTTTGATCATTTGCCAGTAAGCGGGTGGCCTCCGCCAATAGCTCTGCCTTCTTTCGTTCCTCATGCTGTAATTTTTCAACCAAGGTATTGGTATACCATAGCGAGGACAGGCCTATCACAACTGCGATTGCAAGAAGTATACGCTTCCAATACTGCTTTTTTGAATAGATATTCACCTTAGGAATAAGAATTTGCACAAATGTACGAATGTGATTTCTAACAATCTTAGGTCCAAATCCTCCATTTGTGCCATTTTTGAATTAAAAGGGTAACGAATTAACCTTAAAAATCATCGTCATCTTCCAGGAGCGCGCCATCGGCATCTTCATCCCATTCAATGATGAAATAGTCATCACCAAACGTCTCCTTCTTGTTTTTCTTATCGGTCTTCTTGTTTTTCTTTGTTATCGTTGTGTCTTTCTTGAACCAGCCAAATTCTTCATTTAAGATCGCCTTCAGTGTTTGCTTCTCTTTTTTCAAATCTTCTCCAATCTTCTGAACATAACTCTTCTTATCATACTTTATAATTGGATCCTGTACGGTTCCCGTCATGGAGAGGAACAACCACAAACCTAACCCGTCATCTTCGATTACGCCAAACTCTTCATTTTCCTTCTTGGCCTTTTTAGACTTTTTACTCAATAACTCCGGCAGATAAATCTTGAACTTGTAGTTAATGTCATGATCAAAGGTATGATCACCAGATACGGTAATGTCAAGTGCTGAAGAGGCAATCTCCATTCTTGGAATGTGTATGTTGCGATTTTTGATCTCTATCTGGTTGCGCAGAGCAGAAAACCGAACATGCTCAAGTTCCGAAACAGAAATATAATCCGAAAGCGCGAGCAGAGATTCATTATTAATTAGTGCACCTTTTACAATGGTTATATCAGCTTTTGCATAAATCTTATCCTCAATAACCTTAAGGTCTTTTTTCCAAACAGATACAAACTGTAAATCAGCAGTACCTATACCCTGGATATTAGATTCAGTGATATATTTCTGCCCAAAGTTTTCAAAAGCGTGGAACATCTTAGTGATGTTGATATCCCTAATATCTACGTCACAGGACACAAGCAGCCTGGTTCCAGAGGCATCAATCAGCCCGTTCAGCTCCACTAACCCATTCATGGACCCAAATTTGAGGTTGCTCGCAATGAGTTTTTGATTTTTTAATTTCAATCCTCCCTCAATATCCCTGGCATCGAATCTTCGAAAGATTAACCTATCAATATCAGTGGTAAGATTGAAGTTTATCCGTTCTGGAAACTCCAACTGATAGGCTGTATCAGATTTGGAAGAAGAAGACGAATAGTCCCTTAGCAATTCGTTCAAATCGATTAGGTCAGAAGTGAGCTGAGCGTCAATAAGGAGATCCTGATTCTCCATGAGGAAGAATGGAATTACATTTTGGAAATGACCGTCCAGGACAAGGTTGCTTGATTCCATTTCAACGGTGAGGTTGTTAACCAAAACGTCATTATCGCTGAGCACCAGCCGTCCCTCTGCTACTTCCATAGGCAAAGAATTCCTGTCGCGTTGCATTACCAGGTCATCCATATCAATAAGTCCCTGTATGCTCACATTTTTGAAATAGTTTCGCCTATGATCAGTGTAGGCCTTAAGCAAGCCCGTGGTTGAGACCTCAAATTGTACAATGCCTTCAATGACCAATAGTGAATCCAAACCAGGAACATTCGAATCTTTCAAATTTTCCAGATCAAACTCACCTTTCAGTTCAAGGTCCATCATCGTATTGCCAAAATCCCAAAGCTTGAAGTTCCCCCCAAAACGATCAAAACCTATTTGTGAAGAAAAGTCAAACACCTCAACAAAATGCTCGTCCTTTCTCTTTACTCCATCTATAGTATGGACATGATTCGATGCGTACATTCCGTCCATATTTATGTGTGTAAAGTCCAGATTGAAAGAGTCCACCTTCAAAGAGGCGTCTTTGGTTTTGAAGTCAACTCTCACTGAAGGAAACTTAGTGCTTCCAATATCTGCCTTAACCGCTATGTTGAGGTCCGCTGCACCCCCTATACTGTACCCGCCAAGCAGTGCGGTATCTGGCAGTAGGGCAAGCACTTTCTCAATATCGAGCGCGGTGCCCCGAAACCGCAACGATAATTCTCCGAAGTATGAGCTGCTGCCTTGAAGCCCTTCTTCGAGATATCCATCTACTTTAACCTTCAAGCCATCTACACTTACATCCCCACTTTTGATTTCATAAACAGTGCTATCAACTGCAAAATCTATTGATCCAATTAAACTTTTGTTGTTGAGGTAATTCGTTCCGCCAATGTCAAGATTCGAAACTTGAATATCGTAGGCTAGCGTCAGGCTGCCAGAATTCTCCATCAGGCTTCCGCCAGCTTCAAGGTGGTTTGCGAGTATTGAGTAGTTGTGCTGTTTTTTGTGATGTAAATAGTTGAAATGCGTGTTTTCGAACACCATTTTCTCCAAATCAACCGAAAGGGCCTCTCCCGGCATGATACTATCACTGGATGCTGGTTCTTTCCAGAAATGATAATTGTCCACTCCACTACTATTAATCTCGATATTCACTCTGGCATTCTCCAGGTCTATCCGGGTTATTGAATACTTATTGGAAAAAATATCCATGATGTGAAACTGCAAAAACAATCGATCTGCGTAAAACAACGTATCATAGGTCATATTGCCGCCCACGGATTTGCACCAGATCTGATTGAAACTCAGAGAAGCCTTGGGAAATTTGCGGAGTACTGAAAACTCAATATCTGCCACCCCTGTTTCCGCTTCCAGCTGCTTGGTAATTTCGGCCACAAGGAATCGCTTGACCTTATCCTGATACATATAAGCGATGATTACGCCAGATGTAACAACGATAAAAACAAGAAAAAGGAATATTAATACTATTCGTTTAGCCAGTTTCATAATTATAGGGCAGCTCTAATCAAACGATCAAAATTTTGAAGAATTGTTCGTCATTTTCCGTGGCTCATTTTAAGCAGCCCTATTTCTTTTTGATTCAAATAGCGACATGTACCACGTGGAATGTCCTTTTTTGTAAGCCCTGCGTAACCAATTCTGTCCAAAGCCATTACCTTATAGCCGAGATGTTCAAAAATGCGCCTGATGATGCGGTTTTTACCTGAATGCAGCTCTAACCCTACCAATCGCTTATTCTTCTGGTCTCCTACGTAGCCTACTACATCTACCTCTGCCTTTCCATCATCTAACCCAACGCCATTCCTGATTGCGTGAATGTCTTTTGCGTTGACGTTTTTGTCTAACTGGGCGTGGTAGATCTTTTTTATACCATAGGATGGATGGGTCAGGCGCTTTGCCATATCACCATCATTGGTAAATAACAAGAGGCCCGTAGTGTTCCGGTCCAGCCGTCCTACCGGATACACCCGTTCCTTACACATGCGCTCAACAATATGCATAACTGTTTTTCGGTCATGCGTATCTGATACGGTGGTAATATGATCTTTGGGTTTGTTCATGAGGATAAATACCTTTCGCTCTCCAGTAAGCACTTTGTTCTGGTACTTGACCTGATCACCGGGCTTCACCTTAAACCCCATTTCTACGATCACCTTGCCGTTAACCTTTATCAACCCTGCTTCTATCAACTTGTCTGCTTCTCTCCTGGAACAAACTCCCGAATTGGCAATTACTTTGTTTAATCTTTGTGATCCAGGCTCTCTTGGTGGATCCTGCCTCTTTCTAGGCCCTTTGAAATTGCCCTTGTTTGGCCGGGAAGGCCGATTTGGACGACTCGGCCTGTTTGGCCTGTCTGGCCTGTCTGGCCTGTCTGGCCTGCTTGGTTTTTTACGATCTCTTGCCATAACTAAACTAATGGATAAAATGCACTTTCCAGGTGTTTGACCTTTGTCTCTTTGCCATCAACGAGAACCGCTATAACATCAAATCTCGTCTCCAGATTCACGTCCTTCTGCACAATGTACTCATTGGCTGCCTTGATTATATGCCTTTGCTTGGAGCGTGTGACGAAATCTTCAGGGTCACCGTGATAATCATTTGCCCTGGTCTTGACTTCAACAACTACAAGAGTGTCCTTTAACCTGGCAATAATATCAAGCTCAAGTTTTCCAAATCGCCAATTGCGTTCGGCAATTTGATACCCCTTTTCTCGAAGTAATTTACAAGCGAGCTCTTCACCCTCTTTTCCAAATTTGTTGTGCTTAGCCATCCCGTTCTATACGTAGTTGATACTGCCACCATTAGCGGTTACGATTAATTTCACCTGTCGTCCCAGTATCAAAGGCATATTTCCTTTAATGTGTCCGGCTGGGAAATTGAAGCATACCGGATAATCAAAATCTGATACCACATCGGTAATTATCTCCTCTGCCGTTTTGCCAAAAGGGATATCGTTGTCATTCATGTCCGTCATTCCCCCAATAACCAACCCTTGCAAGTTGCTGAGCATCCCCGCCCTCTTTAGATTCATCATCATCCTGTCAATGTGGTAAAAATATTCGTCGAGATCTTCTACAAACAAAATCCTGCCGAGAGTCTCTGTATTTGAAATACTCCCTTTCAGACTATACAACAACGATAAGTTTCCCCCGACCACCATACCCTGGCCCTCTCCTGCTTTATTCAGGCTGTTTTGTTGCAGCTCAAAAGACTGAAGCTCCCCGAACAAGGTTTGTTTAAGCGCAGCTACGCCGTGATTGTCATCCACAAAATTGATTGCCATAACACCGTGAACAGTTTCTACCTCGCAGATTGCGTTAACATGGGAGTGAAGGACAGTTATGTCGCTATACCCAATCAACCACTTCGGGTTCTCTGAGAAACCGTTAAAATCGAGAAGGTCTACGATTCGAACGGTTCCATAACCTCCCCTGGCGAAAAGGACAGCCCTGATTTGCGTATCATCCAACATAGCCTGCAAATCGCTGGCTCTCATTTCATCTGATCCAGCGTACTGATCTTGCACGGCGTAAAGATTGTCTCCAAGCACTACTTCCAGTCCCCAGCTTTCCAGAATATTGATACAGGGTGCCATCTCTTGCTCAGTTACTTTCCTTGCAGAAGCAACTATCCCTATCTTATCCCCCTCCTTTAAATAATCAGGTGTTCTCACCTTTGTAAAACATTGTTTTATACCTTTGCCCAAAGGTAGTATTTTCACCTTCTATTTACACCTGCCTGTACCCTGGGATTTCTGGAAAGATGGTTAAGGAAGACAAGGATTATAAACGGTACTTAATAACATCGGCGCTGCCATATGCGAACGGACCCTTGCATATTGGCCAGATAGCAGGCGCTTATCTAACGGCGGATATCTACACTCGTTATCTAAGATTGAAAGGCAAAGAAGTAATCTTTGTATGTGGATCCGATGAACATGGGGCAGCGATCACTATTCGAGCTAAAAAGGATAAGACGACCCCCCAGGAAATAGTAGGCACCTACCATTCAATAATCGAGGAGTCATTTAAGGACTTTGGTATTGAATTCGATATTTATCACCGGACATCGTCTGAACTGCATCACAAAACCGCCTCGGAATTTTTCACCGTGCTCCATGAAAGCGGCAAATTTGAGCAAAAGACCGTTGAGCAGTATTACGATGAAGAGCATGAGCAATTTTTAGCAGATCGCTACATTACCGGCACCTGCCCTAACTGTGACTACGATGCGGCCTATGGGGATCAGTGTGAAGAATGCGGATCTACTCTTAGTCCAAGAGAGTTGATCAATCCCAAATCAACTCTGAGCGGTAATGTGCCTATATCAAGGGAGACTACACACTGGTACCTGCCGATGGGCGACTATGAAGAGTGGTTGAAGGAGTGGATCCTCGTAGGCCATAAATCAGACTGGAAGGCCAATGTGTATGGACAATGCAAGTCCTGGATAGAAGGTGGTTTGAAAAGTCGCGCTATGACCCGCGATCTTGACTGGGGTGTTCCCGTTCCACTGGACGAGGCCCAGGGCAAAGTACTTTATGTCTGGCTGGATGCGCCAATTGGCTACATCTCCGCCACCAAGCAATGGGCTGAAGACAATGGCAAGAATTGGGAGGACTATTGGAAAGATGAAGACACGAAGCTGGTTCACTTTATAGGAAAGGATAATATTGTGTTTCACGCAATCATATTCCCCATACTGCTTCATGCCCATGGCGAGTTCATCCTACCGGACAATGTCCCTGCCAATGAGTTTTTGAATATTGAAGGTCGGAAGGTCTCGACCTCAAGAAACTGGGCCGTATGGTTGCATGAGTATTTGGAAGACTTGCCTAACAAACAAGATGTTCTAAGATATGTGCTCTGCTCCATAGCTCCTGAAACAAAAGACAGCGAATTCACATGGAAGGACTTCCAGGCGCGAAACAATAATGAGCTGGTCGCAATTCTCGGCAATTTCATCAACAGAACCCTTGTACTCACTCAAAAGTACTATGATGGCATTGTTCCTGATGGAGACTTTTCGTCCTGGGGAGATGTCACCGGCCGAATTCAGGAAATTCCTGGTGAAATAGCATCATCGGTTGAGCAATTTAAGTTCAGGGAAGGATTGGCTAAAAGCATGGAGCTGGCTAGGCTGGGCAACCAGTTTTTGGCAGAAACGGAGCCCTGGAAACTCCAAAAAACCGAACCAGAGAAGGTGCAATCCATAATGCTGCTCGCGTTGCAAATCGCAGCCAACATAACCATTGCCATGCGTCCCTTTTTGCCAGACACGTGCGGAAAGCTGAGCAAAATGCTCAATATTGACATAGATCATTGGGAGCAGGCAGGACGTTTAGACCTGGTGCAGCCGGGACATGCCATGGGCGAAATATCTCTGCTTTTTGAGAAGCTGGAAGACGAAGTGATCGATGAGCAAATTGAGAAACTCCATAGTTAAGCAGTAATTATCACGGGAAATTGACCACAGGCCTTATTCACCCTTAGTGCCGTTTCTTTGATTACAGATCTCGCAACTTCCAAATGTTCCTAGTCAATACCCAGATCTGCTTTCAGCCTTTTGTTAAAATACTTGATAGCAACCACTAAATTTCTGTCAGCTGACTCTTCCAATTCTCTGGAATCACCACCATAATAAACATCGTTATTCGAAAGGTCCCGGACCACATAATAATAGCGTGGCACCTGTTGCGATGTAGTACCTCCTTTTTCCTGATCAATCCTTGTTCTAATAACAAGCGCCACCTTAGCCTCCAGCAGATACTCCTGAGCACCCCTCTTAGCATCCAATACCTTGTAACTGACAAACCTGTACTTAAATGGGTAATTTTTATCCAATTCTTTGGTCAAAGAAGCTTTTAACTTCTCGTCGTCCACCATCGTATATTTCCCGCCGGAGATCTTATATTTTCTGGGTGTTGGAAGCAAGACAACCTTATCCTTGATATCCGGTGGAAATCCGGCATCCTCCTTGTAAGCACGAAAGTCATTGTCGCAGTAGGGCTCTTCCTCCATAGCTACCGATAATTGCTCTCTTGGCGCTTTCTTAACCTTGCCCCTGAAATAAGTCATCAGTAGTTTATAATCTGCTTTGGCTGTCATTGTGCTGTAATTTTCAACAGTAATAATCTCCATACTTCCACCCTCGTATTGGTGGATCATTAACGAAGCAGATTTAAAGCTCTCTCTCGTAGCTTTCCCCTTTTCCACTATCTTGTCATCAGGAGTAACATATATTACAAACTCAAGAATATATCGGACCTTATTTTTATGTAACTGCTCGCGTATATAATTGTCCATCTTGACAAAACTCATATCTGCATCCTCAAGAGCTCCTTTATCAATATAAACTTCCGGGCTGAAGCCAATGTTCTCAAGATCTTCAACCAAATATGTCGTAAAAAGACTGGCCACATCGCCGCCAACTTCGAATTTTGACATGTTGGTTTTTGATAGCACAATTCCTCCTAGTGTAACTGAGTTGTTTCTAACCTTCCCGGGTGATTTCTTTAAGGTGAACATAACTGCGGGATTTGCACCTTCTGCAAATAAATAATCAGGTAGCTTCATGGGTTTTTGAGCAGTACCTATTCGAGGGAATGACATGATGATCAAGAGAAGTACCATGCCGAACTTGTGGAAATCTTTTTTCATAATCTTATTCGTTGTATAATTTTCATTTCCAAAAACGATGGGTAATGACCGAAAGCTACAATAATATATTTGATGTCATTGTTATGGATAGATGAATAATCGCTTGATTGAATGACTTAAGAACAAATGATCGAAGGATACTGCATTAACAATCGGCTTACAAGAACTCTTTGTAGCGTTTCCTTAAGGCGGTGCTATAGTCACTTACCCCTGTAGATCATCATTGCCTTTCTTTACTTCAACTCCCATAGTTCAAGATTTTATCAAGAAAAGGATAACTTTGCCCATCCTTAAATACAAACCTCAAAGTTGAGGGCAATTATTATCATAGGCCAATAATTTTCACAACTATAAGCCACTTATAATCAAACACATACGTGCCCTCGTAGTTCAACGGATAGAATAGGAGTTTCCTAAACTCTAGATGCAAGTTCGATTCTTGCCGAGGGTACCAAAATAAAGGTGCTCATGCCCATCCTCTACATAAAAGCGCTACATCTCATATTCGTAGTTACATGGTTCGCCGGGCTGTTTTACATAGTTCGACTGTTCATTTACCATGTTGAAGCTGAAGATCAGTCGGACGACGCTAGAAAGATATTGCAATCTCAATATAAATTGATGCAAAGAAGACTTTGGTATGGTATCACCTGGCCCTCAATGTTAGGCACACTGGTTTTTGGCCTCTGGTTAGCCCACGAGATGGGTTTGTGGTACGATCCATGGCTGCATGTTAAGCTTGGATTGGTAGCAGGCCTCGTCCTTTACCATTTGTATTGTGGAACAATATTTAATCAGCTGGCCAAAGATCAGGTCAAACACTCAGCCAATTTCTTGCGTATTTGGAATGAGGTTGCCACTTTATTCCTGGTAACTATCGTTTTTCTTGCAGTGCTCAAAAATACTGCTTCCCTGGCATGGGGCCTTGTTGGGTTCTTGTCTTTGGCACTTACCCTGTATTTGGCAATCGGGATTTATAAGAGAATGCGAGAGCAGTAGGGGATCACTTTTTTGACACGTAAAGCCAGGCTGACTTCATGTGGTTGTGCTTGACCTCTCTCAACGCTTTTTTAGCCTCCCCACGGGTTTCATAACTTCCAAACGCCACTCTTTGAAGCCCCCTTCTGTTCTTGCCAACAAGCTGAGGATCAAATCCTTTTCGCTTCAACCGCCTAATCAGCTTATCCGCGTTGGCCTTGACGCCGAAACATCCACCAATTACATGATACCGTTTTATCACCTTGGTTTTCACCACATCAGGCTTAGGTGCCTCCGGAATACTCTCCAACCACAGATCAATTTCATCTTTTACTTCAGGTGCCGTATCAATTTTCGTGTCATTCACCCGTACATCATACACACTTTCAACCGTGTCACCAAAGGGATTCAAATCTGAATAGTTAATTGAAATATTGTCCAGTGTACCCGTCTTCACCAGGAGCGTACTTGCAACAAGCAAGAGTAAAATCACCGCAGCTGCCGGCCAATACTTCACAATATTGACACCTTTTCTGGATTTGGTAACGCCCGCTACAGGCGCTTCCTGTGGCAGGGCCTTTAATATCTTTTTCTCAATGGTTCTCTCAACTGTATCTCTCTTAATAGCTGGAGAGTGGAATGAACTAAACCCAAAAGATGAGCGCAATAAATTAGCGTCGCTATTTGGCTCAAACCGCAGCACCCCAGTCGTGTCGCGCGTAAACTCGCCTGCTCCATGAAACTGAACTGTAGCACCCAGTGATAATTTCTCTTCGTTATCTTTATTGAATGCTTCAATCTTCTGAACAGCCAGTTCGTAAGACACTTCTTCCTTTGCCGCAATGCAGTCAGCAAGTAAGCCATCATTGCGTGTAAGATTTTGATTGAATGTAATTTCCCTGGAAGGTGGATAAAATTTGTCGTTCCTCTTATTAATAGTTGCGCTCTTAGGATTGATTACAAACCCGCCAAATCCGGGGATAATCACGCAATCATATCTGTACAATAAGGAAACTATGTGCTCTTCGACCTTCAAAGTTCCTGATAAAATTGTGCCTGCCAGTGGGCAGATCAGAATTCTCTGGTGCTAAAATACATAAAGTTCAAGGGTTAATGTAACATATGTTCTAAGACTTCTCAACAAGGTTTCTAACGAGATTAAGGTCATCTTCAGTATCTACCGATGGGGACTCAAGCTTGGTTATTGCTGTATGGATCGTGTAACCGTTGTCAAGCCATCTCATTTGCTCGAGTGACTCGGCAATTTCATTTTTTGTTGGTTTGAGCTTCACCAATTCTAGCAAAGTTCTTGTTTTGAAGCCATAGATACCAATGTGTTTGTAAAACGTGTGGTGATTCAGCCACTCACTTTTATCTGCTCCTTGAATGAACGGAATTACAGACCTGCTGAAGCAGAGTGCTTCACCTCTCTCACTAATTTCCACCTTTGGAGCTGTATCGGGATTGTTCAATTCGCCCTCTGTTTCAATGACTTTCACAAGTGTGCCAATTTTACAAGTTTCACCAGCCATCAATTCTCTGAGCTGGGTTATTTGCTCTGGATAAATGAACGGCTCGTCCCCTTGTATGTTTATCGTGATGTCATATTCATCATCACTTTTTTCAATCACTTCCGCACACCTCTCTGTTCCGTTGACATGTGATTCTGATGTCATGATCACCTCCCCTCCGAAAGACCTTACCTGTTCAAAGATGCGTCTATCATCGGTAGCTACGACAACAGTATCTAACCCAACCATCATCACCTGCTCATACACCCTTTGTATCATGCACTTGCCACCAATATCCAAAAGAGGTTTACCCGGTAACCGGTTTGACGCGTAACGAGCCGGTATTATTCCTATAACCTTCAATTCGCTGAATTAATCAATTGTAAATCATCTTTTCAAATGCTAAGAACGAAATTACAAAACATTGTAAGTCTAGCTGAATAATTACTTGTTACTACGCGCATTCCATATGATAATCTGTACATTAGATGTCGCATTTTTGATCTATGCACAACGACCTTATATATAAAATTGGAATAACACTGATTGACGGTATTGGTGACATAACTGCGAAAAAGCTGATTGCGTATTGCGGAGGTGTGGAAGCTGTCTTTCTCGAAAAGAAGAGTGCCTTACTTAAGATCCCTGATGTAGGTGGAACTGCAGCAAACGCGGTGGTCACACAAAGTGTATTGTCGAAAGCGGAAAAAGAAATTGAGTTTATCCGAAAAAGGAATATTAATCCTCTATTCTATTTAGATAACGATTATCCAGAGCGACTAAAATATTGTGATGACAGTCCGGTGATGTTATACTGTGCTGGTAACATGGACCTAAACCGCAAACGAATGGTGAGCATCGTTGGAACCAGAAGCGCTACACCGCATGGCAAGAAGTTATGTGAAGATTTAGTTGCTCAACTAAAGCACAATAATGTCTCAATTATTAGTGGCTTAGCCTATGGCATCGACATTACCGCTCATAAAGCAGCCGTCAGGCATGGAGTAGAAACATGTGCTGTCGTGGCGCATGGGCACGATAGGGTGTATCCTGATCTGCACAGTGGAGTTTTACAAAGGATGTATGAAAAAGGGGGCCTTGTTACAGAGTTTGTCAGTGGCACCAAGCCTGATCGTGAGAATTTCCCTAAACGGAATCGCATCATTGCAGGCCTATCAGATGCCGTTGTAGTGATAGAAAGTGCCAAGAAGGGTGGTTCGCTTATTACTGCTGAAATTGCAAATTCTTATAACCGGGATGTGTTTGCAGTACCAGGCCGGTTATCAGATAACTATTCTACCGGATGTAATTGGCTCATCAAAACCAACAAGGCTGTATTGCTGGAATCAACAAAGGACTTGGAGTATATAATGGGTTGGGAAGAGAAGGGGAAAAAGCCAATTGCGCAAAAAAAACTATTCCTCAAGCTAAAACCAGAAGAACGCGTCCTGGTAGAGTTGCTGGCAGAGCAAAAGTTAGGCATTGACATGTTGTGCCTGAAATCTCAATTGAGTACGAGTAAAGTAGCTGCTACACTTACGAACCTTGAATTTTCAGGCGTGGTAACTTGTCTCCCTGGAAAGGTGTTTCGGCTTAACTAAAGCTTAGTTCCAGTGAAGTTCATTCGTCTCCAATCATCCCTGTTTATCGAATATTTGACCCATTAATTCAAAAATTCTATACATTTGCGCCCATATTAAAAAATGAGCCTACCCCACCGGTAAGCAGGGGTGAAAAATTCTAAACCTAACCATAGAAATTATGAGCGAATCAGTAGAAACCATGAGTGAAACAGCAGTAGCAGGTGGTGAGTACCAAGCCCAAATTGAAGAATTTATGGGCACTATTAGGGACCGATTGGTTAACCAACCGGAATTCCTGCAAGCAGTAGAAGAAGTTGCTGAGTCAGTGATCCCGGTTATTGAGAAAAACCCACGGTATAAGGAGGCTAAAATTCTGGAGCGACTTACAGAACCTGATAAGGTATTCATGTTTAGGGTATGCTGGGTTGATGACAAGGGAGAGGTTCAGGTAAACCGTGGATTTAGAGTTCAGATGTGTGGTGCGATCGGCCCTTATAAAGGTGGTTTGCGATTCCACCCATCTGTTAACTTAAGTATCTTGAAGTTCCTGGCGTTTGAACAAGTGTTTAAGAACGCACTCACAACTCTTCCAATGGGAGGTGGTAAAGGTGGTTCTAACTTCGACCCAAAGGGGAAGTCAGACCGAGAGATCATGAATTTCTGTCAGGCTTTCATGTCTAAGCTGTGTCATCATATTGGACCGCGTACAGATGTTCCTGCCGGAGATATCGGTGTAGGAAGTAGAGAGATTGGATATCTTTTCGGGCAGTATAAGAACATCAGAAATGAGTTTGTTGGAGTACTTACCGGAAAAGGTATTGAGTACGGTGGCAGCCTGGTTCGTCCAGAAGCAACTGGATACGGTGCCGTCTACTTCGCTCAAAACATGCTTGGAACCAAAGGAGATAATTTAGAAGGCAAAACTGTAGTGGTTTCAGGAGCTGGAAACGTTGCGCAGTATACTGCTGAGAAAGTTATCCATCTCGGTGGAAAAGTAGTTACACTCTCAGATTCAGCTGGATATATACATGACCCGGCAGGAGTAGATACCGAAAAGCTTGCTTTTGTGATGGATCTCAAGAACAACAAGCGTGGAAGGATTAAAGAATATGCTGAGAAGTATGGTTGTGAGTACCACGAGGGCAAAACGCCTTGGGAAGTACCATGTGACGCCGCATTCCCTTCTGCAACTCAAAATGAGCTGAACGAAGAAGATGCCAAAACACTGGTCTCTAATGGTTGTTTTGTTATTTCTGAAGGAGCGAACATGCCATGCACACCTAAAGCCACTGCAGTGTTCCTAAAAGCAAAAGTGTTATACGGACCTGGAAAAGCTGCTAATGCTGGTGGTGTTGCCGTTTCTGGACTGGAAATGACACAAAACGCACTGATGTTGGGATGGACCAGGGATGCAGTTGACAATAAGCTCCAGGCTATTATGAAAGACATCCACGAGAACTGTGTGAAGCACGGTAAAGATGGGGATTACGTGGACTATGTTAAAGGAGCAAATATTGCAGGATTCATTAAGGTAGCGGATGCGATGCTTGCACAAGGTATCATCTAACCTACTTGGTATTAATCAATAAAAATCCCGGCCGCTTTGCGCGTCGGGATTTTTTTTAACTAAACGCGAAAAATGTACGGATCAGCAAAGGAATCTCTTACCAAAGAACTCGCCGAAATTAAAGAGGCTGGCCTTTTTAAAACTGAAAGAGTTATCACCACACCTCAAGGCGCTGAAATAGGTGTTAAGGGGGCAACATCCCTCAACTTCTGTGCAAATAACTATCTCGGGCTGTCTTCTCACCCCAAGGTAATTGAAGCCGCAAAAGAAGCCCTGGATACTCATGGCTATGGTATGTCAAGCGTGCGCTTTATATGTGGCACTCAGGACATTCACAAGAATTTGGAAGCCAAGATATCTTCATTCCTCAGGATGGAAGACACGATTCTCTACGCTGCTTGTTTTGATGCCAATGGGGGGGTGTTTGAGCCTTTACTAGGTGGTGAAGACGCCATTATTTCTGATGCACTTAACCACGCTTCAATTATTGATGGCGTACGGCTCTGCAAGGCACAGCGCTTCAGATACGAGCATAGCAATATGGAAGACCTTGAAGCTAAATTGAAGGAAGCATCCAAGTGCAGGTTTAGAATGATCGTAACGGACGGAGTGTTCTCTATGGACGGAGATATTGCTCTGTTGGATACCATTTGTGATATGGCCGATAAATATGATGCTATGGTGATGGTTGATGATAGTCATTCAACTGGTTTTATCGGTGATACTGGCCGGGGAACGCATGAGTATTGCAATGTCATAGACAGAGTGGATATTATTACGAGTACGCTGGGAAAGGCTTTAGGCGGAGCCATGGGTGGGTTTACCTCAGGCAAGAAAGAGATTATTGAGATGCTCAGGCAGAGATCCAGGCCCTACCTTTTTTCCAATTCTCTTGCGCCTCCCATTGTAGGTGCAGCCAGTGCTGTTTTCGACCTTCTGAGTGAAACCACTGAATTGCGTGATCGCCTGATGGAAAACATGCGGTATTTTCGCGAAAAGATAACGGAAGCCGGGTTCGATATCAAACCAGGAGAATCGCCCATTGTACCCATTATGCTCTATGATGCCAAGCTGGCCCAGGATTTCGCCAATGCACTTTTGGAAGAGGGAATTTATGTGATTGGGTTTTTCTATCCGGTGGTGGCCAAAGGACAAGCTAGGATACGGGTGCAACTTTCAGCAGCTCATACGAAGGAACATTTAGAGCATGCTATTTCAGCGTTTACCAGAATAGGCAGGACGTTACATTTATTAGAGTAAAAACGTTGTACGATTAAAAAATAAGGGTTAATTTCGCACCCCCTTTTGTGAATCAGCGGATTCAGGGGAAGAAGAGATCTTAAAAACGATAACACGGTGGATACATTAAGCTACAAGACAATATCAGCCAACAAGTCAACGGTTAACAAAGAGTGGTTGATCATTGATGCGAAGGATGCGATTTTAGGACGCTTGGCTTCTAATGCGGCGCGCTTGATCAGGGGAAAGCACAAGACCAACTACACCCCTCACGTTGACTGTGGTGACAATGTAATTGTAATCAATGCAGAGTTCATCAAGCTAACTGGCGAGAAATGGGAGCAAAGAGAGCATTTTAGGCACACGGGCTATCCAGGTGGCCAGCGCAGAGAATCTCCAGCATACATTCACAGAAGGAATCCAATTAAATTAGTGGAAAAGGCGGTTAAAGGGATGCTTCCAAAGACCAAACTTGGAAGAGCGCTGTACAAGAACCTTTACGTATACGCCGGACCTGAGCACGATCAGGAAGCACAGCAACCAGTTGAATATAAATTATAAGTGGACATGGAAGTCATCAATACATCAGGTAGGAGGAAAAAGGCGATAGCGAGGGTGTACCTTCAAAAGGGAAAAGGAAAGATCACCGTAAATAAGGTGGATCACAAGAAATACTTCGCCAACGAAGTGCTTCTCTACAAAATTCAGCAGCCATTCGTTGTTACCAACAACAAGAACAAATGGGATGTTAAAGTCAATCTGGATGGCGGTGGAATCGCGGGCCAAGCGGAAGCGCTAAGATTGGCAATCTCTAAAGCATTGGTTCAAGTTAGCGAAGACAATCGATTAGTGCTAAGAGAGCATGGTTTGTTAACCAGAGATCCTAGAATGGTTGAGAGAAAGAAACCAGGACAAAAGAAAGCAAGGAAAAAATTCCAATTCAGCAAGCGATAATCGATGGGCAGAACAACACATAAAGAACTATTAGATGCAGGTGTACACTTTGGGCACCTTAAGAGAAAAAGAAATCCAAATATGGCTCCTTATATCTTCATGGAGAGGAGCGGGATTCATATCATTGACCTGAACAAGACTGTTGCAAAAATTGAAGAAGCCGCTGGCGCTCTGAAGCAGATTGCAAAATCAGGAAGGAAGATCTTGTTCGTTGCTACGAAAAAGCAAGCCAAAAACATTGTTGCCGAATTAGTAGGCAAAGTAAAGATGCCTTACGCAACTGAAAGGTGGCCTGGAGGTATGCTAACGAACTTCCATACGATTCGAAAGGCTGTTAAGAAAATGGGAACCATCGACAAGATGGGAACTGATGGGACCATGGACAATATGTCCAAAAGAGAAAAACTTCAGATTGCTCGTCAACGCGCCAAGTTAGAGCGTAACCTTGGTAGTTTTGCAGATCTGACAAGGTTGCCTGCAGCCATCTTTGTGGTTGATATCCTTAAGGAGAAAATTGCAGTTGCTGAAGCACAGAAGTTGAACATACCAACTTTTGCCATGGTAGATACAAATTCAGATCCCAACCAGGTCGATTATGTAATTCCATCCAACGACGACTCCTCTAAGTCTATTGCACTTGTAGTGGGCTTGGTCACGCAAGCCATTGGTGAAGGACTGGAAGAGAGAAGAAGCGAAAAATTGGCAGAAAAAGAAGGTGCTGAGGAAGAGAAGAAGAAGAAAGAAGAAGAAGAGGCATCAGCTGACGATGCGGATTCACAAGATGAAAAGTCTACAAAAGCTGAAGCTAAGCCAGAAGCCCCAGAACAAGCAGCTGCTTCAAAAGCTTCCAGAAAGCCAGGTGAAAAGCGAAAGCGCGTAGGTGGCATTGAACCTACCAAGGTTGAGAAAAAAGCAGTTAAAAAGCCGATAGCAAAGAAGGCCAAGAAGAAGACCGAGGCCTCTGCCTAAACACATAACCTTTATCAATTAATTCACAGAGATGTCACAAATAACTGCATCAGATGTCAACAAGCTGCGCCAGGAAACCGGAGCAGGTATGATGGATTGCAAAAATGCTTTAGTAGAAGCTGAGGGAGATTTTGTTAAAGCTACTGACCTTCTGAGAAAACAAGGCCAAAAGATTGCAGCTAAGCGAGGCGGAAGAGAAGCGAACGAGGGATATATTATTGCCAAAACCAATGAGGACGGCACTATGGGAATTGTACTTACTCTTAATTGCGAAACAGATTTTGTAGCCAGAACAGAAGACTTTCAGGGATATGCAAATACTATTGCAGATACTGCACTTTCCAATGGAGTGGATTCAATTGATAGTTTGAAATTAGTACAAGCGAATGGCTCTACTGTTCAGGAGGGTATCACCGAAATGAGCGGCAAAATTGGCGAAAAGATTGAACTGGCTCAGTATGAAATTATCAAGTCAGAATTGGTTGTGGCATACAATCATCCGGGTAATAGGCTAGCGACGATCATTGGCCTAAGTAAATCAGGTGATGGTGTCGCTGAAGCAGGGAAAAATGTTTCCATGCAGATCGCAGCCATGGATCCGGTTGCTATTGATGAAGAAGGTGTCGACCAGACCATTGTTGACAGAGAAATTGAGATAGGTAAGGAACAAGCACGAGAGAGCGGAAAACCAGAAGAGATGCTTGAGAAGATTGCCCTAGGCAAACTCGGCAAGTTTTTTAAGGAGAACACCTTACTAAATCAAGCATACGTAAAAGACAACAAGAAGACGATTAGGCAATACCTGGAGGAAACAGACAGCGAGTTAAAGGTTACCTCGTATAACCGTCTCGCACTTGGATAAATGTTTAAAGAGAGTTCAATGAACTCTCTTTTTTTTGCTTTAATTTGTCAACATTACCAATGTAATGAAATACAAGAGAATTCTGCTGAAGCTGAGTGGTGAAGCCTTAATAGGGGAGCAAAAATTTGGCATTGATTCGACACGAATCTCACAATATGCCCGGGAGATCAAGAACATTGCTGATCAGGGCGTTGAGGTTGCAGTGGTAATAGGCGCCGGGAATTTTGTTCGGGGAGTCAACGTTGCTGATCGTGCACAAGGGGACTATATGGGTATGCTTGCTACCGTCATAAATAGTATGGCACTGCAATCAGCACTGGAAGATATTGACGTCTATACCAGGTTGTTGTCAGCAATAAAAATGGAGGAAATCTGTGAACCATATATACGCCGGCGGGCAATCAGGCATTTAGAGAAGAAGCGTGTTATCATTTTAGGTGCCGGAACGGGCAACCCATATTTTACAACGGATACGGCCGCCTCACTGAGGGCTATTGAAATAGAAGCCGATGTAATACTTAAAGGCACAAGAGTAGATGGGATCTACAGTGCAGATCCAGAAAAAGACAAGAATGCTACTCGTTATGATACCATCACTTTCAATGAAGTCTATGAAAAGGGATTAACCATAATGGACTTAACAGCGTTTACACTGTGTAACGAAAACAAACTACCTGTAATCGTGTTTGACATGAACAAACCCGGAAATCTTGGAAAAGTAATTGCCGGGGACCAAGTTGGAACGCTGGTAGAATTTTAAGCAGACCATGAAAGAAGAATTGGAAATGATCACTTCATTGGCTGAAGAGCAAATGAATAAAACTATTGATCATGCGCAATCTGAGCTCCAAAAAATCAGAGCTGGAAAAGCCAATCCGGCAATGGTTGAAGGCGTCATGGTAGATTATTATGGAGTTGAGACACCATTAAATCAGGTGGCCAATATCAACACTCCAGACGCACATACAATTGCCATTCAACCCTGGGAAAAAGCCATGATTGAGCCCATCGAACTGGCTATCACCGCAGCCAATTTAGGATTTAACCCAAGTAACGACGGTCACTTCGTTCGAATTAGTGTTCCACCTTTAACGGAGGAAAGAAGAGTAGACTTAGTAAAGCAAGCTAAATCGGAAACCGAAAACTGCAAGGTAAGTATCAGAAACTGCCGACGTGACGCCAATGATGAAATTAAAAGATTGATGAAGGATGGTCTTGGGGAAGATGCTGCCAAAGATGGGGAGGCTATGGTTCAGGAGCTAACCAACAAGTTCATCGCTGAAATTGACAGCAGGCTGGAGGTGAAGGAAAAAGAAATTCTTACGATTTAAAAATGTCTTCGATCAAAAAGGTCGAAACCCCATAATTTGCCTAACCTCTAGAATCGTTTTATCTGCACTCTCGCGAGCCTTTTCCATCCCCCTTTGTGCTACCTTCTTTAGATATTCTCCATCACCAGAAAGTGAATCTATTCGCTCTTTAATCGGTGCTGTAAAGGCAATTATATCTTCGGCCAGCTGCTTCTTGAAGTCACCGTAACGGATTTCACAATTATTGTATAAACCATCAAAATGCTCCACAGTATCCGCAGATGATACAGCTTTCATAATAGTAAAGAGGTTTTGAATTTCCACCGGCTTCTCCTGGTTCATCATTTCCGGTCCGCTATCAGTTACAGCCCTCATCACCTTCTTCCTGATAATATCAGGTTCGTCACTCATGAAAACAGCGTTGCCATCCCCTTCTGATTTACCCATCTTTCCAGTACCATCCAAACCTGGAATTTTCACCAAATTTTCACCGAAATTATAAGCCTGTGGCTCCGGGAAATATTCTGTTTTATAAATGTGGTTAAACCTTCGTGCAAAAGTGCGGGTCATCTCCAGGTGCTGCTCCTGGTCCTTACCCACCGGAACTTTGTTCGCTCGATGAATAATGATATCAGCTGCCATGAGAACTGGGTATGTCAGCAAGCCAGCATTGATATTCTCATTCTGTGTTTTGATCTTTTCCTTGAACGAAGTATTGCGCTCCAGCTCCCCTTTATAAGCATGCATATTGAGCAGCAGATAGAGTTCCGCCACCTCTGGCAGATCGCTTTGTACATAGATTGTTGACTTTTCAGGGTCAATGCCAGATGCCAAATACTCGACCAGAACCTGCTTTACATTATGATGCAAGCTATCAGGATCAGGATGGGTAGTTAGAGAATGATAATCAGCAATGAAAAAGAAGCAATCGTTGTCCTCTTGCATCTTGATGAAGTTCTTCACTGCACCAAAGTAATTCCCCAGATGCAAATTCCCCGTTGACCTTATTCCACTAACTACTATTTCCATAACGTCTTGTACAATAATAGTCCACCATTGGCAAAAACACGCTGCAATAACCTATGTGAACCTTAAAGCCTTGTGGAACCTTTTCTATCCACTAAGGTCCAAAGTAACACGAAGATTCTCACAAATTCAACCATTTCCATTGAAATCATGAAATCATGAAATCAATTAACAAAGTTATATTTTCAAATACATGCAGCGATAACTGAGATTAATATTCAAAAAAAAATAAATGTTTTAATTTTGTACGCTATGGACACCATCCTTTACCCATTCAAGGTTTTGTGGAGGATCTATTTCGGATTAGTTTTCTGCGCAACCTTTATTTTATCGTATCCGCTGTTCTTTGTATTGCTAAGCAATGAGGATTGGTATGGGCATGCGTTTAAGTTCAAAAGACTCGTATCACTTGTTACCATTACGCTTACTGGAGTTAAGGTTGAGGTGGACAAGCGCTATGAGCTCGACCCGAACGTACCAATGGTTATCTGCCCCAACCACCAATCACCACTGGATATCATTTTGATCTATTGTCTCTTCCCTCACTATTTTGTGTTTATGGGCAAACACCAGCTCAGAAAAGTGCCGCTTTTTGGTATATTTTTCAGGGATATGGATATCCCGGTAGACCGTAATAGCCGGATGGCCTCGCACCGTGCTATACGCCGGGCCGTGGAAGATCTGGAAAAAGGCAGGCCCGTTGTGATGTTCCCGGAAGGAACGATTTCACAGCAAGCGCCAGAATTGCGCCCATTCAAGAATGGCCCTTTTAAATTGGCAATTGAAACTCAGGTACCTATATTACCTGTTACCTTCGTAAATAACCATGAACTCCTCCCTTATATGGGTCAAACAGGTCACTACGGAGGTCCAGGCCTGGTGCATGTGATCATTCATGAGCCCGTGGCCACTAACGGTATGACCGACGAAAATTTGGTAACTTTGCGGAAGCAAATTTTCAATACAATCAACGACACTTTGCACGAATATGAAACGAGCCATGTCAAGTCTTATAATACACAAGAAGATGACCATGGGCGAGTTCCATCTGACCGCTAAAACCTAACGCAGTGGTTAATAAGCACCTTTGAAAATTAGCCTTTGGCGAATAAATCAATTATTGACAAATGAAAATCGATAACTCTACAGTCGACAAGTTAGCTGACCTGGCCAAACTCGAGTTTGATGCTGAGTCGAAGAAGGAAATTGTTAAAGACTTAAGCCGGGTGCTTGATTTTGTAGGAAAGCTCAATGAGTTGGATACAGAAAATGTGGAACCGCTGGTTTATATGACAGACGAAACGAATGTTCTCAGAAAAGACGAAGTAGTACAGGAAATTACGCAGCAAGACGCTTTGCGGAATGCTCCTAAAAAGGACTCTGACTATATTATTGTTCCTAAGGTGCTACAAAGCAACCCAGAAGTATAAAGTAAAAATTATCAAGGGTAATGGGTATTCGTAGGCTAACCTTTTACTTTCAACTTCTAACAGTACTCGTCAAAAGCACCTACTAAATTTTCCGCAACCATTTCTGCTGTAGCTCCTTCTATATGATGGCGCTCGATGAAATGTACGAGCTTGCCATCCTTGAATAGGGCGATAGATGGAGAAGATGGTGGAAAGGGTTCCATATATGTTCTGGCTTTTGCAGTAGCATCGGTGTCGACCCCCGCAAATACGGTCGCAATGTTGGTTGGAATTTTCGAATTTTGAATTGCCAACTTCACCGCTGGACGTGCATTGGCAGCAGCACATCCGCATACCGAATTAACCAATACCAACGTAGTGCCCTCCTTGCTGTTAAGCGCCTGCTCAACGTGTTCTGCTGTTTTCAATTCCACAACACCCGCTGATGTTAAATCTGTGCGCATCGGTGCAACCATTTCTTCTGGATACATATTCTTTTTGCTAATGTTATTATGATGCAAAGATACGACAAATTGGTCGCAATTGAGCCCTACTAAATAGCTAAAGGCGCTTATGCGCTGCCGTTCCTTTTCGCAGAAAAAAACTCCTTCAGCAACTTGCTGCACTCTATCTTCATTACCCCTTTCACCACCTCGGTTTTTGGATATAGCACGTTCCCGGCCATTTCACGGTAGCCTCTCCTGGTATCTGAAGCTCCAAACACCAGTTTTGCAAGCCGTGACCAATACGCAGCTCCTGCACACATCGTACAAGGTTCTAAGGTGACGTACAGTATACATTCATCCAGATACTTACCTCCGAGGTATTCCATTGCAGAGGTAAAGGCCTGCATTTCCGCGTGTGCAGTGCTATCCGTCAATGTCTCAATCAAGTTGTGACCTCTCCCTATAACCTGGTTGTCACATACTACCACCGCACCAATTGGCACTTCGCCTGCATCTATAGCCTTCACGGCTTCCTGTAAGGCTTGCTTCATGAAGTAATCGTCTGAAAAATCTATCAATGCCATGTCGCGAAATTAACGATTATCCCTGCTTTTGTCGCCTGTCTGTGTACCGTTATGATGGGTTTTAGCCGGCAAAGGCAGGGCAAACATGTATATCTATCAGGCAAAAGGCCTATTTCCTGCGTGATAGGCACCTGAGACTAAAAATAAAAAGCGTAAATTAGAGTTCTATTTGGAAATGCACCTCATTCTCATGAGAAAATCACTTATCTATCTGGTGGGTATTGTATGCCTGTGCGTTTTGGGCACCTACACCTACGCTTCGCACAATCGTGCAGGAGAGATTACCTATAAGTGGCTCAGTGGTACCTCGTACGAAATAACGGTGGTCACCTATACTAAAGATGATAGCCCTGCTGACCGATGTGAACTTGAGGTATATTGGGGTGATGGGGAGCGCGATACACTGAACCGATCCAATGGTGACTCAAACACGATATGTGGTTTCAATGTGGGAGAAGGTGAAATGGTAGGTGTTAACATTCGCAAGAACGAATATATTGGCATACACACATATCCCGGGCCCGGCATTTACCGGATAACCATGCTCGATCCAAATCGCAACGCCGAAGTCACCAATATGGACGACTCTTTCAATACGCCGTTCTTCATTTATCTAACCTTCTATATCGGAACTAATTTAAATGGATTGGATACCAATAGTGCTCCATTAATTCTGAATCCGCCTATTGATGAAGCTTGCTCCGGAAAACTGTTTATACACAACGCTGGCGCATATGATGAGAACGGAGACAGTATATCCTATGTATTAGGCCCTTGCTATGAAGGCGTGGAAGGGGGAGTGCTTACTGTTGCTGCTGGACACTGGATCCCACAGGATTTGACCATGGATCCGGTGACAGGCGACCTCATATGGAATACACCGCCTCCCATTACTGCAATCAACGACCCCAACCCTCCGAACAATGGAAGGGGGTTTGATGAATACAACATCTGCTTTGAAATAATTGAGTGGAGAGACGGGGTTATTATTGGAAGGATTCAAAGGGATATGCAAATTACCGTTTGGCCATGCTCTAACGAACCTCCTCTGATTACTGCGGCAGATACCTGTGTGCTTGCCGGATCTGCATTGACTATTAATGTTTCAGCCACGGATCCTGACAACTCCAATTCCCTGCTCACATTAACGGCTACAGGAGGACCACTAATTATTAACAATAGTCCAGCTGTTTTCACTGTTGACCCTACTCCTCCTCCTTTTACAGCCAATGGAATATTATCATGGCAAACTGACTGCTCACATGTCCGCAAGCAAGCTTATGCTGTCACATTCAAAGCCGAGGACAATGACCTTGATGTATCACTGGTTGACCTTGAAACGATAAGTATTACCGTCATTGCACCTGCACCAACAAATCCACAATCTACCCCTGCCGGCAATGCCATTACGCTCGGCTGGGACGTAAGCATCTGTGCAGAAGCTACTGGATATAAAATATATAGACGCAACGGGTCATTTAGCGGCACCATTGATTGTCCCTGCGAAACGGGAGTGCCAGGATATGCCGGCTATGACCTTATCGCCTCAGTTGTGGGCTTAAACTCGAACACCTATCAGGATGACAACAACGGTGCAGGGTTAGTGCATGGGATAGATTATTGTTATCGAATCGTTGCCTGTTTTGCGGATGGAGCAGAGAGCTGTGCCTCTGTAGAAACTTGTTCTCAACTGAATTTGGATGTACCTATTATTACCCACGTAAGTGTCGGAGCAACAGATGCTTCAGCGGGAATTGATACGGTAATTTGGTCAATGCCAAAGATTCTTGATACTTCCTTATACCCAGGACCGTATTACTACAAAATATATCAATCCGCAGATTTCACTTCAGCAGCCTCCCTTATTGCTTCTACTCCAATCAATGCGGTTTTGGACTTAACAGACACCGTGTACATTGACAATGGTATCAATACAGCGGTAGATCCTCATTCTTACAGAGTCATTCTTTACAGTGATACCACCACAGTTGGTTCTACACACGTAGCATCATCAATACACCTGTCAGTTTCAACAGCTGACAAAAGTTTGAACTTATCTTGGCAGGAAAATGTTCCCTGGCTGAATACGGAATATTTCGTTTACCGATTCAATGACATCACCCTCAATTTTGATCTTATTGGCTCAACTCTAACAAACACATTTTTAGATACTGGACTAACCAACGGCCAGGAATATTGCTACGTGATAAGAAGTGAAGGGGCATATTCTGTTGCTGGAATAATAAACCCCATAATAAACCACTCACAGGAGTCTTGTCAAACCCCGTTGGACAACGTAGCACCCTGTGCTCCAGAATTGGCCGTAACGCCAAACTGCAATGCAATAGAAAATACGCTTATCTGGAACAACCCCAATAATTCATGCGCGGATGATGTCATGTATTACAATGTGTACTTCACCCCTACATTGGAAACGCCTTTAGAGCTGCTTCAAACTGTATCACCAGCCAGCCAAACTTCCCTGGTGCTCAGTAATTTGACCTCTCTGGCAGGATGTTATGCCATTTCCGCGGTAGATTCATTTAATAACGAAAGCATTTTGAGTGATTCAGTTTGCGTGGATAATTGTCCTTACTATTCACTTCCTAATGTATTTTCACCGGATGACAATTCGATGAATGACAAGTTCATTCCCTTCCCGTATAAATTCGTGGACAAGATAGATCTTAAAATTTATGACCGGTGGGGCCAGCTGGTGTTCGAAACAACAGATCCAGACATCAACTGGAATGGTAAGTATTATAAAAACAATCTCGATGTTTCAGAGGGTGTCTTCTTCTATGTTTGCTATGTTGATATGATTCGTCTTAGTGGCATACAAACCATCACGCTAACGGGTTTTGTTCATCTCTTACGCAGCAATCCCGCCAATACTAACTGATTTTGGAATTGAGTTTGAGTACAACGAGCACAATGCCATTATTGTCCGGTTTTAAGTCCTCCAGTATCGTTTGGCCTTTGCTAATTTCCTATTCCCCCCACCCATGTTTACCGGAATAGTTGAGGAAGTAGGCACAATAGTATCTGTGGAACAGGTTTCTGGTAATCTCAAACTTGACATTCAGTGCCAATTTATTGATCAGCTAAAAGTCGATCAGAGCATTTCCCATGATGGTATTTGCCTGACGGTGGATGAAATACTCGAAGACCGATACAAGGTAACCGCTATAGCGGAGACCATCGATAAAACAAATATTGCCGCTTTAGAACCAGGAAGTAAAATTAACCTGGAGCGATGTCTGGTGGCAGGAGACCGCTTAGATGGGCATATTGTTCAGGGCCACGTGGACCAAACGGCTAAGTGTATAGAAAAGGTCGAAAAAGAAGGAAGCTGGGAGTTTACCTTTGAATACGAAAAGCAAAAAGGCACCACTACTGTTGAAAAGGGCTCAATATGCGTTAATGGAGTAAGCCTGACAGTATTTAACTCAGATGAGAATAAGCCTCCCGGCCAGACAGGCAGATTCACTGTAGCGATCATCCCCTATACGTATGAACACACCAAGTTTAAGTTTACTTCAGCAGGTGATATAGTGAACTTGGAGTTCGATATTATTGGAAAGTACGTAGAGAAAATTGTTCGAGAGCGCTAACAGGCTGCTACATTATCACGTCCCACGTATCTTCCAGGTTACCGCCGCCTGCCCATTCCTTGTATTTTTCCTTGCCTCCACGAGCTTTCCAATCTGAGTCTATGGTAAGCTTAGAGCTGATGCCGCCCCTGGGATTACAGATCATCACAATGCGCATCCTATCTGGCTCATACACCTCCATAAGTTGATCATAGAAGATATTGATCAGCCGCTCATAGGAAACGATAATGTTCCGCAGCTGATAAACATACTCTTTAACCGATTTAAGTTCTATTACCTTATTCCCAGGATAAAAGGTCAGGTAGATTGTAGCAAAATCGGGTTGGCTGCTTACCCCTAAAAATGTGAATTCCGGGATCTTAATCTTTATCTCGTAAGCACCGGAAGATGGATTCGGTATTGCTTTTAATATAGATTTGTCAATTTGTTCGTATGGTTTCTTCTTGCTCATCTTCGTGCTCGTGCTATAATTTGTATTCGGCAAAACTATAAATTATATGCCTAAGAATTCTCTTTATCTGAGTATTGTTATGAAACCAGCTCGGTCATCTGCATCAGTAAGTTGTAACAAGTAGTAGTAGGTCCCTTCCGCCAGGGGTTTGCCTGCGAAATTATCTCCATCCCAATTGTTTTCGTACTCTGTATCCTCAAATACCATCACCCCCCAACGATTGAACACTATCAGATGTATGGGCGCATAAAGCAATTGCTCATTGACCAAGAAAAAGTCATTCACCCCATCCCCATTAGGAGTGATGATATTCGGCACTATTTTGACCGGTATGACAAATTCTATCCAATTGGATTCTGTAACTAGCTCTGATGCTGATTCTGTTGAACGTGTCATCAGGCGATATGAATTGGCCAACAACGATTTGTTGTATGCATAGGTGGTGATCTGATCAGATATGACAGCCACCCTGTCCCATGGACCCAGGTCTATACTCTCAAGAAGTTCGTAAATCGCACTACTCCAGCCCCAGTAGTTGGTCCAAAACACATCAATTATTCCCGTGTCAGCTTGGTTCTGCGTACCGTTAAGAAGAATTGACTGAATAGTATCCGATACTGGTGCCAGTTGTAAATCGGGGTCCAGGATCATTTTGATCATGTAATTATAAGGTGTATCAACTACGGTAACAGCAAGGTCCGTGAACGTTGTATCATCAATGTCCAACGTTGTTCCAATTGAATCATAGCTAAAGCCTGGGGTAAGGCTCCTGTACACGTCATATCTGTAGAAATAGGCATCCTGAAAGTTCTCTGTGTACTTAGACCAGATAATCTCTATTGAGGTATTGTTTGCGACAGTCACGTTGAGCAAGTCAACAGTGGCCTTGACACAATTGCGCAATCTGACCTCCAGGGTGTCGTTCAGGCGAAGGCCACATTCACTTAGTATCGGAATAAAATCCGAACCGATTATATCAAAAATCAAGTATGATCCATTAAAGCGCATCGAGTCTGTCAATATTATTACCAGGCTATCCACCAAGCCAGCACTACAAATGGGTGGCACTATCTGGTTTATAGCAACCGTATCACCATTTGGAGCAGTAATGAGAAAGTCCGAACCGTCAAGAGAAATCGTTTCACACTGTATGGGATTATCTAAATGAACAGTGATAGAAATGTCAAGGCACTGTGCACTTATCGCAGGATGCACTCCTGTAGGTTCCGTAGTATCACCTATAAAATTCAGCGTATCTGCGGTACAACTATCGTTGATCAATACCTGCATGTCATTTTTAATCGAGCCCAGCAAAACTCCGTTGGAATTATACTCTTCAATCAACACAGACATTACCGAAATCACAGCTGGTGTGTCCGGTGTAAATGAGATGACCCCACTGCTTGGCGACATAGTTAGAGGACTGTCGACTGCATTGAATGGGTATTGAGCTGTGTAGCTGGTATCATAGGGCAGAATGGCTCCGCCTGCTCCCTGCGCCTGCACGAGTGAATAAACCAGAGAATCCCCATCGCTTTCTATCGCACCCTGGTTAAAGAAAAAGTCACGATTCACACAGAACACGGCTAATGGTGGTTTTATAAAACTTGGGGAGCTGTTACCAGGAGCATCAACATTGTTAATCAAGGCTTCTACATAGATTTTTTGGGAGGTTGCATTGAGTATTACATCATTGTTATTTCTCAATCCACCAGTCTCGTAGCTGATAATCCAATCCGTGCACGTATCAGGAAGTGTTATCGTAGAACTGTAAACATATTCCTCAACGCCATAACCCAATAACCCAGGGTCACAGGTATCCACTCCAAGACAAGGCAACTGAATAAATGTACCAGCGCCTAAAGGTGGTGAACCTCCTGAAACGTCATAATTAATGGTATCTGATCCCGACAAGCCGCAACTCAATGATGAATAATTGATGGTAATAAACCCCGGGGCTGGGTTTAGATTACTACAGTCTCTGTATATCTTGACCGTAATCACATAGCTAAATGTATCGACGCCTGCAGTGTCAATCCCTACATACGTGATGTTGACCGCAGCGATGTGGTTAGCGTTTACTCTTTGAATGTATGTCCCGCAGAATAGGATAGACAATACCAATACAAGAACGCGAATTCTCATCTCAAAATGGGTTCCCCCTGATTATGCAAACGCTAAAATAAACATTATGTTATACAATTCTTCCCCGCGCGAACCCCTATTTGTCTATCGTCAGATATTAATGTACGGAACGGCAAGATGTACGGTCATATCACCCGGATTTCACGTCATCCTACCTGATTATAGCTTAAAAAACGTAATTTCGCATCCGCCTGCCGGCGGGCAGGTCCCACATTTATATTATGAAAAACACCAGGAATTTCTGCATAATTGCGCACATCGATCACGGCAAGAGCACTCTTGCTGATCGGTTGCTTGAAGCTACTGGCACCATATCAGGTAAGAACCTCCAGGAACAAACGCTGGATGATATGGATCTCGAACGAGAACGGGGCATTACGATAAAAAGCCACGCCATTCAGATGGATTATTCATCGAAAGGGCAACAATATAAGCTGAACTTGATCGACACGCCTGGTCACGTTGATTTTTCTTACGAAGTATCCCGATCAATTGCAGCATGCGAAGGGGCATTGTTAATAGTTGATGCTACGCAGGGAATACAGGCACAAACCATCTCAAATTTGTATCTCGCCTTGGAAAATGATCTAGCAATCATTCCTGTGATGAACAAAATGGACATGGGTGCTGCCAATCCTGAAGCGGTGAAAGAGCAGATCATTGACCTAATCGGGTGTGCTGATGAAGACATCATTCCAGCAAGTGGAAAAACGGGAATGGGAGTCGACCTCATTCTAGACGCTATTATTGAAAGGGTTCCTGCACCAAAAGGAGATCCCTCTGCGCCGCTTCAAGCCCTTATCTTTGACTCTGTCTTTAATTCATTCCGAGGCATTGTGGCCTACTTCAGGGTGATGAACGGAGAAATTCGCAAAGGAGATGAGGTGAAATTTGTAGCTACCAAAAGCGAATACAAAGCTGATGAAGTTGGGGTGTTGAAACTTGACCTGATGGAAAAGGAAGTTGTCAGCGCTGGTGATGTTGGATATATTATCTCCGGTATTAAAAAAGCCGCGGAAGTTAAGGTCGGTGATACATTGACTCAAATCAACAACCCTTGTGAGGAGGCGATCAAGGGCTTTGAAGATGTGAAGCCTATGGTATTTGCGGGTATCTACCCTGTAGACACAGAGGATTACGAAGATCTTCGGGACGCGATGGAAAAACTACAGCTCAATGATGCCTCCCTCTCCTATGAGTTGGAATCATCTGCTGCACTGGGTTTTGGTTTTCGAACTGGTTTTTTGGGGATGTTGCACATGGAGATAGTTGTGGAGAGATTAGAACGTGAGTTCGACATCAGTGTAATTACTACCGTTCCCAATGTTTCGTATCTTGCATATCTGCAAAAAGGGGATATAATCACCATCAACAACCCTTCTGACCTGCCTGATCATTCAAAACTAGATTATATTGAAGAACCCTATATCAACGCGCAGATAATCACGCGAACAGAATATACAGGTACGATCATGAACTTGTGCATTAAAAAGAGAGGTGAACTTAAGAATCAGGTATATTTAACCACTGATAGAGTGGAGTTGACCTTCGAAATGCCATTATCTGAAATCGTATTTGACTTCTACGACAAGCTAAAGTCTGTTTCTAAAGGGTATGCCTCATTTGACTATCACCCAACTGATCATCGGCTGTCATCCCTGGTCAAGCTTGATATCCTCTTGAACGGGGAACCTGTAGATGCATTATCCGCTTTAATATTCAAGGACAATGCGCGTACTTTGGGGAAAAAAATATGTGAGAAGCTAAAGGACTTAATTCCTCAACAACAATTCACCATTGCCATACAGGCTGCCATAGGAGCTAAGATCATTGCTAGAGAAACTATACGTGCGCTCAGAAAAGATGTGACGGCCAAATGCTATGGGGGTGATATCACCAGGAAGAGGAAACTCCTGGAAAAGCAAAAAAAGGGAAAGAAAAAAATGAGACAGGTGGGTAATGTAGAAGTACCACAAAAGGCATTTCTTGCAGTGCTGAAGCTTGACTCATAAGTTTCACAGAAACAAGATCAATTATGTCTGGACACAGTAAATGGTCAACCATTAAAAGAAAAAAGGGAGCCACTGATGCCAGGCGATCCAAAGAGTTCACACGGGTAATCAAGGCAATTACTGTTGCTGTCAAATCAGGAGGCGGCCCAGATTCAGAAGCCAATCCATCCTTACGCGTTGCAATCGCCAATGCCAAGGGCGTCAATATGCCCAAAGACAATATTGAACGTGCCATAAGCAAGGCCTCTGATAAGGACTCAACATCACTTTCTGAAGTGTCATATGAGGGCTATGGGCCGAATGGCGTCGCCATCTTTGTAGATTGCACCACGGATAATTTGAAAAGAACGGTTTCAAACATACGTGCAATATACACGCATGGAGGAGGAACACTTGGGACCAATGGTTCGCTTGAATTCCTTTTTGAAAAAAAAGGCATCTTCACCATCCCGGTTGGAACGCTGGATGAAGAAGAACTAACCTTAGACCTGATTGATGGAGGTGCCGAGGATGTCGTCAAGGAAGATGAGGTCTTTCTCGTCTACACTTCCTTTGAAGATTTTGGCACCATGCACAAAAAGCTGGAAGATCTTAAAATTGAACCAGAAAATGCAGAGGTGCAAAGAATCCCTACAACAACCAAAGAACTAAATGTTGGTGAGGCAAAACAAATTCTAAAGTTGGTAGAGAAATTTGAAGATGACGAGGACGTCCAAAATGTTTATCACAATCTGGAAATAACAGATGAATTGGTCTCTTCGATTTAAGCAAGTTGACTATTGCTAAAGAGCGCATCCTTTGTTAATTTTATATTGGAGAATCAGATTCCGACAGAATGCCTAAGAACAAATTACTTGAGAAGAAGTTAGCGGAAGCCAAGCTCGGCGGAGGGCAGGATAGAATTGACGCACAACACCAAAAAGGGAAGCTTACTGCTCGAGAACGGGTTCATTTTCTGATTGACGAAGGCACGTTTGAAGAAATTGGAGCATTGGTCACTCACAGATCTGCCGATTTCGGACTTGACAAGCAAAAATTCCTGGGCGACGGGGTCGTAACAGGATATGGTAACATCAATGGACGCCTGGTCTACGTGTACGCGCAAGACTTTACCGTATTCGGAGGCTCCCTTGCTGAGGCGCATGCCGCCAAAATTTCCCGGATCATGGACCTTGCCATGAAGAATGGCGCACCGGTTATCGGCTTGAATGACTCAGGAGGTGCCCGTATTCAGGAAGGGGTGGTGTCTCTCGGAGGATATGCGGATATATTTTATCGAAACACGCTCGCCTCAGGAGTCATCCCTCAGTTATCCGCTATTATGGGCCCATGTGCAGGTGGAGCCGTTTATTCACCTGCCATTACCGATTTCATTCTTATGGTGGAGAACACTTCTTACATGTTTGTCACTGGCCCAAACGTTGTCAAAACAGTAACTCATGAGAAGGTGTCAGCTGAAGATTTAGGTGGTGCAATAACCCATGCTACTAAATCAGGAGTCACAGATTTTGCAACGGCGAATGAGCTGGAATGCATAAACAGTATTAAAAAGCTCTTATCATACATGCCGCAAAATTGTGAGGAAGAATCTCCTGTAATCGCATACGACTCAAACGGAGATGAGTGCAGGGAAGCACTGAACGGCATTATCCCCGAAAACCCCAATCACCCTTATGATATTAGGGAGGTCATTGAAGGGGTGGTGGATGCAGATTCCTTCTTCGAAGTAAAGAAGGACTGGGCAGAGAACATAGTCGTCGGTTTTTCTCGATTAGCTGGAAAAAGTATTGGAATTGTGGCTAATCAACCGGCTAACATGGCAGGTGTACTCGATATCAATTCTTCCAAAAAGGCCGCTCGCTTTGTTAGATTCTGCGACGCTTTTAATATTCCGCTACTGGTGTTTGAAGATGTACCTGGGTTCTTGCCTGGAACGGAACAAGAATGGAATGCAATTATTACAAACGGGGCAAAGCTGCTCTACGCCTTCAGTGAAGCTACCGTACCAAGAATCACAGTCATTACACGTAAAGCATACGGAGGAGCGTATGACGTCATGAACTCTAAACATATTGGCGCAGACATGAATTTTGCCTGGCCAACCGCTGAAATAGCGGTGATGGGTGCCAAAGGTGCGGCTGAAATAATTTTCAGAAAAGAAATAAAAAGTGCAAAAGATTCAGCCAAGAAATTAAAGGAGAAGGAAGCTGAGTACGAGCAGAAATTCACTGATCCTTACCGGGCCGCCGCCAGAGGTTATGTAGATGAGGTCATCAAGCCACAGGATACAAGGCAAAAGCTAATAGCGGCATTCAGGATGCTTAAGAACAAAGTTGATAAACTACCAAGAAAAAAGCACGGGAATATCCCGCTCTAAGAAAATCCAAATAACAAATTTCAAAGATGACTAAAGCCAAAACAATCTTATCAATAGTAACAGTAGCTATTCTCGCTATAGGAATGGCGTTTACACCAGTGGGCAAACTAATCAAAATAGGGAGTACAGCCCCTAAATTGGATTTAAAGATGGAGGATGTATCAGGAGGATCCTTTGCGCTTAAAGACCTAAACATGGAGAATGGCCTGCTGGTAGTGTTTTCGTGCAATACCTGTCCTTTTGTATTGCGGTGGGAAGACAGATATGGAAAGATTGCCGACGCGTGTTCAAAAGGGAAAATCGGCATGGTGGCGATCAATTCCAATGAGGCAAAAAGATCTGGAAACAGCATGGACGACTCTATGGACGCAATGAAGAAACATGCTGAGGAACAGGGATACCAATTCAAATACGTGCTTGACAAGGATTCGGAGCTTGCCATTGCTTTTGGAGCTACTAAAACACCTCAGGTTTTTCTCTTTAATAAAGGCCTTGTATTGAAGTATACCGGAGCTATAGATGATAATTTGAAGGATGCCTCTAAAGTGCAGAATGACTATCTAATCAAAGCAATTCGCAACCTGTCCAATAACAAGAAGATTGATCCGGATACAACTCCAGCACTGGGCTGCAGCATTAAAAGAGTATCTGTTAAGAAATAGTTTATGAAAGTATTAATTCTCGGTTCTGGGGGCCGGGAGCACGTTCTCGCCTGGAAAGTTGCCCAAAGTCCCCTGCTCACCGAACTGTTCATTGCACCAGGGAATGGAGGCACTGAAGAAGTAGCCACCAATGTTAGTCTGAACATTTCCGACTTTGCATCGATTGGGAGTTGGGTTGTAGACCATGCAATCGACATGGTAATTGTAGGGCCTGAGAACCCGCTTGTAGATGGCATTCATGATTATTTCCTTAGCAAAGAGGAGCTGCAAGATATTCATGTGATAGGTCCTCAAATGGAGGGGGCCAGACTGGAAGGCAGCAAAGAATTCTCCAAAGAATTCATGATGCGTCACGGAATTCCAACAGCGAAGTACGAGTCATTTTCAATCGACAATTTATCAGAAGGTGCAGATTTTCTAAAAACCCTGGAGCCACCGTATGTACTCAAGGCTGATGGGTTGGCGGCGGGCAAAGGGGTAGTAATTCTCAATGATCTTGGAAGTGCTACAGCTGAATTGCATTCTATGATTCAGGATTCAAAATTCGGCGATGCAAGCGCAACTGTTGTCATAGAAGAGTTTTTAGACGGCATAGAATTATCAGTATTCGCGCTTTCCGATGGCAACACTTTTATAACACTCCCCACTGCCAAAGACTATAAGAGAATTGGTGAAGGAGATACCGGTTTAAACACGGGAGGAATGGGTGCGGTTTCTCCTGTGCCATTTGCAGACGCTGATTTTATGGACAAAGTTCAGGAACAAGTGGTTAAGCCAACCTTTGCAGGTTTAAAAGAGGAAGGCATTCCATTTCAGGGAGTGGTGTTTTTTGGATTGATCATGGTCAATGGTGAACCGAAAGTGATCGAATACAATGTGCGCTTTGGAGATCCTGAGGCGGAAGCGGTTATCCCACGAATCAAATCAGATTTACTTGAAATCTTCAAAGCAATGGGGGAACAAACCCTGCACACCATTGAGGTCGAGATTGAAACAGCATCTACCGCTACCGTCATAATGGTGGCTGGCGGATACCCGGAAGCATATGAAAAAGGTAAAGCGATTACCGGGGATTTGGAAACAACAGACAGCTTGACCTTTCATGCAGGCACGAAAAAAAGTGAAGGTGAACTTGTTACCAATGGAGGAAGGGTTTTGGCCATCACCTCGTTCGGCGATACGATGGAGCAAGCTCTGGAAAAATCTTATAAGACTATTGAAGGAATTTCCTTTGAGAAATCCAATTACCGAACGGATATCGGGTTCGATCTAAAACCGTCTTCTGCTTCTGCTTCGTAAGTGGCAGGCAGGGGCACACTAGTCTGTACCTTGTCGTTTTGCCTTGATTAGCATGTTCGTGCAAGCCACCAAAATGACGATCCCAGCAGAAACAATCAATGCATTAGGTGCATTCCCAAGATGTGGAAGAATCTCCAACATTGGGTTGACCGACTCACCTATCGCATAAAAAATATCCGTTATCATATGTCAAATAAGAGTATGGAACAAATGTAAGTATTTTTGCTTTCCTAAATTAGCAATGGACTTTCAGTAGACAGACAATGATTCTCAAGTTATTTAAGAACCAACGACCAGCCTCTCAAGGCCTTCTGATTCTAGTGGCACTTGCTCTGTGGTCGTTCGCCTTCATCAAGTCCTATGACGAGTCAGGGGTTATCAGTGATTCCTTATATCAATGGCTGATTCATTTCATTGAAGGAATCCCTTTTATCAAGCCGGGAGCCGCAGTTGTTTTGATCATAGTTCAGGCCATCATGATCAACAATATTATAATTGAAAATCAGCTCATCTCATCGCGAACGTATGTTCCTTCGCTGATTTATATTGTGCTGATGAGCAGCATGCCCGAGTTTCTTAAATTTAGTCCGGGGTTGATTGGCAATTTCCTTTTTATCCTGATGCTAAATCGGCTGTTCAAGACCTATCGTGAGGAACACAGTAATTCCAAGATATTTGATGCCGGCCTATACCTTGGCCTGGCTTCTACGGTGCATTTTAGCTTTATCTTGATGCTCGTATTTGGATGGCTCTCCCTGGCTATTCTCCGCTCTTTCTCCTGGCGAGAGTCATTGGTTCTTGCAGTAGGGGCTTTAGTTCCTTACTCTTTCATTTTTACCTACTACTACGCCTTCGGTGATTTGCAGAATCTAGCTGACCACTTTGTATTGTTTGAATCCATTAGAGTCTATCAGAATATCAGTCTGCCCGTAAATTATTCTCCTCTGTTAATTGCTTTTGTTGGACTGATTTTACTCGCTTCCAAGACGGTATTTCTAGAATGGAGAATTAGCGTTGTCAGGGTTAAAAAACTAATGTCGACCTTGACGCTATTCGCCGGTCTTGTGTTGTTGTTCTCTGGTCTGGACATCAGCTTTTGCATTGCGCTAGCCATCCCCTTGTGTGTCTATCTCTCTAACTACTTTATCAACACTCAGAAAAAATTGGTGGCAGAGGGTTCATTTTTATTGCTATTAATCTCAATAGTTTATCTGCACATCGTAACTTTGTAGTCTGTCTGGGTGAAGCAGGTTTGAAAATAACAACTGATGAGCGTGAATAAATTTGGTGTTGTCATATTCCCAGGATCCAACTGCGATGAAGACATGATCTATGTCCTTGAAACCATAATGGGACAGCATGTAGAGCGTTTATGGCACAAGGATCATGACCTAAAAGGTTGCGACTTTATTGTTCTCCCTGGTGGATTTTCTTATGGTGACTACCTGAGATCTGGAGCAATCGCACGTTTTTCTCCAATCATGAAAGAGGTTATAGAGCACGCCAATAGAGGAGGATATGTTATGGGAATCTGCAATGGCTTCCAAGTGCTGTGTGAAGCACATCTGCTACCTGGGGCTCTGTTGCACAATGACACACAGAAATTCATTTGTAAGAATGTACATTTGAAGGCAATTACAAATGACGCCCTCCTCACTTCTGGCATTGATTTACAGAACGTATTGAGAATTCCCGTTGCCCACGGTGAAGGCCGGTATTACGCTCATGAAGCAACACTAACTTCTCTAATTGAGAACGATCAGGTATTGTTTAAGTATTGTTCGATTAATGGGGATGCTTCAGCAGAGCACAACCCCAACGGATCTCTGGAAAATATTGCTGGCATCTGTAATAGCGGAAGAAATGTATTTGGGATGATGCCACACCCTGAACGGGCTTCAGATCCTGAATTGGGAAATACTGATGGCCGGCAACTGTTTGAGTCCATCCTGAATCTAGCGTCTGCGTAGCCTTAACAGATTCTCAATTCCATAACCGGAATGTCATCCACTTGGTCGTGGTCACTGTCGTAGCGTATCTTGTTTGACCAGGTATTTGATAATGGTGTCCTTTAATTCTTCTTTCTGCCCTGCTCATTCATCTTCAACTTTCTCTAATTCATACAATTCCTCCTCAGAGAGTCCTGCCATTAGAGATTCTAATTCATAAATCCTTTTCTTCGAGTGCTTCTTTAGTTTATCCCGCTCCGCTTTGGGTAATCCCGATTTAGATACCAATGCCAGCACCTCTTTATACTGGGCCATTGACTTCCTGTACTTCTTATTATCAAAAGACTTATCCGCTTCGGCCACTGCTTCATCAAACTTCTGTTCAAAATTGCTCTTGGCTTTCTCGGCCTTATTTGCCTCGTCAGCCTTGATATTTGTCGTCATTCGTTTAGTTCTATATTCCTCTAGCAAACGATTGCGCTCACGCTCCTCGGCCTCAAGTATTTCAAACAACTGATTGACCTCCGCTTTTATAGTACTGAAGTAGGCTCCGTCATCCATAAAATCCCCCTTATTACTATCGTAGGCAAACTTTGATATGGGTTTATCAAGAATTACCGAAAGTGCTTTTTCGCGTTCTACCTCCTTTACTTTTTTGAACAACTCCACCTCTGGAAAGTAATCCGGATACACCGTCTTCCTATCATCAGGCGCTTTGGTCGACACCCAGTGCTTTATAGTGATGTGAGCAGGCTTTGAAACCTTAATGATATACGTATCTCCCTCCGGTGATATGTTCAGCTCAGTAAATGTATACTTCCCACTTGAACTCGTGAGTGCCTCATCCACCTTAACTCCATTCTTCATGAGAATAACCTTAACTCCCGCTAAACCTTTCTCATTCAATACCACCTTGCCCCTAACAGTCATGAAGCCCGCCTGCGCAAACGATTTGCTATACATCAAGGTAGAAAGAAGAAGTAATCCGATATATAATAAGCGTTTGCGAATCACAAGCTAAATGGATGAAGTTGGAAGCTTGAACTTAATTCAGTCATATCAAACATCGGCCAATCAGACTTTGAATACATTTCGATGCTTTAGCACAAATCTACTGAGGAAAGATTGGTTATTTGACGGCTTGTTTGCCTCCTTCAAAAGTAAAGTATTCTTGTGTAATTTAAACAAATTTACTAGTTTTGCACTGATTATGTACGCTATTACGATTAGAGGGGACACAATCCCCTCTTTTTAATTTATAGCGGTGAGTAAAAGGTATTTACGGATATGATTGCGGTTGATTACATAGAGAGCTTGGTTAACGGTGAATTGAGTACGGATGATCTGTTCTTAGTGGAGGTGACGGTGGAACCGAAACACAAGATCAAGGTTGTCTTAGACAGTGATAAGACTGTAGCCATATCTGATTGCATTGCAATAAACAGGGCGATTGAGCAGAAGCTTGACCGGGATGAGCAGGATTTCTCACTGGAGGTTACTTCAGCTGGACTAGGTCAACCTTTGAAACTGTTAAGGCAATATAGTAAATACATAGGTAAAGAACTTGAAGTGACTATTGATAGTGGGGTAAAATTATCGGGAGAGTTAAGAAATGTAACTACAAATTTTATCGAGTTACGGGAGAAAAACAAGGAGAAAAAGTCAAAAGGTGATGTAGATAATTCTCTGTTACTTAAGCTCGATATGAACAATATTAAAAAGGCAATAGCCATTATAACGATCTAATTGGATCAATTGAACAAACTAAAAACTATCTATCATGGGTGAATTGGAAGAACTTAATCTGGTAGACTCGTTTTCCGAGTTTAAGGAATTTAAGAACATCGATAGAGAAACTATGATGAGCATCCTGGAAGATGTTTTCCGTAGTATGCTTAGTAGGAAATACGGTACTGATGAAAACTGCGATGTGATTATCAACATAGACAAGGGAGATCTTGAGATATGGCGCAACCGGGAAATTGTTGCTGATAAGGATTTGGAAGATCCAAGCCTTGAAATTGCGTATTCAGAAGCGATCAAGATTGAGCCTGATTTCGAAATCGGTGAAGAGGTATCTGAGGAAGTAAAATTGGGTGACTTCGGAAGACGGGCAATTATGTCTCTTAGACAGAACCTTATTGCAAGGATTATAGATTTAGAGAATGATGGAATTTACTCGAAGTATAAGGACCGTGTGGGAACGATCATAACTGGAGAGGTATATCAGATTTGGAAGAAAGAAACACTCATTATTGATGATGAAGGTAACGAGTTGGTTCTTCCTAAGACCGAACAGATTCCATCAGATTATTTCAAAAAAGGCGATACTATCAGGGCAATAGTGCTCAAGGTTGAAATGGTTAATAATAACCCTTCAATCGTACTATCGAGAACTTCACCAGTATTTCTCGAAAAACTATTTGAAGTTGAGGTTCCTGAAGTATATGATGGGTTGATATCCATCAAAAAGATTATTCGTGAGCCTGGTGAAAGGGCTAAAGTTGCCGTAGAATCGTATGATGACAGGATTGACCCTGTTGGGGCATGTGTTGGAATGAAAGGCTCCAGAATTCATGGTATAGTGAGAGAGCTTGGCAATGAGAACATCGACGTGATCAATTATACAGCTAATACGTCTCTGTTCATAAGTCGATCGCTGAGCCCAGCGAAAATCACCTCAATTAAAATTCATGAAGAGGAGAACAGGGCAGATGTGTTTTTGCACCCTGATCAGGTATCTCTGGCAATTGGCAAAGGTGGTTTCAATATAAAACTGGCGGGCAAGCTTACGGGGTATGAAATAGATGTTTACAGAGACGTTAACGATGGGGAGAGTGAGGATGTGAGCATTGAAGAATTCGCCGATGAAATTGAAGGCTGGATCCTTGATGAGCTAAAAGGCATTGGTTGCGATACCGCTAAAAGCGTATTGGAGCTGAGTGTTAAAGAGCTCGTTAAGAGAACGGACTTAGAAGAAGAGACAGTACAGGAAGTACAGACTATTCTAAAAGCAGAGTTCGAATAAACAATTGATCTGGAATTTGTAACGATTCCAGTTAGAGCAGATATGACAGACGTTGTTAAAACAATGAGGCTGAGTAAGGTCGCCATCGAGTTGAATATCGGTTTACCAACCATATTCGATTTCCTGGATGAAAAAGGTGTGGATATTGAGAGAAGTCCGAATGCGAAGATTTCTACAGACCTTTACGAGATCTTACTCGGTGAATTTCAGGCTGAAAAAGAACTAAAAGAGGAATCCAGGTTGCTTCGCCTGGATAAGACGGATAAAGAGACCATTACTATGAGCGATGCCGATAAGGCATCTCCTGGTAAGAAAGAAAGTGGAGAGGTGGTAATCACCGATCCTAACGCGACTCCAACTGAGGAAAAAAAACCAGAAACAAAAGAAAAGGTTGAAGTAAAAGCAATCGACAAGATAGACGTTGACAAGGATAAAGAAGAGTCGGAGAAAGCCCCGAAGGAAAAGGCCAAGTCAGGTGCTGATGAAAAAGCGGTCAAAGATTCAGAAGAAACAGCGAAGACAGAAGAACCAAGTAAAAAAGAGGAGGTAATTGAAGCCAAGTCAGAGAAACTAGCTGGGCCAAAAGTCGTAGGTGCAATTGATTTACCTAAGAAGATAGAACGTGATGACAAGAAGAAATTGGTTGCATCATCTTCAGATAATGTAAGGGGTAAGAAGAAAAGAAAACGCCTAAAGACAGAAAGTAGTAGCCTGAAAAAACCCGGAGCAAAAAAGGGAGGCAAAGAGGCCCCAAGCGAAGAAGACATTCAAAAGCAGATTAAGGAAACGTTGTCCAGGCTAAGTGACACGACCAAATCGAAATCTGTCAAATACAGAAGACAAAAGAGGGATGCGGTCAGTGATGCACGAGAAAAAGAACTTGAGCTTGAAGAAGAGGGGCAAAAGAGCCTGACAGTTACGGAATTTGTATCGGCCAATGAGCTGAGTACTATGATGGATGTGTCAGTAAATGACGTAATTTCTTCATGTATGGAACTGGGGCTATTTGTATCAATCAATCAAAGATTAGATGCGGAGACCTTATCAATAGTGGCAGAAGAATTCGGATACCAACTGAATTTTGTTAGCGCAGATGTATCTGAGGATATTGTCCAGGAAGAAGATGAAGAGAAAGACCTTACAGAACGCCCACCAATTGTCACGGTAATGGGTCACGTTGACCATGGTAAAACTTCCCTTCTTGACTTCGTGAGAAAGGCCAATGTAATAGATAGTGAGGCGGGTGGAATCACACAGCATATCGGAGCATACGAAGTACACCTGGAAAGCGGAAAACAAGTTACATTCCTTGACACACCAGGCCACGAAGCATTTACAGCTATGAGAGCCCGAGGCGCTCAGGTTACTGACGTTGTAATTATCATTATTGCAGCTGATGATAGCATTATGCCTCAAACAACTGAAGCTATCAACCATGCCCAAGCTGCAGGTGTGCCTATTGTTATCGCCATCAATAAAATCGACAAGCCGGGGGCAAATCCAGATAAAATTAAGGAGGAGTTATCGAAGATGAACATTCTTGTTGAGGATTGGGGTGGCAAATTCCAATGCCAGGAGATTTCGGCAAAACAGGGAACGAACATTGAGGAGCTTCTCGAGAAAGTGGTACTTGAAGCAGAGCTCTTAGAGCTAAAAGCCAACCCTAACAGACCCGCTGTAGGTACGGTGATCGAATCCTCACTTGATAAAGGAAAGGGATATATCTCTACTGTGCTGGTTGAAAATGGGACATTAAAGATTGGAGATGTCATAGTCGGAGGATCTTATAGCGGCCGAGTTAAAGCCCTCTACACCGAACAAGGCGATAAGGTAACAGGATGTGGCCCGGCAACCCCAGTGGTGTTACTCGGCCTGAACGGCGCACCTCAGTCAGGTGATAAGTTGAACGTGCTAAGTGATGAAAAGGAGGCCAAGGATGTTGCAGCAAGAAGAATGCAACTGCAAAGAGAGCAGGGAGTTAGGACCCAAAAACATATTACACTAGACGAAATTGGACGAAGAATCGCGATTGGTGATTTCAAGGAATTAAACATCATAATCAAAGGCGACGTTGATGGATCAATTGAGGCACTGACGGATTCTATGGTAAAGTTATCTACTGATCAGATACAACTAAACGTCATTCATAAGTCTGTAGGTCAAATTATTGAATCGGATGTACTGCTTGCTTCAGCTTCTAACGCAATAATTGTTGGATTTCAGGTACGGCCTTCAGGCGGTGCACGTAAGCTGGCAGAGCAAGAGCAAATCGATATTAGGTTGTACTCAGTAATCTACGACGCAATTAATGAGATCAAAGCCGCCATGGAAGGCTTGCTGGAGCCAACCATAGAAGAAAAGGTTGTTTGCAACGTGGAAATTCGTGAAGTATTCAAAATCACGAAGGTGGGCACCATTGCTGGTTGTATGGTGAAGGATGGTAAGATTAACAGAAAAACTAAAGTGAGGGTTATTCGCGATGGTATTGTAGTATACACTGGGGGGCTTGGCTCTCTAAAAAGATTCAAGGACGATGTTAAGGAGGTGGCCACAGGTTACGAATGTGGTTTGAACATTGAAAATTTTAACGATATCAAGGTTGGAGATGTCATTGAAGGATATGAAGAAGTGTCCGTCAAGAAAAAATTGCAAGGTTAAAGTTTTTTACCTTCATTTGTATTAGCACTTTAGTCAAGCACGTATTTATATCTGATAGATGGAACGCATGCATTTAACAGCAACTGCCAAGACACCAGAGGTGATCTTTGATGCGGAAAAAGGGGTGATTTCACTCAAAGGAAGGTCTATCCCCGAACATACAGTTGAGTTTTACAGGCCATTGCATGAGTGGATCTCTGAGTACGGTCAAAACCCACAAACGTTCACAACAATAGAGATTTTTGTAGAATATTATAATACAAGCTCTTCCAAGTCTATTCTCGATCTATTTAAGAGGATAGAGGGAATCCATAAGCTGGGTCATGACATGGTTGTCCAGTGGTATTATGAGGAGGATGACGAAGCTCTCCTTGAATCAGGTGAAGAGTACCAATCCATGGTAGATATTCCCTTTGAGCTTATTAGTGTTCCGGTTGACGACGACGATGATGACGACGACGACGACGAATAGTCATCTCTCTGCTTCCAAATTACGTTCCTTCCATTTCTTTCATAATTGCATAAGTTATAGATATGTCTAATAAAATCAACTCGTTCGAAGAATATCTTTCTGAATACAAGAAAAGTGTAGAGGACCCCGAGTCATTTTGGGCCAGTAAGGCGGAGGACTTTGAATGGATGAAGCCTTGGGACAAGGTCCTGGAATGGAATTTCAAGGAGCCTAAGATCGAGTGGTTTATAAATGGAAAATTGAACATCACGCAAAATTGCCTGGACCGGCATCTTCATAGCCGAGGCGACCAGGTGGCCATTTTATGGGAACCCAATGACCCAAAAGACAATGCAATTAGCTTTACCTACTCAGAGCTGTATGAGCAGGTTTGCAAAACTGCTAACATGCTTAAGAATAATGGAGCTAAAAAAGGGGACCGGATTTGCATTTACATGCCTATGATACCTGAATTGGCTATTGCTGTACTCGCCTGCGCCAGAATTGGAGCCATTCACTCGGTAGTGTTCGCTGGCTTCTCAGCCAAAGCACTGGCAGACCGTATCCAGGACTGCGATTGCAATATTGTCCTTACTTCTGATGGTGCTTACCGTGGTGCTAAATCTATAGCACTGAAGAAAATTGTAGATGATTCCCTTGTTACATGTCCCATGATCGATACGGTAATTGTGTTAAAAAGAACTGGAGAACCGATATCTATGGAAGAGGGAAGAGATGTTTGGTGGCACGATGAAATCAAAGAGTGTTCTTCAGACTGCACCCCTACAGAAATGGACGCTGAGGACGAGCTCTTCATTTTGTACACTTCTGGTTCAACAGGCAAACCTAAAGGCGTGGTACATACCACTGGAGGGTACATGGTGTATACAGAGTACTCGTTCAAAAACGTATTTCAGTACAATGAAGGTGATATTTATTGGTGTACTGCTGACATAGGCTGGATCACCGGTCATTCTTACATTATCTACGGTCCCTTGTTAAGTGGTGCTACAACGTTGATGTTTGAAGGTGTGCCTACCTGGCCAGACGCAGGCAGATTTTGGGACATTGTGGAAAAGCACAACGTAAATATCTTCTACACAGCACCAACAGCAATTCGTGCTTTGCAGGCCTGTGGTGATGAATTTGTAAACGGACGAGACATGAACTCGCTCAGGGTGCTTGGCACCGTAGGAGAACCAATCAATGAAGAAGCATGGACATGGTACAATGAAAAAGTGGGAAATAAGAATTGCCCCATCGTTGATACCTGGTGGCAAACTGAAACTGGAGGAATCCTGATATCTCCTCTTGCAGGCCACACGCCTCTTAAACCAAGTTATGCTACACTACCACTTCCTGGTGTACAGCCCCTTCTGGTAGACAATGAAGGAAAGGAAATTGAAGGTAATGGTGTGGAAGGTAACTTATGTATGAAGTTCCCGTGGCCATCGATAATACGCACAACATATGGCGACCACGAGCGCTGCAGGCAGACGTACTTCAGCACCTACGAAAATCTCTATTTTACCGGAGATGGGTGCAAAAGAGATGAAAACGGCCTTTATAGAATTACCGGCAGGGTGGACGATGTTATCAATGTATCTGGCCATAGACTGGGTACCGCGGAAATTGAAGATGCGATTGACGAGTACCATAATGTTGTGGAGACAGCAGTTGTAGGATACCCTCACGCCATCAAAGGTCAGGGCGTCTATGCTTACGTAATTTGCCATTCTCCTGATGTGGATCACGACCTGATGCGACAGGAGATTCTGAGCAAAGTAACGGAGATTATTGGCCCCATTGCCAAACCTGACAAGATTCAATTTGTCACCGGTTTGCCTAAAACACGTTCAGGAAAAATAATGAGACGGATCTTAAGGAAGATCGCTGAAGGAGAAACCGATAAACTTGGAGATATCACTACGCTTCTAGACCCATCGGTCGTAGAAGAAATTAAATCAGGCGCTCTATCAAATTGATCCACGCAGTAGTATTTCGCAATTTATATATTTACATCATAATACAATTCTGGACTTGACCGTTATTAGGATGATCAACGAGGTACGTTTAATAAATTAAATCGCCTAAAGTGGCAGATGGACTGGTCATAATTCCTACTTATAACGAGAAGGAGAACATTGAGAAGCTCATTAGAAAGATATTCTCTCTTGAGAAGGACTTTCACATTCTCGTTGTCGATGACGGCTCACCTGATGGTACAGGAGGCATCGTTAATGGGATGCTAACTGAGTTCTCAGGAAGGCTTCACATTGAAGAACGCACCGGAAAATTAGGGCTTGGCACTGCTTACATTCACGGTTTTAAGTGGGCTCTTAATCACGATTACCAGTACATATTTGAAATGGATGCGGATTTTTCGCACAACCCAGTAGACCTGGAAAGATTACATGAAGCTTGCTCCACAGGAGGTGTTGACCTCGCTATTGGCTCAAGATATATCAAAGGTGTCAATGTCGTGAATTGGCCAATGGGCCGTGTTTTGTTGTCATATACCGCTTCAATGTATGTCAGGTTTATCACAAGGATGGATATCCAGGATACCACAGCTGGATTCAAGTGCTATCGCCGCACGGTCCTTGAGACAATTGACCTGGATAACATTAAGTTCATGGGATACGCATTTCAAATTGAAATGAAATTCACCAGTTATAAACTCGGTTTTAAATTAAAAGAAGTCCCAATTATTTTCACGGATCGACAGGAAGGAGAATCCAAAATGAGCAGTAATATTATCAAAGAAGCACTCTTTGGCGTAATTCAGATGAAGTGGAATAGCTTCTTCAACTAACGATGAAGGATACGCTGATCATTAATGGCGCCCTGGTTAACGAAGGCTCTATTTTCAAGGCAGACATACTCATCCAGGAAGGGAAAATCTCCAAAATTAACCGCGGCGATTCTGGAACACTTAGGAGCATAGAAGATGTTCGGATGATTGATGCAAACAACCAGTATATTTTCCCAGGTGTTATTGATGATCAGGTTCATTTCCGTGAACCCGGTCTAACCCATAAAGCAGATATTCACTCAGAAGCCAGATCAGCGGTGGCGGGTGGGGTAACCTCATTCATGGAAATGCCTAACACCGTACCTAATACACTTACCCAGGAACTGTTAGAAGATAAATACGAAATCGCCGCCAAAAGCTCTTTGGCCAATTACTCATTTTTTATGGGTGCTTCTAATGATAATATTGATGAAGTCCTGCGTACCGACCCCAAATCTGTATGTGGAGTTAAAATATTTATGGGCTCATCTACGGGCAATATGCTGGTAGATAATGACGAGAGTCTGGATCATCTTTTTTCCAAATGCAAAATGCTGATTGCCACGCATTGTGAAGATGAGGCAACCATTAGAGCAAACAGCGATCAGTATCGGAAAAAATATGGCGAAAACGTTCCCATGTCTGCGCATCCCCTGATAAGAAGCGAGGAAGCTTGTTACCTGTCTTCCTTAAAGGCTGTTCAACTTGCAACTAAACACGACACGCGCTTACATATACTGCATATTTCTACCAAACGTGAACTTGAACTATTCTCTAATGAACATCCCCTTACCGACAAGAGAATTACCGCTGAAGCATGCATACACCATTTGTGGTTTACCAACAAAGACTATGATTCAAAAGGCAGTCTGATAAAATGGAATCCGGCGGTAAAATCAATGGAGGATCGTGACGCCATTCTCGAAGCAGTTAAAGCAGATGTGATTGATGTGATTGCCACTGATCATGCGCCTCATACAAAAGCGGAAAAAGAGGGTTCCTACTTTGATGCTCCATCCGGTGGGCCTTTACTTCAACACAGCCTTGTCGCCATGCTGGAGTTGCATCATCAAGGTAAAATAAGCTTAGAAACCATAGCAAACAAAATGTGCCATTCCCCGGCATTGTTATTCGAGGTCCACAGTCGTGGATTTCTACGGGAAGGCTATTCGGCCGATCTGGTTATTGTCGATTTAAACCGGCCATGGACGGTAAACAAATCCAATATTACGTCCAAGTGTAATTGGTCTCCATTTGAAGGTGAGCAATTTAGGTCCACCATTACTCACACCATGGTAAATGGCCATTTGGCCTACAGCAGTCAAGAAACACCCGAAGAACCCTTCACCTTTGACGAGTCTATAAAAGGCCAACGTCTTTCATTCGACAGATAATAAAAAACCGCCTAACCCGAACATAATTCTGTAACGGATTCAGGCGGGGCTTAAATGTTAAATCTTGCAGGATTAGTATCCTTCAGCACCCTTAGTTAGTCTTTTGCTCTACCTTGGGAGCCTGAATATACACTTCAGAATAATCTCTGTAGTGCATTGCATTGATGCTGAAGTTCTGAACATTAGATTGAATCAACCTATACTGCTCATCATACCATAAGATAACCAGCGGTGCGTCATTCATCATCATTTGCTCAGCTTCGGCAAACGCAGAATACCGCGCGCTTAATGAATCCCCCATTACTCCTTGCATAAACAATTTATCAAAGGCCTCGTTCCTATATCTTGGCGTATTCAATATTGAAGGCTCCTTAGTATCTTCCGGGACATTTCTGCCATACATCAACAATAAGAAATTCTCAGGACTTGGATAATCTGCTATCCATCCAGACCTGAACATGTCACCACGTGCATACCTTCTATCATCTAACAACTTCGACATAGAAACAATTTCCAGCTCAAGATTGATGTTCAGCACATTGCTCAATTGCTTCTGAACTTCGAACGCAATGCTTGTGTTTCTGAATCCACCGCTGTTAAGCTCTAGCTTGATCGTAGGAAAGTTCTCACCGTCAGGATATCCCGCAGCCGCAAGCAATTGCTTGGCTTTCTCAGGATCATAGCTATACCCTTGAATTTTAGAGTTATCATACTCTCTAAAAGAAGGAGGAGTTATCCCGTGGATTCCTGGGCCGTATGCCTCACCGCTCAAGACCTTTTCAATGAGCTTCTCTCTATCTATAGCATAGGATATTGCCTGGCGTACTTTCAAGCCATTTGCGTCAAGACCAAATAATGGATTAGCTAGATTAAATTCATAAAACTGAGTGGACATATCCGCAGAACGCTCCAGAATAAAGATTGGCGGTTTCTTCTCAAAGTAGGCAATTTGCTGCTCTACAATGTCCCGCACTGACTCAGCAGGCAGGCCTAAGATCATGTCAAGCTCGTGGTCCTGAAACAATGCCAACTCTCTTTTCTGAGAGTTGTAAAAAGATATTATCACAGAATCCAGGTAAGGCAATTGGTTACCGAAGCGATCCGCCTCGTGATAATTTGGATTTCTAATCAGTACCAATTTCTCAATCGGCTCACCAGTTAGCTCATCATTATCTTCCAGAAACTCTCCAAACATGAATGGTCCAGAACCAACAATTAAATTAGCACCATACTTCTCAACAGCCTCATTGGCAACAACAGATGCTGCGGGATAAGCCATGATGTATATAAAAGATGAGCTTGGCTGTATGAGTGTAACCTCCAAAGTGTAATCATCAACAACCTTTACCCCTGCTATCTCACCTGATTCAGCTTCGTAAAACTCATTAGCACCAACAACTTTGTCCTTAAATGTCCTCTCAAACATTAGGTTAGGTATGGTATCGTTAATCAACTTGGTACAAAGAAGCTCAAAGGAATACTTAAAATCGCTTGCTTTTACCTCTCGTCCCTTACCGTCAGGGAAACAAGAATCATCATGAAACATTACACCTTTCTTGAGATGAAAAGTGTAGACTTTCCCCTCTGCTCCAACTTCCCAACTTGTCGCGATACGAGGTTCGATTGACAGATCTCTCGTGTTTAGCTTGATCAAACCTTCATAAATCTGCCCAGCAATTCTGTGGGACACAGCATCTATGATAGCATAAGGAAATAGTGTCTGAAACTCATCTCGCTCATTGAGCTTGAATGCTCCGCCATACTCCCTGTCGCCCTTGGCTACCCTTTTCTCAGTTGTTGATGGGTCCGAATCAGTACATCCCACAGTCATTAGAAATGCGGCCGATATTGCCAAAAATGCTCTTTTCATATTCAAATAATCATATCTAAACAATGTCTCCAACTTAATTCTCACTTGTTCGGTTTACCCCCAATTTAAGAGGTAAATAGGTGCAAGGTTAAGGCATCTTTGCCTAATTACCAACATTATTGGTATTTATTTTGTGGTGTATGGTTGATCAAATTATTCAGTTGAACTATTAGTTTTAGCGGGTTGCAAATCTTCTGACATTTTGACTACTTTTGCAGCCTTGATTCGGAGGTAAACAGAGGTAAACAAATGTTCTTTATATTTGGAATATTTGAAATAACGTCATATAATTGCACGTGATTTAGCTGAATATTTTTCTGGTTTGAGAGTAATCTGCCTGAAGATTTTATGAAAGGTGGTTGAAAAGAGAACCGCATTGCTTATTTATGAAAAGAGCATCTATAGCGCTTATTATATTGATTGGTTTGGTTGCCAGTACTTCTATCGCAGCCAGTACTGTTATTCTTGAAGGAAACTATCAGGGTAAGAATTTATTTGTTCAAAACCCTTTCGCTGGATCAGGAGTAGGCTTCTGTACATTTGAAGTAACCATTAATGATCAGGTTACAACTGACGAAATTAACTCCAGTGCTTTCGAAATTGATTTCTCGGCCTTTCAACTTGAGATTGGTGCTAAGGTGGTCGTCAAGATAAAGCACGGCGACGATTGCAAGCCAAAAGTTCTTAATCCTGAAGTACTCAAACCAAAGAGTACATTTGATATAATCTCTATGAAGATTGATGACAAAGGAGTTCTCGGCTGGAATACCAATAACGAAACTGGAAGATTGCCTTATATTATAGAGCAGTTCCGCTGGAACAAGTGGGTAAAGGTTGGAGAAGAAGAAGGAACAGGCCAAAAAGCCAACAATTCGTATACTTTTAAGATTACCCCCCATTCTGGAGAGAATAAGTTCAGGGTAAAGCAAGTAGACTATAGCAGACGGCCGCGTTACTCTTCATCCGTGAAGTTCAGGAACCCTACTATTGCACCTGTTACATTTGCACCGCAAAAAGTGAAAGACTTTATCGTGTTCTCAAACGAAACAATGTATGAGATTTACGACGCCTATGGCAACATTGTAAAAAAAGGATTCAGTGACAAGCTTGATGCTACAAACCTCAAACGAGGCACCTACTACATCAACTACGATAAGGAAATGGGTAAATTCTTAAAGAAGTAAAACCCTCTCCTTTAGTCTTTTCTTGCTTTACATCTCCCGTTATCGACATCAACCGACTACTTCTTGCTTATCATCCGACTATGCTTTACCTTGGTAAGCACAAACTTAGATGTTAAGGATTGAACATATCGGCATTGCTGTGAACAGCCTTGAAGAGGCCAATGCAAAGTATGAGAAGTTGCTGGGCAGGCCACCATACAAGACTGAATCTGTTTCGTCTGAAGGGGTCAACACTTCATTCTTTCAAATGGGTGAAAGCAAACTTGAATTGTTGGAAGCCTCGAAGGAAAACAGCCCAATCCGGCGATTCCTCGACAAGAACGGTGAAGGCATGCACCACATCGCATTTGAGGTTCAAGACATTCATGTTGAAATAGCTCGGCTGGTAGGTGAAGGGTTCGAACTAATCGGTGATGGCCCAAAAGCCGGGGCTGACAATAAGCTGGTGTGTTTCTTTCATCCACGAAGCACCAATGGGCTCCTTATAGAACTTTGCCAGGATAAACAATAGATCAGCAGAGGAGCTTTAATTCTTCATCAAATAGATCAGTTACCATCATCCCTCTCCCTAACAGGATACCTCTTATCCCAACATCCTCCGCACTTTGTACATTTCTGTTCATGTCGTCAATAAACACGGTCTCCGTTGGATTTAATCCATCCTGTTCAAGCAGTCTCCTATAGAATGCAGGTTCTGGCTTTCGCAGTCCTTCATTGTGAGAATAATACAATCCCACAAAATATTGATCTAATCCATCCAGGCCATGCTGCTCCTTGATTATTTCATGGAATCGTGCAAAGTGTAGGTCATTCGTATTGCTAAGGAGATAAAGTTGGTAATGAGGCCTCAGTGCTTCCAATAGGTCAATACTACTTTGAGGAAAGTCCAGCAACATGGCATTCCATGCATCTATAATCGATTGATCAGTTGCCTCTCCGGGAATTAACCTTTGCATGCCCTCTAAGAATTCAGGGACTTTTATCTCACCCCTCTCAAACCTGTCAAACAACATCAGCTGTCCGGTGTCCGAGAAGAGCTCTTCATGATTGTCAACACCTAATGTTTTAAATGCCTCTACTGTCAGCTCATACTCTAAATTGAAGAGTACTACGCCTAAATCAAAGACTATGTTCTTTATTTTACTTCGGTCAGGCATTCAGCTCCAATCAATTAACACCGGCAAAGGTTAAAAAATTAGTTGGCAGAAAATTAAAAATCCCGCAAAAGGGATTAATTTTGCGGCTGCCTGCAGGCAGGATTAAACAGGGCCTATAGCTCAGTTGGTTAGAGCGCCGGACTCATAATCCGTCGGTCCCAGGTTCAAGTCCTGGTGGGCCCACAGTGCCCTCTGGAGTCCCAAGTTTACGAAGGATGAAGGAGGGCATTTATTGATCCTCTTCTCCATCATCTCCCTTGCTAATTCATTTCTGTATATTCGTTGTAAACAACTATACACCAATGATCAATAGACGTAAATTTCTACTGGCAACCACTCTTGCCTCAGCCGCGTCAATGCTGAACCTAAAAAGAGCTGCAGGTAAATTTTCTGTGCAAAAAGGGAAGGGAAAGCCCATGGTCATCTCTACCTGGAATCATGGCATGCCAGCGAACGAAGCAGCATGGAAAATAATTGAAGCAGGGGGCAAGGCAATCGACGCAGTCGAAGCCGGGGTAAAAGTGCCAGAGTCCGACCCGGAGTCCAACTCCGTCGGATATGGAGGCTACCCTGATAGAGATGGTAACGTCACCCTGGACGCTTGCATAATGGATGAAACTGGAAATTGCGGGTCGGTTTCATTTTTACAACACATCGTTCATCCCATTTCTGTTGCGCGCAAAGTAATGGAAAACACCCCCCATGTGATGCTCAGCGGAGAAGGCGCTCTGAAGTTCGCACTGGATCAGGGTTTCAAAAAGGAAAACCTGTTAACTGATAAGGCAAAAGCTGCGTGGGTGAAATGGTTAGAGTCCGGTAAGTACAAACCGATGATTAACAAAGAAAACCACGACACCATAGGTCTGTTGGTAATAGATCAAAAAGGTGATATCTCCGGAGCTTGCACTACATCTGGGCTGGCCTGGAAATATTATGGAAGGGTAGGTGATTCTCCTATTATTGGGGCTGGGATGTTTGTCGACAATGAAGTTGGCGGTGCAGTGGCGACAGGTATGGGAGAAGCAGTGCTAAAAACGCTTGGGACCTTCCTGGTAGTCGAATTAATGCGAAATGGCGCTACACCACAGGAGGCATGTGAAGAGGCGGTCAAACGGATCGCCGCCAAACAGAATGCAAAGGACTTTCAAGTTGGCTACCTTGCCCTTGATAAATCTGGCAATCACGGTGCACATTGTATACATAAAGGCTTCAGTTATGCCCTTCACAATGGCGTACAAAACAAAATGCATGATGCCAGCTTTCATCTGAAGGATGAGTAGCCCTGGCGCGCAAAATTACAGCCGATCCCTGGTAGTGGTTACCTCCCTGTTCTTTTTCTGGGGGTTTATCACTGTTTTAGTTGATTCTCTAATTCCTCGGCTCAAGGAGATCTTCGAACTCACGTATTTCCAGGCGGGCCTGGTACAGTTTGCCTTCTTCATGGCGTATGGCCTGCTATCAATACCTGCAGGATTTATCCTGGCCAGGATTGGATACAAGAGAGGAATATTGCTTGGGCTTGCTACCATGGGTGTTGGCTGCCTTTTGTTCTGGCCAGCGGCAAACATGCGTGTTTTCGGTATTTTCTTGCTTGGGTACTTTGTATTGGCTGGAGGCATGACGATTTTGCAAGTAGCCGCTAATCCCTATGTTTCTGTATTAGGTGATCCAAGAAAAGCCTCCAGCAGGTTGAATCTCTCCCAGGCCTTCAATTCCCTTGGCACCACTATCGCTCCAGCAATCGGAGCCATGTTCATCTTAAGCGATAACATACTTACCTCGGATGAGATTACCAATTTAACTGCTGCCAAACAACTAAGTTACCTTGCTGCTGAGGCATCAGCAGTGCAAATACCGTTTGTTATTTTGGCCGCTTCATTATTGCTCCTGGCTGGGTTCGTGGGTATGGTCAAACTACCACAAGTTTTGAACACAGACCACGCAGGAAACTATCGCCAGGCACTCAAAAATTCTCAGTTGGTAAGAGGCGCAATTGGCATATTCGTTTATGTTGGAGCTGAAGTGGCGATTGGCAGTTATCTTGTTAACTACTTCCTGGATATGGACCTGGCAGAGGCCATAAAGAACAGTGGATTTCTCTCTCGTACTTCATCATACATTCTGAATACAAGCGACCTGAATTCAATTGACGCAAAGGGGATCGTTGGCGCTTTTGTAATTTTCTATTGGGGCGGTGCAATGGTGGGCCGTTTCGTTGGAGCTTATCTCACCAGTGTCATACCCCCTGCAAAAGTGCTGAGTGGATTTGCCGTTGGAGCTGTATTGATGATTCTCATTTCCATGAATACCAGCGGCTTAATTGCTATGGTATCCATACTTGCTGTTGGGTTATTCAATTCGATTATGTTTCCAACCATATTCACCATTGCCATTGAAGGACTAGGTGATCTTAAGCCACAAGGTTCGGGAATCCTCTGTACGGCCATTGCCGGCGGGGCATTTATTCCGCCTCTTTATGGTTACTTCACAGATATGGCCGGATTCAAAATGGCTTTTGTGCTGTTGTTGATTTGCTATGGATACATTCTATTTTACGCCTGGGGGTCTAAAAGGGCCAAGTCCTAAAACAATGAAATGCTAATGTTCAATTCAAAATCGACATCAATCAAGAGATTGCTCCTTGGCCTTTCTGTTTTCGCAGTAATCTCATTTTCCCATTCATGTAGCCCTGGCCTCAAGGGTCCGGGCTTATCAAAACATGTTAATCCGTTCATTGGAACTGGAGGACATGGCCATACCTATCCAGGGGCCAGTATGCCATTTGGGATGGTGCAATTGAGCCCTGACACCCGGCTGGAAGGGTGGGATGGCTGCTCGGGTTATCACAACTCAGACAGCATCATATATGGATTTAGTCACACACACCTCAGCGGAACGGGAGTGAGCGATTATGGGGATGTGCTATTCATGCCAATGATCGGAGAATCTTCGTTTGACAATGGGTACAACTCAGGCCCAGATGGTGGATACGCATCCAGATTTAACAAGAATACAGAATACGCGTCGCCAGGCTACTACGCTGTTCAACTTACTGACTACGATATCAACGTAGAACTTACCGTAACGGAACGGGCAGGGATGCATCGCTACACGTTTCCTGCTGGACGGAAAGCCCAGGTAATTATAGACCTGGAACACCGGGATAAATTAGCGGATGCTTCGATCATGGTATCAGAAAAATATCCAAATGAGGTAGAAGGATTCAGAATTTCACAAGCCTGGGCAACAGAACAACACATCTACTTCGTAGCCAAATTCTCTCACCAGGTTCAAGAGGTTTCTATCCACAAACTGGATTCATTGGACACCAAAATGCATCTGTCTTTTGACCTAAAGGATGCAGGCCAATTACTCGTAAAAGTTGGCATTTCCGCTGTTAGCATTGAAGGTGCCAGGAAGAATCTTAACGCTGAAATACCTGATTGGGATTTTGATCAGGTTAAAGAGAATGCGCAAGCCGCATGGAACGACCAGCTGAAAAAAATTGAAATTGAGACTGGTAATGAGGAGTACAAGGAAATCTTCTACACGGCCATGTATCACTCAATGCTCAATCCAAATCTATTTACTGATGTAGATGGGCAATACCGTGGAATGGATTTACAGGTTCACCAGGCCAGGAACCATAAACGCTATACCGTTTTTTCACTATGGGATACATTCCGAGCCACGCATCCACTTTTTACTATCATAGAGAAAGACCGCACCAATGATTTCATCAAATCTTTTCTGGGGCAATATCGGGAAGGGGGCAGCCTGCCCATATGGGAATTAGCAGGCAATTACACAGGCTGCATGATAGGTTACCATGCGATTCCAGTCATCGTGGACGCTTACATGAAAGGGATTCGGGATTATGATGCAAACAAAGCGCTGGAGGCAATGCTCCATTCCGCACGCCAATCTCATCTGGGCTTAGCATCGTACAAGAAATTTGGCTGTGTGCAGGCAGGAGAAGAAGCCGAATCAGTATCCAAAACACTGGAGTACGCCTATGACGATTGGTGCATAGCCATTATGGCAAAGGAGTTGGGAAGAAACGACATCTATGAAGAATTTATTCAAAGGGCTCAGTTCTACAAGAATGTGTTCGACCCAAACACGGGGTTCATGAGGGCTAGAATTAACGGAACTTGGTTTTCCCCTTTCGATCCCAGTGAGGTGAATTTCAACTATACCGAAGCCAATTCGTGGCAATACAGTTTGTTTGCCCCGCATGACATGAGCGGATTAATAACACTGATGGGAGGAGATGAGAAGTTGGAGCACTATCTGGATAATCTATTCAATGCCAAACCCCAAACCACCGGACGTCATCAGGTCGATATTACCGGACTGATCGGGCAGTACGCTCACGGTAATGAGCCCAGCCACCATATGGCATATCTCTACAACTATATTGGCAGGCCCTGGAAGACACAGGAGCGAGTCCACCAAATTCTAACTACCCTGTATTCAAATCAACCTGACGGTTTATCGGGCAATGAGGATTGCGGGCAGATGTCATCATGGTATGTGTTGAGTGCCATGGGCTTCTACCCGGTTACTCCCGGCTCAGACCAATATGTGTTTGGCACCCCTCTATTCGACAAGACCACGATTAACCTGGACTACGACAAGTCCTTTATAATTATCGCGAAAAGAAATTCCGCAGAAGACATTTATATTCAGTCAGCTGAGCTAAACGGGGAACCATACAACGCAACATACATCACGCAAGAAGCTATTGATGCGGGAGGCGAACTAATATTTCAAATGGGCAGCTCAAAGAACACGCGTTGGGGAATTTCACCACGACATCATCCTCTCTCTGTAATACCGGATACCTATTCTATCACCCCATCTCCGTTCTTTATCACGGATGCGCGCTCATTCTCGGATAGTATACAGGTTGCTATAGCCTCGGCCAATAGTCAATCCATTATATACTATACATTGGATGGTTCAGAACCAGATGAAAATGCGTCTTTGTATCTAAAGCCTTTTAGCATTTCAGAATCAACTCAAATACGGGCAATCGCCGTCAATGATGGTGTTAAGAGCTTTATTTCGGGCACTAAGCTTGGAAAGGTAGATGGCAGCATATCTATTTCCCTGGACTGCAAATACGCCAATCAGTACTCTGCCGGTGGCGACAATGCCCTGATAGATATGGTGAAAGGTAATGCCAACTTCAGGACTGGCTCCTGGCAAGGATATCAGGAAGACCTCAGTGCTGTAGTAGATTTGGGCCGCGTAAAAACAATAAAGTCAATCTCAGCAGGTTTTCTTCAGGATATCAGTTCGTGGATATGGTATCCATCATTTGTAGAATTTCATGCTTCCACTGATGGGAGTGCTTACACACTCATTAAAAAAATAGAAAATGATTTTTCAGATGAAGAATACGGATCGTTCATCAAAGATGTAACGGCTGAAACTTCTGGGATCAAAGCGCGGTATATCAAGGTCGTTGCAAAGAATTATGGCAAATGCCCGACGTGGCACTTGGGTTCTGGAGGTCAGGCATGGATCTTCACCGATGAGATAACGATCAATTAAGACACAGCTTAAGTTCTGGCAGACACTAACTCCCTGTATTGCTCCGGAATGTCTCCCCCGTTTAAGAAACACCCCACCTCAACGTCGGGATAAATCTGATCGTATCGCAGCGTCTGGTGCATGCTCACCCTTCTATTAATCATTGATCTCTTCAAATCCGTCAATTTCCTGTTTCCCGTTGCAATTAGCATCTCCATGGCGATGTGCACAGTTTCCCGATGGAAATTAAAGATTCTTGGTGTCTTGGCCTTCGCATTCAAACCAACACTCAGGCTTGGATCCTGGGTTGCAACCCCAGTTGGACACGTATTAGCATTACACTCCATGGCTTGTATGCACCCTAATGCTATCATCATGGCCCTCGCACTGTTGACCATATCAGCACCGAGCGCCAGCGCCCTTAGAAGATGAAAGCCAGTCATAATACGACCCGATGCTATTACGATAATGTCCTTTTTTAAGTCGTACCCGTTCAGCACATCACAAACGAAAGCCAATCCATCATTTAGCGGCATACCTAAGGAATTGGAGAATTCCAATGGCGCAGCTCCTGTTCCACCTTCACCACCATCCACTGCGATAAAGTCAGGCCTTATCCCAGTTGAAATTATGGTCTGCGCCAATTCAACAAATTCTGATCTGTTCCCCAGGCACAATTTAAAGCCAACGGGCTTACCGCCCGATAGTTTCCTCAGTTCCACAACGAATTCGAGCAAGCCGGCAGACGTGCTAAATGCAGTGTGAGATGAAGGTGATACGATCTTGGTTTTTGGCTCTACCCCTCGTATTTTAGCAATTTCTATTGTGTTCTTCTGGGCAGGCAAGATCCCTCCATGGCCAGGCTTGGCACCCTGGGACAGCTTGATCTCGATCATCTTAATATTATCAAGTGTGGCAGTTTCCTGAAATTTCTCAGGTGAAAAGTCACCTTCACGTGTCCTGCACCCAAAATAAGCTGTCCCTATTTGCCAGATGAGATCACCGCCAGGTTTTAAGTGATACGGACTAACGCCACCCTCCCCGGTATTGTGTGCGAAATTCCCCAACTTGGCCCCTCCGTTCAATGCAAGAATTGCATTATGACTCAAAGATCCAAAGCTCATCGCCGATATGTTCAAGACCGAAGCACTATAAAGTTGGGTACATCGCGATTTGCCTACGATTATCCGCTGATCTATCTCAATTTCGTCTATATGAACCGGAGTCATTGAGTGGTCCATCCACTCGTATCCCGCTTCATTTACGTCCATCTGCGTTCCAAAAGGATGCGTGTCCAGATCCCCTTTAGCTCTTTGATAGACTATGGACCTAAAATTCTTGCTAAAGGGTCGGCCTTCAAGATCTGACTCAACAAAATATTGATTCATCTTGGGCCCCATATTTTCCATAATGTAGCGCAAGCGGCCAAAAACAGGAAAGTTCCTCCTGATGGTCTGCTTCTTCTGTATCATGTCAACTACGCCCATGTACACAAACGGAACAATTACTACGTATAGCCACAAAGCAGGGAGCCATTGAGTAGCAACAGCAGCAACGCCTAACACAGAAAAAATAGATAGCTGGACAAATAGTTTTCTCATTAAGCAGAGTTAAAATCTAAAGATAAGAATTCTTTAAATACAAGTAGCAATGCAATAGATCTCGACCGATGAACTTTAATGTTCGCAAATGTCGCCGATTATCGATCAAACTTGGCAAATTTACCTAACGGTACCGCTCAAATGGTCTACACCACGACAAAACATAAGAATGCGATCGGAGTTTAATATCTTTGAACAAAATCCTTTTTATCGTGGTTACTGAAATTATTGTAGTTGTAACGGCATTTACTTCTATCGCGGCATTCAATTCTCCCAAACTCTTGAATGATTGGATCTTCGAGCCGTACACGATTCATCGGAAGAAAGAGTACTATCGTTTTCTGACCTCTGGGTTGCTCCATGGAAGCTGGCTGCATCTTCTAATAAACATGTTTGTGCTTTACTCTTTCGGGCAAGCTGTGGAATACTACTATCGAATGGAGTTCGGTACTAATGCACTCTGGTTTTATATGCTCTTGTATGCTGGTGCACTCGTAGCATCCGATCTGGTAACTTTCAGTAAACGCAAGCATGATATAACTTATAAAGGCCTGGGGGCCTCCGGGGCGGTTTCAGCAGTCGTATTTGCCAGTATTCTGTTTAACCCGATGGGTGAAATTTCACTCTACTTCGTCATTAAGATGCCTTCTATCGTACTTGGAATCGCATACCTCGTTTACTCCTGGTATATGTCGAAAAACTCAAGAGACAATATCAATCACGATGCACACTTTTACGGTGCCGTATTCGGTTTTCTTTTTACGTTGCTACTTAGCCCGCGCTTATTGGGGGAATTCCTGAGGCAGCTCCCCCTTTGAAACAATGTAAATAAAGCCGACTGCATTTAATCCTTGTAGATCGAGACACTTGGCACTCCATCTTCACGTATACTGCCCCTATACATCCCTTCCGTGTTGAAGGTAAGGGCAAAATTGCCTTCTGAATCAACCGAGATAATCCCACCTGAACCGCCGAGCTTGATCAACTTGTTGTGGATCACCTCGTCAGCAGCCTCTTGCAATGAAACACCCTTGTGTTCCATAATGGCAGAGATATCATATGCCACAACTGCGCGCATAAAGTATTCACCGTGGCCTGTACTTGAGACTCCACAAGTCTTGTTATTGGCATAGGTTCCAGCTCCAATAATTGGGGAGTCGCCCACCCTGCCGTACATCTTATTGGTCATTCCGCCCGTTGAGGTTCCGGCCGCGATATTGCCGTTCACATCAATGGCCACCGCACCTACAGTTCCGAATTTTTCATCTACCGGCTCATTAAACTCGGCATTAATTTGCTCAGTAGTGTTGTCTGCTCTTTCATCTGAATGGTCCATTTGTGTTCCAATAGATCCTTTGAAGTCTTGCCATTGCTGATAACGCTTTTCATCATAGAAATAGGAAGAGTCCACAATTTCAAGGTTTTGCTCCTTTGCAAACTTCACAGCCCCTTCACCAACCATCATTACATGCGGAGATTGCTCCATAACAGCGCGAGCCGCTGAAATGGGGTTTTTAATGGTGTTGACCATAGCTACAGAACCAGCTTCCAATGTCTTCCCATCCATGATAGAGGCATCCATTTCGTTTTTCCCCTCACTGGTGAATACGGCGCCTTTACCGGCATTAAACAATGGAGAGTCCTCCATAATAATAATAGCCGCTTCAACCGCATCTATGCTGCTACCACCCTTGCTCAAGATGCCGTATCCAGCCGACAATGCCTCTTTCAGCTTATCCCTGTAGGCGAGCTCCTTCTCCGCAGTCATATTCTTCTTCAGAATCGTACCTGCTCCCCCATGTATCACCAGAGTAAACTTCGCCATATCTGATCTTTTTTCTTGTCCACTCACATTATCAATTGTGAAAATCGCGAGTGCAAAGATGAATAATAATCGCATCATTGTCATCTTGAATACGAAATTCAAACACTTTCTTAATATTGTGTTAAGACTATGACAAGGATTACCCAATTTCTTCAGTATTTAAACTATTTATACTACGCTAAAAATGAACACAGCGTACACTCGCCCTTTGTTTACGACCTCTACACAAATATAATCAAAGAGAGAAAGTCCTATTATGTTTTCTCAAACATTGAATCCGTTCGCTCTAGGTTACTGCTCGACACTTCCATTATCCAGGTTACAGATTATGGAACTGGAAACTCAACCAACAGAAAAGTAGCCAATATCGCTGCTAAATCTCTAAAAAAACCGAAAACAGCTGAGCTTCTGTTTCGACTGGCAAATCACTTCAAACCAACGTATCTGCTGGAGTTGGGTACCTCATTGGGAATTACAAGCGCTTATCTAGCATCCGTGAGCCCCACCAGTCAATTGACAACACTTGAAGGCTGTCCTGAAATTGCCAATATCGCTCAGGAAACGTTTGACACGTTGAAACTGAGCAACACCGTGCTGACCATTGGATCTTTTGAAAACACTTTGGACAAGACATTAGACTCTTTACCCCAATTGGACTTTGTCTTTATCGACGGCAACCACCAAAAGGGGCCGGCCATTCAATACTTTGAAGCCTGTCTGAAAAAGACTTCTGACAGTTCTGTTATCGTATTGGATGACATTCACTGGTCGGTAGAGATGCAGGAAGCCTGGACAGATATTAAAAACCACCCTCAGGTGGCGGTGAGTATTGATTTATTTGAAGTCGGGATACTATTTCTCGATCCCAAGTTTGAAAAGCAGGCCTATATTTTGCGATTTTGATGCGTTTTCTAGAAATCTATACCGAAATGCAACCCAACCATATAATGTACACCAATAGTCTCTAAGCCCAACTCAGCAACGGGCCCTAAATGAAATTCTCCGATCTCCAGTTCATAAGCCAGCTCAAAATGCTGCGCAAATTGGAGCAGGTATTTATCCTCCTCCTTCAAAATCAACAACCCAGGTGCGAGGGAGAATATTAAGCCCTTGTAAATTCTGTAGTGAAGCACCCCTGAGATTGTATAGTGCCTGTGCTCGTCAACTATGGTTTCCAGCCCTATCCCAATGCCAACTTTATTCTCGTCTCCAATTCCCCTGATGTAGTGTATATGAATACCCCAGGACAGCTCGCCCTCTGCTATCAAAGGCACCAGACCTGTTGCAACACTTAACTCATTTCTGTGATGATGTCCCTCCCCACCCCCGGAATCAACATCTTCGTTTTGAGCCTGCAAGTTTAGCGAAATTAACCAGGCACCGACACAGGTCAAACTCATTAGGAAAAATCTGCTCATCATCTAGTGTTTTATGGGTTTTCAACAACCACTGGCAAAAGTAATCATCATTCAAATTAATGACAAAAGCATATTCTGGTATGTGTGATTTAACACATTCCTTACATTTGTGCGTTATTAAGAATCCAGATTATGACTGAGTCAGGGGACAACATAATAATAGAACTCAAAGAAATCGTTCGGCATTTCCGTGTCGGTTCTGAAGTAGTGAAGGCGCTGCGATCAGTTTCACTTTCAATCCGGAAAAACGAATTCGTTGCGCTCATGGGCCCTTCCGGTTCGGGAAAATCGACATTGATGAACTTGGTAGGCTGCCTCGATACACCTACCAGCGGACACTATGTGCTCAATGGCAATGACGTGAGCAGGCTTTCCGACGATGAGCTGGCAGAGATCAGGAACAAGGAGATTGGCTTTGTGTTTCAAACATTTAATCTGCTCCCTCGTGCTACTGCTCTTGATAATGTAATCCTACCACTCATTTATGCTGGATTTAACAAGTCAGAGAGAGAAGAACGCGCCATGAAAGTCTTAGATCAGGTTGAACTTTCTGACCGTGTCAAGCACAAGCCCAATGAACTATCAGGTGGACAGAAACAAAGAGTCGCAATAGCACGGGCCATGGTAAATCACCCGTCAATTATTCTTGCAGATGAGCCGACAGGAAATCTCGATTCAAAAACGTCAGCAGAAATTATGGGCCTACTCGAAGACGTACATCAGAAAGGGAATACGATTATCATTGTTACTCACGAAGAAGATATCGCAAAGCACGCACATAGAATTGTGCGATTGATCGATGGGCAAATCGCCTCTGATGAGCCCAATAACAATATTGTGCACAAGAAACCCGCAATAGCTTGAACACCTCTTCAATGAAAATTTATACCAAAAAAGGAGATAAAGGACAAACCTCGCTGTTGGGAGGCATGAGGGTTGACAAGCACCACGATAGAATTGAAGCCTACGGCACGGTGGATGAACTCAACTCTTATATTGGGCTTATTCGGGACCAGACTATTCATGAAGACTGCAAGGCCGCCTTGATTAAAATTCAAAATGATCTCTTCACCATAGGATCTATTCTTGCTTCTGACCCGGACAAATCGAAAGTTAAAATCCCGTCACTATCAGAAGACGATATCGTCCTGCTCGAAAATGCTATGGATGAATGGGCGGATGTATTGCCTGAAATGCGCTCATTTATTTTACCGGGCGGACACCCTGCTGTATCCCATATTCACGTCGCACGCTGCATCTGCCGAAGGGCCGAAAGAGCCACCAACAGGCTGGATTCAACTGCAGAATCTTCTGGAATCGTATTAAAATATCTCAACAGACTCTCCGATTACCTTTTCATGCTTTCAAGGAAAGTGAGTGCCGACCTCAACGTGCAAGAAATTCCCTGGAAAGGCATGCAATAAATTTCTTTCCGAATTGTTTGTTTTTTATTAGCTAAATGATATTTTTGTCCGCCCTAAAAATGAGCATTGGCAAAACCGTAACATTTTAGACGGTCTTATCGTTGTTTATATAAGCTAAAAAAGGAGGATTATGTATTGGACGCTTGAATTAGCCTCAAAGTTGGAAGACGCACCATGGCCGGCTACAAAGGAAGAACTTATTGATTACGGCATTCGTTCTGGCGCTCCACTGGAAGTAATAGAGAATCTGCAGGAAATTGAAGATGAGGGAGAGGTTTACGAAAGGATCGAGGATATCTGGCCAGATTACCCCACAAAAGACGACTTTTTCTTTCACGAGGACGAATACTAGTTTTATCAGATTGGGCTAAGTATTATATTGCCCATTTTCCGTATCTTCGCGCCCGCCTATGCCGGTCTCAGACGACCAAAGCCTCAGGCCACGGCAGTCAGGCTCCTGTTTTTTATGCTTTAACCAATGGCAAATTTGCTCGCTACCGTCTTTAAGATCTTCGGGAAGAAGTCTGACTCTGACGTAAAGGAGGTCATGCCTTTGGTGGAAAAAATCCATGAAGCGTATGAGTCTATAACGAGGCTCAGCAATGATGAACTGCGCGCCAAGACCCCTGAACTTAAGGCGCAACTTCAATCTCATATTGCTCAGGAAAAAGATGAGATCAAGGGCCTTAGAAAGGAAATTGAAGACAATCCAGCGATGGATGTAGAGCAGAAAGAGAAGTCTTATAATCAGATCGACGAGCTTGAAAAACTCATTACCACCAAAACTGAAGACATACTTCTAGAGCTTTTACCTGAGTCATTTGCGGTGGTGAAAGAGACAGCAAAGCGCTTTAAGGAAAATGAGACCGTCGAAGTTTCCGCGACAGATTTTGACAGAGACCTTGCATCAGAAAGTGATAAAGTAGAGATTCAGGGAGATAAAGCCGTATATATGAACTCTTGGACCGCCGGTGGAGTTACAGTGAAATGGGACATGGTTCATTATGATGTTCAACTTATTGGTGGCATCATTCTTCACCAGGGAAAAATTGCAGAAATGGCCACTGGTGAAGGGAAAACACTGGTCGCAACCTTGCCAGTATATCTCAATGCACTCGCTGGTAATGGAGTACATATAGTCACCGTTAATGATTACCTGGCACGAAGGGACTCCGAGTGGATGGGCACTATTTTCGAATTTCATGGACTTAAAGTAGATTGTATTGACAAGCACGAACCCAACTCGGAGATGAGAAGGGCAGCATATCATGCCGATGTAACATACGGGACCAACAATGAATTTGGATTCGACTACCTGCGTGATAATATGTCAAGCAGCGTAGAGGGCCTGGTGCAGCGAAAGCACTACTATTCAATCGTTGATGAGGTAGATTCTGTCTTAATTGATGATGCAAGAACACCTTTGATTATTTCTGGCCCCACCCCCCAGGGTGACCGCCATGAATTTAACGAGCTTAAGCCAAAAGTCGAGAGGCTCATGGCCGCCCAGAGAAAATTCGTTACAACAGCACTATCTGACTCTAAGAGGCTACTCAAGGATGGTGGAACCAAAGAGGACGGGCAGGCAGGTGGGATGGCTCTACTCAGGGCCTTTCGTGGACTTCCGAAGAACAAGCCCTTGATCAAGTACCTAAGTGAGGATGGCGTGAAGGCGAAGCTTCAGAAGACAGAAAATTACTACATGCAGGACCAGAACAAGGAAATGCACATCATTGACGAGGAGCTCTACTTTGTCATTGATGAAAAGAACAACTCAATAGAACTCACGGAGAAAGGGATTGATCTTATTACTGACTCAACTGATGATCCATCCTTTTTTGTCTTGCCTGACGTTGGTGCACAGGTAGTGGAGATTGAGGAAAGTGGCGCTGATGAACAAGAGATAACTGGCCAAAAAGGTGAATTAATGAGGGAGTTCTCCATCAAGAGTGAGCGTATTCATACCATGAATCAATTACTTAAGGCCTACACCTTATTTGAAATGGACGTAGAATACGTACTCATGGATGGCAAGATCAAGATCGTTGATGAGCAAACAGGTAGGATCATGGAAGGAAGGCGATATTCTGACGGCCTGCACCAGGCGATCGAAGCCAAAGAAAATGTAAAAATCGAAGCCGCTACGCAAACATATGCTACGGTGACACTCCAGAATTATTTCAGGATGTACCACAAATTAGCGGGTATGACTGGAACAGCGGAAACAGAAGCAGGTGAGCTGTGGAACATTTATAAACTGGATGTGGTTGTCATTCCTACAAACCGACCGATTGTCAGAAATGATGCAGAGGATCTCATCTACAAAACCACTCGTGAGAAGTACAGTGCGGTTATTGAAGAAATTGACAGTCTGACACAGAACGGAAGACCTGTCCTGGTAGGAACCACTTCGGTGGAGATCTCGGAACTATTGAGTCGCATGTTGAAAATGCGTGGGATTAAGCACAATGTATTGAACGCAAAACTACACCAGCGAGAAGCCGATATTGTGGCTGAAGCAGGAAGGACCGGAGCTGTAACTATTGCCACCAACATGGCTGGTAGAGGAACGGATATCAAGCTTCGAGAGGGCGTGAAAGAAGCTGGAGGGTTGGCCATTATTGGAACAGAGCGCCATGAATCACGACGTGTTGACAGGCAACTCCGAGGAAGGGCCGGACGACAGGGAGACCCGGGATCAAGTCAGTTCTACGTTTCTCTTGAAGACAACCTCATGCGTCTTTTTGGATCTGGAAGAATAGCCAAATTGATGGATAGAATGGGTCTTGAGGAGGGTGAAGTGATACAACATTCCATGATCACTAAATCCATAGAAAGGGCTCAGAGGAAAGTGGAAGAGAACAATTTCGGAATTAGAAAGCGCTTGCTCGAGTATGATGATGTGATGAACTCTCAAAGGGAGGTGATTTACGACAAACGACGACATGCATTGTATGGCGAACGGCTTTCAGTTGACATAGCGAACATGATTTATGATGTCTCCGAAGGTCTTGTTGAATCGTATCAGGAACTGCGCGACTACGAAGGATTCAAAATGGAGCTACTGAGAGTACTCACTTCAGAGCCTCCCGTATCAGAAGAAGAATTTATGAAGCTAAATGCAGATGAGATTACTGAAAAACTCTATGCAAAAGCCATGTCGCTGTACAAAGTCAAATCTGAGAAGATTATGGAGCAGTCAATGCCGGTAATCACAGGGGTGTACGAGAACCAATCTGCCACCTACGAAAATATCGTAGTCCCATTTACTGACGGGGTAAAGACCTTACAGGTTATCACGAATTTAGAAAAAACATATAACTCCAAAGGGGCGGAATTGGTCAAGTCCTTTGAAAGAAACATCACGCTAGCCATGATTGATGATGCCTGGAAGGAGCATCTTAGAGAGTTGGATGAGCTTCGTACATCTGTTCAGCACGCCACCTATGAACAGAAAGATCCATTATTAATTTACAAATTCGAGTCATTTGGTTTATTTAAGACCATGATGCAGGATTTCAATACTGACATTAGCTCCTTTTTGTTTAAGGGGCGTTTGCCAACTGCAAATGGATCAGCGAATGTAAGGGAAGCCGAAGGTCCCAAACGTACTGATTACAGCCAGGTAACCGCTGGCCGGGCAGATCTTCCTGGTGTAGTTCAGGCAAGAAATCCAGAACAGCAAGCTACTCAGCAAGGACAGCCGCAAGGAGCTCCTCAACAACGGGTTCAGCCTGTAAGGGTCGAAAAAAAAGTAGGCCGCAACGAGCCGTGTCCGTGTGGCAGTGGAAGGAAATTCAAACAATGTCACGGAAAGTGATGTAAGTGGAGTATTGGAAATCTGGCTAAAGCCAGATAAGAAAGACTTCATGTCTTGTTTTGCGGTATTTCTGCGTCGGCTTCATGTTGCCCCTTGCCAGGTACTTGGTTATCTATGTACGGCCTGATACAAATTAGCAATAGTTACGCACCATCTTTGTATTATCTTGCAATCATGAATCTCATACCTTAAATTTGTTAGGATCGCCCTTTAACCTTATTTAGATGACTATGAGACCCATATCACTTTCCGCTGTCCTAGCGTTGTCATTGATCTGCTTTTCTCACTCGCCTGTTGAGGTTGAACATTGTGATGATGCGGACACCTACTATTCAATGGAAGAGGCTTTGAAGGAGCCAGAGAAAGTCGTAAAGCTGGACATCGCCATGCTTAAGCTTACCTCAATCGATCCCAGCATTGCCAAGCTGGTGAACCTGGAATGCCTGGATCTGTCCTTTAACAGATTTTCAACCCTTCCGCCTGAAATGGCAGAACTTAAAAAATTACGCGTACTCAATTTGACAGGAACTCGATTTTTAGCCAAAGTGCCTGCCGTAGTTGCGAAAATTCCGAACCTTGAAGAACTAGATATACGGGATCATCCAGAGTGGAAAGGCACACAATTCGAGGACGCAAAAAGGCTCTTGCCAAATGTAAAAGTGATAACCGCCAATGAATAAAACCTTCACAATGAACAAACGACTCTCCTTATTTGCCGCAGCAATTGCAGCACTCCTTGTTTCATTAAACCCTGCTGCCAATGCCCAAACCAACGCCGGAGTCAGCGCCGTCCTCGATCCAGTTACGGGATCAACGTTGATCATTGGCAGTACATTTCCTGTGACCGCCCAGGTGTTCAACAATGGAACGACGACGATAACCACCATGCAGATTAAGTTCAATATTGGAATAAACAATACCAATACAGCGCTTGACGAGATCTGGACAGATACCCTGGCACCAGGAGATACAATGAGCTACACGTTCACCGCGTTATTTACCCTTAATGATACTTCTAATAGCTCAACATTTTGTCTGGCAGATGCGCCAGGAGACACTGATCCGTTTAACAACAGCGCTTATCCTGTCTATAATTTCGCGGGTGTGACCACTATGTCGGAAGCAGCTGGTTTAGATGAGGAAATTATGATTGACCACCTTATTGTGGTGCCTGGTCATGCTTTGAAGCTGGGACTGACGACTGCTGGCGACAATGGTGATGTTGAAGTATTTATACTTAGTCTGGGCGGTAGGCGAATCATCTCTCAAACAACTGTTGAAATGAGCACTGGCGGGGAAATTCTGCTCAACCTTTCATACCTTCCTCATGGCCTTTACATAGTAGTTGTAAGAAACAACCAGGGAGTCGCCGTTCGAAAATTCATTATCTAGTTGTTTCCCAAAGACTTGAATTGTCTTCTTTGATTGCCTCACTTTACCATGTAATGTAAATGCCCACCCGCTGCAGGCAAATCTGGCGAAGATTCCATCGAAGATTTAGGCTGGTTCATCTAAAAATGACTGGTTTTTATATAATTTTATGAGAACCAAGCATATGCATTACTACCTTGCGATGCAATATTAAAGGCGTTCTAAACGTAATAGTATATAGATAATGGAAGAAATGAAGAGTAGGTTGAAATTAGTAGTATTCGTGTTTTTCGCTTGTGTATTGTTCATCGGTTGCGGCTCCGAGGCCAGTCCCGTTGAATCACTGATAGCTCCCATCCACGTTGTTCGAAACGACACGATCACAGAGGTCAAAGACAACGCCGGAACACATTATGTCTTAAACACTATTGAGCGTACCGACTACGGTACCGCTTTTCTGGAACTCGGTGAGGAACTGATTCAGAAAGGCACAAGGTAGGGTTCTTCTATTAAGTTATTGCTACTGTTCTCTGACAGAAGTTGTCTTCTGAAAGTTGACTTAGATTAAGGGGAATTGTAACGGCCAGCCTGATCTTGGCGTGTACGCTTCTGGGGTTACCCCCCGTTCAGCTAGTTTCAAACAAACGAATCACCCACAAACAGGTGGTTGTTGAATAACGAGCGTCCATCACCCACCTCCCCATGAAATATTCGATTTTGAGGCTTTTACGATGCTTATCTTACTGAGTACGCTTTGATACAATAGCCGCCTTTTGTATATTTCTCCCGTCTTGATATTCATACAATAATAAATCCGGCCTGCTTGCTGGCCGTAAATCTACGCGATGAAAACACCATTGTTTAAATTCACTATAAAGGCGGTAACACTTATCATCGCTGTTTGTTTTTCGGGAGCCGTGTTCGCTCAATTCCCGCAAATCACTTCTGCCAATCAAATTCCCTCAATCGGGGATACTATCATCTATACCAACGCCAACACATTTGGATTTAATGCAGATGGATCAGGTGGCGCTACTGATGTTATATGGAATTTTACGGCGCTGAGCGCTGCTAACAATACCGACTTTTGGTATGTTGATCCTTCTACAACACCTGAAGCAGGTAATTTCACATCATCTAATATAGCCATGGCCAACTCTGTTCAATCCGGATATGAATATTTTGAAACTACTGCAAACACGATCATGAGATGGGGTTATGCCAGTTCTAGCAGTATTTACTATAAGGTAGCATGGAACCGTTTTGAATTTCCTATTGATCCCGGAACTAACTGGAGCACCACTTATGCTGGTAATATGAGCCCGTTGGGAGTTGGTGAGGATTCAGTGACCATCGAGTCTGGGAATTACCTGGCAGTACCGGATCAGTATGGCACATTATCATTGCCGCCTTTGGTGTTTGGAGGGGATCCGGAAGTGTTTGATAGCGTTATTAGGGTCCATGTAACAGAATCATTTGCCATTAAGGCCTATATCCTGGGGACTCCTGCAGTAGTTATCAATGTGACAGATGACTATTACTACTATTTCGATGAGGAATCGCAAGAACCCATTGTTGTTTATGGGTCGACAGACGATGATCAAGGAAGCCCTACCACTACCGTATTGCGATATCAGGCAATTCCAGGAACAGGAACGGTGGCAGGTTCAGCACCAGTAGCATCATTTACATCCGCAGACATTGGAGGTGGTGTAGTGAATTTTACGGACGGATCTACGAATACTCCCGCAAGCTGGTTGTGGAATTTTGATGATGGAAATTTGTCCACCCAACAGAATCCCAGTCACCTCTACGCTGTGGTTGGGCAATCATACAATGTATGTCTTACAGCAACGAACAGCAACGGAAGCGACACTTTTTGTAATTCAGTAGCTGTTACAGACACGACAACGGGAGGAGGGGCAGCGCCAGTAGCAGCATTTACCTACTCAGGGCTCCAACAAGCTGGTTGTGGAATTTTGATGATGGAAATTTGTCCACCCAACAGAATCCCAGTCACCTCTACGCTGTGGTTGGGCAATCATACAGTGTTTGCCTCACAGCAACGAATGGCAGTGGCAGCAATATGACGTGTAATTCTGTGCCAGTTTTTACAAGCATCCAGGATCATACAATACACAATGACATCGCTGTTTTCCCCAATCCATCAAATGGCAGTTTCACAATTGAGTCTAAACTGCTTGACAAAAACGCTGTGGTTACCGTTACGGATCTAATCGGTAAGTGTGTGTATGTGAAAACATTTGATGCTGCGCTTTCATCAAGTGAGTTGAATGTTTCGCAGATCTCCCCAGGCATCTATACAGTCAAAATTGTGAATGCTGAAAATGAAGTCGCGCTACGGCTGGTGGTGCAATAATCTCTCCAGTACAGGAATAATTACCCCGCCCAATTCTCTCTGGTTAGGCGGCGATATTGAATCGCTTCTGCTAAGTGTTAGTTTCTGATCCGGCAAAGTGCCTTATGGTGTTCCCATCTGACAATCTCAAGTTTAAAGTCGACATTTTGCCCGGACAGCCATTGCTACATCATTGTCGATTTACTCTGGTGACTATAAACAAATGTAACTTTTTGTGTTATCTAAGACACTATCATTATAAACATTGGTAATAATGAGATTATGCATTTCCATTTTCTGGATTGGGTAATCTCCTGTGCCAAGTGCATGTTTAATCCCGCTACAGCATGAAAATATCGAGTCATCTCTCTAGTTTTTTCATCTCCATAGAGTTGTGCGCCATGTTTTTTGTGGATAATAAAAATGCTTGTGCGCAGCATCCCGCCCCCTCCAAGGCACCATCCCAATTGAGGGTGGGATTCGCTGATAGGGGTAATTCCATTACATTAGATGCTGAGGGAAACATCTACACGACAGGCTCCTTTGCAGGCACTATTGACATTGACCCCGGGCTGGCAAAGCTCGGTTCAGCCTCATTAGGAACGGATGACACGTTTGTCTGCAAATTAGACGCTTCAGGCAATTTCGAATGGGGCGGGAGAATCAGGGGGCCTTCGAGCGAATGGAGTTATTCCATTGCCGTTGACACTATGGGCAATGTTTATACGACAGGCCGCTTTTCTGCCGCTGCTGACTTTGACCCCTTGCCGGCAGTGTTGCATTTGTCTTCCACAGGAAATCACATGTTTATCAGCAAATTAGATACTAGAGGCAATTTCCTGTGGGTCGTGGTAATGCGAGGACCTTATACAGAACGGGGACATTCCATTACACTAAATGATTCGGGTGTATATAGTCAAAGAAAGTGGAATAAATTGACTTAGAAATAAGTCCTGGCTTCTGCATTTACAGCAATTGTGCGTTTTGCATTCCTTTCATGTG